>ERZ825137.4170-NODE-4170-length-14741-cov-5.557878_pt1 | contig 14741 bp, 10 predicted proteins | sample MGYA00519873_ERZ825137 | MGnify/ENA primary metagenome ERZ825137 (study PRJEB31778, sample SAMEA3449190) | human gut metagenome | biome: human gut; feature: human-associated habitat; material: faeces | place: United Kingdom | collected 2010/2012 ...
GTATGAAATCCCATAGCATAATTGTATCCTCCTTTTAATTATAATCCCAGTACTACATTCTGGATAATATAGACTCCGGCCCCTGCCAGATATCCAAGGAGTGCAAGTAACGAAATATTTTTGAGATACCAAATGAAATTGATGCGTTCCAGTCCCATCACGACAACTCCGGCAGCAGATCCGATGATCAGCATACTGCCGCCTACTCCGGCACAGTAAGCCAGGAATTGCCAGAAAACGCCATCTTGTACGAAATGGGACATATAAACGGGGGCGGCAGCTGTTGCAATCATAGCTTCTGTTGCCACCGGATACATACCGATAGCTCCGGCTACCAGAGGAACGTTATCGACGATGGATGATAAAGTACCGATAATCATATTTACAGCATATACGTTACCGACAGTGTCATCCAGCCAGAGGGCAAAACTTGTTAAGACACCGCTGCAACGCAAAGCATCGACTGCCAGTAATATCCCAAGGAAAAACAATAATGTAGCCCCGTCTATCCGGCGGACTATCTTTGATAAACGGAGTTTTATATCTTCGTTCACGATATTCCGCTTATACATTAATTCTGTATATACCCACAAAATACCGACTCCCATTAAGATACCCATAAACGGAGGTAGGTGAGTGATTGTTTTAAATATAGGTACAAACACAAGACAGAATACGCCAAGGATTAAGATGGAGAGCTTTTCTTTATTCTTTAATTCTTTGAGTAGTTCATCATTATCATTGTAAGTAAATGCATCGGGAGGAGTGACTTTCCCATGCAGGAAACGCATCATGATCAATACCGGCACAGCAGCTGACACCAAGCTCGGTAGGATCAGATGAGGTATAGTCGAAGAAGTGGATATGTTTCCTCTTACCCATAGCATGATTGTCGTAACGTCGCCGATAGGAGACCAGGCACCACCGCTATTGGCTGCAATAATGATAACGCTGCCAAATACCCAACGTTCTTTGTAATTACCTAATAATTTCCGCATAAGCATAACCATAACGATTGAAGTCGTCAGGTTATCGAGTATGGCTGACATGAAGAATGTGATGCAGGCTACTAACAATAATAGCTTTTTCTTTTGGTTGGTTTTGATGCGATTGGTAATAAACATGACCCCTCGTGTGCATCGATCAGTTCAACGGTGATCATTGCTCCGATCAGGAAGATCAAAGTCTCTGCGATTTCTCCTATACTGTCCAGTACCTGATGTTCGACTACAAAACGGGTACATTGTTCCACGAAAGGCAGCGCGGCTATAGCCGGATGCGAGTCCAGAAATTCTTTAAAAGCTTCGGCAGAAGCAGATGGGATAAGATCAGGAGCCGCGAATGTGTATAACACCCAAAGTATTGTCCCGGTAAGTAGGGCTGTTCCGGCTTTGTTTACTTTCAGCGGATGCTCTAAAGCAATACATAGATATCCGACTAAAAAAACAAAAATCATCACTGTCAACATGGTAATTCTTCTTTTTCTTTTTAATATTAGTTAATACTCGCAAAAGTAGGAATAATATAGGATTAACACACATTTTAAATGAAATGTTTTCATCAATCAGGACTATTCGTCGATAGATGCGAACAAATAAGTTTCAGGGGGTGGGTGTTTTATGTATAATGTGGCTATTGTATCATATAATATAATACAAAATTCTCTTTTGAGGGATAAAAATAAAGGTATTACCTTTTTCAGGTAATACCTTGAATAGAGTGAGCGGTAAGCGGGGTTCGAACCCGTGACCTTCGGCTTGGGAAGCCGACGCTCTACCAACTGAGCTACTACCGCGTTGGATGGTGCAAAAGTATACAAATCTTTTATTTTTTACTACCTTTGGCTCAAAAAAATTAGAATAATTTATAGGAATGGAAAAGCTAACGCTGATAAAGGTGGGAGGAAAGATTGTGGAAGAAGAGGAAACACTTCGCAATCTGTTGAATGATTTCTCGCAGGTAGAAGGATATAAAGTGCTGGTTCATGGGGGCGGACGTTCCGCTACGAAGCTGGCTGCACAATTGGGTATCGAGAGTAAGATGGTGGGCGGTCGCCGGATTACGGATGTTGACATGTTGAAGGTGGTTACAATGGTTTACGGGGGACTGGTCAATAAGAATATTGTCGCCGGCCTTCAGGCCTTAGGTATAAATGCGTTGGGACTGACCGGAGCGGATATGAATCTGATGCGGTCGGACAAACGTCCGGTGGGAGAGGTGGACTACGGTTTTGTCGGTGATGTGAAAGAGGTGAATGCGGATCTGCTGGCATCCCTGATTCATCAAGGTATTGTTCCGGTATTGGCTCCCCTTACACACGACAAACAAGGACATATGTTGAATACCAATGCTGATACGATCGCAGGAGAAGCCGCAAAAGCTCTGGCGAAACATTTTGAAGTGACTTTGATGTTCTGCTTTGAAAAGAAAGGTGTCTTGAAAGATGAGAACGATGATGAAAGTGTGATTCCCGAAATAGACCGTACGGCTTTCGAGCAGTATGTGGAAGCGGGTGTGATTCAAGGGGGAATGATCCCTAAGCTCGAAAATTCGTTTCAGGCGATCGATGCCGGGGTTAAGCAGGTGATTATCACGCAGGCTTCGGATATTCATTTGGGGAAAGGTACACGTGTCTTTTAAAGTGTTACTAAATTTGTTGCTAATATTATGTTTTGCAACAAATTTGGGTTGTAAAATGATAATAAGTAAAATTGTTTCGTATATTTGTGGTGTAAATAGTTTAAGTGTATTTTTTAAGACGAACGTTGGGATACTGTACAGGTCTGTTTTTTGGTAACTAATTTGCGAAGGAATATATAACAATATACCTGTACAAAATAGAAGGGGGAGCTTGGGAGAGTTTCCCCTTTTCTGTTACCTTTGCTTCGTGTAATAAAAAGGCGATGGAAAATAGGAAAATAGTTGTGAATATTCGGAACGTCGTGACCCGTTTGCCGGAACTGCGTTTTGAAGAACCTCTCAATTGGATAATAGAAGAGGGACAACAATGGGGTGTTATCGGGCCGAACGGTGCGGGCAAAACATTGATTGCTGACGTCATGCAGCGTAAATTTGCATTGAAGGAAGGCGAAGTTGCTTTCGGATATGAGGGAAATGTCGGTACCCTGGTGAAAAGTATTGCGTTTAAAGATATTTACTCCTTGGCCGATTGCCGTAATTCTTATTATCAGCAACGCTGGCATTCGACTGAAACGGATGAGGTCCCAACAATAGAAGATATATTAAAAGAAGATGCGGGATCGGAAGATTATCATAAAGTGTTATCTTTGTTCGGCATAGAAGAGCTTTTGCCAAAGAAACTGATCTTCCTGTCCAGTGGTGAGTTGAGGAAGTTTTTGATTGTTCGTACGTTATTGAAGCATCCTCGTGTCTTGATATTGGATAATCCGTTTATCGGATTGGATGCTCCTTCGAGGGGTGTTCTGGTGGAGATGTTGCAGCAAATAACGAAGTTGAAATGTGTGCAGGTGGTTTTACTGCTTTCCAATCCGGACGATATACCTGAAATGATTACACATGTCTTACCGGTCAAGCAACGCAAATGTCTTCCTGTTTACAGCCGAGAGGAATTCCTGAAGCAAACGGATCTGATAGCCGATTTATTCCCATTCGAAGGAAAGGAAGATTCCGTTCGGAGCGGGGCGTTTTCACTTCCGGTCGGGGAACAGAAAGAACCTTCCGCTCATCTCGTTACTTTCAGGATGGAACATGTTTCGATCAAGTATGGTAACCGTACGATTCTGAAAGATCTGGATTGGGAAGTGAGAAACGGGGAGAAATGGGCGTTGTTCGGTCCGAACGGGGCTGGCAAATCGACTTTGTTGAGTTTGATTTATGCCGATAATCCGCAGTCGTATGCCAATACGCTTTATCTTTTTGATCGTAAACGTGGTTCGGGGGAAAGTATCTGGGATATAAAGAAGCGTATCGGATATGTTTCCCCGGAAATGCATCTTTTCTATATGGAGAATGTGCCGGTATTGAATATCGTCAGTTCCGGATTTTTTGACTCGATCGGGTTGTTCAGGAAATGCACGGAGAGGCAGCAACAGGTAGCTTTGGCCTGGATGCGTGTATTCGGTATTGAAGAGTTGAAAGACCGTTCTTTTCTTACACTTTCTTCCGGTGAACAGAGGTTGGCGCTTTTAGCGCGTGCGTTTGTCAAAGATCCGGACCTGATTATCTTGGATGAACCGTTGCACGGATTGGATGTGAGCAATAAAAAGAAGGTGGCTGCCATTATCGAGCAGTTCTGTTCGCGTCCGGGAAAGACGTTGATTTATGTCACGCACTATCCGCATGAATTGCCAGCTTGTGTGGATAAACGTTTTGAATTGGTTAAACACGCTTAAGGATTTGTCAGATGAAATACAAACTTGTTGCCTTTTGGTTGATCGTTTTCGGAGCTTTGTTTGCTTTTTTGCAAATGTGTTTCGAGTATCATTTTTACTATATAGAACAGAGTCAGCTGTTTTTGTTTTCCGAGGCGTATATAAGGAATAAACTGCTTCTTCCGGGTGGCTTTTCCATGTTGGTGGCGGAATTCCTGGTGCAGTTTTTTATCCGTCCCTATGTTGGGGCGTTGGTTACTGCGGTCTTATTGACAGGTGTCGGGGTTTGTACGGCTGGTATTGTGAAACGGATCGCGCCTGTTTCGGGGCTTTTTATCCTTTATGTGCTACCGATGTTGGCTTTGCTGTTCATGCATTTCGACTTCAATTACAGGGTACAGGGCACTGTTTGCTACCTGATGATGATGGCTTTGCTCTGTGGGTATATGAGGATACGGAATGATCTTTTCCGTTTGGTGGCAGGTTGTGTGTTGGTTCCGGTCTTGTTTTGGTTGGCAGGATCGATTGCCGTCTTGTTTGCCGGAATGGTTTGCCTGTTCGAAGGGTTGCGTAAGACGCCTAAATGGTATATCTCGTTGATCGGGGTTGCAGAGGTTTTGCTATTGGGTGTTGGAACGGTTTATTTCTCTTTGATGGGTGAATACCGATGGGTTTTTGGTCCGGATCTGTATTACCATTATACGCTCCATCCAAAAGAAATCATTTATTATTCTTGGATTTGTCTGCCTCTGGTCTTTCTTGTCGCTTTCTTTATCCGGAATAAAAATAGCTTGTCCGGAAAGAAATGGCGGGCGGGGATCAGTTGTATTGCTCAATTGGCTATGATTGCTGCCGTTCTGTGGTGGGGAATGCCCAAATATAGCGATGCAAAGACACTGAAGTTGAAAAAACTGGATTATTTTGCCCGTACGGAACAATGGGACAAGACGATAGAAGAATGTAAAGGGAAACTGACAAATTTCTTATATATGTGCCATCTGAATATGGCATTGGCCAATAAGGGAGAACTTTCGGATAAAATGTTCAACTTCGACCAGCGGGGACCTCAAGGATTGCTTGTACAATGGAATAAATCGGAAAATATCTCTTGCATGCTCAGTGATATCTATTTTACGATGGGAGCAACCGCTTCATCGCAGGAAATGGCTTTTGAGGGGTATGTGAGTGCTATGGAGGATGGTAATCCTCGTATGTTGAAGAGACTGGTGCAGACAAATCTGATTTACGGTACGTATCCCGTAGCTGAAAAATATATCTCAATACTTGAGAAAACATATGCATACCGGGATTGGGCCCAATCACAGCGCAAATACCTTTATAATGACGAAGTTGTCGAAAGCGATCCCATATTAGGAACCCGTAGGCGGATGTTGCCGGATCGGAATTCATTGGCAATGATAAAGGGGTTGGCAGGAGATCTGGCGCTTTTCTTGGAAAAAGGACCTGCCAACTCTGCTGCTTTGCAGTATTTGGGTGCAATGTATTTATTGGCTAAGGATCTGGAAGGATTTAAAGCGCTGGTGGAAAAATATTACGGGACAGAGTTTTTGCCCGTATTGCCCGTGCATTTTCAGGAAGCCGTTATTGTGATGTCTGAAAAAGAACCGGATTACTGGAAACGTTTCAATGTCTCCGAAACAATTGTTGCCCGCTTCACCGACTATAAAAAGCAGGTGCTTGCGAACCGCAATAACAGTGCTATTGCCGGGCTGTTGAACCGGTCGTACGGAAATACCTACTGGTTTTACTTTATGTTTAAATGATGCGTAAGAAAATGGAAAGAAAGAATGTATATATATGTATGCTGGCGGCTTTGTTGTCTTGTTCCGACTCGGTGAAAGTGAGCCGTACATTAGACGCGATGCCTGCCATTTTTCCGGATTATAACGGTGTGGTTATTCCTCCTAATATGGCTCCTTTGAATTTTGCTTTGGATGATCAGGATGCCGGATCGCGTGCTGTTTTTTCTTTTGGTGGGCAACAATTCGAGGTGAAAGGAGAAAAGGGTAGCATTGTGATTCCTCCTTCCAAATGGAAGAATTTGCTGGAATCGGCTGCCGGTGACTCCATACAGGTAACGGTCCAAGTGAAACAAGGCAATGAATGGGTGGCCTATTCTCCTTTTACTATCCGGGTTGCTCCAGAAAAGGTAGACTCTTATTTGGCTTATCGTCTGATCGATCCGGGATATGAGTTGTGGAACAAGATGGGAATCTATCAAAGGGATTTGGAGAGTTATACGCAAATTCCTATTATTGAAAATAAGATGAGTGGAAACAACTGTGTGAATTGCCATTCGTTTTGCATGCAGGATCCGAATAAGATGCTATTTCATATGCGCGAGACTTTTCCGGGGACGATCCTGGTCGATGGCGATAAGATTGAAAAGCTGAATACCAAGACGAAGGAAACGATTTCTCCTTTGGTTTACCCTTCCTGGCATCCTTCGGGCAAATATGTGGCTTTCTCTGTGAATACAACCAAGCAGGCATTTCATCTGAATGACAGGAATAGGGTGGAAGTATATGACGAGACTTCCGATGTAGTGGTGTACGATGTGGAAAAACACGAGATCGTGACGGCTTCAAATATCTTTTCGAAAGATGCTTTTGAAACATTTCCGACTTTCTCTCCCGACGGAAAGACACTCTATTTCTGTACAGCAGAGGCTCGACCTATTCCGCAGGAGTACTCGGAAGTCAAATATAATTTATGTTCCGTCTCTTTTGATCCGGTGACACGTGCTTTCGGGGCGCAGGTCGATACGCTTTACAATGCGAAGAGCGGTGGGATGAGTGCTTCTTTTCCGCGCGTTTCGCCTGACGGACGTTACCTTTTGTATACATTATCCGGTTATGGAAACTTTTCGATCTGGCATAAAGATGCTGATTTATATATGGCGGACCTTCAGACAGGCACGAGCCGTCCGTTGGTGGAAGTGAATAGCGACGATGTGGAAAGCTATCATTCCTGGAGTAGCAACAGTCGTTGGTTCGTATTCAGTAGCAGGAGGATAGACGGTTTATATACACGCCCATATATTGCTTATGTCGATGAAGACGGCAAAGTTGGCAAGCCCTTCCTGTTGCCTCAGAAAGATGCCGGTTTCTATCAGTCCTTTATGAAATCTTTCAATATCCCGGAATTTATAACCGGAAAGGTAAAAGTACGAGGCCGGGTCTTGGCTATTAAGGCAAAAGAGGATAAGGGGACGGATGTCAGGCTTGCTCAGCAATAAGGTTGGATAGAAAGAAAAGAAATGGTGGTGTATCAAAAGAGCTGTAATCCTTTTTTGATACACCACCATAATAATAGGCAATTTCTTTTTATGGAAGAGTAATAAGAATAGAACCACCTTCTCCTGTGTAATCAAAACCTCCTTGCAAAGCTTCTATGTAATAGTAAGGAGCTAATTGGAAAGTCTTGTCATCTAGCTGTTTATTATTTGCCAAACTGATTCCTGCAAAATCACTTGGGTGGTGGGCATAAATTGCATTTGAGGCACTTCCGTCATAATTGATTCCGATAAAGAATTTATTATAATAAATAATGCCATCCTTAATCCAAAATTCGATATAATCGCATGAAGTTGAGGCTACAGCGTTTCCCCATCCGCCATCATCATTTTTCAAACCTTGTTCATATGGTTTCATTACACGATAACGGTCAAAGCCATCCGCTTTTTGAATTTCTACATTGTAAGGCTTTTCTGTAAAAGCCAAAACGTCAGCAAATGTACCTGTTCCCAAAGATACCCAGTTATAGTCTTTATTAACCGTAACTGAAACTGTGTTACTGCCACTTACAGGTTCATTTGTATTATCCAATGTTAGTGTGATATTCAATTCTTTGCCAATTTCCAAAGGAGATACGTTGACTGTGACTTTTGTCATATTTTCACCAGCAGCAAAAGTATAATCGGAAACAGTACAACCGGCTAAGGGGACTTCATCGACCGTAGCAGTCAATACAATGGTCCCACTTGATTCGCTGTCGGCATTTGCACGTACTAGATCTACTGTAAAGGTCGGATCAGCAGGTGAAACCGTGATATTAGCTAAAGAAGCATTTACAAAAACAGCTCTATTTGCTGCATCTGTATTATATAGAGCACATTCTTGTTCATTATCACAGGCTGCAAAGCCCAAGATAATTGATAGAAGAGTGGTTAATGTTGATAATTTTGAAATATATTTCATCGCTTTTATCTTTTAATCAATGAATAAATTTATTTAGTATCACCGACCGGATTTTGGTCTTTGGTCTGGTCCAGACTGGAATTTCCATCAAATTCAGTTTGAGGAATTGTCAATACCCACATATAGCTTTCCGGGTCATTTGCATTGCGATTAACAAGCAAAGCGTCAGTCGGCCAACCCATTTCTGCAGTTCGTTTGAATCCCTGTTTCAAACGACGAATGTCGTAGATACGACCAAATTCGCCCCAAAGTTCGATACGACGCTGTATAATGATTTCTTCCAATAATGAACCTGTATAATCAGAAGTCAATTTTCCCATAGATGTACCGGACTTTTGAGCACAGCTGTAAGACGCGTCACGCTTACTCATCAAATCCATTAAGTATTCGCGTGCACCAGCATCATTTCCTAAACGACATTCTGCTTCAGCAGCAATCAGGTACATTTCTTCTATACGCATCCAAACATAATCTCCCATCCAAGTTTGGATATCGGAAAACTTAAATTTTTCCTGCTGATAACCACCATCTTTATTGTTGGCATCTTTCGGGTTCCACCAGACCAACCGTTCGTCTTCCGTTCCCATTTTTCCATACAAATCTTTGTTGATCTGTTTGCGGGCTTTTGCTCCGTATTTATCGGCATCTGCATCCATGTGTGTGAACAAACCTGCATACATACCGCTTTGGTCAGATATGATTTCTGCCCCCCACATAACATTTGGTGCGCTTACGCTGTTCAAACCTTTAAATTCTGAAACTTTTGCAATCGTGCATTTGCTTACAGCAATAGCTTCTTCCGATGATTTTTTAGCGGTAGCCCAGTCTTCCATCACTAATGCGATACGAGCCTGCAAGCCTAATGCTGTGGCATAGTCGATATGTGAAATGTGTTTGCGGGTTGTACCGTTTAACCGTTCGACAGCTTTATTGATGTCATTCATAATCTGAGCATATGTCTCTTGCACTGTAGAACGTGGTTTTCCTTCTGTACCGGCGACTGTCGGCTCGACATATATAGGGCAACAAGGTTCACCCTCATGTCCTTTATAGGTCCGGGCAAAACTTTGCGCTAACATGAAATAGGAGTAAGCCCGTATTGCATAGGCCTGCCCCATGATATAGTTGACTTCCGTTTCTGTCCCTGCCATAGTTTCCTCTGCATCAAGTATATAATTAGCATTGGAAATCCAAGTATAATAGCAATTCCATAAATCATATGAGCGCCAAGTAGTAGCAGTATATCTGCTTTTTACGTTATATAAGCAATCATACCAGAACCAGCCGCTGCCCATTGCAGCCATGATCATATCTTCTCCCATCACATCGGCCATCAGATTGTAAGCACTGATACCGAAGCATTGGTGTGTATTATCTGTTGGAGACCATGCTGAATACATGGAACGGTAAAGACCGTTCAGTGGAACTAAAGCCGCATTGGCATTTGCTAATAGTCCGCTTCCGGACATTGAATCAGTCGGATTGGTATCAAGAGAACTTTCCAAGCATGACGATAGAGTCGTACAAGCCACCAGACCGACAATCATATATTTGAATATCTTTTTCATCTTGTATCTTATAAAATAATGATTTAACATTAGAAGTTAATTTCTACACCAAAAGAGTATGTTTTGTTTGGTGTATACGAATAATCGGTTTCACCCTTAAAATTGTATTGAGGGTCCATACCTTTCAAATGAGAAAATAACGCCAGGTTATCAATGGAACCGAATACACGGACATTTCCCAGTTTTGCTTTTCTCATCCAGTCTTTAGGCAAGGAATAGCCTAATGTGATATTTTTGATTGCAAAATAAGATGCATTGATTAAGAAACGATCTGTCGTTGTATAAGCACCGTTGATTTCCACACGAGGCACATCTGTAATATCGCCTGGTTTCTGCCAACGGCGTAGCTGATGTTTATTCCAGGTGTTCGTCGCATATTGGGCGTTCATGGAACCTGTATACAGACTGTCATATATTTTACCGCCAATCGAATAGGAGGTTAGGACTGACAAATCGAAGCCTTTGTAAGAAAAGTCTGTTCCAATACTTCCGTAAAGATCCGGAATACGGTTGCCTTGATAATATTTACTGGTTGATGCTTTTGAATAGTCATCGCTGATACGTTCGTTGATGATGTTTCCATTTTCATCCTTGTCGTATACCCAATAGAGTTGAGCGCCTGTAGCTGGATCTACTCCTGCTGATTTAGCCATATAGAACGTATTGATAGGCATGCCCTCTTTGATACTGTAAACTCCCTTGATGATTTCGGGTGCTGTATTAGTCAGCTTCAAGACTTTATTTTTTACAGTTGATCCCATCCAACTTATGTTCCAGACGAAATCATCCGTTCTGATAGCGGTACCTCTTATTTCAAATTCGAAACCCGAGTTTCTCATGTCTCCGACATTGGCATTGTAGCCATTGAATCCGGTAGAAGTTGCCATCGGGTAACTTAACAACATATCGACAGTCTTACGATTGTAATATTCGGCATTGACGGATAGACGGCTTCCAAGGAAGGTCGCTTCGACACCGACATTCAAGTTTCCATTCTTTTCCCAAGACACTACCTGATTTTCCAATGAAGAAACCATACCTCCGATCTGGTTCGAATTCGGCCAATCTAAATCATACAAGCTTTGCCATAAGTAATAATTGCTTGTCTTATCTGAATTCAGGATATTATCATTACCTTGTTGTCCATAGCTTAATTTCAAAGACAGATTATCAATCCATTTAACATCTTCCATGAACGCTTCTTTGGAAATGCGCCAGTTACCACCGATAGACCAGAATGTTCCCCAACGATGATCTTTATGAAAACGAGAAGATCCATCGGTACGCAAAGATGCAGAGAAATAATACTTTTCATCATAATTATAGTTGAAACGTCCTAACCACGATTCGATACGATATTTGTCCGTATAAGAATCGGCTGCATACAAAGTCGTTCCCGGACGCAGTTCAAGGATACCGTCTACCAGGTTTGTTTTTCCAGCCTTCAAATATTCGTAGCTGTAAGCATAAAATTCATGTCCAGCCAAAACATCAAAAGAATGTAATCCGAAAGAACGGTTCCATGACAACAGTTGGTTGAAAGTATAACTTTGCATGCGTGTGTTATATTTGGTCAATAAACCACCTGCTGTAGCCTGGTTTCCATGATACATATTCATATAGCTCATTCGTGATTGGTTGCGGTAATCAAGACCGAAATTCACATTCAGTTTAATTCCCTTGAAAACACCGAAATTATCTTTATCTGAACCAAAAGTCACTCCAGTGCGAAGGCTTGCCACATCATTCTTTTTATTTGATTTGTCGTCAGTCAAACCGCCGACTGGATTGTAATCCGTATAGCTTCCCGGACGTCCGTTTTCTCCATAATCCAATTGAGGTTTTCCATCTTCACCCAATACATTCTTTCCATCCAATCCCTTCACATAGACGGGAAATAACGGTGAAACGAACTGTGCTGAATACCATACATTTGATGTGGAAGATCCGTCATAGTCACTGTAATCCTGCACTGAATTAGACAAGGAGGCATTCATGTTGGCCTTAAACCAATCTGTAATATTAGAATTAACGTTTACACGAGCATTATAACGCTGAAAGCCTGTATTGATAAGAATGCCATCTTCATTCAGATAACCGAGAGAAAACATATATTTTGTTTTTTCAGAACCGCCGTTTACAGATAATTGGTGTTCTTGCCTGAATGCATTATCTCGTTGAACTGCATCCATCCATCGTTCATTCCAGGCTGAAACAGCATCAGCTTGTACCATTCCTGTTTCAGGATTGATCAAATTGTCCCATGTGTAATTCTTAAACGGGTTGTATAGTTCACCACCTAAATTGGCACTTAAACCGGCTCTTGCCATCTGTTGTGCTTGTTCCCATGAATAACCAGAGTTGAATACGTAACCATTACGAAGAGCTTCATAAGTTAATTGCACAAATTCTTTCTGATCGACCATATCATACGGTTGGATAGCACGTGATGCCCATCCTACAGTTGAACGCCATGTTACTTGAGCTTTTCCTTCTTTACCCTGTTTAGTTGTGATCATAACGACACCGTTCGCACCACGCGCACCATACAAAGCACCAGCAGAAGCGTCCTTCAATACAGTCATAGACTCGATATCAGACGGATTGATGGAACTTAAAGAACCATCGAAAGGAATACCATCGACAACATACAAAGGATCTTGTGATGCATTAATTGAACCATAACCACGGATTACAATGGAAGCATCTTCGCCAGGCTGTCCGGATCCTGAAGTTGTCAACAATCCTGTTGCCTGTCCTTCTAACCCTTTTGTTAAGTTTGTAATAGGACGGAGTTCTAATTTTTCATTACTGATCGTAGAGGCCGATCCCGTAAAAGAACTTTTTTTAGCGGTACCGTAAGCGACAACCATTACTTCGTCAAGCATCTGATTGTCCCCCTCCAATACTACATTTACTTTTGGCTTGATTCCAACTTCCTGAGACTTCATCCCCACGAAGGAAATAACCAGAGTCTTTGCAGAACTTAGTTGATGGTTATATTATTGATTATCAAAGTATTATTTGGTTTATCTTTTTAAATCATCATTCTCCTATAAAAGATAACATTCTAAATATATAGCAAACTGATTTATTTGATTAACAATGTGTTAAAATGTTTAGTGAAAGTAGCAACCACATCCTTAACAGTTCTAAACTGTGCTGTAGTTCTACCTGTTTCCTCCTGATTTCTTGATGTAGATTAAACTATCTTGCAGGATTCTGATACACATTTTTAAGCCAATATTCAAAAGCCGGATCTTGGATTTCTATCGTATTGCCAGGCAATATATCGATCAAATCTTTTTCAAGTGTCGCTTTTTTCAAGTTTTTGATATTTGCTGAAGTTCCCAATTGATAGTGCTTCAAAATGTCTTTAGATGAGAAATTAACCACTCCATCGGCGACAGCTATCAAAAAGCTAATTTGACGGGAAGTCAAAGAATCTATTATATTGGTAAACAACAGGCTCAATTGACCGATCAAACTGTTGAACGCCTCATTGACAATAGCTTCCGAACACTCTTTTGATGTACGCAACCAAGTTTGCTGACTTAATTGCTGAGTATAATACGGATGGTTTTTCATTTTATCGGCAATCATACCAGATAATTCATCCGATATTTGCTTTCCGGTATCAGCAAACCGTTGGGAAATAAATGCAACCCAGTCTTTTCGTTCTATTTTTTGTAAGAATAAGATATCGCCAAATTTGTAAAAAGGCATACTGTAGTCATTGAAAATACTCAGTAACATATGACGTTTACTCCCATACAGGCAATAGCAAACAGATGTATGTGTCTGCCAATGAGCACGAAGTTTACGTTGAAAAGCAAGCGAATCTTCATATTCGTTGATATTTTGGAATTCATCAATGCAGACAATGATCTTTTTACCTTTATCTTTAGCGATCTGTTGTGGCAAATCTAATATCTCATCATAAGACAACCGGTTATCTTTAAAACCGATACCAAAAGATAATTCATAGCTCTGACTGCCTTCGGAAAGAGAAACAGTAGGTGCCATTCGGCTCAAATATTTTTTTACTCCTGCTACAAATTCCTCCCAAGCAGAGGTAGATACCCGCATTAAAGCATTAGCATAGGCCGTATAAAATTGTTCTTCCGTTCTACAATTAAAAATATCGACTTGACAGACCAGTGTATTCTTGTTCTCTTCTGACAAAAGTTTGGCACATTTATTTACCAAAGATGTTTTACCCCAGCGACGTGGAGATATAATAACGGTATTAATGAGATTCTTGAAGTTTTGTGTCAACAAAGCAACCTCATTTTTCCTGTCAGTAAAATTCAAGTCATCGGCAATACGTCCGTAAACAAATGGAGCCTCCATAGTATAATTTTTTATATCTAAACAAATGTAGCAACAATAGTTGGAAGGTGCAAATATGAAACTGGTTAATTTGAAATCGATTGGTTTCAAATTAACCAGTTTCACGCACATTGACTAATAATGTAGGATATGGAGATACTTATATATAATAGTCACAAAAGAAAATGAAGGTGTGTCAAAATTCTCACCTTCTTTTTTTATGCCCAAAGCCCCGACTTTCACAAGCTGGGGCTTTGTTATAACCTGAA
>ERZ825137.4185-NODE-4185-length-14701-cov-3.656835_pt1 | contig 14701 bp, 9 predicted proteins | sample MGYA00519873_ERZ825137 | MGnify/ENA primary metagenome ERZ825137 (study PRJEB31778, sample SAMEA3449190) | human gut metagenome | biome: human gut; feature: human-associated habitat; material: faeces | place: United Kingdom | collected 2010/2012 ...
CAGGCTCTCGCCCATTGACCAATATTCCTCACTGCTGCCTCCCGTAGGAGTCTGGACCGTGTCTCAGTTCCAGTGTGGCTGATCGTCCTCTCAGACCAGCTATAGATCGTAGGTTTGGTAGGCCTTTACCCCACCAACTGCCTAATCTTCCGCGGGCCGTTCTTTCGGCGATAAATCTTTCACCCTCAGGTCTTATGCGGTATTAGCATCCGTTTCCAGATGTTGTCCCCCTCCAAAAGGTACGTTCCCACGTGTTACTCACCAGTGCGCTACTCTCTTGTTAAATAGCAAGCTACTTAACAATCCCGTTCAACTTGCATGTGTTAAGCCTGCCGCCAGCGTTCGTTCTGAGCCAGGATCAAACTCTCATCTTAAAATGATTCTTCAATCCCGTCTAATTACTTACTCATAAAAGAATTTTCTTGGTTCCTTTTTTTCAGATACACTAGACTTTATTTATTTGTTACCAAATACCCGCCGTCTGCGTATCCTCTTATCCACTTATTTACTCTCTTCTATAACTACCGGGCGATTTTGCACTTGGCTAACTCGCAGCCGGTGAGCAGGTTTATATGACAGTCGCCGTCATATGTCAACACAAAAAATTAAAAAAATTTGATTTTTTTTCACATTTTTTCTAACTCATTGATTGTATGAAGAAATTTATGTGGAATTTTCGCATGTGGAAATACGCCCTGTTATTTCCATTTTTTTAACCTTATGTGCGGTACAATATTTACAATACACGAACTGTAATTTTGATACAAGGTAGCAATTATGTTAAAAAACAACATTTTAGTTATAGCTTTAGTCTTAATACTTTCGGCCTGCGCATCGGAGAAGCCGGTTTTGACCGGGGTTGACGGTTCGGCGATTCCGCCGGCTTTTGCCCATTTTCCGGACGTTCCTTTTCCTGACCAGTCCTATATAGATCTGGAAGAAACAAAGGCTTTGGGCACCGGCGACAACTGGATCGGCAGCCTGGTATTTACGACTCCGTATAACGCAAGCAGCGTTTTTGACTTCTATATGTCGGAGATGCCCAAACTGAAATGGAAAGAAATTGCAACGGTTCGGGCTGATATCAGCCATATGACTTACGTACGGGAGAATCGCGCCGTGCAGATTCTGATTCTTTCCGACGGTTCGGACAAGGCCAAAGTAACGATTACGGCAATTCCGAATCCGAATGCTTCAAGCTATTAATAAAGGGAGCATCAAATGCGGTTTGAATTTTTCACGATGGGCGGCAGCCAGCTTTGGGAAGACGTTTTCTTTTATCAGAAATGGCGAATCCAGCGAAATTACCGCACCAAAGAATACAGGCTTCTTGATCCGTGGGACATTCAGCGTCACAGCGGCGGTTTCGAAAACTGCCGCCGGGCTTTTCTTGACTATATTGAAATCTATGAAATATCGCGACAGCGCGGACATATGGTAATCATGCTGCACGGTCTGGGCGACAGCAAAAACATTTTCAAACCCTTATGGCGCGCCGTATTAAAAGAAGGTATGATGGCAGCGGCAATAAACTATCCGTCGACCCGCAAACGAATCGACTCACACGTCCGGCAGTTGGATTTTCTGTTAAACCATCTTGAAGACGTGCAGGAAGTCTCCTTTGTAACCAAAGGCGTTGGCGGAATTGTGCTGCGTAAACTGATGGCTCTCGAATCGCCTTGGCAGAAAAAGCTCAAAATCCGGCGCATTGTGCAGGTTTGTCCGCCGAATCAAGGCAGCAAGCTCTTTGCCAAACTTGAAAAATACAGTTTTTTCAGATGGTTGCTAGGCCCGATTTTGAAAGAAGTTTCGCCGAACAACATGATTTTCATTCCAAACTTTCCCAAAGAAACCGAGTTTGGCATCATTGCAACGGACTTTCCGGGCAAGAATCTGACCAACATGCTTTCGGAATCGTTAAAAAAATCTCTGCCGACGCCGGGCGAATCCGATTTGGAGGGTGCAAAGGAGGTTATTCATGTCAGCAACGTCAACTACAACGTCTTTAACAACGACAAAGTCGTTAAAGCCTGCGTAAAATTTCTGACCAAAGGGAAATTCAACTAAATCAAAAAAATCAAAAAACTGTAACAAAATATTTTACTTTTATATGCTACAATCTAAATAGCATGGAATAGCTTTAAAATGAGGAACCGATGAGAGCCGTACTGATTAATATAGGAATAATTCTGGCAATTGCCCTTGCTTATTATATTGATTTTTTCGGCTGGTTTACCACAAAGTACGCTTTCTGGGGTTCACTCGTTTTGGTAATTGCGGTTTTGCTGGCTGCTTTTAAGGTACTTGGCAATCCTTGGCATAAGGAAGACGACGATGACAAAATGTAGTTGGAAATATAGATTTATTTTTTTGTTGGGTGCTTTTTTTGCCGTATATTCCAGTCCGGCACATGCTGCTGATGCTCAAAAAGACATTCTCGGGGGAAGAACACTTACGACCGATGACAAAGCTATCATTGATCAGAAAATAGCCAGACTTGAAAAAGAAGTACCCGAGCTTAAAGCTAAAATGGATAAGGCTGATGAAGAGTATAGAAAAATAAAAGACAAAGCTCAAGGTTTATTTAATTACAAAGACTTTTGGTTTGACAGTTGGGTTGTGCAGGCGGGGAGATCATTATCTCCGGTTCACGACAATTCTTTTGAATACTATATTGCTCACTTCCGAGAAGAAGCTCAAGCCTCTATGATGGAAGGGGATACAGAACAAGCACAAAAATGGAACGCCGCAATTGCCGCCGCTGAAAAATATCTTCTTGCCGTTGCCGAGTGGAAAGGTCCTGCAACGGAACTGGCTGACTTAAAAAGCATCAAAGATCACGGTGAAAATGTACTCGTTTATTATGATGAAAAAAATGAAACATCGGTATACTACGTAATCAATGCTGACGGCAGTTATGAAGCCGTTTCCGGTGTTACCAAGGGATGTATGCCGTTACCAGCCAAAATAGCCGAAGGTAAAAACTGCATTTTCTGTCCGCTTTTCGCGCAAATATTCTCTGCGGCACAGACCATGGCAACAAGCTCATTCGGAGTTTTAGCCCAGTCGCTGGCAAATGTCATGCTGGTAGGTTTTGCATTATGGGTTGCATTTTCGCTGCTGGGCAAGGTTTCGTCTTTTACCAAAATGGATGCGCCGAAATATATTACCGAACTTTTGACGCAGGCTTTCAAAGTCCTGTTTGCCTATCTGATGCTGCGGAATGCAGACGCTGTTTACACATATGCCCTCGGGCCTCTTTTGAAAGCAGGCATGGAATTCGGCATGACGCTGTTATCTTCCGGTGACAGTGTATATTTGAAAAGCTGCGACTCTATGAGCGGCGTGAAAAACATGCCGACAAACGGTTTGTTGCCTTATTACCTTTATACACAGTTAGACTGTTTTATCAGAGCCATTCAATTTGAACTATCTGTTCCGCAGGCAATCGGTTCCTCGCTGATGTGCGTTTCCCGAAATGAAGCAGCTTCCGGTAATGTACTATCTGTTCCCATACCTGATTTTTCAATGCTTTTCCAAGGCCTTATCATTTGGGTCTTTGCTTGGTTGATTTCTCTGGCTTTTGCCTTTTATCTGGTTGACGCAACCGTACGACTGGGCATAGTCGGCGCTTTGATGCCATTCCTGATTGCCAGCTGGCCGTTTAAGGTTACGTCTAAATATACGAATCAGGGGTTCACAATGTTCATGAATACATTCTTTACCTATGCCTTTATGGGGCTGGTTGTCAGTATTAACATTCAGTTAATGGGTATATCATTGACCGGCGGACAAGGTGGTTTGGATGCAATTGAAGAAGCATTGAATGGTAATTCGGTAAAAGTACTGAGTGACCTTTTGGATATCGGCTTTGCCGGTTTCCTCATCCTGATTGCCAGTTGTATTTTTGGTTTCAAATTATGCGGTCAGGCTGCGGAACTGGCTGGAAGCATGGCCGGCGGCGGTGGCGGCAGTTCGATTGCTCCGGAAATCGGCGGCATGGGTTATAATGTTGCCAAAGCAACGACGCTCGGAACCGGCAAAATGGCATGGCAGGGGACAAAACTGGTTGGCAGTTACGCCAAAGCTGCGCCAGGCTCGAGACAAAGTCGTATCTGGCGTTTCATCTGGATTAAAAAGCCTATTTACTTTTGGCAGAGCAACCAGCAAAAGCCGCGCTCCCGTATCCCGGCTTCGCGGCTCGGACGCTCCGGCGCCGACTCCCTCCTCTTCTTCATCAGGCGGCGCTTCTCCGGTAACGGCCGAGCAGGCTCGTCAGGCTGAAAGAGTCGAAAATGCCGCACCGCGGCCGACAACACCGGCTAAACCGGTAACGGCTGCTAATACGGCCAAACCGAATCAGGCCGGAGCGGAAGGAACTGCGCCGACAAGTCCGGAAGCGGCAAGAGAGCGGCAGATTGACCAGTTCAACCGCAAAAAGGCCGCAGGATTGGATCTTGCCAACAATTCCGAAATTTACAAACAAGTGTCCGAGCGGTGCGGACAGGCGACGGCCAACCGTGACGCGGCGGCTCAACGCGCCCGCAATTTTGAAGCTCAGGCAAAAGAGGAAAAAGACAAAGCAACCGCTTTGCGGCAAAAAGCCCAGAGCATGGCTGACGGTGCCGAAAAAGACGCGGTAATGCGGCAGGCAGGCTCTTCCGACCAAAAGGCTGACGAATTTACGGCTCAGGCTGCCGAAGAAAGAAAAAATGAAAAAGAAAATGACGCAATCGTTCAGGAAAACCTGAAAAAAATGGACGAGATGCAGAAAGAAAGGGAACAGAGCATATCGGACAAAGAAATTGACAGCATTATGAAACAGAGATACGGCAACAATTACCGTACGGAACAAAGCGCCAATATTAACGGATGGAACTTTAAATAAGTTTTAGGACTAAGACAATGTTTAAGGACGTGAACATAAAACAGATTTTAAGAGTGATGCTGGTTGTTCTTTTTGCGGCATTTATGCTCACGGCCTGCGAACAAGATGATTCTATCGGAGGAAGGAGCCGAGCTGCCATGGCTGCTCCTGTTGGTGAAGATCCTATTTCCGAAGAAACAATGAAAAATGCCTCCAATGCGCATCGGGAATGTTGGCAGACCGGGATGATCGACCTGCTTTATCAAAATATGGGTAAAATCGCTATGGGCATGTATGCCAAAATTACCGACGGTGCATTGCCTTTGATGATGATTGCTTTTGCGCTCTGGACAATTTTCCGCCTGTTAAAATTTGTCGGTTCGTTTACCGAAGATTCTCCGGCCGAAATATGGAACGAAATTGTGCGAAAATTGTTTGTCTGTCTGATTTGCGGATTAATTGCTTCTTCAACGACGCAGATCTTGTGGCTGTTGAATACAGTTGTTTTCCCAATTTACTATGCCTTTTTGGAGCTCGGCGCGGCAATTCTGAACAGTGCGGGAGATGGCAGCAACTTTAAAGCAGGCAGTACGGTTCTAAGCTTTTTCCAAGAAAAGCTTACGCTTAACGAACCGGTAATGTGTTCTGCGCCGGCTATTGGCAAAGCTTCTATCGAAAGCCTGTCTTTCCCTGACGGTCCGAGAACCATGATGAATTGTATGATTTGTACCGTAAATGAACGTCTGACTTTGGGATTTTTCCTTTCCTTTAAGGTTATGGATGCTCCCGGATTTATGTCTTTAATTACTGGTTTGTTTATTCTGATTTGTTTTACCATTGTTAAACTCGGATTTATCTTTTATTTGGTCGACAGCATTTTCCGCTTTACAATGATGGCAATCATACTGCCGATTCTGATTATGTCCTACGCTTTTAAGCAGACGTCAAGCTGGGCAAAGAACGGTTTTCTGACTATTATAAACTCGGCCGCATTAATGATGTTTATGGGCATAATGATGTCTATGGCATTGTTGGCAATGGAAAAAATTATTACGGACAATTCCGATATTTTCAATGACAATGCAAACGAGATGTCTTTTTCCGAATTCAGCATTCCGTTTATGTGCATCATGCTGGTCGGATTTTTGATATCTTCAAGCGTAAATCTGGCACAACAGGTTACAGACAGTCTGGTTGGCGGGAATTCCGATTCCTTATTCCAGAAACGGGTCGGAACTTTCGTAATGTGGACATTAAACCTTATTACTCTTGGTGCCGCGAAGAGAGTTATTAATGCGGGCAAAAAGATTCTCGGCATGAAATAGCCTGAAAAATTAAGGATTAAAGAGATGAAACGGCTGACTGACATATTAAAACGAGATCTGCTAAGAAGAATTATCTGCTTTTTAGTCCTTCAGTTCTGTTGTCTTTCTATCATGCAACCTTACTCTTTTGCAGCAGATCAAAACAATTCTGCACAAACCAGTGATACTAATGGAAGTGGCGTTTCCGAACCAAGTTACTATCAGGATGCAAAAGTCACGCATACAAAAAACAGAAAAGGCGAACAAGTTGAGTTCGTTTCAGTTAAGAACGCCTATAAGTATGTGAAACAGGATACAAATTATCTAACTCAAATTACATTAAACAATAATGTCACATCTGAGGATATCGCTTATTTATTGCAGCGTTATCCATCAACACTTGGTTCATTTGATGGCACCGAAGCCGTTCAGGAAGAACGTATTGTTGACAAACTTGATGACATGAAAGACGACGGAGAAATTACCGAAGACCAGTATAAAAATGCCAGAAGGAAAATCTCTTTAGCCTTTGATGAGCTTTATAAGCAGTCTATGAGACAAGCTATTGCCGTCGGCGAAGGAAACGTAGAATCCTTTGATCCGTCAAAACTTACCAGTGATCCGGCTTATCATAGAGCATATAACAGAGCTGTAAGAGACGAAAAAGATGGAATATTTACAGAAGAAGAAACCGAGACCAGAAAACAAGATTACATATCAGACGGCCTGGCAAAGAAACATGTTATTGAAAAGATAACTTCCCCCAAAGAATGTGACATTGACGGCATGCGCAAGCAATACCAGTCAAAATGTTACTCCTGCGTAATTATAAAAACTTTATTAGAAACATTTTTAAACGCTTGCAGCAAAGCTTATGACATTACATCTGAAGCGGGCGTAAAACTGCTGGTGCTTGGCGCTTTGGTCTGGATGGCTTTCTTTGTGATGAAAAACGTTTCATCTTTGTCTAACATTGAACCGGGCGCTATGATGAACACCCTAACCGTCTTTTTGTTTAAAGTTATGGTTGCATATATTTTGATCACTTCCGGTCTGGGCGTTCTGGTTAAATACACAATAAATCCGCTTTTAACGGCAGGTGCGGATATGGGTATCGCCTATACAAGCGCCGTAAGCTACAAATCTGAGGCTGAAAATTTTGAATATGCTGTTGAAACACCTCAGGTTAAAGCACCCACAATCACAACAAACGGCGTATCGACAGAAGTTGTACCGGCAGAAGTTTTAAATAAGGTAATGCTTTTTGCCGAAAAGATAGATAAAAACGTCTCGACAAATTTGGTCATCGGGCATGCCATTACCTGTTTTTCCATGGAAGGCGGAGCTTGGACTTTTGATATTATTGGTAAAGTTATTTCTTTTCGAATCGTAAATTTGTGGTTATGGTTCTGCGGCGCCTTAATTTGGTTTGTCGGTTTTATGCTGACGCTGGGTATCGGCTATTATCTGTTGGATATTTCGTTCAAGCTGGGTTTTTCAATAATGGCTTTGCCGGTTGTTATTGGATTGTGGCCTTTCAATGTTACCAAAGGTAAAGTTACAGCCGTTATCGGTATCATGCTTAAAGCAGCCGGAACTTTCGTATTTCTCGGTTTAACAACGAGCTATGCACTGGCGATGATTAGTACCGCCTTGCGTGACGTGGATACATTGCTTGACAATATCAAGAACGGAAATGCTCAATGGGTTTCCGAAACATTTGAGTTAACCGGACCTTATTTTCTGATTATACTGTTTGCATTTCTTTATTCAATGAAACTTATATCATCTACAATTACAGATTATGTTGATAAATTCTTTAAAGACGGCGTTTTCGGCGGTGCTGATCCGATGCACAAACAATTGACTCAGATGACTGACTTTGCCAAACAGCAGGCCATGCGTCCGGTAAAATGGGCCGGCGGCAAAGCTTCCGATGCCGTAAAGAAACAGGTAACAGAAGGAGCTGCCAAAGCCGGAAAATTTGTCCGCGGTCTATTCAAAGGCAAAGCCAACGGCGATCAGGAAAAAGACGACAAAGGCGGCGGCAATCCGGTAAGCGGCGGCGGAACTGCCATTAAAAACACAGGAAAAGGCGCCAAAGCGGCCGGAGCAACCATGGAACAATCCGGAAAAGGCGTTCAGGCTGCCGGCAAAGGCGTGGAAGCAGGAGGAAAAGCGGCTCAAGCCGGCGGCAAAGGGTTGATGTCCGCAGGCAAGGGATTGTCAGCAACAGGTTTGGGCGCCATTGTCGGCGTACCGATGATGATTGCCGGTGCTGCGGCATATGGCGCGGGCAAAGGCGCCGAAGTGGCGGGCAAAGTAACCCAAAAGGCCGGCAAAGCAATGCAGAAAGGCGGCAAAGCGATGAAAAAGGTCGGCGAGAAAATGGAAAAAGCCGGCGAAAAGATGGAAAAAATGGGCAATAAGCTGAAATTCGGCGATGAAAAGGCTCCCGAACCGGAAAATAGAGACAACCGTTCCAGCGGGGAAGAAAGTTCTAAACCTGAGGAGCAAAACGAACCCGAGAAACCGGAAGACAACAATAAACCGGACAACGGCAAGTAGCAGGTGACCGAGATGATGAACTGTATTTTGACATATTTGAAAAGAATTACCTTTTGGGCAGCGGTTGGATTGATTCCGTTTTTTGCTTCAATTCATATTGCAGTCGCTTCCGACGCCGACGTATGTAGAATATCAAGAGACAGTTCGGGTCGAAACTTGAAAAAAACGCAGAGTGTCTCCGCACAATGTTTGAAAAATCAGGCAGCCGCAGGCGGTTGTATTAACGTGGTACCAACAGACGGTGCAAACAGAGTATCTGATGATATTCATTACCGCGGCGTGCATCCGGTCAAGGGAACGCCGCAAAACCATAACGGTATAGACTATGCTGCAGATATGGGAGCTACGGTTCGTGCCGCCGCGGACGGCACCATTGCTCATGTTGGCGTCAATCCCGGCGGCTATGGTAATTACATTGTCATAAAACATGAAAGAAAAGATAAACCTGGGCAGTATTATACAACATTATATGCTCACTTATCAAAAATGTATTTTTCATCCGGGAGCGTCGGCAGCAAGGTAACAAAAGATACGCCAATCGGCGAGGTAGGAAATACCGGTGCTTCTACTGGTGCTCACTTGCATTTTGAAATGAGGGAAGGAACCGGTTGGGGTGTTACCGGCGGCGCTGTTATAAATCCGATTTGTTCTGAAATTCAGGCTTTGTGTGGTGATACGAAAGTTAATCCGATGCAATGCACACAGGAATGCCAGCAAAATCCAAATTCCGAGGCTTGCAAAACCCCTTTTAATCTGACTTTTAACTGGGTTCAGGATATGCCCAAGAACACTTGGGAACCGGTTTCTTTGGCTCCGACACCGGTTGTCGAATCGAATGCCTATAATCTTGGACAATCAACCGGAAAATGTAATATCGACTCTTACCGCAATTCTTTCAGCAGCTGCATTTTTTGCGATTTGTTCCGAGTTTTGTTTGATACTGCCAGTAATCTTGCAAAAAAAGCCTATCTTTCCTTATCCGACGCAATGATTAATCTGGTCGTTATCGGAATGGCTTTGTGGCTGGCTATGACGATTTTGAAATTTGTTTCGGCTTTTGATGTCAAAGAGCCCCGTATACTGATAAAGACCATTTTTAATCAGGCATTTGTCGTCTTTGTGGTTGTTGTCATTCTGCGTTCGGACATTCAGGAATTTATCAATTTGATTGTGACTCCGGTTTTCAATACCGGCATGACTCTGGCACAGCTGGTAACGTCAGGACAAGACGGGCAGACATGCACCGGATTCACGCAAGTTACGGAAGACGGCGGCATCCCGTCGTCTATGGGTAATAACATTCTCTGTACCATTCAGAGTATTCAGGGAAAACTTCTTGACATTATGACTTTGGGTTCAACCTCATTTTGTATTGCCATCTTTGAGCAGTCCTATACGATTGGAGGCATACATATATGGATTCTTCCGCATGTCGGTTATCTTCTGGTCGGCATTATTCTGTGGCTCTCTGCCTTTATGCTGATGGTTATTTATCCCTGGCTGCTGATTGATTCTATCTTACAGCTGAGCGTGGCATCGGCACTTATTCCGGTAGCCATTGCCGCCTATGCTTTCCCGATTACGCGGAAAAAGTATGTTACCAAAGTCTGGGAAACGTTTATGACCGCTATGTTTACATTCCTGTTCCTGTCAATTGTCATTTTTATTATCACAACCGGCATGGAACAGACAATTAATAAAATAATGACTCCGGAATTAAAACATGCCGGCACACAGGGAAGTAGCTGGAATATTATTCTTGATCCGTTAAAAGGCGTTGCCTGGTGGTCAGTGACTACCCTTGAGATGGTCTTCTGGATGCTGCTTGGCTGGGCCGTTTTGGATCAGGCCAAAGAATTTGCCAAATCATTCTCCAAAGGCGGTTTCAGCATTAAGCCAATCGGTTCGCCTTTCGGCGGCATGGTTAACAATGTGGCGACACAAGCGGCTCTCGGTACCGGCAAAAAGGTCTGGGGCGGAACCAAATGGGCCGGAAAACAGATGGGACAAGGCCTGCACGACATGGCGCATTCGGCAAAGGTCAACCGAATGGCCAACCGGGCGATGAAAAGCGACGACGCCAAGACCAACGAAGACGGCAGCGTTACGGCAACCGTGCGCAACTGGTACGGCCGCAAAACGACCCGCACGGTTTCGCGCGACGCTTCCGGCAACCTTGCCGTAACCAACCAGCGCTCCAGAATCAAGATGCTCGGCCGTTTCAGCCATGACCGGACGACAACCACCGACAAATATATGACGGTTAAGAACAAATACGGCAAAGACGGCAAGCTTCTGCAGCAGACGATTAAAATCGACTCCGCAGCCTGTCGCAACATGACCAATCGCGACGGTTCGCTGAACATGGTTGCCGTCAACACCCTCCAACAGAACTCGACTTTGGGACAGGACATGGTCAACACGGCTATTTTGCAACAGGCTCTGAAAGAAAGAATGCCCAACTCGGAACTGGCCGATATGGACACTTCCTTTGCGGCTCGCGAAATTGTCCGGGGCGACGACGGTTCTTTCACAATTAAACAGACCAACGCCGACGGCACGACGACCAATTTCAGCATGAATATCAGCAATGGCCGGATAATGACATCGGTTGAAAGAATCAGCAAAAGCGGTTCTGCCGTCAAATACAGTTCCGACGGCATTATCAACAAGCGCTCAACTTATACCTATACGGACGGAAAAATAGACACGGCGACAGTCAAAAACAAATATGCGTTTGCCGATTATTATACAAAATATGACAGCAAGCCGATGGACTCCAACGGCCGCCTGTCTGCATCAATTCCGCAGGACAAAATCATGTTCGGGCAGGACGACCTCGACCTGATGGCCGAGCAGATAGCCGTTTACGGACAGCCAAATTCGATGAAGGAATTTTCCAAGTAATTTCCGGAAACAAACGCTGACATCCGACACAAAAGGAATCCGAAAAACCGGGTTTCTTTTGTGCATATTTGTACACAAATTGTCTTTTTTTGTACTATTTTCTTGATTAATAAGCCGCTTGTATTTATTATTTGCTTAACATTAAATCTTGTTCTTTACAGCAAAAGGATAAACATACTATGGAAGAAATTATTTTCCCGAACCAAATAAGAATGTTTAGAAGACTGCGCGGCCGTTCCATGCAGGAACTGGCGGATCATCTGGGAGTCAGCCTTTCTGCCATCTCCAAAATCGAAAAAGGCTATCGCCGCGTCGATCAGGAACAGCTGGTGCGCGTTGCCGAATTTCTGGACTGCCCGCTGCAGGAACTGTTTGTCAACGAACAAAATTCGCAGCAGGAAATCGTCCAGTCGTGGCGCCGCGAACAGGAAAGAAGAAACAAGATTAACGAGAAAAGCGGCCTGAAGACGCTGGGTGCCGGTCTGCGCCAAATCAGAAACGAAAAAAACCTGACCCTGATTGAGGTTGCCGAGAGCGCCGACATGACCCTTTCCGTTTATCATCGTATTGAAATGGGACAGCGGGAAGTTTCGGACAAGGAATTTAAAAACATTGCCAAAGCGCTGGAGATGACTGCCGAGGAGCTGAAAGAAGAAATCAAGAGTCTGGAAGACAAAGGCATGCTTGAAGAAATTATTCAGCGCAACGATGCCAAATACAAATTGCTGTCTACCCCGCGCGGCGCCATTTCCGCCTTTACCAACGCCGTCAACAACAGTCAGGACAACATCAAGATTTCCGTTTACGGAACGGCAGGCAAAGACGGCAACGTGATTATCGACTTTGACGAAGAAACTAAGAAAGTTCAGCGTCCAGTTAAACTTTTCAGCAAAAAAGATGCTTATGCCGTCAATCTTTGCACCAGGCGTCTGGGAACGCTGTTACCGACCCGTTCGATATTGTTTGTCGACCCGCAGGACGTTGTCAGCGTCGGCGACATCGCCCTGTATTTCGTCGATGAAAAAGAAGCTAAAATACTGAGCATCCGCGAAGACGAAAACGGACAGCTTTACGGTCTGCGCTGGAACCCGGACGAAAGAATAGAAATCGGCAACGACGATTTGAGCAAAATACATAAAGTTGTCGCCATTGAGCTTTAGTTTCAAACTCCGCCTGACCGGCGGAGTTTTTTTTATTCCCGCCGCTTTTGTTAACCTGAAATTTACGACATAGAGCCTAAAATCGGTAATATGGATGAATTTTAAATAAAAGTTAGCAAGAGTCGGACAAAACAGGTGGTTGACACTTATTCAAAAGGCGCGGACAGCCGCAAGCTGTATAAGAAAAATCATGGCGACGGGGAAGACCCCATCATCATAGCTCAGCGCTTTTTAAATATTTTCCGCCAGTTGCATATTTTCAGCACCGAAAGAAAAGAGGCTTTTAACAAAATGATTTTGGAACAGCCTCCGGAAATCAGGGGTATGTTCGGTTCTCTGCCGGGCGGTTCGGTTTTGCAGGAATATGTCGACGAACTTGAGCAAAGCGCCGGCGTTGCACGCGACCATTCGGGCGAGTTTCAAACCGCCTCGGCGACACCCGAGCTTAACGACGAAATATCCAGAGCCAAAATTTTGGCAACTGCACTTGCCGAAGCGCAAATTCAGGCAAACGCCAAGTTGCAAAACAGCATTCCTCAGGCACAGCCGCAACCGGCCGCAGCTGCACCGCAACCTGCAGCCCCCACTTATGCAGGACCAGCGAAAATCGTTGCCGACGCATCTTTTGCCAAAGAAATTGCCGCAGCATTTTCTCAGGCACTGAAATTCAGCGAAGAACGAAGCCAGACCGGAAACAAACAACTGGCGGCCGCCGTAATTGCCTCGCAGGAGAAAATGGCCAAAATCTTTGCTGAAAAGAGCAGCAACAGCGAACTGACGTCGGCTCTGATTGCGACACAGGAAAAAATGGCGCAGGCATTGGCGGAAAATGCGGCAGCCATAAAGAACATGCCGGTAAAATCGCTTGGCTCAGGCAAAGAAACTTCGTTCTCTTCACCGGACGGCAGCAGGGAAATTCTGGATGCCATAAGGGAATCGCAGGATCGCATGGCGCAGATGATTATGCAGCATAATACCATGGCAGCCAGCAACAGCAGCAACACCAACGCAAACAACATTCAGATTAATGCAACACCGATGCCGCCGATGGAGGACATTGTCAAAGGCATTGTCAAAGCACAGTCCGAACTGTTTCGAGAAATGTCCGAAACCCAAACCAAAGAGCTTTCGGCGATCATTTCAGTAGCACTGAAAGAAAGTCAGCAGCTTTCGACGCAAACAATTGTCGAAGCCATGGAGCGGATGCAGAAAGAGAATCAAAAGTTCTTTGAACAGCAAACAAAAAATGCTCCGAAAGTTGCGGTACAACCGGTATATATCCAACAGGAAAAGGACAAAACTCCGCGGCCAATTCCGATCAGTCCGGCGGAACAGGAAGACTTTCAGATTCCCGAAATCAATCCGGGTACAGAAAACGACGAGTTAAACGAGCTTTTTTCGGACGAGAACAATGCGGCGGAAGACGAAGAAGAACTTCCGAAAAAAAAGAAAAAAAAGAAGAAGAAAAAAAATAAAAACAAAGACTCTGGCGCTGAAACCAACGGGTTAGACTTCTCTTTGTTCGACGATGGCGTACAGGCCGCAGCTAAACTTAAAGACGGGATAAAAGACGGGCTGTCGTCGCTGGCTTCTTCATTATTCAAAAAAGACGAGAAAAACGAAAACATCGGTTTGCCTGACATTGACGCAGACATGCCGCTTTCCGAGACGCCGACAGAGTTCCCCAATACAGAAACGCCGGCAGAATCGCCCGCGGAAAGCGCAGAGCCGGCCGCCGAGGACTCTGAATGGACATGGGAAGAGGTTCCGGCCGAAGAAACGACAGCGGCGGAAACAGGAAATGCGGCTGTGGAAAGCGCAGAGCCGGCCGCTGAGGACGCTGAATGGACATGGGAAGAGGTTCCGGCCGAAGAAACGACAGCGGCGGAAACAGG
>ERZ825137.4195-NODE-4195-length-14677-cov-3.524552_pt1 | contig 14677 bp, 10 predicted proteins | sample MGYA00519873_ERZ825137 | MGnify/ENA primary metagenome ERZ825137 (study PRJEB31778, sample SAMEA3449190) | human gut metagenome | biome: human gut; feature: human-associated habitat; material: faeces | place: United Kingdom | collected 2010/2012 ...
TTATGCCGACCTGATCTCGGCGGACATGGCCCTCGCGGCCAACCTGCCGCTGGCAGCTTATGTCGCCGCAGGCGCATTGCTGGCGGGCCTGATCGCCGGACTCTATCCGGCCTGGTACATTACTTCCTTTCCGCCAGCCCTGGTACTGAAAGGTTCTTTCGGGCTTTCGCCAAAAGGGAAACGATTGCGAACCGTTTTGATTTCCATCCAGTTCATCGTATCGATCGTCCTGATTATCTCACTGCTGTTCGTCAAGATACAAACCCGTTACATGCAAACCACCCCGCTGGGATTCGACAAAGACAACATCGCCATCACGGAAATCAGCCCCGATATTTACCGCAACCACCGCGAGGCACTGACCGACAGGCTCGAATCGTTCCCGGGCATTACCCATGTCAGTTACGCAAACAAAAAGTTGTGCAATTCGGACGATTACGGTGTTCAAGGCATTATGGATCAAGGGATAAACATCCATTTCGGCATTATGGCCGTCTCCCATAACTTCCTGACGACGATGAGCATCCCGATCATCGACGGCCGGAATTTCACCGATGCCGACGCCCGCAAGCAGGATGCGGCCACCCTGATCTGCAATCAAAAAATGGTCCTGGGGAATCCCCAACTTATCCCCGGGAAGCGCCTTGCAGACGGATTTGTCGCGGACATCGTAGGAACCTCTGCCGACATGCATTTCACCTCGCTGAGGAAACCGGTCGATCCGTTTGCCCTGATGCTGGTCTCAACAAAAAGTTCCCAGGTATTGAATTTCTGTTATGTGAAAATCAAAGCCGGCACCGACCTTAAGGCTGCGGTCGGACACATCAACCAGTCGATCCACGCCATCGACCCGGCCTACCCGGTGAACGTGGAGTTCTTCGACAATGTGTTGAATGCACTGTACCAGGGTGAAATCAAACTGAACCGGCAAATTACCCTATTCAGCCTGCTGGCGATTCTCATTTCGATGATCGGCGTTTTCGGGCTCGTCATCTTCGACACGCAATACCGCCGCAAGGAGATCGGGATCCGCAAGGTATTCGGCGCGACAGTCGGAGAAATCCTCACGATGTTCAACAGGACTTATCTCTACATTGTTGCCGTCTGCTTCGTAATCGCCGTACCGGTAGCGTGGTACGAAATAAAACTCTGGCTGCAAAATTTCGCCTACCAAACCCCCATCCGCATCTGGGTTTTTGCCGTAGCGCTGCTGGCCGTACTGGCTGTCACGATCCTCACCGTCACGCTGCAAAGTTACCGTGCCGCCACTGAAAACCCGGCCAATTCGATCAAAACAGAATAACAAACCCTAAACGACCATAACATGATCGCACTGAAAAACTTCCTGCACACGCTGCGCCGTTACAAAGCGGCCACACTGCTGAACATTTTGGGGTTGGCAGTAGCCTTTGCAGCCTTCTACATCCTAATGGTACAGGTGCGCTTCGACCTGAATTTCGACCGGAGTTATCCCAAAGCGGAGTGCATTTACCAGATTGCATTACCTCAGTTCTATGAAGAGGGAAAGGGATACTCGTCTTTCATTCCCCGTCCGGACGGGGAAAAGGCTATCGCTGCATCGCCCCACATCCGGCAGGGCGGATGCAAGAACACCATGGGAATATCCGAAACCTCGCTGTACGATCCAGAACAAGGCTCGTCTGCGGGACTCAACAGGCATCCCGTTTATCAAATATCGCACGGCCTGCTCGAAGTGTTCGGTTTCCGATGCATAGAGGGGAGTTTCGCCCGCTTCGAAGAACCGAATACGGTGATCCTCTCCCAAAAGACAGCGCGGGCCCTCTACGGAGGGAAAAGCGCCGTCGGCCGCAGCCTGGTGTTCAACGACGACAGTCGGCATCCGCGGGAAGTGATCGCCGTCTACGAGGATTTCCCGGACAACTCTTCGGTACACAACGGAGCGATCACCGATATCGGAGAACATTTTCTCAACCGAACGTCCAACTGGATGTACAATTATTTGGTCAAACTCGATTCGCCCGACCACATGGAGGAGACGCGGCAGGCCATAATCGCCGGATTGAAAACACTCCGGCCGGATGTCAAAGCCGAGGTATTCGAAAAAGTCCGGCTGGTACAGTTGCACGAGCTCTATTTTTCCCCGGAATTCCAATCCATGTTCCGAGGAAACCGGGCAACGGTCTACTCGCTGCTGACCATCGCCATCCTGATCGTAGTCATCGCGATGATCAATTTCATCAACTTCTCGGTGGCACTGGTTCCGCTGCGCATCCGCAATATCAATACGCAGAAAGTACTGGGCCGCCCGACCCCGGCACTGCGGTGCGATACCGTGCTCGAAGCTGCCGGGACCGCTCTGATCAGTTTCCTGCTGGCTATCCCGCTCATCCAATGGTTCGCCGCTTCGCCGCTAGCCGGCATTACCCCAATCGATCTTTTCCCGGTGCAAAATCTGCCCCTGCTGGCACTTACCGGAACGATGGCACTCATCGCCGGAGTGATCGCAGGACTCTACCCGGCCTGGTACAGCACTTCGTTTCCGCCCGCTTTGGTACTCAAGGGGGCGTTCGGCCTGTCCCCCAAAGGGCGCCGCATCCGGACCGGACTGATTGCATTTCAGTACTTCATTTCGATCGTACTGATCATCGCGGCAATTTCCATCCAGGCCCAAAACAGGTTCCTGAAAAGCTACGACGTGGGGTTTTCCCGGGACAACATCCTAGTCGCTCCGATCTCCGCCGCCATTGCGGGACGATACCACTCCTTCGGAGACCGGCTGAAAAGCAATCCTGCCATCCGCGACGTAACGTTCACAGACCGCCCACCTGTCGGGAGCGACGGTTCTTCCTGGGGATCTTCGTACCGAGGGCGCCAGATCCAGTTCAATGCCGTCACGGTATCGTCTAATTTCATCGATTTCATGGGCCTGCACGTTGTCGAAGGACGGGCTTTCACCGAAGCGGACGAGCGCAAATCCGCCTGTTCGCTGATCTTCAACCAAACGGCCCAGCGACAGGACAGCCTGATAACCGGCTCCGAACTCCTCGGCATCGGAGCAATGCCGATTGTCGGTATCGTACAGGATTACAACTTCAAGCCGCTGCACGCAGGTATCGAACCGATGGCGCTGATCGTCGGCGGTACCGAATGGGGCAAAAGCCCCAACGCGAGCAAAATGCGTTATGCGCTGATCAAAACGTCGCTGGCCGATGCGGGCCAGGCGAGCGCTTTCGTCAAAAGGACGATCCGGGAGTTCGACCCGCTGGCACGAGCAGAGGTGAATTTCCTCGACGAATTCATCGGCAACCAGTACCAGAAAGAGACGAACCTCTCGCGTCAACTGATCCTGTTCAGCCTGCTGTCGATCCTGATCGCGCTGATCGGAGTGTTCGGACTGGTGCTTTTCGAAACCCAGTACCGCCGCCGCGAGATCGCCGTCCGCAAGGTATTCGGCGCTACCATCCCCGAGGTACTGGCCATGTTCAACAAAAGCATGATCCGCATCGTCCTGGTCTGTTTCCTGATCGCGGCCCCTACAGCCTGGTACATCGTACACCGCTGGCTCGAAGGGTTCGCTTACAAGTTCCGGATGGGTTTCTGGATTTTCCTGCTGGCGCTGGCCATCGTACTGCTGATTACCGTCCTGACCGTCACGCTGCAAAGCTATAAAGCTGCGACCGAAAACCCCGCTCAATCCATCAAAACAGACTAAATATAAAACAATCCGGGAATATTCCTATCTTCAAATACCATCGCAAGGACATGAAACTGATTATTCGCAACTTTTTGACACTGCTCAAACGTTTTCGCCTGGCCAGCACGCTCAATATCCTGGGTTTGGCAGTCGCTTTCGCCGCATTCACCGTTATCCTGATGCAGGTAAACTACGAACGGGGATTCGACAAATTCCACTCGAAGGCCGACCGCATCTACCGGCTCGAAGGACTCAACACCGACCACGAACGGGCTTACTTCGCAAGCACGCATTCCCGCCCCGTGATCGACGAATTCATCCGTTCCTCGCCACACATCCGGACCGGCACACTGGTAGCCGATTGGGGACAGAAATACATCACGATAGAACGCAACGGGGCGAAAACAGGTTTCTTCGAATATTCACTGCCCTGCTTCCCCGAGATCGTGCAGATTTTCGACTTCAAAATGATCGAAGGGGATACTTCGGTACTGCGCAAACCCGCCTATGCACTCATATCCAGCAGTATGGCGGAACGGTTGTACGGTACGGAACCGGCCCTCGACAAACAATTCACCTACGCCGGAACGACCTTCACGGTCGGAGGTGTTTACCGGGACTTTCCCCGGAACAGCCAACTCAAAAACGGCTTCTATTTCAATTTCGGACCGAAACAAACGGACGATTGGGGCAACTGGAGTTACAAGGCCTATATCCTGCTGGACGATCCGGCCCACAAAGAGGCGGTCGTGGAGAACCACCGGCAAAATTATGTCCGCAAACAGGACAATCCCGACCACTACGCTACCGACTACCGCCTGAACCTGCTCTCGGATGTTTTCTACTCGAACGACGTGGACGGCATGAGCCCGGAAACGAACGGTGACCGGAGCCAGACTCGGCTGTTGCTGATCGTGGCCTTCCTGGTAATCGCCATCGCAGCGATCAATTTCGTCAATTTCGCCACGGCGCTGACCCCGATGCGGATCAAGAGCATCAATACGCAAAAAGTGCTGGGCAGCCCCAACAGTCATCTGCGCTGGGGATTGATCCTCGAGGCGGTCGGGATCAGCCTGATCGCATACCTGATCGCCCTGATTATTGTTTACCTGCTCTCCGTCTCCGCGTTCGCTACGCTCATTACGGCCGATATGACCCTACAGGCCAATGGGCACCTGCTGTTACTGACGGCCGGCGTCGCGCTGGCGATCGGTTTCATTGCAGGCTCCTACCCGGCCTGGTACATCACTTCGTTCCCGCCCGCGTTGGTGCTGAAAGGCTCTTTCGGCCTCTCCCCCAAAGGGCGAAAATTTCGCACCGTTCTGATTTCGATCCAGTTCATCGTTTCGATCATCCTGATTATCTCGCTGCTGTTCGTCAAGTTACAGACCCGTTACATGAAAACCACACCGGCCGGATACGACCGCGACAACATAGCCGTCGTATGGCTGAGCCCGGAAATAGCCAAAACACAAACCGAAGTACTGTCCAACCGGCTCAAAGAATATGCGGCTGTGGAGGATGTAACGTTCGCTCACCAACTATTGGGCGGCTCCGACGACTACATGGGCTGGGGTAGAAGGTATAAAGACGGAGACATCCACTTTAACGCATTCCCCGTTTCGCCCGATTTTCTGAAATTTATGCGCATCCATATCGCCGAAGGCCGGGACTTCAACGCATCTGACCTGCTCAAACCGGACTCGGAAGGCACGCTGGTCATCAACCGCACGATGCAGCAGGAATACGGCCTGGAACTCGGAGACATTATACTAAGGAACATGGAAGTGGTCGGGATCATCGACGATATCAACTACACTTCGATGCGCAAACCGATCGAGGCGCAGGTATTCGTGCTGCAACCCGATCTATTCAAATACAAAATGCCGCTCTCCGTCTGTTATGTCCGGCTCCGGCCCGGGACCGACCTGCCGGTAGCCGTCGAACAGATCAAAAAAACGGTCGCGTCACTCGACCCGGCCTACCCGACCGACGTGCGGTTTTTCGACAACGTACTCGACACGCTCTACAAAAACGAACTGCGCCTCGACCGTCAGATCACGCTGTTCAGTCTGCTGGCCATCATCATCTCGATTATCGGAGTCTTCGGGCTGGTCATTTTCGACACGCAGTACCGACGGGGAGAAATCGGGGTGCGCAAAGTGTTCGGCGCGACGGTCGGCGAAATCCTCGCGATGTTCAACAAGACCTATGTACGCATCATTGCCGTCTGCTTCGTAATCGCCGCACCGATAGCCTATTATGAGGTATCACTCTGGCTCAAGAATTTCGCATTCCGCACCCCGATCCACATCTGGGTGTTCGCAGCGGCCCTGCTGATCGTGCTGTCGATTACGCTGCTGACCGTCACGCTGCAAAGTTATAAGGCCGCAACAGAAAACCCGGCAAAGGCCGTCAAAAGCGAATAACAACCAACGAACTTGCACCGGACACGCACTAAACACGCCCCCCGGCATTAACTAAAACGAATACACTACAGCCTAAACTACCCAAGACCATGAAAACCATCTTCGATTTCCGGGCATTTCTCAACTTTCTGGGCCGCAACAAGCTCTATACGGCGATCAATATCTTCGGATTCTCCGTCTCGCTGATGTTCGTGATCCTGCTGGTCACCTATACCCGTCAGGAATACGCCGTGGATCAGTTCCATTCCAACAAAGAGCGGATATTCCGGCTGTGCAACGAATCGGGTTCCTGTTTCGCCCCGTTGATCGGCCGGGACCTGAAAGACCGTTACCCGGAAATCGATACTTATGTCCGCATACATTCCAGTAATGAGATTATCACCGGTGAAGGGCACCATCTCAAAGCCCGCTATCTGCTGGCCGATCCCGATTTTTTCAAAGTTTTCTCGTTCACACTTGCCCAAGGCGACACAACCCAGGCATTGCGGTCGAAAAACTGTGCACTTCTATCCGAAACATTTGCACGCCAATTATTCCCCGAAGGGGATTACCTCAACAAAACCGTAACAATCAAAGGAGTCAAAGTACCGGTAACCGGCATTCTGCATGCTTTCGGTAACAGCCATATGGTTACTCCCGATATCATGCTCTCCTACGAAGAATGGCTACCCATACTCAACTGGTCGGAAGTTTTCAAACAGGGGTATGCCAACGCGTCTTTCCCGCTCTATATAATGCTGAAACCAAATGCCGACCTATCCACTAAGGTACCGGAAATATTGTCCCGTCTCAAAACCTATTACTGGCCCTACCAAGAAGAACACACACGTGAACTTTCAGTCAAACCGCTGACCGAGCTTTATTTCTCCAGCGGTCTTCTCGGGGGAACATGTCGCTACGGCAATCAAAAACTGATCGGAATACTATCTTCCGCTGCCATGCTGATCCTGTTGTTCGCCGTAATCAACTACATCAATCTCTCGATGGCCCAATCCGAATCCCGGGCGCGGGAAATGGCCGTTCGGCGGCTGCTGGGCTGTCCGCGCAAAGCGCTTTTCGCCCGGCTGATTGCAGAGTCCGTCATTCTGTGCACAGTCTCCGCACTGATCGCCTTGTTGCTGGCCCGCATGGCCGAACCGGTTTTCAATCGTATCATGCAGACGCAGATTTCAATTGACAACATTTTCTCAATCGGTCCCCTGACTGCAGGTACAGTCATCATCGTCTCGTTGGGCATCCTGACCGGAGTAATTCCATCCACTGTTATCACCAAAGTCCACCCTATCGAGGTAGTACGCGGCACCTTCCGCTACCGGACGAAAATGACCTACAACAAAATATTAATCGGGTTTCAATACCTGATCACAATCATCATGCTGGGATGCACGCTGACAATGTTCCGCCAGATCGACATGATGCTGCACACCGACCCTGGATTCGACACATCAAACAAACTCTATCTCCCTATCCGGAATATGAACGGCTATCAAGCCTCAGGATTAAAAAACCGATTGCTGCAAATCGCCGGAGTAGAAAATATCTCCCGGGTACGCGGGGTTCCTATGTTCGCCAATAATAATTCATCAGGCGTATGGCACAACAAACCAATTCATCTGGAAATATTTGAAGGAGATAGTGCCTATGTCAGTCTCATGGGTTTCAGAAAGATCCAAGATAACCGGAATTTTGCACAGGATGCAATATGGCTCAACCGAACGGCCATGCGAGAATTGGAGCTCCCCGACAATGCGTCTTACTGCGAATACCTTAGAAGTCCAATTGCCGGAATTGTCGATAATTTTCTGCATCAAGATCTTACCCACAACACCCAGCCCTGCGTCATCAAACCATTGCCTGAAAAAGAATGGTGCTGGGCCTTCGTCATCCAATTGACAGACGAATATTCGAGCACAACACTCCAGGAGATCAAACAGGCGTATAGCAAATATACGGGAGGAATGCCAATTGATTACAAGACATTCGACGACGTCATGCGCCGACAATACGCCGCCCAGCAGCGGATGTCCGATATCCTGTTCGGTTTCACGCTGGTAGCCATCCTCATTTCGGCTCTGGGCATCCTCGCCATGGCGACTTATTTCATCCGGCAGCGTTCGATGGAGATCGCCGTCCGCAAGGTCTTCGGATCGACGAACCGGGAAGTGCTGCAACGGTTGATCCTTCACTTCGTCCGCTATGTATTGGCCGCTTTCGTCATCGCCGTACCGGTCATCTGGTACCTGATGCACGACTGGCTCTCGCAGTACGTCCTGCGCATCCCGCTCAGCTGGACGATCTTCGCGCTGGCCGGACTGACCGCGCTGGCCATCGCAGTGGCGACCGTCTTCGGCCAAAGCTGGCGGGCCGCCAACAGCAATCCGGTGGATGCCATCAAACGGTAACATTTGCAAACAAACGATATTGAATCCATAACTATTTAAAACCAAACATCATGTTAAAGATCGAAAACCTGAGCAAAACCTTCCGCACGGAAGAGATCGAGACGATCGCGTTGAACAACGTTTCGATGGAAGTGAAAGAGGGTGAATTCGTCGCCATTATGGGGCCGTCGGGCTGCGGCAAATCGACGCTGCTGAATATCCTCGGCCTGCTGGACAACCCCACCGCAGGCAAATATTACCTGCTGGACAAAGAGGTCGGCGGGCTGAAGGAAAAAGAGCGTACCCTGTTCCGCAAGGGCAACATCGGATTCGTCTTCCAGAGCTTCAACCTGATCGACGAACTGAATGTCTATGAAAACGTAGAACTGCCGTTGATCTACCTGAAAGTGAAAGCGGCCAAACGCAAAGAGATGGTACACGAAATTCTCAGCCGCATGAACATCAGCCATCGTGCCGGACACTTCCCGCAGCAGCTTTCCGGCGGTCAGCAACAGCGCGTAGCGATCGCCCGCGCCGTGGTGGCAGGTCCCAAACTGATCCTCGCCGATGAGCCCACCGGTAACCTGGACTCGAAAAACGGCAAAGAGGTGATGGACCTGCTCACAGACCTGAACCGCAACAGCGGTGCGACGATCGTGATGGTGACCCACTCGCAGCACGACGCGTCGTTCGCGCACCGCGTGGTCAACCTCTTCGACGGCGAGATCGTAACCGACATCAAGAACCGGCTGTAGCCTGCGGGTCGTAATTCCGGCCGCAAGGCCGGTCCGCGGTAAACCGCCCCCGCCCCGGAAAGTGATTTTTTCTTCACTTTTCGGGGCGGTTTGCTTGTTAAAACAAGTTGTTTCGGTTACATTTGCTTTCGCCAAAAAACTTTTAACCGAACCTTTAACGTCCAATTTGCATGAACCCGAAACCTAAACTGGTATCCCGTACGGTCTTGGTGCCGTTTATTCTGGTCACCTCCCTCTTTTTCGCCTGGGGCTTCGCCAACGACATCACCAACCCGATGGTGAAGGCCTTTTCCAAAATTTTCCGCATGAGCACCACTGACGGCGCACTCGTGCAATTGGCTTTTTACGGCGGTTATTTCGCAATGGCCTTCCCTGCGGCGCTGTTCATCCGCAAATTCTCATACAAATCGGGAATCCTGGTCGGTCTCGCCCTTTATGCATGCGGTGCGCTGATGTTTATCCCGGCCAGCAAAACCGGCCTCTACTTTCCATTCCTGATCGCCTACTTCATCCTCACCTGCGGACTCTCGTTCCTCGAAACCAGTTCGAATCCCTATATCCTCAGCATGGGCGACGAATCGACCGCTACCCGCAGGCTGAACCTCTCGCAGGCGTTCAACCCGATCGGATCGCTGCTGGGCATGTTCTGCGCGATGCAATTCATCCAGGCGCGCTTGAATCCTCTCGACACGGCCGAACGCGCGCAACTCTCGGACGCGGAGTTCGAAGCGGTCAAAGCGGCCGACCTGAACGTGCTGATCACGCCTTACGTGATTGTGGGACTGGTAATCCTGGCTCTTTTCTTCCTGATATTTTTCACCAAAATGCCGAAAAACGGCGATAAAGACCACTCGCTGAACCTCGGGCGCGTGCTCAAGCGCATCTGGGCCATCCCGCGCTACCGCGAAGGCGTGGTCGCACAGTTCTTCTACGTCGGGGCACAGATCATGTGCTGGACATTCATCATCCAGTACGGAACGCGGGTTTTCACCCAAACGGGCATGGAAGAACAAGCCGCAGAGGTGCTTTCGCAGCGTTATAACATCGTGGCGATGGCAATCTTCTGCGTAAGCCGCTTCATCTGTACGTTCCTGATGAAATACTTTTCGCCGGGGGCCTTGTTGATGACATTCGCCATCGCAGGCACCATCCTGACCGCAGGCGTAATCGGATTTCAGAACATTAACGGGATGTACTGCCTGGTAGGCGTATCGGCATGTATGTCGCTGATGTTCCCGACAATCTACGGCATTGCGCTCGAAGGGCTGGGCGACGATGCCAAATTCGGAGCTGCGGGCCTGATCATGGCTATCCTCGGCGGTTCGATCATGCCTCCTGCACAGGCGGCAATCATCGACCAGGGGACGCTGTTCGGCCTCCCGGCCGTAAACGTATCGTTTATCCTGCCCCTGATCTGTTTCCTGGTTATCATCGTGTACGGCTACCGGAGCCATACGATCCACCACCGCGATAGAAGAACGGCAGCTAAGGCATAGCGCTCCGGTTCCACCTTACTGCCGCCTGCCATATGAAAAGTTTAATTATTTGCGCGCTGGGTTCGCTCTTTTTCGGCTGCCATCATCAACCGAAAGAAGCGTCTGTTCCCCCCGCAATCACGAATACACAAGCCGCCGATACCATGTGGAAAAAAGAATTTGAACAACTGCTGCCCAAACTGGGCCACCGCAATTGGATTTTGGTCGTGGACAAGGCTTTCCCGTTGCAAAGCGCGCCGGGCATCGTCACGATCAACACCGGCGAGCCGATGCGTCCCGTACTCGGCGAGCTCGTCCGGATGCTTGAAAAAGCTTCGCACGTCAAGCCGGTTTATTACACCGATCTCGAGCTAAATTCGCTTTCGGACGACCTTTGCCCGGGAGCGGAACAGGCCCGTACCGAGATTTTCCAGGCCCTGCAGGACGCCCAGGTCAACACGATCCTGCACGAAGAGGTTTTCTCGAAGATCGACACGGCATCGAAACTCTTTACCACCGTGGTACTGAAAACCGAATCAACCATTCCCTATTCGTCGGTATTCATCGAACTGGACTGCGGGTACTGGAGCGCTGCCGCAGAAAAAGCATTGCGGACAAAAATGAAATCGCGCCCGAAACGGTAAGCCGCGAATCCGGCGGAGTACAGTTTAAACCTTATTTCCGGACATTGCCAAGCAGTTCCGTCCGGCAGGAATGATACGCTGCCCCACGAATTTGGCTTTCAATATCTCCGAAATTGCTTTTTCCGACGGACTGATCAATGGCTGACACGCAGAATAAAGCGTGTCTGAATGCAGATTAAAGATCATGCAACTAATCATGCTATTAATCACAGTATCGTAGTAGTAATAAATAATATCAAAATTATGAAAGACATACTGTTATTGACTTTTTTATTATACCCTGCTTTGTGTTTGGCACAAAATGTCAAAGTTTCATCTTCGACGGACGATTTTACAGGAACTAGGGCTATTACTACCTCCTGGGTTCGAATTCATAACGGAGGGGCCACCGGATATTTGCAAACCCGAGCGCGTTTCAGACATGCTGGTAATGCTGACTTTATCGAGTTTCGTATACATACAGACCCCTCAATGATGTCATGCGATGCAGGAAATCAGGTTTTATTCAAAACGGAGCATGATGTGATTCCCGCAGAAAATATGGGATATGCAATTTCAACTCCCGGAGCTTGGCATCCGGCAGAGATTAATAACCGGCTCGGTTTATATTTGGTTTGTTCTTTAGATGCATCACAATTGAAAGGCAAACAAGTCTCTAAAATTCGATTTTTTGTAAACGGGAGCTATGTCGATATCAAGTTGACAAAAAATGATCAAAGACGGTTTAATGCTTTGTATGATGCTTTCATGAAGGTGTTGGGATAGGTGATATTTAATAAAAACTCTTAAATCGGTCTACAACAACACACATAAAATCAGGCTTATATTTGTCGGTGCAGCTTGCCAAAACAAGCGTTGCATCTTGTCCGCTGACAGATTAACGGCTTGCGGGCAACACACCAACCTTTACATTATATCCTGATAGTTGTTGTGCCCTTGCCAATATACGACTTTTCAGCAATACTCAGGAACATCCGCAGACATCCCGATCAGGAGATGCGCACGAAGCAGGTTACACCAACCGCCGGATCAGCGCTTCACGTTCGCCGTACAGGTAGTCGATCGGCGGAATTTCGATCATCGTATAGACGCCGGGCTGCTGCACCAGTGACGCCCGGGCCGCAGAAACGAGAATCTGCCCGGTCAGCGCAGGATTGTTGATCGACATGTTGAACTCGAAACGCTGGTTCTGCGTCTTGCCCGAAACCCCTTTGCGGGTCAGGTTCACGCCGTGTCCCATGTCGAGAAGGTCATCGACGCACTCTACCTGCATCACATGTGTCTCGTCATGCACGAAATAGTCGTCGGATTTGATCGCCTGGGCCACTTTCGAAAAATCGTATCCCTCCTTCAATTCGACATAGACCATCCGGCGGTGGATACCCGTCCCGGTCGGAATCGTCATCGACAAAGCCGCTTTCACGCCGTCGACCGCTTTTACCGCCACGGTATGGCCCATACTCATGCCGGGGCCGAAATTCGTATAAGTCAACCCTTTCGGAGCACAGGCCTCGAGCAGTGCACGCACGACCGAATCGCTGCCGGGATCCCAGCCTGCCGAAATGACAGCCACGGCACCGTGTTCCTTAGCGACAGGCGTCAGTCGGCTGCGCAGGCCGGCAATGTCGGTGTGGATATCAAAACTGTCGACCGTATTGATCCCCAGCGCGAGGATCTTCCCGGCCTGCTCCTCGACGCTGCGCGACGGTGTGCACAGCACAGCCACATCGACCCCTTCGAGTTTCTCGACCGAATCAACCACACGGTACCCTCTCAATTCGTCGGGCACATTCGACGCATCACGGCGCACGACGCCCGCCACTTCAAAATCGGGCGCTGCATCCAACGCCTCCAGCACATACCGGCCGATATTGCCGTAACCCACTACGGCTGCTTTGATCTTTTTCATCGTTCGTATTTTATCTGTTTAGTATCGGTTTTATCGTTTCAACATCGTCATGTCCAGCCGAGGGAATTTAGCCCCGAACCCCGACGACCGGTTGCGCCCCGGGAGGGATCCTCATCGGGAAACTCTCGGCTATAAAAATCTCCACCGGATGCAAACCTAGCCCGCTCCTCCCGGAAAGCAGTCCACCCGGTTCAGAGCCCGATCAGCCGCAACTCCCCGGCAATGGCTCCCTCCCGGCGCACGATCTCCAGCAACGACTCCTGCATCGGTTCCGGCGGTACCACGATTCCCCGCGCTTCAGGATGGTTCAAGACCCACTCCAGTCCCGCATTTTGCAACGCGAAAGTGGTTTCGATATAACGCAGATGCGTCGGCTCCTCCAGCGCAAAATTCACCGCCACCTTGCGGTTCAGCACGCTCTGCTCCGGGAACAGGGGGCCGTATTCATCCTCGGCGCCGATATTGACCAGCACCTGCCCCTCCAGAAACGGCTCCACGGGATACCGGCGGCCGATCACACCCGCAACCGAGGTGGCCGTCACGATATGCGTCGCACGGCGAACCGCCGCCACGACCGCATCGGGATCTTCCATATCCACGAAGGGAAAATCCCCCACCGGAGTGTTCGCCCGCGCACCGCAACGGCCTCGACCACTTCGACCGGCACGCCCGCCGCCCTGAGCCGCATGCCCACACCGCTGCCGATCTTTCCGAAACCGAACAGCAGCCAACGCTGGGACGGTTCCACCCCCAGACCGAACGCCTGCAGGCCACGGATCAGACCGTCGCCCGTTCCGAGCGCACCTTCGATCCGTTTGATCCGGCTGCCGTCGGTATTGAAACAGGGTTTATCGCAATCGGCATAGTAACCGATCCCCGAATGGGTCAGTTCGGCGAAACCGTATTTGGGGCGCAGGTCGCTGTGCAGGCCGATGCAATCGGAAACCAGATCGAAACCCTCTTCCTTGTTCGTCGCAATTCGAATTCCCTGAGCTTCGGCCCATTCGATGAATGCCGGGTCGTACGGCACCCCACCGATATGCGACAAAGTCACCTCCGCCCCACCCGCCACCAGCGGCAAAAATTTGGCGATCGTATTAAAAAACAACGGAGTAGCCTCCAATATCCTCAATCCGGCAAACGGTCGGCGGCCCTGAAAATCGTTGTATTGCGCGCGAATCACGGGGTAATCCTGCGGCGCATAATGGGATTCGAGATATTGCAGCAATTTTTCGGTCATCGACAACCTGTGTAGCGGGTTCAAAACCGGTGTTTCCAGTGCAAAACCGAAACTTTGCACAGAGAATCGAACAAAGATACATTTTTTTTGACATTTCCCATTTGTCCGGCCAATTTACCCACCGTACCGGACAGGATATATTATAAAACAGGCCGGGCCGGGCAATTT
>ERZ825137.4199-NODE-4199-length-14668-cov-48.356053_pt1 | contig 14668 bp, 14 predicted proteins | sample MGYA00519873_ERZ825137 | MGnify/ENA primary metagenome ERZ825137 (study PRJEB31778, sample SAMEA3449190) | human gut metagenome | biome: human gut; feature: human-associated habitat; material: faeces | place: United Kingdom | collected 2010/2012 ...
TCCTCGTGGCGCTTCCACGAGCCCAGATGCACCTCGTAGATCAGCAGCTCGCCGTTCACCGGCGGCTTTTCCAGCCGCTGCTGCCGCCAGTCATTGTCCCGCCACTGGTATCCGGACAGGTCGTAGACCTTGCTGTCTGTCCCGGGACGGGTGGCCGCGTGGAAGGCGCAGGGATCGGCCTTCCAGACCACCCGGCCGTCCGCGCCGGTGACCACATACTTGTAGGCGTCGTAGACCTTGGCGTTCTCCGCCGCCGTTTCCCACACGCCGGTATCCAGCCGGGTCATGGGCTGGGGCTGCCAGCCGTTGAAGTCCCCGGCCAGCGCTACGGCGCGGGCGTTGGGCGCCCACACGCGGAAGGTGAAGCCCTGCTCCGCCGGGTGCGCGCCGAGGTAGGTGTAGATGTCGTGGGCCGGGTGCCGCGTCATGTGCTCAGCTCCTTTTCTCTCACTCTGCTCGTCTGCTCTATGGTAGCACGCCTGTTCCGTCAAAGGACGCGAAACAGGTCGCTGGTAACGTTACCGACATTGTACCCCATTTTTCCCGTCCCGTCAACAAACAAGGCGCTTTTTGTGCCGCGGCGGGGGCAGAAAAGGGCCGCAAGCACAAAAGGGAAACGCAGGCGCGCTGCGTTTCCCTTTTCGTTTACTCATCCCGCTGCTGCACGGCGCTGCTGCCGTTCAGGCCGAAGTCGTCCGCCACGCTGGCGGTGTCCCGGCGCAGCATGGTCTCCATCACCCGGATATCGCTGTCGATATCCATGGCATCGGTGCGGTACAGCTCGTCCAGCTGGTGCTCGAAGCCCGCCACGATGCTGTCCATGGTCTTTTCGATCTTGGCCTTGGCCTGGCTCAGGTTCTCGCCGCTGACGCCGGCCTCCTCGAAGCTGGCGTAGTTTTCCAGCAGCTTCAGGGTAGTGGGCAGGTAGTAGTTCAGGAACGTGCCGGCGGCGTCACGCTTGGCCTCGTCCTCTTCAATGAGTTTGAAAATACGGCCGGACACCTGCTCCATGCGGTCCAGCTTGGCGCTGATGGCCTCGTCGGCAATGCGGTCGTTCAGCTCACGGATCTGGGCCAGGATGGCGGCGTAGCCCGCCGGCGCGGGCGCGGCCTGTGCGGGCTGACCCTGCTCCGCCTTGGCGCGATGGGCGGCATCAAAGTACGCCGTGGCGGCGGCCTGGGACTTGAAGAGCATACCGCTGCCCATGTCGATATAGGCCTCGTCACCCCAGAGGCCCTTTTCCAGCATCAGGTTCACGTCCTTCTCCACCCGGCGGCGGGACACGTCGGCGGCCCGGGCCAGATAGTCCAGGGGCACGGCCTGCTTCTGCCCGACGGTGCGGAGGTAGGTGGCAAAGCGCCGCTGGCGGCGCTTCATGGCGCCGCTGCCCAGCAGCAGGGACGCGCCGCCGGCCATCATGCCCAGGGGATAGAACAGCTGCCGCAGCAGGTCCATCCATTCATGCCATTTGATGGCGTAGCGCAGTTCAAAGTAGTCCACCTGCTGCACCAGGAAAAACACGCCCAGAATACCCAGCACCGCGCCGATGATCTTCATGGTTTTGGCGCCCTTGTCGGAGTAGTTCGGCGTCTCTGTGACCTTGCGGACGGTGTTCTTCGCCGCGGAGGCGCGCGCCTGCGCAGGCTTCGCCTCGGCGCTGCCCGCCGCTGTCCGCTGCCACGCATCCCGCGCCTGCTGGCGCATTTTCCTGCCGCCGCCCTCGCTGAGCTTGCTCAGCAGCAGGATCAGGCCCACAGGCCAGGCCACGGCAAACATCACCGCGATGAATATCCACGAACCCAGGTCATTATCGTTCTTTTTCGGCGGCTTCGGCTGAAGACCGTTGTTCTCGTCGTATTCGTAGCTCATGCTTCCCCTTCTCCCTTTCCCCGCAGCTTTCGCTTGTTGCCCTTTTCGTCCACGATATAGGTATTCTCCAGCACGCTGCGGGCATTGGCCATTACCGCGTTCAGGTACTCCTGCCGCAGTGCAGCGCGCTCCTCGATCTCCGCGTCTGTCAGCCCCTCGGCCTTGGCCTTGCGGGCCAGCTCGTTGATGCGTGCTATCTTCTTCTCATCCATAGCTGTTTCTCCCTTATATGTATCGCCGTATGGACACCGGCAGGCGGCCCTTTTTCGTGGGAGCGCCCACGCTGTCCAATACGCATTTTCCCAGACCGCGGCAGGTGATGGTATCCCCCGCCGACACGGGCTTGTCCGGCTTCACACAGGTGACGTAGTTCACCTGTACGGACCCCTTTTCCACGGCCTCCGCCGCCCGGCCCCGGCTGAGAGAAAATCCCGCCGCCAGCACGTTGTCCAGCCGCAGGGATGACACCGTGTCCTTTATTTCCTTCACCGCCGCATGGGGGACCGCCAGCGCCGAAAGCGGCAGCGGTGTTACGGTGAGCTTCTCCCGGCCGGCGCTGTCCCAGTTCTGCAGCAGGAAATCCGTCATGGACGGGTCCAGCAGCACCTGACAGCCACCCTTTTCCACAAGTATATCGCCTATCTTCTCCCGGGTCAATCCCAGAGCCATCAAACTGCCCAAAAAATCCCGGTGGGTCAGGTCGCCGCCGCTGCGGCACGCGGCCCGCACCGCCGCGACCTGGTCGTCAGGCGTCTCCAGCCAGTCCGGCAGGAGCACCAGCCGCTTTCGCTCCGCGCCGTCATAGCCGCCCCAGAAAATGCCGGACTCCCGCGCGCCCAGCGGCACCAGAAAGCCCTGCGCTGCAGCCTGCTCCGCAGGGGAGAGAAAGCCTGTGGCCGTGGGAATGTTCCGCGTGCGGCACTGCTCACACTTATCCCACACGCGGCTCAGCAGCAGCCGTTCCTCCGGGCTGTGGGCGGTTCTGTCCAGCAGTTCTCGTCTGTCCATGTTATGCCCCCAAATTCTGCGTGCGGTACAGTGTGGCGTACACGCCGTTCCTTGCCAGCAGCTCCGCGTGGTTGCCCTGCTCGGCGACGACACCGTCCTGTATCACCAGTATCCGGCCGGCCGAACGAATGGTGGACAGCCGGTGGGCGATGATCAGTGTCGTGCGGCCTCGGGCCAAACGGTCAAAGGCGCCCTGGATGCGGGCTTCCGTCACGCTGTCCAGCGCGGAGGTGGCCTCATCCAGTATCAGAATGGGCGGGGCCTTCAGAAACACCCGGGCGATGGCCACCCGCTGCTTCTGCCCGCCGGAGAGCAGCGCGCCCCGCTCACCCACATAGGTATCGAACCCGTCGGGCATGGCGCAGATATCGTCGTAGATCTCCGCCTGCCGCGCTGCCTGCTCTACCTCAGCGTCGGTGGCGTCGGGGCGGCCATAGCGGATATTTTCGCGGATGGTGTCGGCAAACAGGAACACGTCCTGCTGCACGATGCCGATGGCCCGGCGCAGGGAGCGCTGGGTGACGGCGCGGACATCGCGGCCGTCGACGGTGATGCTGCCGCTGTCCACGTCGTAGAACCGGGGCAGCAGCTGGCACAGGGTGGTCTTGCCGCCGCCGGAGGGCCCCACCAGGGCCACCGTCTCACCGACGGGGATGTGCAGCGTCACGTTGTGCAGCACCTCGGCCTTTTCGCCGTAGGCGAAGGAGACGTCGTTCACGTCCACGCGGCCCTGTACATGTTCGAGGGGCCGCGCGTCGGGGGCGTCCTGGATGGACGGCTCGGTGGCCATCAGCTCAATGAAGCGGTGCAGGCCCGCGAAGCCGTTGGAGAACATCTCGGCGAAGTTGGCCAGCTTGCGGATGGGACTGACGAAGGCGGTGACGTATAGGGAGAAGGTGATCAGATCCACATAGTCCATTTTCTCCCCCATGATGAGCCAGCCGCCCACGGCGATCACCGCCACCGGCAATATGCCGGTGCAGAACTCCATCACCGCGTTGAAGCGGCCCATCTCCTTGTGAAAGCCACGCTTGGCGGTCTTGAACACCTCGTTGGCCTCGTCGAACCGCTGCTGCTGGGCTTCTTCGTTGGCAAAGGCCTTGGTGGTCCGCACGCCGGACAGGCCGGACTCGATGGCGGCGTTGATGGTGCCGGTCTTGACCTTGGCAGCCCGGGAGGCGGCGCTCATCTGCCGGCGGCGGCGCAGGGCCATGGTCAGCAGGACAGGCAGCAGCACCAGCAGTACCAGCGCCAGCTCCCAGCGCAGGGTGAACATCACCGCCAGCGCGCCCACGATGGTCACCAGGGAGATGAACAGATCCTCCGGCCCGTGGTGGGCCAGCTCCGTCAGTTCAAACAGGTCACTGGTCAGGCGGCTCATCAGCTGGCCGGTGCGGTTGCGGTCGTAGAAGTCGAAGCCCAGCTCCTGAATGTGGCGGTACAGATCGCGGCGGATATCCGCCTCCACGCGGATGCCGAAGGTGTGGCCCCAGTAGGCCACCACGAAGTACAGCGCCGAGCGCAGCACATAGGCGGCCACCACCACCGCCATGACGATGAAGAATACCCGGAACTGCCGCTGGGGCAGCCAGGTATACATGGCTGCGCGGGACACCAGCGGGAACGCCAGGTCGATGCAGGCGATGAGGAACGCGCAGGACAGGTCCAGGGCGAAGAGCCGCCGGTGGGGCTTGAAGTAGGAGAGGAATATCCGCAGGGGGCTGCGGGTCTGATAATCTTTCGTGGTCATGCTATGCCTCGCTTGGTGTTTTTTTGAACATATAGTATAGCACATCGGCACGGCGTTCGCAATAGCACGCAGCGCCCCGGCTTGCGTGTCGGGGCGCTGCGTGTTATAATTGGGCCATGACCTGGCCGATAGGGCCGTCGATGGTGACGGCGGCGCCAAGACCGCTGCCGGCCCCGCCCTTGTTGATGACCGCCAGCTTATGGCCGCGGTAGTACTGTATCAGCCCGGCGGCGGGATAGACCACCAGCGACGTGCCGCCGATGATGAGCACGTCTGCCTGCCGGATATAGTGGATGGCGCGGGCCATCACGTCCTCATCCAGGGACTCCTCATACAGCACCACGTCCGGCTTAATGATGCCGCCGCAGGTGCAGCGGGGAATGCCGCGGCTCTCCGCGATGCGCTCCACACCGTAGAATTTCCCGCAGCGGGTACAGTGGTTCCGCAGCACGCTGCCGTGGAGCTCAAGGACCTCCTGGCTGCCGGCCTTCTGGTGCAGGCCGTCGATGTTCTGGGTGATGACGGCCTTCAGCTTCCCCTGCCGCTCCCATTCCGCCAGCTTGCGGTGGGCGGCGTTGGGCTGGGCGTCCAGGGCCAGCATTTTGGCCCGGTAGAAGTCGTAGAATTCCTCGGTGTGCGTCTCGTAAAATGTGTGGCTGAGCATGGTCTCCGGCGGGTATTTGAATTTCTGATGATACAGGCCGTCCACACTGCGGAAGTCCGGTATCCCGGACTCGGTGGATACGCCGGCGCCGCCGAAAAACACGATGTTGTCACTGGCGTCTGTCAGTTCTTTCAGTCTGCGGATGGTGTCGTCCATACTGTCCCTCCATTTCTTTTGTAAGGAGCATACGCTATGAATATTCAGATCTTCGGAAAAAGCAAGTCCTTCGACACGAAAAAGGCGGAGCGCTGGTTCAAGGAGCGCCGCATCAAGTACCAGTACATCGACCTTGTGAGCAAGGGTGTATCGCCGGGGGAGTACCGTTCCATCCGGGCGGCCGTGGGCAGCTTCGACGCGCTGGTGGACAAGGACTGCCGGGCGTATGAGGCGCTGTACATGGCCTATATCACGCCTCAGGCGGCGGAGGAAAAGCTGCTGGAATACCCGGAGCTGTTCGCCGCACCCATTGTCCGCAACGGGAAGCAGGCCACCGTGGGCTATTGCCCGGAGATATGGCAGACGTGGGAATAGGAATAAGGGCTCTCATCCGTGCGCCGCAGGCGCACGGTTTTTTTCGGGCAGCACCGCGGCTTTCACTGTGCGGTGTTGCCCTTAGTCCGTGTAGCTGTGCTCCACCGTGACCACGGCGTAGTAATTACCGTCCATGGCGCGGACCAGAGCGCGTATCTCCTGCGCTGCCTGGGCCGGGGTCTTGCTGCTGGAGAAGGGCAGCACCGCGTCGAAGATCAGGTTATCGTGTGTGGTGCCCCGGACCACGCGGAAGTCGTGGATGGTCAGACCGGGATCCACCTGCTTCACCAGCGCGGCAACCTGTTCCTTCAGTGCGGTGACGGAGCCGTCGGTGACGATGGGGTCCATGTGGATGACGGCGTGGCAGTGGAGCTTCTCCATCAGTTCCTTTTCAATATTGTCGATCACATCGTGCATGGCCATGATGTCCCCGTGGGCGGGGACCTCCGCGTGGAGGGTGATCATCAGACGGCCGGGGCCGTAGTCGTGGACCACCAGATCGTGTACGCCCAGCACTGTGTCGTTGGAGAGGACGATATCCCGTATCTGCTGCACCAGCGCCGGGTCGGGCGCCTGCCCCAGCAGGGGGGACAGGGTCTCTTTTGCGGCCTTGTAGGCGGAGAACAGGATGAACAGCGCCACCACCAGGCCCACATAGCCGTCCACCGCCAGACCGGTCCATTTGCCGATGAGCATGGCAAGGAGCACCGCCAGGGTGGAGACGGTGTCGGAAAGGCTGTCCGTGGCGGTGGCCTCCATGGCGGCGGACTTGATCTTCCGGCCGACGGCCCGGTTGTACAGCCACATATAGACCTTCACGCACACGGAGGCGGCCATGATGGCGATAGCCATCAGGGAAAAGGTGACGGCCTCCGGATGGAGGATCTTGTCAAAGGAGGACTTGGCCAGCTCCACGCCCATCAGCAGGATCAGGCCCGCTACGATCAGGCCGGATATGTACTCGATGCGGCCGTGGCCAAAGGGGTGGTCGGTGTCCGGCTTTTTGCCCGCCAGACGGAAGCCCAGCAGCGTCACCGCCGAGGAGCCGGCGTCGGACAGGTTGTTGAAGGCGTCCGCCGTGACGGCGATGGAACCGGACAGCTGTCCGGCGAAGAATTTGCCGATGAACAGCAGAATATTCAGTGCGATGCCCACAGCGCCGCACAGTGTGCCGTAGGCGCGGCGGACGGCGGGGGAGGACACGTTGTCCCGGTCAGGAATGAGCCAGCGGCTCAGCAATCGTATCATAGCAGTCGTCTCCTTTCGGCGGGTAGACCCGGCGCTTTGTCAGCCAATAGCACAGAGGGATGGCGTACAGCAGTATCTCGTAGGGGATGGCGGACATGTCCGCGCCCAGCATGGCCAGCGGGATGGACACGGAGATGTTCCAGGGGATCAGCGGCGAGAGGACGATGCCGGAGTTCTCGATGTCAAGGGCCATCTCGCCCCTGCCGTGGCCGCGCCTGGTGTAGTCGTCCTCCAGCAGCTGGTTGCACACCACCGCGCAGGTGGACTGGTTGCAGAACACCATGCTGCACACCACGGAGATCGCCGCGCAGGCGGGGAACCGCCCGGCTCTCCGGGCCAGGCGCTGGGCCAGATGCGCCGCGCCGTTCAGCACGCCCATGCCGCCCAGCAGCCCGGCGTACAGCCCGGCGCTGACGGCCATGATGGTGGCCGAGACCATGGACATCATGCCGCCGCCGGAGAGCACGTCGTGCAGCGCGCCGGGGGCGGGGAGGTAGCCCAGCACCGCATCCCGCAGGGTGGGCAGCAGAGCGCGGCCCTGGGCGAACACCGTCACCAGCAGCGCCGTCAGCGCACTGACGGCCATGGTGGGCCGGATGGGGACCTTGCACAGCGGCAGGATCAGGATCAGCAGCGCCGGGATGGCCGTCCACCAGCTGAGGCTGAAGGTGCCGGACAGCTGGTCCAGCACACCGCTGTCCACCATGGCCAGCGGGTGCGTTACGGACAGGGCGGCGTAGGCCGCGAGGCTGACCAGATAGGGCAGCCAGCCGGTGCGGTGCATCATGTGCAGGTTGTCATAGAGCTTGGTATCGGTGGCGGCGGCCACCAGCGTGGCGCTGGAGGAGGCCGGCGAGCAGCGGTCGCCGAAGTAGGCGCCGGCCACGATGGTCCCCGCCGTGATGGCCACGCTGACGCCGCCGGAGCGGGCCAAGGCCATCAGGATCACGCCCAGGGTGCCCACCACGCCGAAGGACGTGCCCAGGGCGTAGGAGATGAAGCTGGTCAGCAGGAACGTCACCAGCAGGAACAGCTGCGGCGTGATGATGCGCAGCCCGTGATAGATGAAGAAGGCGATGGTCCCGGCGCTGCGCCACAGGGCGGTGATGGCGCCGATGAGCATATAGATCACGATCACGCAGCACATTTTGCGGCCCTGCTCCCAGGCGGCGGAGGCCATGGCCTTGATGGAAAAGCCTTTACGCAGGCCCAGCAGGCCGAAGAACAGTATGCCGGCCCAGATGGCGGCGATCAGCGACCAGCCCTCCAGCAGGCAGAGGGCCACCGCGGCCAGAAACAGGACAAAGCAGAGAACGGCGCCCATGTTACCTCCCCGGGATGGTCAGCGTCATGCGGCAGCACAGATCATCCAGGTCGCTGTCGGTGGCGGCGGGAAGGCGCAGGCGTCCCCCGCATTTGGCACAGGTCAGGTCCACCGCGCCGCGGCGCACCTGCATGGTATATTCGTGGCTGCCGCAGGCGCAGGCGATACCGCCCCGGGCGGCGATGTCCTTCAGCTCGGACAGCACCTCATACATGATGACGTTGTCGGTGAAGGCCTCATCGGGGGACGCTTTTTCCTTGGCCACCCGCAGGGCCAGACCCTCCATGGCCTTTCGCACCTGGGCCTCCTCGCCGATGTAGCAGCACAGCTCCTGCTTCACCGGACAGGCCAGGCCGATGCCCCGGCCGTGCAGCACCGCACCGGCGTCGCACTCCGCCTGGTGGTGCCCGCCGCACACGCCGCAGGGCACCTGAAGCCGGAAGCGCAGGCCGTCCGTCTCAGCGGTCAGAGCTTCTTTGCCGCATTCGCATTCCATCCGCGCCGCGGCGGCGTTCAGGGCGAAAACGCTGCGGCTGTGCAGCACGGCCTTGCCGCAGGCCGGACAGATATATCCAAAGCTACGCATTTCTTCCATGACATACGCTCCTTTGTCAACCAAAAGTCACAACAAGTTCCTGTATTATATACCATTTATTCGCTGTTTTCCAGTATTGCGGGAAAAAGAGTTTTACATTATAATGGCGCCGTTATCCCACGCTTCAAAGGATGTGATACCGTGCAGAACAGGAGCTTTGCCGCGGCGGTGAAGGCGGCGTTTCCCCATACCATCCCCATTATGACCGGCTATCTGGCCGTAGGCATGGCCTACGGCGTGCTGATGGCCTCCAAGGGCTACAGCTTTCTGTGGGCGGGCTTTGTCAGTGCCTTTGCCTTCTGTGGCAGTATGCAGTATGTGGCGATCACGCTGCTGACAACGGCCTTTGATCCCCTGCAGGCCTTTGTGCTGAGCCTGATGGTCAACGCACGGCACCTGTTTTTTTCGCTGGCGCTGCTGCCCAAGTACCGGGGACTGGGCAGGCTGCGGTATTTTATGATCTATACCCTCAGTGACGAGAACTTTTCCCTCTCCTCCTCGGTGGAGCCGCCGGAGGACACGGACCCCACGCTGTTCTACTTTGCCATGAGCTTCCTGACCTGGCTGTACTGGGTGGCGTTCTCCATGCTGGGTGGCCTGCTGGGCGGGCTGATCACCTTTGACATCACCGGCATCGACTTTGCCCTGACGGCGCTGTTCGTGGTGCTGTTCATCGAGCAGGTCGTCAAGAAAGAGAACCGTGCCCCCGGCGCTGCCGGTCTGGTGTGCGCTGTGGCGGGTCTGGCTGTTTTCGGCGCGGACAACATGGTCATCCCGGCCATGGTGCTGACCCTGGCGGTCCTGCTGCTGGGAAGGAGGAAGCTATGCGCCTAGACACGATACATTCCCTGATCATCGTGGCGATGGTGGCGCTGGCCACCCAGATCACCCGATGGACGCCGTTCCTGCTGTTCTCTGGGGACAAGAAGCTGCCGAAGGTGGTGGAGGACCTGGGCAGGCTGCTGCCGCCGGCCATGATGGGCCTGCTGGTGGTGTACAGCCTGCGCAGCACCGACCTTCTGGGCGGCAGCCACGGCATTCCGGAGGCCATCGCCGTGGCGGTGACAGCCGGGCTGCACCTGTGGCGGCGGAACACGCTGCTGTCCATTCTGGCAGGCACCGTCTGCTATATGCTGCTGGTGCAGCTGGTGTTTTGAAGATCTGCGAAAGCGCCGTCCCGCGGGACGGCGCTTTCATATTTTCCCGTAAACAGCGCACACTACGGTCAATGCTATGTTTGCGAGGTGCGTATCATGGACGTAAAACGCTTGAGCCGGCAGACCTGCCGGTTTTTGCAGCCGCCGGGAGTGGTCAGCTTTGCGGCGGTGGCGGGAAAGCTGGAGGGCGAGGGGCCGCTGGGCGGCTGCTTCGACGCTGTGGGGACGGACGCCTTCTGTGGGAAAAAGACCTGGGAACAGGGCGAGGCACAGATGCAGGCGGATGCCCTGCGTCTGGCCCTGCAAAAGGGCGGGTTGGCGGCGGAGGACGTGGACTGCGCCTTCGCCGGGGATCTGCTGAACCAGAACATTGGGGCTACGTTTGCCCTGCGGGATTTCAATATTCCCTTCTATGGGGTATATGGGGCCTGCTCTACTATGGGGGAGACACTGTCGCTGGCCGCTATGGCCGTGGCCTCCGGCGCGGTCCGTATGGCGGCGGCGCAGACCTCCTCCCACTTCTGCACGGCGGAGAGGCAGTACCGGATGCCTCTGCCCTACGGCAGCCAGCGTTCTCCTACTGCCCAGTGGACGGCCACGGCGGCGGGGTGCTGCATTCTGGGGGCCCAGGCGGAGGGACCGTATATCACCCATGTGACCCGGGGACGCATCGTGGATCTGGGTGTGACGGACATGACCAACATGGGCGCGGCCATGGCACCGGCGGCCTTCGACACCCTGCAGGCAGTGTTCCGGGACACCGGCACCGTACCCGGGGACTATGACCTGATCCTCACCGGCGACCTGGGCGATGTGGGCAGCCGCATCGTGCTGGAGCTGTTCGCCCGGGAAGGCGTGACGCTGGAGAATTACACCGACTGCGGACTGGTGCTCTATGACCGGAAGAGACAGGATATGCACGCCGGCGGCAGCGGATGCGGCTGCTCTGCGGCGGTGCTCTGCGGCTATCTGCTGCCGGAGATGCGCCGGGGCCGGTGGCGGCGGGTGCTGTTCGCCCCCACCGGGGCGCTGCTGAGCCCCACCAGTTCATTTCAAGGGGAGAGCATACCGGGCATCTGCCACGCGGTGGTGCTGGACCGGACGAAGGAGGATGCGTGATGGAGTATCTCAATGCCTTTCTCTGCGGCGGGCTGCTGTGCGCTGTGGGCCAGATCATTCTGGACAAGACAAGCCTGACCCCGGCCCGTATTCTGACGGGCTATGTGGTGGCAGGTGTGCTGCTGCAGGCTGTGGGTGTGTATCAGTATATCGTGGACTGGGGCGGCGCCGGGGCCACCGTGCCGCTGACGGGCTTTGGCTATTCGCTGGCAAAGGGCGTGGCCAAAGCGGTGGCGGAGGAGGGCCTGCTGGGTGTGCTCACCGGCGGACTGACCGCCACCTCCGGCGGAATCGCCGCGGCGGTGGTGTTTTCCCTGTTGGCGGCGCTGCTGGTGCGGGCCAAAGAAAAACGTTGACAAATACCCGGTGGGGGTATATAATGCGACCGTGATCAAAAATACCCCCAGGAGGTATACGACTGTGGAAAATACTTGTTGCTGCTGCCAGGGAAAGACCAAGCACCGCACGCCAGAGGAGCAGAAAAAACTCCTGAACCGCCTGTGCCGCATTGAAGGGCAGGTGCGGGGCCTGCAGGAGATGCTGCAGAAGGACGCCTACTGTCCCGACATTCTGATACAGGTATCCGCCGTGGGCGCGGCACTGAACAGCTTTAGTAAAGAGCTGCTGGCTACCCACATCCGCACCTGCGTGGCGGATGGTATCCGACAGGGGGACGACGAGGTCATCGACGAACTGGTGACCACGCTGCAAAAGCTGATGAAATAAGGAGATGGCAGTATGACAGAGAAATTCGTCATCACCGGCATGACCTGCGCCGCCTGCGCCGCCCATGTGGAAAGGGCCGCGGCTTCGGTGCCCGGCGTACACAGCGCGTCGGTAAATCTGATGCTGGGCTCCCTGGTGTGCGACAGGGACGAAAATGTGGACCCCGCCGCCATTGTGGCCGCTGTGACGGCGGCGGGCTACGGCGCGGCGCCGGAGAGTGAGGCCCGGCGGGACCTGCACGCGGAGCAGGCCGCGGCGGTAAAGGCCATGGGCCGCCGGCTGCTGTGGTCGGTGGTGTGTCTGGTGCCGCTGTTTTACCTGAGCATGGGGCACATGATGGGGCTGCCGGTGCCCATGTTCATGCACACACAGCCCTTGCTGTCGGCCTTTGTGCTGCTGGCGCTGACGGTGCCCATACTGATTTTGAACCGCAGTTATTTCACTGTGGGCTTCTCCCGGCTGTTCAAGGGTGCGCCCAATATGGACTCGCTGGTGGCACTGGGCGCGGCGGCGGGTCTGGTGTACAGCCTGATCGAGATGGGCCTGCTGGCGGCGGGAAAGGTCACGGGTATGCCGGACCTGTACTTCGAGTCGGCGGGCATGATATTGGCGCTGGTGACGGTGGGTAAGTACCTGGAGGAGCGCTCCAAGGGCAAGACGACCGGAGCCATCACCGCCCTGCTGGCGCTGGCGCCGGAGTCCGCCGTGGTGCGTAGGGACGGCAAGGAGGTCACCGTCCCCACCGAGGACATCAAGGCCGGCGAGACGGTCATCGTCCGGCAGGGGGGGCGTATCCCCGTGGACGGCACCGTGACGGCGGGCAGCGGCACCGTGGACGAGTCCGCCCTTACCGGCGAGAGTATGCCGGTGGAGAAGACTGTGGGCGGCAAGGCGGTCTCCGCCACCATCCTCACCGGCGGCTATCTGGAGCTGACGGCGGACCGGGTAGGTGCGGATACCACTCTGTCCCAGATCATTCAGCTGATGGAGCAGGCCGCCAGCGGCAAGGCACCTATCAGCCGTCTGGCGGATAAGATCAGTGCCGTGTTCGTGCCGGTGGTCATTTCCATCGCGCTGCTGGCGGCTATCCTGTGGGCTGCGGTGGGCGGCATGGGTGTGCGCTTCTGCCTGTCCATCGCCATCGCCGTGTTGGTGATCTCCTGCCCCTGCGCTCTGGGCCTGGCCACGCCGGTGGCCATCACTGTGGCTACGGGCAAGGCGGCGGAGCAGGGTATTCTGGTAAAGTCCGCTGCCAGCCTGGAACTGATGGGCCGGGTGGATACGGTGGTGCTGGACAAGACCGGTACCGTCACCGAGGGTAAGCCCCGGGTGACGGATGTGCTGTGCGCAGACGGCATGGACGAGGACACGCTGCTGTCCGCCGCCGCGTCGCTGGAAAAGCCCTCCGAGCACCCGCTGGCCGGGGCCATTGTGGCCGAGGCGGAAAAGCGCGGACTGGCCCTGCGGCCAGTGTCCGACTTTGCCGCCGTGGCCGGCGGCGGTGTTGCCGCCCGGGCGGAAGGTACATTACTGCTGGCGGGCAACGAGGCCTTTATGGAGGCATCCGCAGTGGCCGTCAGCGAGGAGATGAAGTCCGGCGCGGCCAGACTGGCGGAGGACGGCAAAACGCCGCTGTTTATCGCCGCAGGTACATCACTGCTGGGGGTCATCGCTGTGGCGGACGTGGTCAAGGCGGACAGCGCCGCCGCCATTGCCGCCCTGCGGGAGATGGGCTGCGACGTGGTGCTGCTCACCGGCGACAACCAGCGCACGGCGGACGCCATTGCCCGGCAGGTGGGCGTCAGCCGGGTCATTGCCCAGGTGCTGCCGCAGGATAAGGCCCGGGTGGTGCAGGAATTGCAGGCCGAGGGCAAGAAGGTAGCCATGGTGGGCGACGGCATCAACGATGCCCCGGCGCTGGTGACGGCGGATGTGGGCCTGGCCATCGGCGCAGGCACGGATGTGGCCATCGAGTCGGCGGACATCGTGCTGATGAAGAGCAGCCTTATGGATATCGCCGACGCGGCAGCCCTGTCCCGGGCCACCCTGCGGAACATCCGTCAGAACCTGTTTTGGGCGTTCTTCTATAATTCTGTGGGCATCCCGGTGGCGGCGGGTGTGCTGTATCCGGCCTTTGGGATCACCCTGAACCCCATGATCGCCGCCGCGGCCATGAGCCTGAGCAGCGTGTGTGTGGTCAGCAACGCCCTGCGTCTGCGGGGCTGGAGGGGCCGCAAACGGGAGGAAACGCCGACTGCAAAAGAGCCGCAGCCGGTGCAAAATATAAATAATAACGAAAGCAGTAAGGAGGATACCGCTATGAAAAAGACCATCACTATCAAGGGCATGATGTGTGCCCACTGCGTCGCCCATGTGGAGAAGGCGCTGACCGCCCTGGGCGTACAGGCGGACGTGGATCTGGCGTCCGGGACCGCCGTCGTCACCGGCAACGCCAGTGACGAGGCGCTGAAGAAGGCTGTCACCGACGCCGGTTACGAGGTCTTGGAGATCAAGTGATGAAAAAAGAGCAAAAAAAGAAAGCCCATATGGGCTTTCTTTTTTTGTTTTGACGTTATGCGGCTGGTTCTCTTTCTGTATCTGTACCGAGTGCGGGAGCGGTCTGCGCGGCGGTGCGCTCCGCGCTGTCGGCGGTGAGGATGGTTCCCTCGCCGTCGGC
>ERZ825137.4204-NODE-4204-length-14661-cov-2.997809_pt1 | contig 14661 bp, 13 predicted proteins | sample MGYA00519873_ERZ825137 | MGnify/ENA primary metagenome ERZ825137 (study PRJEB31778, sample SAMEA3449190) | human gut metagenome | biome: human gut; feature: human-associated habitat; material: faeces | place: United Kingdom | collected 2010/2012 ...
ATGTGGCAAGAAAATTTGAGACCAGAATTACCCCAGAGCAGGTGAAAAGAGTAGATGAGATTCTGGAAGAAATACCGGAAGTAGATGAAGTACTTGGAACGACGGCATATGATAAAATACTGGATGCAGTAGATGCAGCACTTGAAGGAAATCAGGAAGTGATCCTTTCGGATATTGATGCACTGCCATTGCCAGAGACAAAGCGTCTTGTTACAACCGGAGGACATTTTGCCTATCTGAAGATCGCAGAGGGATGTGACAAGCATTGCACATACTGTATTATTCCAAAAGTAAGAGGAAATTATAGGAGTGTTCCGATGGAACGTCTTGTGAATGAAGCCAGGGAACTGGCAGAGCAGGGGGTAAAAGAGCTGATCCTTGTGGCACAGGAGACGACGCTGTATGGAAAGGATCTTTATGGAGAAAAGTCACTGCATAAGCTGGTCAGAGAATTGTGTAATATCAGCGGAATCCGATGGATCCGTATTTTATACTGTTATCCGGAGGAGATTTATGATGAACTGATTCAGACCATGAAGGAAGAGAAGAAGATCTGCCATTATCTGGATCTTCCTATTCAGCATGCCAGCGACCGCGTGCTGAAACGTATGGGACGCCGCACCACCAAGCAGGAGCTTGTGGACATTATTGGCAAGCTGCGCCGTGAGATTCCGGATATTTTCCTTCGTACCAGTCTGATCAGCGGTTTCCCTGGAGAGACCCAGGAAGACCACGAAGAACTGATGGATTTCGTAGACCAGATGGAATTTGAGCGACTTGGTGTATTTACCTATTCACCGGAAGAAGATACATCGGCTGCGAAGATGGATGGTCAGATTGAAGAAGAAGTGAAAGAAGAACGTCAGGCAGAACTGATGGAACTTCAGCAGGATATTGTATTTGAACAGGCAGAAGATATGATTGGCAGAGAACTCCTTGTCATGATTGAAGGAAAAGTAGCCGACGAGAATGCCTATGTGGGACGAACTTACCGTGATGCACCGAACGTAGACGGACTGATTTTTGTAAATACAGATGAAGAACTCATGTCGGGCGATTTTGCAAAAGTAAAAGTGACCGGAGCAATGGAATATGACCTGATTGGAGAACTGATATAGGAGGAGCATTATGAATTTACCAAATAAGCTGACAATATTGAGAGTAATCATGATTCCTTTTTTTGTAGTATTTCTGCTGGCAGATATTACTGGAAGTGCGGATAAATGGATTGCACTTGTTATTTTCTGTGTGGCAAGTCTGACAGATATGTTGGATGGAAAGATTGCGAGAAAACAGAATCTGGTTACAAATTTTGGAAAGTTTATGGACCCTCTTGCGGATAAACTGTTAGTGTGCACTGCTTTAATCTGTCTTACTGCGATGGACAGGCTGAATGTAGTGGTAACACTGATTATCATTGCAAGAGAATTTATCATCAGTGGATTCCGCCTTGTGGCATCCGATAATGGAATTGTGATTGCCGCAAATTACTGGGGGAAGTTTAAGACTGTTTCCCAGATGGCGCTGATTATTGTGAAGATTATGGATTTGGGTGGAATTTTCAGTGGTTTAGAAGGGGTGCTTGAGATTATTGCTGTGGCACTTACCTTGATTTCGCTGATGGATTATATTATGAAGAATAAGGAAGTATTGACTAAGGGAGGCATGTAAAATGGTAGTGGAACTCATTTCCGTGGGAACTGAAATTTTACTTGGCAACATTGTGAATACAAATGCAACATACCTGGCAGAGCAGTGCGCTTTGCTGGGTTGTTCTTTATATCGGCAGAGTGTTGTTGGGGACAATGAAGGAAGAATGGAAGAAGCGGTAAGACAGGCGCTTGGAAGGTCAGATATTATTATTCTGACGGGAGGACTTGGACCGACGAAGGATGATTTGACCAAAGAGATTGTGGCAAAGGTGTTTGGCAGGGAACTCTATCTGGATGAACATACCAAAGAGCGGATTACCACTTATATGCAGAGGCTGAATCGCAGCCATATTACGGAGAATAACTGGAAACAGGCTATGATTCCGGAAGGTGCGCTTATCCTGGATAACGATAATGGAACAGCACCGGGGCTGATTTTAGAAGACCGGGAAAATGGAAAGACTGCAATTTTAATGCCGGGTCCTCCGGCAGAAATGCACCCGATGTTTGAAAAGAATGTGGCACCGTATTTAAACAAACAGCAGCCGGAGGGTATTTACTCCAGAATGGTAAAAATCTGTGGAATCGGAGAAAGTGCCGCAGAAACAATGGTGGCCGATTTGATGGACCGACAGAGCAATCCGACCCTTGCTCCGTATGCCAAGACCGGAGAGGTGCACTTCCGTATTACCGCTAAAGCAAGAACCAAGGAAGAAGCAGAAGAAATGATAGCACCGATGCTGGCAGAAATGAAGAAGCGTTTCGGAAAGGCTATTTATACCACAGAAGAAAATGTCACTCTGGAAGAAGCGGTGGTAGAGCTGTTAAAGCAAAAGAATTTTACGGTTACAACAGCAGAATCCTGTACCGCAGGTAAACTGGCCGGGCGCATTATGAATGTGGCCGGGGCTTCCGAAGTCTATAATGAAGGCTATATTACTTATGCAAATGCGGCAAAAGAAAAACTTCTTGGTGTGAAGCATGAAACACTGGAAACCTTTGGCGCAGTCAGTGAAGAAACAGCAAGGGAAATGGCAATGGGTGCAGCGAAAGAGGCAGGTGCGGATGCAGCCTTAAGTGTAACCGGAATCGCAGGACCGGGAGGTGGAACTCCGGAAAAGCCGGTGGGTCTGGTGTATATTGGCTGCTATGTGCAGGGCAAAGTCTATGTAAAGAAATGCCAGTTTACAGGAAACCGGGAACGAAACCGGGATTCCTCCGTCGTACAGGCGCTTACATTCCTTCGGGAAAAGCTTCTGGATTGTTAAGAAGCAATTGACGAAATTGTCAAACTATGAGAAAATATTGGATAGGTAATGCGAGATGATAAGACATTTCTCAAAATGTGAAATTCATATTTGAAAGGGGTATTAAAATGATATATTCTCAGGAAGTAACAATGATGTGTCCAGTAGCTCAGGGCGCAAATCATGGACCGGCACCAATTCCGGAAGAAGCAAAATGGGTACAGGTAAAGGAAGTCTCTGATGTATCCGGTTTTACACATGGTGTTGGCTGGTGCGCACCGCAGCAAGGAGCATGTAAGCTGACACTGAATGTTAAGGACGGAATCATTCAGGAAGCGCTTGTAGAGACAATCGGATGTTCGGGAATGACACATTCTGCGGCAATGGCTGCTGAAATCCTTCCTGGAAAGACGATTCTGGAAGCGCTGAATACCGATTTGGTCTGTGATGCAATCAATACAGCTATGCGTGAACTGTTTTTACAGATTGTGTACGGAAGAACACAGAGTGCATTTTCAGAAGACGGACTTGCAATTGGCGCAGGATTGGAGGATTTGGGAAAAGGACTTCGCTCTCAGGTTGGTACGATGTACGGAACTCTGGAGAAGGGACCCCGTTATCTGGAAATGGCAGAGGGCTATGTGACAGGAATTGCATTGGATGCCAATGACGAGATTATCGGATATAAGTTTGTAAGTCTAGGAAAATTCACTGACTTTATCAAATCAGGGGATACTCCGAACGAAGCATGGGAAAAGGCACAGGGTCAGTATGGCCGTGTGGAAGACGCAGTGAAAATCATTGACCCAAGAAAAGAGTAGGAGGATTTGAGACATGGCTTTATTTGAATCATATGAAAGACGTATTGACAACATCAATGCGGTATTAAACAGTTATGGAATTGCTTCTATTGAAGAAGCAGAGAAGATGACAAAGGATGCCGGACTGGATGTATATGCGCAGGTAAAGGCAATTCAGCCAATCTGTTTTGAAAACGCATGCTGGGCATACATAGTAGGAGCTGCGATTGCAATTAAGAAGAACTGCCGTACCGCAGCGGAAGCGGCAGCAGCAATTGGAGAAGGGTTACAGTCTTTCTGTATTCCGGGCTCTGTAGCAGACCAGCGTAAAGTTGGACTTGGACACGGTAACCTTGGTAAGATGTTATTGGAAGAAGACACAGACTGTTTCGCATTTCTTGCAGGACACGAATCCTTTGCAGCAGCAGAAGGTGCCATCGGTATTGCAGAGAAAGCAAACAAAGTCCGTAAGAAACCACTTCGTGTTATTTTAAATGGACTTGGAAAAGACGCAGCGAAGATTATTTCCCGTATCAATGGATTTACCTATGTACAGACAGAATATGATTACTATACAGGAGAACTGAAAGAAGTACAGAGAATCGCATATTCTGAGGGACTTCGTTCAAAAGTAAACTGCTATGGTGCCAATGATGTCCGTGAAGGTGTGGCGATTATGTGGAAAGAGGGTGTAGATGTTTCCATTACCGGAAATTCAACGAATCCAACCCGTTTCCAACACCCGGTGGCGGGTACATATAAGAAAGAATGTATCGAGGCAGGAAAGAAGTACTTTTCAGTTGCATCCGGTGGAGGAACCGGACGTACCCTTCACCCGGATAATATGGCAGCAGGACCGGCTTCTTATGGTATGACAGATACTTTGGGACGTATGCATTCTGATGCACAGTTTGCAGGCTCTTCTTCCGTTCCGGCCCATGTAGAGATGATGGGACTGATCGGGGCCGGAAATAACCCGATGGTCGGAATGACAGTGGCAGTGGCAGTCAGTGTTGAAGAAGCTGCAAAGGCTGGGAAATTTTAACTGAGAAACAGTTTAGTTGTATTTAGAAACTGGAGGAATCATTATGGAATATGAAGGTCAAATTTGTCGCTCCCCTATGGAAAGGTCTGCATTTATGCTCCCTGTAGCGGTAGGGTGTTCTTACAATGCATGCAAGTTCTGTACATTATTCAAGCATTTGAAGTACAGAGAATTGCCGCTTGAGCAGATTGAAGCGGAGCTGATTCAGGTAAGTGAGATTGGTGGTAATCCGAAGCGGGTATTTCTGGGAGACGGAAATGCATTTGGCATTGCTACGGAGAAGCTGCTTACGATTTTGGAAATGGTGCATAAGTATTTCCCGGATTGTCAGAGTGTGAATATGGACGCTACAGTGACCAATATCCGGGAAAAGAGTGATGCAGAGTTAAAAGCGTTGCAAGATGCAGGGGTAGACCAGCTTTACCTTGGAATTGAGACAGGGCTTGACGATGTACTTCAGTTTATGCGCAAAGACCACAATAAAGCTCAAGTATATGAAGCAATTGAACGTCTGCACAAGGCAGGGCTGGAATATGATGCACATATGATGACCGGAATTGCCGGAAAAGGTCGTGGTATTGAAAATGCAGAAGCAATTGCAGAATTTTACAACAAAACAAAACCGAAAAAGATAGTGAATTTCTCTATGTTTTTGCATGCAGAAGCACCACTGTACAAGGATATCGAGAAAGGATTGTTTGTTCCGGCAGATGAACTGGAGAACTTGGAAGAAGAAAAACGGCTTCTGGAGCTTCTGGATGTAGACGGCGTAGAGTATGACGGTTTCCATGATTTTGTGAAGGTTCGTGTCAGAGGTATACTTCCAAGAGACAGAGAGAAAATGCTGGCTAAAGTAGAAGAAGGCATTCAAACATATAAGAACAAAGACGCGGTCTATGCAAAAGTAGGCGGCTGCTGTTGCGAACTGGACTGCTATCAGATGACGGACCCGGATTTCCGATAGATCGTGTAGAAGTATCTATAACGGAATAGATATAACATGGTTAGAAAATCAAATATGAAAAGTAAAAGCGAGACTTGTGTGGGGTGCAAAAGTCTCGCTTTTTCGTAGATTGTCATGCATATGAAAAGCGCCGGACTTTTCCGGGCACTAGACTCTCATAATGTCTTCGTGGCTCATTACTTTCCATAGGTATGAGAGAAAACACCTTCTTGATTTTTATTCCGGTTTTTCAGCAACAGAGGAAGTTCATCAAGGTCCTGAATGGAACACTCTGCTTCCGGAGCCTGACCGAATCCGTAACTGGCATAGATAAAAGGGATATCTGCCATCTGACAGGCATCATAATCTCCCTGGGTATCACCAATATAGACCACATCCTGTAAATGATTGGTATCCATCAACCTGCGGATGGTTTTTCCCTTTGGAAGATGGGTCTGCCCGAAGCACAAAGAATCCTTCACATAAGTGTGAAGTCCTGTAGTTTCCAGAAAAGCTTCAATGTAACCACATTGGCAATTGCTGACGATGTAGAGGTCATAAGACTGGGAGAGAAGCTGGAATGTTTCTTTTACATGAGGGAAAAGAATCCCGGGTTCTTCGTATAAAAATGTATTCTCATATTCATAACATGCATTTCCAAGTTTGTCCCTTTTTTCCTGAGAAAAATCCGGGAATAATGCGGCTTCGATTTCATCCATTGTTTTTCCGAACAGAGGCATAAGCTTTTCCCCAGTCAGATGTAAATCCAGATTCTCCTGTTCCATAATGGCTCGATTCCATGCCTTTGCTACCGATTCCGTGGAATCCCACAGGGTTCCGTCTATGTCAAATATAATTCCATCCATGAAAGAAAACTCCTTTTACGATTGTATTTACCAAAAGAATAGCACAGACGTACAGGAATCACAACTGATAATCTTACATAAATTTACGGAATCGTTTTGCCGAAATTTGTCGAAATATATAGGTAAATAGCGTACTTTGTCGAAAAACGCACAAATAAAAAAATATGTGTTATAGTCTGGAAAATGTCAGAGATGAGAAAAGAAAACGGCATTTAAAAATTAAAATGAGAGAGAGGAAGAAAACATGCGGAAGAAAGTACGGGTAAAAGAAATTGCGTCCAGAGCAGGAGTAAGTGTCACGACAGTGTTAAATGTAATACATGGACGGACGGAACGAATGAGCACGGAGACAAAGCAGAAGATTGAGAAAATTTTAAAAGAAGAAGATTATCTGTTGAATGTGCGTGCACGGGTACTTGCGGGGAGAGGAACGAAACTGTATGTCATTCTGGATGGGACTACAAATGGAAGACCGACACAGAGAAGCCGTAATTATGAGTACTTGAAACAAATTGAACAGTATATTTTTAACAAAAACCAGTATGCTCTGATTCATTTCGCAAATGGGATTGAAGAGGGAACCATATTTACCAGAGAATGGAAAGCGGATGGGGTAGTGATGATTGGATTCCCGAAAGAACGCATGCCTTTGTTCGAGGAAGAAACCGGATGTCAGTCTGTATGGATAAGCGAACGGGAGTCAGAAGAAGTATTACACATGAAACTGGAGACAATGATGTACGAGCTGGGACGCATTTCATAAACATCAACCATGTTTGATAAATAGAAGTATTGAATATAAGATGTTTTTTCAGGATTTATAGATTTTATCAATTTGACGAATGACATGTAAAATAATAAACTAGAGGTAGTGACGAAAGAGACAAAACGGGCTTGAGGTAAGTTCGGAGCAGGAGGAAGACATGTATTTTGTAGGAATTGATATAGGGTCAAGTGCAGCAAAGGTAGTGGTGATGGAAGAGGGAAAAGTGGTAAAACATCTTTTGCTCAATACGGGATTCAGCAGCAGAAAGACCGCAGATGATATTTATGAAAAACTGGAAGCAGAAGGGATTAATAAAGAAAATGCAACTTATGTAGCAACTGGGTATGGACGTATTTCTGTGCCTTATGCTGACCGCGTTGTGACGGAGATTACCTGCCATGGAAAGGGTGCATATTATTTGTTCCATGATGATGGAACTGTCATTGACATCGGAGGACAGGATACCAAGGGAATTTCTTTGAAAAATGGACGCGTAATGAAGTTCCTTATGAACGATAAATGTTCAGCAGGAACAGGAAAATTTATTGAGGTTATGACAAACCGTTTGGGACTGACTCAGAATGAATTGTCTGATTTGGCGAGAAAAGGGGAACATATTACCATCAGCTCTATGTGTACTGTATTTGCGGAATCAGAGGTTATCAGTCTGATTGGACGTGGTACTCCAAGAGAAGATATCGCCTTTGGAGTCATTGAATCGGTAATTATGAAAGTTGTGCAATTAATTGCACAGGTACCAAGTGATAAATATTTCCTGACAGGTGGCTTGTGTGAAGACCAGTATGTAATTGAGAGACTGGAAAATGCACTGAAAGCACCGGTTACGAGTGCTCCGCTTGCAAGATATGCAGGAGCGATTGGTGCTGCACTGATGGGTGCGGAACAATAGAAAGCGACTATCATGTAAAAGAAAGAAGAGTACCTGATGGTGTCAGTATGGCAGAATGAGACAGAATGTGTTATACTGTGAGACAAGGGTGGTCAGTTACAGTTGTATCTGTGTTTGCTGTAACCGGCCACCTTTTGACGTTCATATTTTGGATGAAAACTAGAGAAAGATAAAAGGGCAGTCAGAGGCTGGACCTAAGAATATTTATGAAAAATATATTTATTGCGGAAAAACCCAGCGTAGCACAGGAATTTGCCAAGGCGCTACACCTAAACATGAAGAGAAAAGATGGATATTTAGAGGGGGATGACGCGGTTGTTACCTGGTGCGTCGGACATTTGGTTACTATGAGTTACCCGGAAGTGTACGATGAAAAGTATAAAAAATGGAGTCTCCAGACCTTGCCATTCATACCAGATGAATTTAAATATGAGGTAATTCCTTCTGTAAAAAAGCAGTTTGACACGGTAAAGATGCTTCTGACCAGAGAAGACATTGCATGTATTTATGTATGTACCGACTCGGGACGTGAAGGAGAATATATATATCGCCTCGTAGAGCAGATGGCCGGCGTAAAGGGAAAAGAACGACGCAGAGTTTGGATTGATTCCCAGACGGAAGATGAAATTTTACGAGGAATCCGAGAAGCAAAGAATTTGTCTGCTTATGATAATCTGTCAGAATCCGCTTATTTGAGGGCCAAAGAAGACTATCTGATGGGAATTAACTTCTCCAGAGTCCTGACACTTAAATATGGCTGGACACTCGGTAACTATTTAAATCAGAAACGAAGCTTAGTGGTAGCAGTCGGACGAGTGATGACTTGCGTTCTCGGAATGATCGTCAAGAGAGAACGAGAGATCCGTACCTTTGTGCCAACACCGTTTTACAGAATCTTAGGACACTTTGACTGCCAGGGATTTGAAGTGGAAGCCGAATGGAAAGCAGTGAAAGGATCAAAGTACTTTGAGTCCAAGAAATTATATAAAGATAACGGATTCCTAGACAAGAAAGATGCGCAGGAATTCATCAAATATTTAGAAGATGGAAGCAACAATGAGACGATCGTAGTATCCTCATCCAAACGACAGGAAAAGAAGAATCCGCCGTTATTATATAATCTGGCAGAACTTCAGAATGAATGTTCCAAACGATTCAAGCTAAGTCCAGATGAGACATTAAAAGTGGTCCAGGACCTATATGAAAAGAAACTGGTTACATATCCAAGAACCGATGCCAGAGTCTTATCCAGTGCGGTCGCCAAAGAGATTTATAAAAATATCGGGGGATTAAACAACTACACTCCATTATCAGGATTTGCAAATGAGATCATGCAGGGCAAGAAGTATCAGGGAATCATCAAGTCGAAATACGTAGATGACAAGAAGATCACCGACCACTATGCGATCATTCCAACTGGACAGGCAGTAGGCAGTTTATCAAGGATCTCAGAGATGGGACAGAAAGTCTACGATGTGATCGCCAGAAGATTCCTAAGCATCTTTATGCCGCCAGCTGTGTACTTAAAGATCAAATTAGAGACACAGACCAAAGGCGAAGCATTCTTTGCAAACTTTAAGATGTTAAAAGACCCAGGATATTTAAAAGTCACAGGAATGGGCGGACAGAAGAAAGAAGCCCAATTAACAGAAGAACAGATTCATGCGATCTCATCTTTGAAGAAAGGTATGCCTCTTCCAGTGAAAGACTATACGATTAAAGATGGAACAACATCCGCACCAAAACGATACAATTCAGGTTCCCTGATTCTTGCGATGGAAAATGCGGGACAGCTGATCGAAGATGAAGATTTAAGAGAACAGATCAAAGGAAGCGGGATCGGAACAAGTGCGACAAGAGCAGAGATCGTAAAGAAATTAGTGTCCAATAAATACATTGCATTAAATAAAAAGACACAGATCGTAACACCGACTTTAACCGGAGAGATGATCGTCAATGTTGTCAGTGCATCCATTGGATCACTCTTAAACCCAACCTTAACCGCAAGCTGGGAAAAAGGTCTTACTTATGTGGCAGAAGGAAGTGTCACAGAAGAAGAGTATATGCAGAAGTTAGACAAGTTTGTTACCCAGAAGACAAATATCGTCAAGCAAAATAACTTCCAGTATCAGCTCAGACAATCCTTTGATCAGATTGCACCATATTATCAGAAGAAAAAATAAAATAACATTCATAAAAACACCTTCCATCACATATATTTGGATTATACCAAAATGGGGAGGTGTTTTTAAATTTATGAAAGAGGAAGAAATCTTAGGAATCCTTCCATTACATATCAGAACGATCATAAAGCAGGCAGGCATCAACTGGAACGAACTTCAGGAAATCCGCCTGCGTATTCAAAAGCCAGTCATTTTAAAATACAACGCAAAAACCTGTTACCTATCCGAACAGGGAAAGATCACCACAAGAAAAGAACAATTACATATCGTAACATCACAAGAGATCAGACAAGCCATGGAATATATCAGCAGCTATTCGATGTATGCTTACATCGAACAGTTAAAACAAGGATTTTTAACGATCCGAGGCGGACACCGAGTTGGTATCTGCGGAACCGTTGTCATGGATCATGACAAAGTCAAAACGATCCGACATATTTCCGGATTAAATATCCGAGTCGCACATGAAGTGAAAGGATGTGCGGACACCTTATATTCACGCTGCACCAGAATGGGAAAACTCATTCCAACGCTGATCATATCACCACCCGGCTGTGGAAAAACAACTTTGCTTCGGGATATGATCCGAAAAATCTCTGATGAAGGACAGACCGTCGGAGTTGTCGATGAACGAAGTGAAATCGGAGCATGCTACCAAGGCGTTGCCCAAAATGATCTCGGGATCCAGACGGATGTCATGGATGCATGTGAAAAAGGACAGGGCATGAATATGCTGATCCGATCCATGGCCCCCGATGTGATCGCCGTGGACGAGATCGGAAGCAAAGAAGATGTGGAAGCTTTATTTTTCTGTGCCTACCGTGGATGCAGCATTCTTGCAACGGCCCATGGAAAGAACAAAGAATCGTTATCCAAGAATCCCTATATGCGGGAGATCATCAACAAAAAGATGTTTCAGCGCTACGTGATCTTAGAACAGCGAAACCAGCCAGGCTATATCGCACAGATCATGGATGAAAACGGGGTGGTCCTAAATTGATCAAGATATTAGGATCATTGATCGTGATCTTCGCAGGGATCGGATTTGGATTTCACAAAGCCGCAAAAGAACAAAAACGTCTGGAACAGGGAATTGCGATCAAACGAATGTTATACCTTCTGCAAGGAGAGATCCGCTATGGATTCACCCCACTTCCAGAAGCTGTTTTAAAAATATCGACAAAGACAGAGAAGGAATATCAGCCATTTCTAAAAAAGGTGGCAAAGCAGTTAGAGACACACAGTGAAGAATCTTTCGCTAAAATATGGCAGCAGACCGCTGATCAGAAATTAAAACAAGTGATCTATGAACCAAAGTTTTATGAAATCTTAAAAAACATGGGTGAAACGATCGGATATCTTGACCAACAGATGCAGGAGAAAACGATCCTGCTGACGATTGAACAACTCGATGACCAGATCTTCCTTATGAAAGATCAAGTAGTAAAGAATTGCAAGATGTACCGAAGCCTTGGTATATCACTAAGCGTTCTGATCGTGATCATCTTACTATAAAGCAACTACCAGACATTTTTATGACAAGGAGGGGTTATGAGTGTCAATATCATTTTTCGGATCGCAGCCGTTGGAATTCTTGTATATGGACAGATGAAAAAGATAATATGTTCAAAGCAATTCGTTTACTTGGATTTTTGCCAGAAGATAAGATTGATGTTGATCAATATGAACAAATTTTAGAAATGATATTTGAGGAGAATGCCAATATTCTTAGTTCTTTAGAAGCACCAAATCGAAGTAATTTAAATAGAATGATTCGAATATTTGATTATTTCCGTTATGGACCAAATAAAAAGACCCCGTGATTCAAGCATCTGCAGGCAGACACCATCACGGAGACTCACACGACGGATACAGGCTAAGCGGCAACTGTAAACAGATACCAACATAAATGCACTATAAACCTGCATTCATTATAGCATGGAAAGTAACTTTGTCAACAGTATGTATACAAAAATAAAAGAATAAAGACAAAAATTATTTGTTACTTACTAGCAGAATAGGGGGAGTTTAAATGAATGAAGAATCAATAAATTTATATGATCAAATTGTCAATTTATATAATCATGTTTCAGAATGGAATTACTATAATGCAGATTTTGAAAAACCATTTGGTATAAACACGGCTAGAAAGTTTATTGAACAGTATTTTGAAAAAGGTGCAAAGAGAGGAGTAGTTTTGCCATTTATAGACGAAATTGACTCTATGAGATATGTACATACTATATCAGTATTTTTTATTGGATTACTTATAAAAAGAGAATTGTGTCCGAATTTAGCTATTCGTAGTAAAGTAGATACCGATTATGAATTTAGTTATTTGTGGTTCCTAGTATGTTTGTTTCATGATATGGGATATGCGATAGAGAATGATTGGACATATAAGTTTACATACAAAAAGAATACAAATCAATATAGAAATAAGTATAGAGAAAAGAGAGATTTACCTAAATGGAGACAAGATAGATATGAAGATTTAGGAGTGATTTATGTAGCTCCAACAAACGATATCCACAGCCATTTTCGAAGAGGTTTCAAAAGAAATTATATAAATGAGTTTGATTCTATAATATTTAATAATGGAATAAGTGTTTGTAAATCTACATATAGGAGAGGAACCGTTTTTAATTATTTAGAATATTGTAAAATGACAGATGGAATTAGACATTATGATCATGGAATAGTCGGAGGATTATGGTTATATGATAATTTGATAAAGAATTATTATAAAGCCTATTGGAGTGAAAAAGAAAAAGGAAATAATGTAAATTTTGATAATTTTTATGTAGATGGGCATTTGCATTTTTTTACAGAACAGGAAATGATATTTGCATATTTGGCAGATTGTATTATTGCACATAATATATGGCCTGCAAGTGCGGATAAAATTGATATGTATATAAAATGTGGATTACAAGAATTAACTCCTCCAAAATTCAAAAAAATAACATTTCAAAAAAATCCAATTTTATTTATCTTAGCGGTAGCAGATACAATTGATCCAATAAAGTTATTTTTATCCAAACATTCAATCAAGGAAGTAGATATTTGGAATGGTGTGGATATGTTATTTTCAAAGGACTTTATTGAGATAAAAATTGTAGATCAAAGGTTGTCTTTTGAAAGTTTAGCTAATAAATTAAAGGGATTAGATGATTGGATTGATGTAAGAATCAATCCTTATAGGAAAGAAAAGAAAGTGAGATTATTATTTGGGTGATGAGCATTTTATTTAAAATTGGATATTGATATTCTGTTTAGATAAAGCTTATAAAGGTTATGCATGGAGTACAGCAATTGGACTTCAGGCAGTAGACGGACTCAAGCCATCTAAATATTTGATTGATACTGCTATTGAAAATATTGAAGACAAAATTACAATGAAGGAAGCACAGAACCTTATTGACAGTTACTACGAATTTAAGGTTCCGTAGACATTAAGAAATCATATATGATTATGTTTATCTTAAGCAAATTAGATATTTTATAATTTTAGGAGGATTTTATATATGAAATTTCCTTGTGATAATTACGTATTATGCTGTAAACATATTGAATTAATAAAAGAATTAGAAAAATTTGATTTGGGAAATGGAACTTGCAAGTATTTATCGGAAGACAATACATGTTCTATATATGATCAACGACCAGCTGCATGTAATATTAAAAAAATGTACGAAGCAATATATGAAAAGAAAATAGACAAAAATGAATATATTGTGAGATGAAAAGTGGAGAGTGCAAACAAATTAAACAAGGTCTAGAGGCTTACGAGACATATATAGATCGGATATCATTTCCGACAAAGCCCATAAAGTTAACGAATGAGGAAGTAGAACAATTAAAAAAAGATGGTCGTATATAAATATGCAAATTTAAGATTTTATAGGATATGTGGATATCTTAAGTTTCTTAAGGCTTTACGAAAGCTGACAACAAAATAAATTAATATATTATCAAAATAAAACATCTATCCCACAGTGTAAAAACTTCCATAAATATGTTAAAATAAACATAACAAAAAAACGCAGTAATTCAAAGAAAAAGTCAAATGAAAAAAGTAACGGGAGTATACACTATGGAAGATGAAAAAGGAAGACTTGATCAAGGCAACAATTCGAACGATGTGATATGCAAGAAGTAGCAATGTGCTGACATCAGCAGTAGAGAGAGGTTTAAAGTATGGACGGAAGACAGGAGAGATTGTTGAAGTTTGGGAGAAAAATGTGTT
>ERZ825137.4207-NODE-4207-length-14656-cov-8.541744_pt1 | contig 14656 bp, 17 predicted proteins | sample MGYA00519873_ERZ825137 | MGnify/ENA primary metagenome ERZ825137 (study PRJEB31778, sample SAMEA3449190) | human gut metagenome | biome: human gut; feature: human-associated habitat; material: faeces | place: United Kingdom | collected 2010/2012 ...
CCATATTTTAAGATCAGTGCTGTCACAACATCCACACATCTCTCAAATGCTGCATGCTGGAAAAATATCCTCTTTATGATTTTTTCCAATATTCTGGACAAGACATGAATTAGAATTCACTTTATTCTGCACCAATATCATGGTATTCTATCTATATCTTTGAAACGAGGAATGTACTATGCACACAAGGCTTCTCCGCTACCGGTGGTCTGCCGTTGCACCTCACTACGCCGTTACCAAAAATATGATGCTTGGTTTTCATAAGCGAAAACCCGTGGTCAATGCCGATTACAACCGGTTTGTCCTGTGAATTATTTTCTTCGTACATACTCTGTACCTGCCTTTCTGCCCTACGGGCGTTTTATTTTGTAGGTATAGAATATAAAAAAGCCACCCAACCTACATTGAATGTAAATTGAGTGGAAATTGAATAAAAATCTCCATATGAAGAAATGAGCCATAAAAAAGGAATATATCACAGACCGCATCCGTGATTCTATCAAACGATGTGGTAACAGACCGGATATTCTTCGCAGTATCATTATTACAGCCACAACAGCACTGGCAAGCCTTATTTCCAAAGTATTCAGAGCCGCAATGGAATTGAAAGATAAATTATTCCACGAAGCACTTGAAAAGGAATACGGCAGGAAAATTGATTTTGACAAGGAAATCAGTGAGGTATTAAATTATGAAGCGAGATCCCTTTTTGCGTAAATCATACCAGCTCCCACAGTCATAATCACAATCATTATCGTCCCTAAAATCAAAGCAACACAATCCTTTGATTCTCCAGCAAAAATTGATGTCGCATTTGAATAGGAAAACGGCGAAATAAAGATAGCGTCCTTTAAATCAGGAACAACTCTTGCCATCAAATCATACACATACAGTAGCATGGCAACTGAAATTCCAATTCCTAACCTGTTCTTTTTGCTTACCGCAGAGATCATAAAGCAAATAGCCGCAATTTCGATATTCATCATTAACTGAAAAAACATATACTCTGTGAATATGCTTCCAAATTCCGTTTCTCCAAGAAAAACAAACCCGACTTCATAAAGCATGCCACAAATCAATGTAAAACAAATAAGGTTTAGTAGCACTGCAAAAAACTTCATTGCTATTACCCTGCCCCGTGAAACCGGAAGCGTAAACGTATATTCCGCAGTATGCCCATCCTCTTCCTTTGAAAGAATTACTGTGGCGATGGAAGCTGCAAACATACTGCTTCCAAGTGCATGAATCGTTCCGATTTCTGTGGCAAAATATCCTTTTAATGTTGCTATACTGAGTGTACTCATTCCAAAAGCATCAGAAAACGTGCCCATTGTTGAAAAACTCTCTGCCATATCTGCCATGCTATCTTCCATACCCTTATATAAAATGATGCAGATGAGCCCCATTCCACCCACGGAAAGCGCCCATATCAAAAGACTTTTCCAACCTGATTTCCATTCGTTTTTTAATATTACCGGCATTTATTTTTCCTCCTTCAAGTAATAGTGCATAAATACTTCTTCTATGGACGGTTCCTCGATGATAATATCCTCGATATGATGTCCTTCCAGTTCCTTGTATAAATTGTTTAGGTTATCCTTATAGATATAGTCAAGCTTTTCGCCATCCCGTATCATTTTGATTCTCTTTGACCGACTGCTCAGAAGATTATCGACGGTATCTGTGACAACCAACTTTCCTTCCTTCATGATTGCCACACGAGTACAGTGATTTCTCACCTCCGATAAAACGTGTGTGGAAAGCATACAGGTCGCACCCTCATTCACATACTCCTGAATCAACTCAAAGAAAACATTTTGCATCAGAGGATCAAGTCCGCTGGTCGGTTCATCAAAAACAAAAAGCTTTGGTCTGTGCTGCATTGCACAGATGATGCTGACCTTTTTCCTGTTCCCAAGTGATAGCTCATTGATTTTTCTTTTTACGTCCACCTGAAGTCTGTCGCAAAGTTTTTCTGCTTCATCGGTGCAATCAACCTTTCTGACTGCTGCCGAATACTTCAGTATTTCCCTGATTTTCATGCCCGGATAAAACCATGCTTCACTTGGCATATAGCCAATGTCTGCAAGGACTTTTTCTCTGTCCTTTACGCTGTCAAGACCATTGATTCTTATTTCGCCCTGATCATACTTTATCAATCCAAGCATTGACCGAATAGTCGTTGATTTTCCGGCACCATTCGGTCCAAGGAACCCAAAAATTTCGCCTTCCCGAACCGAGAATGTTACATCCTCCACACCTCTGTGTTTTCCATAAGTTTTTGTTAAATTTTGAATCGTTATCATATCTTTCATTTCTCATGTACCTCCGTTTGATGATAGAATAGTACATAAAAAAGATGGGCACAATAACTGTACCCATCAGTGACACTTTTTCAACTCTAAGTTGCACTATTTATTATCTGTCCTTGTTTTAAATAATTTTAAATCAGAATTCAATATTTTGTCATCAATTCTGCGCCTGCATTTATATACCAGATAAACACAAATATATACGAATACAATATAGGCAGCGAACCCCAAAGTCACATAAGGATTTCTATCAAACCATTTTCCTATGTATGACACTGCCGTATATATTATTGTGCAGATTATTATACCAAGCAGTTCCTTCTTGCTTATTTCATCTGACTCATCAAAATTCCAAAGTACATAAACCTGAAGATACCCAACTGCATAGGTCAAAAAAATCATTTCCGCCATATGCAGTATTTCTGCCACAGTCACCCCAATGCAGAGCCGATATGTACAGTAGTAAAAAAGAACTCCGAAAAAATAAAGACATGACTTAAACTCGATTCCAATTTCCTTTGTAAGATACCTTTCCCAGAGGGATACTTTTTTCTTATAACTTTTTTTCATGCCATTTCTCCTTTCAGAAGCTTCCTAAAATCCGATGCGTATGTACGGGAAATAATGATATGCTCACCGCTGACAAGTGTTGCATCAATCCTATTCGACGGCATACTTTTTAGCATTTCCACCTTGTTTACATTGATAATCATCGACTTGCTACAGCGAAAATAACTCTCATCGTCTAGAAATAATTCGATTGAATATAATGACATCTCTACTTGAATTTCATTATCATCTGTGTAGACAAATGTCTTATTATCCACCTTTTCTATATACAGAATTTCCTCCGGTGTAAAAACAATTGTCTCGTCGTTTTTTCGTCCAATTAGTTTTCTTTGACGTTTGTCCATAAAAAGCAACACCGCCTCAACCTCAGGATTTTTCTCCTTATAATTTAAAATCAGCTCATCTTCGCCTTTATTAATCTTATTAATTGTGTATCGCATAGAACTCCTTTCTTAGCAATCCTGTATAATTACCACAATTCAAAACTATCCTCTGCATCAATCCACATTTGCATAGTCCCATCAAGGTAAAGTCGTGCATACTCCGCAACAAAAACGTTGGCATTTCCACCACCATCCATCCTTCTTATTATTTTATATTCGCCCATATAGCATTATAACTTTCCATATTTGCCAACACCAACAACTGATTTAAATTTGCATCATCACGCACATTCCCCTTTTTACCCGGATTATTATTTTTCCATTGCTTTGCAGTCTGACCAAATAAAGCAACATTTAAAAGATCTGCTTCACTGGCATATGTATAAGCAATCTGTTCTGGTGTTAGCTCTGGTGGAATCAAATTTTCCTTCACCGCATCCGTGTGAATACGGTAGTTCACCTTTGATAAAGCCCTGTTCAAGTTCCAGTCCAATGAAAATCGACTATTTTCATCTTGTTTTAACCTGCGGTAATCTTTCATAATATACAGTTGAAATTCCGGAGAAATCCATGTAGCAAATGCCATTGCAATATCGCTATGTGCATAAGTTCCTCCACCATATCTGCCTGCTTTTGACACTATTCCAATAGCATTGGTCTGTTCAATCCATTTGATTGGCATCATAACAAACCTGTTTAATCCTGCCTCACTTCTAACCGCCTCGAATTGCACACGGTTAAAATCTGGATTATGAAGTTCTTCCCAAACAGCCAAAAACTCAACTGTATTTCTGTTTCGCATCCAGTTCTGAATGACAAATCTGGGATCATTATCATTTCTATATTTTGCAATATCTGTCAACGAAATATATTCATTTTCAAAATCTTTCGTGTAAATCCCAATATCAATTCCTTTTGCGTGAATAATTTCCCTAACTATTTTATTTGCCATCTCTATTCCTCCACCATGTTCTCCATCTGTTCCAACTTCTGCAAGGCTTTCATATACGCCATCAATCTTTTATACTGCGCATCTCCAAGGCTGTGAATCTGCTTTAAAATCTTAATATCCGACCTGGTAACTTCATAATCCATATCTGCATCTTTATATTCCGGATCAATTCCTTTTCCAGTCAAAAGCTGTTCGGGAGTAATCTCCAATGCATCACATATAGACAACAGACAGTCCGCTTTGGGATTCGTCTTTTTCTTCTTCCAGTCACTGATGTTACTTGTTGCAATCCCGGTCCTTCTTGAGAGTTCCAACTGCGTTATGTTCTTCTGCTCCATCACACAAAAAATTCTTTCACTGATAATCATCTTTTTCTCCACCTACATTTCATTTATCCGTATTTTCATATTTTAATTCCGTATTTACGGTTATAATATCATGCAACAACTTTTCTTTCAACAGATATTTTTGTATTTCTTCTCTCCGATAAAATTTGCCAGATCACTCCAAGCATCTCTTTCTTTTAAAACCACTTTATTCTTAACCATAAATTTAAGGCGGGCAACTTGCCCGCCTTAAATCTTCAAATTATGCTTTGATTTTTCCAGAAAATATTTTACTTACTTTGTTTTTCATGAGTATGAATACAATTTTTACTTATTTCCGTATCTGCGAAAACTCTTATAAATAAAAGGCAGTAAGGCTATTGCCATCACTGTATACATTACCATTACAAGCGGAATTTGTCGAAATACACAATTCCCAATCTGATAAATAAGTGGGACTTTTACACTTGCCTGTACATTTGTCAAAATTGTTGGTATCAAATTGAAAAGCGTTGTATACCCAGAAAGTGCCCGTCCTATAAATGGCAATAAGCAATATAAAAAGAACGGAATGCAAACAGCGACACTAATTGTATGCATTTTAGCCGCTACTAACATAGACACTGAAGCCGCCAGCATACTGGCTATAAATCCACATACAACTGTCAACAAATAGTATTGTCCATATGACATAATGTAAATACTATATGCCTGATACATTTGATAGGGTGTATTCATACCACTGGTTCCCATAATTCCAAAACAAATCACACTAAGTAATATAATTCCCATACAATAAATCATAACTGTCGTAACTACTCCTGCCAGTATTTTTGTTTTAACAGCTTTTGTACGTCCATACTTTGTAGAGAAAAATACTGCATCTGCTTTTGTCTGAAAATCATCTGCAAATATTCCAGCACAAATAAAACCAACTATGATTGCCAGAATAATAGAATACGTTTCTACATACATAATCATAGTATCCCATGAACTATAAGATTCGTATTCTACTGGTAATTTTATTTCATTATATTTCTTTTCCAAGTATTTTTTCTGAACAGAAGTCTTTCCATATTCTTCTGCCATCTTTTCCATATTTTTATGATAAGTGTCATAGAACTCTTGTATATTTTCTTCTGTAATTTGATTCAGAACACTTTCATCATATTCTGCATCCGGTGTTAATACCGATATTATAAAACTCCTAATATCATCTATCGGTTGTAATGTCGTTCCGTAAATCGCATTTTCTTCTTCTGAGGATTGTGTCACCGCATTTTTATTTTGTTCTATAACTTTTCCAAGTTCATCTTCTGTCAATGTACCTTTCCATGCTCGTCTGTTATCTGTAAGTTTTCTTGTTGCCATAATTCCAGTACTAGCATTTCCATTCTCATCCACATAGCGATTACTTGTAACTGCAAATCCGCTAAAAATGACAGCAAGTATCAATGCCAATCCGATTGCAAATACATTAATTTTCTTTGAAAAAATTCGTTTTAATTCTAATTTAAGCATCTTGTTTTTCCTCCGATTTTTCTCCAAAATAAAATAAAAATGCATCTTCCAGATTTTTTTCTACAGCCACAGCATCTTCTGTTGGCTTTTCTATTGAAATAATTCTAAGCTCTGCTCCGGTTTTTGTTGTTTTTATATTTCCAACCAAATATTCATTCATATATTTGTCTATCATACTTCTCGAAACATTACATTGCCATACCTTTTCTTTCATAGAAGATACTAATTCTTCCGCGGTACCTGCATAAAAAAGTTCTCCATCTTTCATTAACATAATATTATTCGCAATGTACTCAATATCCGATACAATATGTGTAGACAAGAGCACCAAACGTTCTTCCGACAATTCACTAATTAAATTACGAAAACGTATTCTTTCATTCGGGTCTAATCCAGCGGTAGGTTCGTCCAGGACAAGAATTTGCGGATCGTTTAACATCGCCTGTGCTATTCCTACACGTCTAACCATTCCTCCAGACAAATTCTTCATTTTTCTTTTACTGAATTTTTCCATTCCTACTTGATTTAATAATTGCTTCACTTTTTTTCTGGCAAACGGCATTTTTAACCCTTTTATAGAAGAAATGTACATCATGTAATCATATACGGTCAAATCTGGATAATATCCAAAATCCTGTGGTAAATATCCCAGAACTTCTCGGTATTCACCTCCTAGTTTCCATATATCTTTACCATTCCATAATATTTGTCCTTCTGATGGTTGAACAATCGTACAAAGCATACGCATTAATGTGGTCTTTCCTGCTCCATTTACTCCAAGCAGTCCATAAATTCCTTTTTCCATAACACAATTCACTTTATTAACAGCATTTACTTCTCCGTATTGTTTTGTTACATTTTTAAATTCTAATTTCATACGTGTAATCCTCCAAAATTTTTTCATCAAATAGCAATGACTTCTGAACACAAAAAATAAAATATACAAAAGTCAATATCAGCATAGCCACCCATACCGGAGTTACAATTTTCTGATAAATAACATCATTTGCAACAATCATCATCCATAAACCAACCCATACCAGACAAGAAAGCACTGCTATATATTCTGATTTTTCCCATCTGCTGTACAATACACGAAAACATATACAACATGAAACATTTACCGGAAGCAAAAAATTAACCACCAAATCACTTAACGAGAGTATTGTTGTTTGATATGTAATTGCCAAAAACACCATAACGATCACCAGATCCACTACTCCAAACATTAACATTCTTGCTGTACAAATCTGACGCAGTGTGTAATAAGACGCCTGCTCAATCTCAATCGCACCATTTCTTCTGTTTTTCCAAATTTCCGGGATAATCAGAACCACAAATATTGTGGCAGATATTCCCATAATCCTCATCATATCTTTTATGTCTGACGTATAATTACTCAACCATATCCATAGACACATAAGAACACAACCTTGTAAAATCCACCATCTTTTTTTTATGAATTTTGTCTGCTCATACAAAAATTCAAAATAAGATGTTCTATGCGATTGTTTCGATAAAATTGACTCTGACAAAATATTCTGACATGCTTTTACTGTTCTGTTTTCTGCTTCAATCCTTACATATTTTTTTTCAATCTCCTCTTTATATTCCTTTATTTGTTGCTTATATTTCATCATAGTTTTTCACCTCCAACTCTTTCATCAAAAGTTCTTTTGCTCTTCCAATTCGATATTTTACAAGCGAAAGTTTTATGTGAAGTAATTCTGCAATTTCTCTTTGTTTCAATTCTTGAAAAAAATATAAAACTGCCGTTTCTCTAATTTCTTCCGGTAACTTTCTCACTGCCTGTTCAATAGTTAATCGGACTCCTAGCTCTTCTACATGATTTTTACTACTGTCCTCTGATTTTAGCAGTTCCTCTGATGGAATATCTTTTTTCTTTTTGTAATAATTTTTAACGGTATTTCCGGCAATTGTATAAAGATAATTCTTAACTTTTCCATATTCTTTATATCTATATAAATTGGAAAAGAAACGTGTAAATACTTCTTGTGTCAAATCCTCAGCCTCATAGGGATCATAGATATGTAGCAAACAATATTGATATATACTTGAGTAATATTTTTTGACCAGTTTTTCACACGCATCTTCATCTCCTGCTCTTGCTAGATGTACTAACAAAGAATCAGTTTTGTATTCCATTCGCAAATTTGCCTCCCTCTGTTTTCTAAATAATATAACAATCCTACTATAAAAAAAGTTAGGATTTTCTTTTGTTTTTATTTATATTTTTCTAAATATTCTTCCAAACATAAATTTTCTTCTTTCATTATTTTAGCGACAGTCGTTCCAACATAACGGTAATGCCATGGTTCATTACTAATTCCTGTTATATCCGTTTTATCTTCCGGATAACGTTTTACAAACCCATATTTATATGCATTTTCGTCTAACCATTGATATACTTTTTCAGAAGAACATTTGTCGGTATCCGCATTAATATCAACACTCAGTCCTAATTGGTGTTCGCTTGTATCGGGAATTGCAACATATTTCTCGGCTCTTTTTTTTGCTTCTTTCGCAGAATATCCTTGTTTTTCATATTCATTGATTTTCTCGTCCATAATTTTTTGTTGTTCTTCTGTTGTTCGATATCCTTCTCTAACAAACAGTGCCAGCCCCTCAGCTCTTGCATCATTAAACATTTGTTGCAATTCTGGATAAATCCGTGAATCCACTTTTTTACCATTCGATAATTCTGTCAATTCTACTTGATAATTATCTGGAATATAATGATTTCGATCGACCAAAATAAGATTCCATTCACCCGAAGTGTCTGCAAAGGACTTTTCTGACTGCAAAATTTTCGGTAATGTTAATTCTCCAACCTGCACATCGATTTTTATTGTTCTCCACATTACAACGGTTATTATGATAGTCATTAAAAGAATGAATACTCGTAAAATATTCTTTCTTCTACGATTGCTGTATCTTCTTTTGTTCATTTTCTCTCCCACACTTTCATTATCAAAATATTTCTACTTTTAATATAATTAACAACCAAAACGACAAAAGAGTTAGTATCTAAACTTATTTATCAATAAAAAGTTTATTTTTTCTCAATTCCAGCTCAATTTCCCCTCAATGCCTTTTTCCTCCGATTTTCGTATGCTTATCTCACAGCAAAGCAGTACCACACCGGTACAACCTGCTGAATCAATCAATACGAAAACGGAGGTATTTTTTTATGCAGGTGAGACAGTAAAGACCTCCTGTGGCTGATTGCTTTCACAGAAGGTCTTATTTGTTTATGCTGTCACATTTTCATTTTTCAGATATGGTTGTCTTTCTCACACACCAGCCTTTCATAATCCAGAAATCCCCGGATATACATTTCTTTTGCCACAATCCCTTCCATGGCATTTTTCGCTGAGATAATTCTGTCCAATGCCTGCCACATCTCCTGTCCGGCATCTCTGAGGACTGGTTCCAATATTTCTATGTAATGATGAATTTCTGCTTCCAGAGAAAACATCTCTGGATCGGATTCAAGAAATCTTTCCAGTTCCCGCTGGTATTCTTCATAATAGCTTTCAATCAATTCTCTTCTCATATCTGGAATCCCCCTTATACATAAATCAGTTCCTGCTTGATGATTTCAGCAGCCCGGTTGCGGATATTGTTGCAATGGCATACCCATTCCATAGGATTCTGTCTCTTCAGTTCCTCCGTAACTCCCTCTGCACTTCTCATCTGAGCTTCTATCAGCTCAAAGCGTTCCTGTGCCTGTTCATTCAGATCTGCCAGATAGCTGTCCAGTCTGGCGGTCAGAAGAAGATATGTATAAGTTCCAGATTTATGTTCTTTCAGATATTCCTTCCGAAGCATTCCCCATAAGCCAATCGGTCTGGTTTCCTCCGGATAGTAAAGATTCGGTAAATAATAGTCTCCCACTTTTGTGTATTCGATTTTCATGGTGTCTCCTTTCGCTTTGCATGAAATTGTCATGTTATCTGCGTAGGATGTGCATTTTCTCTTTAAAATCTTTTCACATAGAAGACATTAAGTGTTTTATCCCCTGCGACTTCGCCCCAGGGTTGTCATTGCCATATCCTTCCAGCAGGTTGATGACACCCCATGCCGCAAGTCCGGCACCGATGGCACAAACCAGTGTTTTTAAGGTCGTAATCGCCGTAGTAAAAAATCCCATATGTGAAACCAAAATCACAGATTTTGCTTATTTTGTTGTTTTAAGACGAATCCCAAAGAGAAAGGAGGCCTGTTTTGTCATTTTTACAAGCCCCCTGTCACTGCGACTTTGGTATCTCCTTTCATAAATATCACTGTTTAAGATTTATCCCTCGGTAGTCTATCCAGACTTCTGGCGCCGGATCAGCCACATATTTAGTTGTTCAAACTTGTGTTTCTTTGCTCCCTAAGCAAGGAGCACGAATACAGTTTTTCATTGCATCACCTCCATAAGTGCAAAAGACCGCTTCAATCTTTTACGATCAAAACGGTCTTGGGTTATTACTTATTGTAAAATTCTTTAATTTGTGATATCAAGCTGTCTTCTTCGATTTCCTCGGTTAGATAATCCATATACTGCTTTCGTCCAGTCTTCAAATATCGTAACCAACCATGTAAACAGTATTTATAGTCTTCGTCTAGGGTACATAATTTTGAAAATTTACCTACATAGTTATTACCAGCATTCCAACATTCAAGGCGAACAGGATATAACATACCATCTTTATTATCAGATATTATTTTGACATAACCATCCTCATCTACAACTAGCTGATTATTATGTCTGTCATCTGCATTTCTCATTGCAGTTTCTATCTCTGATTTTTCGAATAAATGAGATGGAATTCCATGCCGTCTAAAAGAAATACTAAAACATTGATGATGATCGTCAACTGCTGCCAAACCTTCGTTATTCAAATACTCTTTAAATATCTTCGCGATATTTCCAAGAATTTCAACAGCTTCCTCACGATTGTTTACGAATGCGCATTCTTCAAAATTACCAACTGTTACCTCTTTGATTAATCCATTGCGGCAAATGCATTTCTGTTTATTATTTATTAAATCAAAAATATTACCACCTGAGGATTCTCTAAATTCGAAAAAGAAACGGATAGGTCGTTCAGGATATTCTGTAGTCAAGCAAAATGCATTAAAAAAGTTCCACTCTTTATAGTTTTCTTTTATAAAAGCACGCCTTTTCTTTATAAGAGCTCTTGCATCCTCCATTTTTTTCTTTTCTTCGTTATCTTTATCAGTTGTTTTGAAAGGATTTTGATTAAAATATGCAGATTCTAGAATCATACGATCTATTTCTTCTCTAGACAACTCTTTGAAACGTTCATCACAAAAAGCTTTCTCAAATAATGCCAGATACATTTTTATCAATTTTTCAATATATTCTCTAAATTCATCACTTTCAAACATTCCATGGCGGCCGTCATATGTACCTGAAATATGGTTATATGGTCCGTTTTTTAGAACAAAAAGAAAAGATCCTTCCAAATACCTTTTAACTTCTTTATATCCCTCTGGTAAAGGCTTTCCAGAGTCATAATCATATACACCATACTGTACATATGAAGCATCTACATAATGTCCTGGTACATCTTCAACCAAATATTCATAATCTATTTTATCGTACTTACATATAATTGGAGTTAATTTCTTCAAATCCAGCCGGAAATAACTCCATCTGTAATCTTCGGAAAATCCCTCATATTGTAATGATTTAGGTTTTACAAGATAACAAATTCCTAATGTGTCATACAAGTAGATACAATTCTCTTCCGTAGCCCTCATAGCATACGAAAAATCTAATCCACCATGATCTGATAATAGCATATGGTTATACGCAGGTGCCCGTCCAATAATATTTAATACAGCAACTATTTTATCAATTTCTCTCCATACAGAAGAACCTGGCACATTTTCTCCAAATAATTGCTGTGTCAAAAACATCCAATCACTGTTTTGGGACTTATCAAAATCGTTAGCAATCTCACTCCAAGATAATAATCGTTCTTTAAACATATGAATGTCAGGTCTTAAATTGGGATCATTGTTAGTTGAATCCTTAAGCAATTCATCAATTTCAACCAAGTGCTCATCTTTAAATCTAGATACATATCTCAAACTATGGCTCTCATCAAGATGATTATATACACCATCGAACCCCTTTTCATCTCCACTAAGAAACATCCATAATGTTTTTGCAAGTGAAAAAACATCAGCTTTACTTGCGTCCGCCACTTTAGGATTTCTCTTCATTTCTGGTGCAATTGTAAATATAGCCCCCAATCCCTGATCTGATCTTGTAAAATCATCATTATCTGGAAAGTCTACCAGCCCAAAATCACCTAATGAAAATCTTCCTTCATAGTAATAAATATTACTTGGTTTGATATCCCTGTGATGTATCCTTTTGTCATGTAGCTGCTCTAATGTCTCACATAGCTGAAGAACACCATTGACTATTTCTTGGAGGTTCTTTTCATTAATAAACTCCATTACAGGCTGAGCAATTGGCATAGTATACCAATAGTTTTCACAATCATCAGCAATCACAGGAATAATTCCTGGTATAATAGCAGAATTCTCTTTTGCTATTTGAATCTCACTAATGAAACGTGATTTCTTTTCTTGATTTCTATTTCGAAGTTCTTTCAATGCATATTGACACCCTGATGTTTTCTCTGTCACAAGATACACATCTGCATTACCTCCTGCCCCCAGATCTTTAATTTCATCAAAGGAAGAAAGCCATCTCTTTGTTTTGGGTTTACTCATAACAATCTCCTTTCATCACTAATCATAGGTATTAGTATATCATAAAAGAAGTTGCAGTAGTTGTTTCGGAATCATCTTCCTAGTTTGTTAGAAAACTCTTCTCCTTCTGTATCTCAGTCGGATGATTTAGCGCCCCATTATTACACCCTTAATCTGGAAGGCTAAAATAAGTTATCCAGTTTAATGCGCCTCACGGCTTACATGAACGCCTTTAAGAGATAACGATAAAGCCATAACCTATTAAATACGACGATTCCTATGTTGTCAGATTTTTATTATGTCGCCATTCCATCTTCACCAACAAAACCCGATACAACGTGTAACCAACGTAATTTCTGGACTATTTGCGTTTTGTCGTATAATTTCTGTATAGTCCTTTCTTTATCAAAGGAAAGAGAAAAACCCTGTAACCCCATGTGACAACATAAAATATTTTTCTTTGGAAAATCCGACACTGCGCAGCCGGTACTTACATTTTAGCCGATGGGGTACCGGCTGCCTTTTTCCAATAGCATCCATTGCTTTCCTTCTTCCACTTTGCGACAACTTGTTGGGAAGCTGCCGGTTCACTGGTTACATCTCATAGACTTCCACCGTATCATCCGGCTTCAGCACGAAACTGGTACTAAGATATTTTTCAATATCAAAGCGGTTCTTTTTGTCATAGTCCGACAGATACCTGTAATTCTTATGCTTGCAGATGTCATATTTATCCGAGAAGAACGGCCTGACACCACGAAGCTGCAGGATACATTTTCCGCCATCCATGACCGCTATCTCGTCCTGACTCATAAGCTCTTTGCCACAATGTCAAGTGGTAAATTCAAAAAAAGGCAAGCGCCATTAAAGAGATCAATCTCTAATTACGCTTGCCTTTTTTATTCATGTTTTCTGCCTTGTACTGTAAGGCAGGCTATTTTATAATGATAAAGAAGCGTTTTGAAGGAAAATCTGTCCGTTGTAACATTGTGCGGACATTTTCCTGTTATGCTATCTCAAAAAGCATAGGAAGTGACGATATGAAGCATATTTTAGTCGTCGAGGACGACAGTTTCTTGAATAAAATGGTAACCTACAACTTGAGTGCTGATGGCTATGACGTAATCTCTGCCTCAAATGTGAAAACAGCTACACAAGCTCTAAATTCAAGGGAATTTGATTTAGTTCTGCTGGATATTAACCTGCCCGATGGTAACGGCTTTGAATTATGCAAACTGATAAAACCCCAGCACCCGGACACCATTATAATCTTTTTGACTGCCAACGATCAGGAGAGCGATCAGATACGCGGCTATGAAGTGGGCGCGGTGGACTATATCACAAAGCCTTTTTCCATCGGGGCATTGCAACGGAAAATCAGCGCCATGTTTGCCATGCTGGATCATCACCAGCCCGCAAAGGACATTTACGACGACGGAAAACTGTTCCTTGATTTTTCCGAGCAGGCAGCAAGCCTTAACGGCAAACCATTGACACTTTCCCCTATGGAATTCAAGATGCTGAACCTTTTCCGCAAGAATCCAAAACAGGTGCTCACCCGCGGACAGCTTTTAGAGAAGCTATGGGATGTTGACGAAAACTATGTAGACGAACACACCCTGACAACCACCGTCAGCCGGATACGCAGTAAGATCGAAGCCGACGGCGGCAGATACATCAAGACGATTTACGGCATGGGCTATCAATGGATGGGAGGCGAGGCAAGGTGAATGATGGTAGGCGAGGTGAAATGAATAACGAGGAGCGAAGCGAAATACAGCAGGAACGCCTGTCTGTCAAAAAGCTGTGTCTTAACATCTGCGCCGGGGC
>ERZ825137.4208-NODE-4208-length-14656-cov-5.039518_pt1 | contig 14656 bp, 13 predicted proteins | sample MGYA00519873_ERZ825137 | MGnify/ENA primary metagenome ERZ825137 (study PRJEB31778, sample SAMEA3449190) | human gut metagenome | biome: human gut; feature: human-associated habitat; material: faeces | place: United Kingdom | collected 2010/2012 ...
AGATAGTGCGCGATGCCGTCCGGAACGGATGCTATGGGGCTGTCCGACGTGCCGAAGCGGCTGTGAATAGAGCCGTACCTCACGCCGACTGCCGCATAGGCGGTGCAGAATGGTTTGCGGATCACGTAGATGGGCAGACCGCTTTTGTGTACCTTATAGTAGTATGTTTCACCGACGGCGGCGCTTGTGTGCGCGGTAAAGGGGATGTTCGGTTCAGTCGGCATGGTCGGGCTCCTCCTCTTCGTCGTGTTCGGCGGTTCCTTCCATGAGGTAGAAGGTGTCGGGTGTCAGCTTGTTTGCCGAGGCGATGACATCGTCGCGGGTCAATGCCGCAACCATGGCGATCTCGTCCTCGGGGGAGCGTGTGATGCCTGCCATGGCGCGCGCCGTGTACCAGCTTTCCAAGCCGGACGGATTGTCGGTCAGCTCACGGTAGGCGTTGATGAGCGCGCGTCTGGCGTCCTCCAATGCGCCGTCGGTGAATTCTCCGCGGCAGACCTCTTTCCACTGCCGCAGGATCTCTTCCTTTGTCCGTTCGGCGTTTTCGCGCTGAATGCCCGCCGTGACCACCATCAGCCCCTTCTGCGCTTCGGGGACGGCAAAGCAGTAGTAGCACAGGCTCTGCTTTTCCCGCACGTTCAAGAACAGGCGGCTGGTCACCGAGCCGCCGTACAGGGCCATGGCCAGACGGCTGGCGGCAATCTCCTGCGCGCCGGTGCAGCGCCCGGCCGTGAACAGCAGGCAGAGCTTGGCCTGTACCATGTCCATGGTCTCCACCTGGTGGTCCGGCTGCCGACGGGGCATAAACACCCCGGGCAGCGGGGCCTGCCAATCCCGCTTGCGGCCCTCCAGGGCGGCCAGAAGCAGGCGGCGCACGGTCTCGTCTTTGGCGCCGATGGCCGTCACCTCAATGCTGGCCCTGCACAGCATCTCCTCGTACACCTGGGTGAGCAGCTGGGGGGTAACGCCGTCCACCTCTTCCAGGTAGCCGTCCCGCTCCACACCGGCCAGGCTGTCGCCGAAGAAGCGGCGGCGGGCCTGGCGCACGCAGTACAGCCGCTTGTCGTTCACCTCGGCCTGAAGCTGCTGGCGCAGCTTGCCCCGCTCAATGGCCAGCGCCTCTTCGTCGAACCGGCCGTTCACCAGATAGGGACGGAAGGCCACGCCGAACACCAGATCGGCATACTCGGCGGTCAGGTCCTCCCCTTCCAGCGCAAATTCATCTTTGATGCCAGTCACGCTCACGGTGAGAACCCGGTTTGCGCCGTTGGTGGAATTGTCCACACTCAGGTCTGCCCCGTACAGCTTGGCCAGCCGCCGGGAGAGCAGCGTCATGTCCGGATAATCCGCGCAGCAGCGCTCCAGCACCAGGGGCAGCACCGCGCTGGCGGTGGCCGTCTCGCGGCAGGCCGGGTACTGGAAGCGGATGGTGATGCGGCAGCGGTTGAACTTCTGGGCGTCCAGCGTGTTCAGGAATACGCCGGGCGCAAGATTTTCTCGTTTCAAATCCCTTGTCCTCGTTGTTCTGTAAAATCAGTCCGATCGTTTGTTCAAAACTGCCCGTTTTCCGGGGCAAATGCTCCGAAAAAGGGAAGAAAAAGGCGGCCCACTCGGGGCGATCGGGTTCCCCGCGGGGGCCGCCTGTACGCAAAAAATGCCATGCCGTGTCTGCAGGTGGGCGGAAGGCTCAGGCCGCCGCGGCCAGAAACTCTTCCAGGCATTGGCCGCCGGCCTTGATGGCCGCCGCATTCTCCGGACCAACGTAGCGGTAGTGCCACGGCTCGTAGATGATTCCGGTGATCTCCTGTTTGTCTTTGGGATAGCGCAGGATGAAGCCATACTCCGCCGCATGGGCATCCAGCCAGGTGAACGCGGCCGTTTTTTCAAAGGCTTCGTCCAGATCCTGGTGGTCCGGGGCAACAATGTCCGCCGCCAAGCCCAGATTGTGCTCGGAGTAGCCCGGCACCGCCACCACGGTTTTGGCCTTATCATAGGCTTCCTGCTCGTTCAGGCCCTTATTCAGCCATTCCTGCTTCTCGTTGTTGAACAGGTTCGTCTGATACTCCACCGTCCGGTAGCCGGAGCAGAGCAGCAGATCCACACCATCGGCTGCGGCAGCCTGCTTCATTGCAATGTAAGCGTCGGCCGCCTCACTGGCCAACTCCTTCCCGGTGCTCTCCTCCGCGACCTTTGTGGTCAGGCTGCTCTCGTAGCCATCCGGCAGCGGAACGTTGTTGTTCACCAGGGTCAGCCGCCAGTCGGTCGTATCCACCGCCTGCACCGCATCCTCGCCGGCGCTTTCGCTCACGCTGGAAGAAGTCCCTGTATCGCCTTTTCCAAGATTTTGGATCAGGCGCACCCCGCTGCGGATCAGCAGGCACAAAAGCCCCAGCAGGGCCAGGCAGACCAGTGCAAACAGAATGCGGTTGCGCAGGATCTGCTGTTTGCGGCGGCGCTTGGCGGCGGCGCGCTGGCGGGCAGTGGGCGCTTGACGGCGTTCGGGTTCCATGGCTTCTCCTTTTTCTACCTGAGGTACAAAATCGGCTTTTCTTCGCGGCAAAGGCTGCACTCTGCCACAATAAGTATTATATCGCATCCCATCGGGGATGTAAATGCGCGCGTGCTTCCAGGTTTTGATTTTCTGGCCATCCGGGCGCACGGCCGCCTTATTTTATAGGATATGCCGCAGCGGCTTGTCCGGATTTGCCTTCTGCCTCTGCCGCCCGGATTCTGCGCCGTTCTTTACCAGTTTTACAAGTTCTTGCTTTTGGCTGCATTTTGCGCGCTCAAACTTTACAAACGTTTTGCCCGCATCTGGTTTCGGCGCAGGGCGCATTCAGGCTACAATAAATATGCGCCAAGGGAGGCGGGGCCAAGGGCCGACGCACCGGGCGCGCCCAACCATTGGGCCCACACACATGGAATCACCTGCCGGGGCACAGAACCGTTCCCGGCCATCAGGAGGAACAAACATGAACATCAAACGCGTTGCCTGCGGCCTGTGTGCTGCTATGATGCTGGCTGCCGTTGCCACCGGCTGCGGTTCCAGCACTTCTTCCGCTGCTGCCTCTTCTGAGAGCGCCGCTGCTTCTTCCGCTTCCGGGCTGAACGGCACGGTTGCCACCGGCGGTTCCACCAGCATGGAGAAGGTTATGTCCGCCCTGCAGGAGGCTTACGCCGAGAAGGAGCCCGATGTGACCGTTACTTACGATCCCACCGGCAGCGGCGCGGGCATCACCGGCGCCACCGACAAGACCCTGGACATCGGCCTCTCCAGCCGCAAGCTGAAGGACGGCGAGACCGGCGTGACCGCCACCACCATCGCGCTGGACGGCATCGCCATCATCGTGAACAACGCCAACCCCGTGCAGGATCTGACCATCGACCAGATCGCCAAGATCGCCACCGGCGAGGTTACCAACTGGAAGGACGTGGGCGGCGAGGATGCCCCCATCGTGCTGATCGGCCGTGAGGCCGGCAGCGGCACCCGCGACGGCTTCGAGTCCATAACCGGCACAAATGACGCCTGCAAGTACCGTCAGGAGCTGACCTCTACCGGTGACGTCATCACCACCGTTTCCCAGAACCCCGACGCTATAGGCTACGCCTCCCTTGCCTCCCTTAAGGACAACGTAAAGGCGCTGACCGTAGGCGGCATCGCTCCTACTGAGGAGACTGTAAAGGATGGCAGCTATGTTATCCAGCGTCCCTTCATACTGGTGACCAAGGACGGCGTTGAGCTCTCCGAAACTGCAAAGAAGTTCTTCGACTATGCTACCTCCAGCCAAGCCGCGGAAGTGATCACCGCAGCAGGTGCGGTCCCGGTAAATTGATAGATAAACGGACGGATAAAGGGCAGCCGGCAACAGCTGCCTGTAAGCCTTGAGAGAGGATACGCAATATGAAGAAAAACAAAAGGATCGGGAAAATGCTTGAATTGGTGATGCACAGCATATTCCTTGTGCTCGGCCTTATAACAGTGGGCTGCGTTCTGCTCATCACGGTATACCTGGTCATATCGGGTATACCGGCAATACGCAGGATAGGTCTTGTTCCATTCCTCTTCAACAAGACTTGGGCTTCTACAGCCGCTACCCCCTCCTTTGGCATACTGCCCTTCATACTCACCAGCATCTACGGTACTGCCGGCGCCATATTGCTGGGAGTGCCTGTTGGATTCTTTACGGCGGTGTACCTTGCAAAAATGGCAAAGCCTTCGGTCAGGGCCATTATGCAGTCAGCGGTGAGCATGCTATCAGGCATTCCTTCGGTAGTTTACGGCCTTGTAGGTATGCTGATACTCGTACCCGGCATACGCAGGCTTTTCAACGTGCCTGACGGCTCAAGCCTGCTGGCCGCCATCATAGTGCTTTCCATTATGATATTGCCATCTATAATAAAGGTTTCGGTAACCGCGCTTGAGGCTGTGCCCAAGGAATACGAGGACGCCTCCCTCGCCCTCGGTGCAACACCTGTGGAAACGTATTTCCGGGTATCCGTACCGGCCGCGAAAAGCGGCATAGCAGCCGCAGTAGTGCTGGGCGTCGGCAGGGCCATAGGCGAAGCGATGGCTGTAATGATGGTTTCGGGCAACGTGCCCAACATGCCTTCCCTCTTCCAGAGCGTAAGGTTTCTGACCACAGCCGTGGCAAGCGAAATGTCCTACTCAAGCGGCTTGCAGCAACAGGCCCTGTTCTCCATAGCGCTGGTGCTTTTCCTGTTCATTATGCTGATAAACGCCGCGCTCAATTTCTTTCTCAAAAGGGAAAAGGAAGGTTAGACCATGGAAGAAAAAAACGTATCGGCCAAACGCCGCGCTTATATGGGCCTGATGAAGTGCCTCATGTGGCTCTCTGCCGGGCTCACCTGCCTGCTTGTGCTGTTTCTGATAGGCTACGTGCTGTATAAGGGGCTGCCCAATATAACTTGGGAACTGCTCTCCACATCCCCCAGCTATCTTGCAGACAGCATAGGCATACTGCCTGATCTGATGAATACCCTATACATCGTGATAGCTACAATACTTATCGTGGTGCCGCTGGGGGTGGGCGCAGCGATATACCTCACCGAGTATGCCTCAAACAAACGGGTGGTAAACGCCATAGAGTATGCCGCAGAGACGCTCTCCGGAATACCTTCAATAATATACGGTCTGGTAGGAATGCTGTTCTTATGCCGGTTCTGCAAGATGGCTACCTCCCTTATGGCAGGCGCTCTTACCTTGGTGATAATGAACCTGCCCACCGTGATGCGCACCACTCAGGAGAGCCTTAAGACGGTTCCCCAGAGCTACCGCGAGGGCGCATTCGGGCTGGGCGCCGGCAAATGGCGCGTGATACGCACAGTAGTGCTTCCCGGTTGTACGGACGGCGTTATTACCGGCTGCATACTGGCCGTAGGACGCATACTTGGCGAATCGGCGGCGCTGCTGTTTACGGCAGGTCTTGCCCATACGCTCCACGGCTTCTTCTCAGGCCTTGGCAGCTCCGGTGCTACGCTTACTGTCGCCCTTTACGTATACGCAAAGGAGCGCGGTGAATTCGAGGTGGCCTTTGCCATTGCTGCCATACTCATGCTGTTGACTCTTATAATAAACCTCTCTGCCGACCTTGTGGCAAGATACTTCAGGAGGAAAAAGGAACTATGATGAATATAATCACCGTACAGGATCTCTGCCTCTGGTACGGCAGCCATCAGGCGCTTAAAGACATAAATATAGATATACCCGAAAAGAGCATAACCGCCCTCATAGGGCCCTCTGGATGTGGAAAATCAACTTTTCTCAAGACGCTGAACCGCATGAACGACCTCATACCCGACGTTAAGATAACAGGCAGCGTGAAATACAGGGACGCCGACATATTCGACCCGACAACAGACGTGAATGAGCTCCGCCGGCAGATAGGAATGGTTTTCCAGAAGCCCAACCCCTTTCCCATGAGCATCTATGACAATATCGCCTACGGCCCGCGCACCCATGGCATCAAGAACAAGGCCAGGCTGGACGATATCGTAGAGCGCTCCCTGCGGGGCGCCGCTATCTGGGACGAGGTAAAGGACAGGCTGAAAAAGAATGCCCTCGGCCTTTCGGGAGGCCAGCAGCAAAGGCTTTGCATAGCCCGCGCTCTCGCCGTGGAGCCGGAAGTGCTGCTCATGGACGAACCGACCAGTGCCCTTGACCCAATCTCTACTTCTAAGATAGAGGAGCTTGCCATGCAGCTCAGGGAGAAATACACCATAGTCATAGTCACCCACAACATGCAGCAGGCAGTAAGGATTTCCGACAACACCGCCTTCTTCCTTCTGGGTGAGCTTATAGAATACGGCAACACTGAGCAGATATTCTCACAGCCCGGGAACAAAAAGACAGAAGATTATATTACGGGGAGGTTCGGTTAGAGATGAGAAGCCGTTTTGACGAGCAGCTTGCGCTGCTTAACAAAGAACTTATAGAGATGGGCGCACTGTGTGAGGAGGTTATAAAGCTGGCATCGGAAGCGCTTACCGAGCGCAGCGCAGCTCTGGCCGCCAAGGTAGCTCCGCTGGATTCCGAGATAGACCAGAAGGAGCGCACAATAGAGTCAATGTGCCTGAAGCTGCTGCTTCAGCAGCAGCCCGTGGCGAAGGATCTGAGACAGATATCCGCAGCGCTGAAAATGATAACCGATATGGAGCGCATAGGCGATCAGGCTGAGGACATCGCGGAGATAATCTCTTTCCTTGACGGCCGCCCCGCAGAAAATGACGACCTTATGAGGGAAATGGCCAAGGCGACTATTAAAATGGTGACAGAGAGCGTTGATGCATACGTAAAGCATGATATAATGTTGGCAGAAAAGGTCGTGGCATATGACGATACAGTTGACGATTACTTCGATCAGGTAAAGCGGCGGCTCATAACCAAGATAGCCGAAGAGCCTGCCGACGGCGAGTACGCCCTGGACCTTCTCATGATTTCGAAGTATTTCGAGCGCATAGGCGACCACGCGGTAAATATCGCCGAATGGGTGATATTCTCGGTAACAGGCGTTCACAAGGAGGTATAGCATGATCTGGTGCGTTGAAGATGACGCGAGCATCAGGGATATAGAGGTCTACGCCCTGCAATCCACAGGCCTGGAGGCCCGGGGCTTTGAGGACGGAACCTCATTTTGGGAAGCGCTGCAAAAGCAACGGCCCGAGCTGGTAGTGTTGGATGTTATGCTGCCCGGCATAGACGGCATAGAGCTTCTTCGCCGTATGAAATCCTCCCCTGAGCTTGACTCCATACCCGTGGTAATGGCTACCGCCAAAGGCACGGAATACGATAAAATACAGGGGCTCGACCTGGGCGCGGATTACTATATCGCAAAGCCTTTCGGCGTAATGGAGCTGGTCTCCTGCGTAAAGGCCGTACTGCGCCGCTGTGCGCCCAAGCAGGTAGAGCATCTCCTCAAGGCCAGCGGCCTCATAGTTAATCTTGACCAGCATACCGTCACCGCAGACGGCGAACGCGTTGCTCTCACCTTCAAGGAATTCGAGCTTTTGCGCCTGTTCCTCTCTCACCCCGGTATCGCCTTCACCCGTGATCAGCTGATGGAGGAAATATGGGGCACCGACTATCTTGGCGAAAGCAGGACGGTGGATATGCACATACGCACTCTGCGGCAGAAACTCGGCAAATACGGCGATATGATAGAAACGGTACGCAACGTAGGCTATCGGCTGGAGGTATCACAATGACAAAAAAGATATTCCACTCCATACTCCTCGTAGCAGGAGCGGTATTGCTTGCCAGCCTGTTTGTAATAACCGGCGCGCTGTATGAGTATTTCGGCATAATACAGAAAAAGCAGCTAAAAGACGAACTCGGCCTTGCGGCAGTATCAGTGGAACAGCAGGGCGATGACTTTTTAAAACGGCTCTCCCCCGACCGATACCGCATTACATGGATAAATACCCAAGGCAATGTTATATACGACACCCGTACGGACGCTGAAAGCCTTGAAAACCACGCCGACCGCACTGAGATAAAGCAGGCGCTTAAGGATGGCTACGGCGAAAGCATCCGCTACTCCTCTACCCTTCTTGAAAAGACCATATACTGCGCCCAAAGGCTCACAGACGGCAGCGTACTGCGCATATCCGTGAGCCGGGCCACCATAGGCGTGCTGATGCTGGGAATCCTCCAGCCCATTCTGATAGTGCTCATAGCAGCGCTGGTGCTGTCCGGCATGCTCGCAAAGCGCCTATCAAAGCGCATAGTCGAGCCGCTGAACAGCCTGGATCTTGAGCATCCGCTGGATAACGATTCATATGAAGAACTGTCTCCCCTGCTCAACCGCATAAACAGGCAGCACAATCAGATAACCGCGCAAATGCGGGAGCTTAAAAAGCGCACCGACCAGTTCGCCCAGATAACAGCCAGTATGAACGAGGGCCTTGTACTTCTGGATAACCGCGGCTGCATACTCAGCATAAATCCCGCCGCCATTGAGATTTTCGGCGCGGAGCCCTCCTGCGTTGGGCAGGATTTCCTTTCTGTGGACCGCAGTCACGATATGAGTGTAGCCATACAGGCTGCGCTCAAGGACGGTCACAGCGAGATACACGCTTCACGCAAAGGACTCATATATCAGTTCGATATAAGCCGCATAGCAGCGGATGGCGAAACGGCAGGCGTAGTCATACTGGCCTTCGATATAACGGAAAAAGAGACTGCCGAGCAGAACCGCCGCGAGTTCACCGCCAATGTTTCCCATGAGCTGAAGACCCCTTTACAGGGCATAATAGGCAGTGCGGAGCTGATAGAGAACGGCATGGTAAAACCGGAGGATATGTCCCGTTTTGTAGGACATATACGTTTGGAAGCACAGCGTCTCGTTACCTTGATAGGCGACATAATACGCCTTTCCCAGCTTGACGAAGGCGGCGATATGCCCCATGAAAACGTCGACCTGCTCTCTGTCGCTTCGGCGGTAGCCGACGACCTGCTCCCGTCTGCCGATGGCCAGGGTATAAGCATCGCCGTCGAAGGTTCTCCCGCCAATGTATACGGCGTAAAGAGGCTGCTATATGAAATAGTATACAATCTCTGCGACAACGCCATAAAGTACAACAGGCAGGGCGGCAGCGTAAAGATAAGCACGGTAAGCGAGGGCGGCTTCTCCTCCGTCACCGTTTCCGATACCGGAATCGGCATCGCGCCCGAGTATCAGAACCGCATATTCGAGCGCTTCTTCAGGGTGGATAAGAGCCATTCCAAGTCTTCAGGCGGTACCGGGCTTGGCCTTTCCATAGTAAAGCACGCGGTACAGTACCACCACGGCAAGATAGAGCTCACCAGCGCCCCAGGCAATGGTACCTCCATTACCGTCTCCTTCCCCGCCATACAGTGAGCACCATACGAAAACGGGCATCCGGTTCGCCGCCGGAAGCCCGTTTTTTTGTATATGGTATATTTAGCCTATGGTATCCTTTACTACGCGCTGGAAGTTGAGCCTTGCGATCTTCTCCATATCCTCCTGGCTCATGCCCATTCTCTCGAAGCAGGCGAAGAGATTCGGTATCTTGGAGCAGTTTTCAAGCCCCTTGGTGCAGGGGCTGCCCGTATCGGTCATCGTGCCCATGGTATCCGGGTTATCAATGAACTCGAAGAAGTCGAAGCCGCAGCCGACGTGGTCGATGCCCATGACGTCGATCATGTGCGCCGCGTGCTCGGCAAGGCGCTCGACGGTTTGGTTCTTTGGGTCGTCATCTATGAAGATGTTGAACGCATTCAAGCCCACAACGCCGTTTATATCGCGTATGGCGCGAAGCTGATCGTCCGTAAGGTTGCGGAGCACGCCGCACATCGCACGGCTGTTGGAATGGGATGCGATGAAGGGCTTTTTCGTAATCTTGACGACATCCCAAAAGCCAGCATCATTAAGATGCGAAACGTCGAGCAGCATCCCCTTTTCCTGCATACGCCGGACGGTCTCCCTGCCGAGGTCTGTAAGACCGTAATCCTTGCCGGAGAGCGCGCCCGCGCCGAGGTCGTTTGCCTCGTTCCAGGTCAATATACCGTGGCGGCAGCCGAACTCGTAATAGCGGTCGATCCAGGTAAGGTCCTTGCCCATCGCCGCCATGCCCTCTATGCCGATAAAGATATATATCTTGCCGTCGGCATTGGCCTTCATCATCTCGTCATAGCTATGGACGATGCGGAAAGACCTGCACTCGGCAGTCTCTGCCTTTATGGCAGCCATGATCTGCTCGGTACGCTTTACATAGTCCACGTCATACGGCGGGTCTACCCAAATAACAAAAATACTTCCTTCAACGCCGCCCTTGCGGAGACGCTCCAGATGGCAGCGATCAAATACGTTCGTCTCGCCATTGAGACGGCGAGTAGTCACATCACACCAGATATCAGAGTGTGCATCAAAATACATAGTTTTGCCTTCCGTAAAATTACCGGCGCAAATCTGTTTAAGAGATGCGCCGGAGTTATATTGTCGTTACAAAACAGCCGGCTTTGTCAGAAACTTATGCGGCGCCGAGGATAATGCCGACCAGCGTACCGGCGTAGTTGCCGATAACATAGCCGAGCACGCCCACCAGCATTGCGGGGCCAACCAGCCTCGTCCAGCCCTGGGATATCGCCATGCCGGCAGCGGTCGTCGGACCGCCGATATTGGCATTGGAGGCGATGATGGAATCCTCAAGGGAAGCCTTGAAGATCTTTGCCGCGCCGAAGCAGAAGAGCATATTCACGAGAACCATGATCGTGGTCAGCACGAGCAGCAGCGGGGACTTGGTAAGGACGGTCATGATGTTGGCAGGAACGCCTATGACGAACAGGAAGAGGTAAATGAGGTAAGTACCGATTTCCTGTGAGCCGTGCATCTTGGATACTGTCTTGGTGCAGAAGGTGGCAACTATCACGGATATGGTGGTTATCCATACATACTGGCTGCCGAAGAACTGACCTATGAAGTCAAGGAAGGGATTGCCGCCGATGCCGGAGAAAATACCGGAAATAATGCGGGATACCCAAACGACGACTATGGCATAAGCAAAGTTATACGCAATATCCTTGAGGGAGATGTCCTTGCGGCTCCAGAAAGCGGCAGCCTGAGTCTGCGCAACTTCCTTTGAGGCACCGGCCTCTACCTCAGCTATGTGAGGATGTGAAAAGTGCTTTCGGAAGAACTTGGAGCCGGCGCAGGCGATCAGAACGAAGAAATACGCGGCCATCAGCAGGTTATCTGCAACAGTAGCGGCAGCGGTGAGATCGTCACCGGCAGCATACTGAGAAGCCATTGCCGCAAAGTTTACGCCGCCGCCGATATAAGAGCCGGTCATCATGGAGGCTACCTTTGCAAGACCCTGCGCATCGCCAAAGGGTCCGCGCAGGAGATAATAGGCGAGGAACGCGCCGACGACAGTGCCGAGTGCGCCGATAAGGAACACGACCAGCATACGGCCGGTGTCCTTCCATACGCGGCTGAGGTTGCACTGCAGCAGCAGCAGGGGGATAGCCATAGGAACGACGATGCCCCATACAATATCGTCATACAGCGTGCAGTTCGTGGGTATAACGCCGAGGTTTGCGAGAACCATCGCCATTATCAGCGCGATTATGGCGCCGGAGACCTTGGAGGCCCACTGATACTTCTGCTCAAGGTGTATTGAAAGTGCAACACCTATACACATAACGCCCATCAAACCCCAGACGTTGTCCGCGGCAATCAGGGTATGTCCTAAAAGATTTTCAAATAGTGTCATTCTAAATAATTCCTCCGATTTCTTCGCCTAATGCAATTGTTTTTAAGAAAGCTATTGATTGATGAAAATGCATATAACTTCGGCGACGCCGGCCTGCCGCCGAAAAATCATTTCTATATTAGCACCTTTTATGTCGAAAATCAATAGCCTTTAAACCCCGCACGCCGAGAAATCTTTATATATATATTTTACAAATGCCTGCTTTTGAATTTTACATTGCAGAGTTACCATCTTATTATAAAGATTAGAAAAAGAAAGAAGGAATGATATGAACAAATTAAGGAACAAGAAGGGTTTTATATGCGATATGGACGGCGTGATTTACCACGGTAACAAGCTGCTGCCCGGCGTAAAGGAGTTCGTTGACTGGCTGTATAAGGAAAACAAGAACTTCCTCTTCCTCACCAACTCCTCCGAGCGCTCACCCAAGGAGCTTCAGCAAAAGCTCAAGCGCATGGGGCTTGATGTGGACGAGAGCCATTTCTATACAAGTGCGTTGGCGACCGCACGCTTCATAAGCTCCCAGTCGCCGGAAAGCAGCGCCTACGTAATAGGCGGCGCAGGCCTCATAATGGCTCTGCACGACGAAGGCATCACCATGAACGACGTTGACCCGGATTACGTTATAATCGGCGAGGGTAATACCTACAACTACGAGAACATCCTGAAGGCGGTACACCTGGTGATGAAGGGCGCAAAGCTCATCGGCACCAACAGCGACCTTACAGGCCCTTCTGAGAACGGGATAATCCCCGCATGCCGGGCAATGATCGCCCCTATCGAAATGGCCACCGGCCAGAACGCCTATTTCATAGGCAAACCCAACCCTCTTATGATGCGGACAGGCCTTAGGATACTGGGCGTACACTCAGAGGACGCGGTAATGATAGGCGACCGCATGGATACCGACATGATCGCGGGAATCGAGACTGGCCTTGACACCTGCCTCGTGCTCTCCGGCGTGACCGACCGCTCCGACATCAATAAGTTCCCCTACCGTCCGCGGCTGGTGTTAAACGGGGTAGGCGATATACCGGGGGAACCGAATAGTTAGGCGGGATCAACCTTTCATATAATTCTCAACCTCATCCATTGTGGGAATGGACGGGGCCGCTCCTTTTCTGGATACAGCAATAGCTGCCGCTGCGGTACTTCTCTTCAGGTTTTCCTCTATTGATGATTTACATATTAGTCCGTAAATAAAGTAACCCGTGAAGGTATCTCCGGCAGCGGTGGTATCCGCGACATCAACTTTTTTTGATGGCTCATAGACTGTTTTATTCCGAAAATTGCAGAGCACACCCTTTTCGCCTAATGTAAGGACTATATCTGTATTCTGGTACTTGGCCTTTAAACTCTTGATTATATCCTCTGGCTCCCTTTCTCCCGAAAGTGCTTCTCCTTCTATTTCATTAAGCAGGAGCACATTTATTTTGGATAAATCATAAGAACATAGCTCTTTAGTGATAGGAGAAGGGTTTAATGCGATGGTCATTTTTCTCTCCCATGCTTTTTCAATTATATATTCCAACTGATTTATCTCATTTTGTAAAAGGAGTATATCTCCTGCCTGAAAGCTCCCCAAAACCTCGTCTATGCATTCTTTTTGCTGAGATCGGTTTGCGCCGCCATAAAGCAGTATGCTGTTTTGGCCGTTTTTATCAACCTGTATAACAGCATGACCGCTCTTCCCTTTAACAGTTTTTAAATAAGCAGTATCTATACCGTATTCCTTACAGCAATTTCTGAGGTCTTCGCCATCTTCTCCTACGAGGCCTGACATATACACCGTGGCTCCGGCTTTACTTAAGGCAATTGCCTGATTTAATCCCTTGCCGCCATAATAGGCTCCCATGGATAAGGATTCAATTGTTTCTCCAGGTCTGTGAATATGGTCAACCTCATATACGAAATCATAATTCAGCGACCCCATGACTAATACTCTCATCTGTACTTCTCCATTCAACATATTTTTATTTATTTTGAGTAATTTATTACTTATTTTAGGTAAATCATATTTACATAAACCCTAAATTTACCTATAATGTGTAATGAAAGGAGGAAATATGAGTACGTTTTCTGAAATACTTAAACGCGAAAGAGAGAATAAAGGTTATAGTAAGGCTGAATTAGCAAGAAAACTTAACATACCCTATACCACTTATCAAAATTACGAAAATGGTCGTGAACCTAAAATTGATGTTATCAAACAAATATCTGAAGAATTAGGAATCAATCCATCTGTATTCTTTGACTTAGAAAATAGGGATCCATTATATGAACGAAATTTTCATCCAATTGATCACTCAGAAATAGAGTGCATCATGCTTTATGATTCTGGAAAATTTGAGTATATGAAAGACACATTCGATAATCATCGTAAGGAGTTATATAGACAAAGTTGGAAGGTTCATGACATGTTTGATAATTTTTATAATGCAGAATTATTTTTGAGAGCCCACGGAACTTATTCGATCCGAATCACGGATCCGATCAAGTTTTATGTGGAAGCCATTCCGAAAAATAAAGATCAGGTAGAGATCACAGATATCAACGAACAGTATCTGTATGAATTTCTGGATGCACTGCAGTCTTCCATCAATCAGATGTCAGCAGATGGTATGCGGATCTCCTATGTGCAGTCAAAGAGCCGGGAACTGTCAAAATATATGGCGGAAACACTGGATGAAGACTGGAAACAGACCAGAGGTATGGAGATCCAGGCGGTAGCTATCGCGAGCCTGTCCTACGATGACAAATCTCAGGAACTTCTGAATATGAGAAATCAGGGAGCTATGCTCCAGGATCCGTCCATTCGGGAAGGTTATATGCAGGGAGCTTTTGCAAGAGGAATGGAAGCCGCAGGAAGCAATGCAAACGGCAGTACCATGGGCTTCATGGGAAT
>ERZ825137.4213-NODE-4213-length-14643-cov-9.772690_pt1 | contig 14643 bp, 10 predicted proteins | sample MGYA00519873_ERZ825137 | MGnify/ENA primary metagenome ERZ825137 (study PRJEB31778, sample SAMEA3449190) | human gut metagenome | biome: human gut; feature: human-associated habitat; material: faeces | place: United Kingdom | collected 2010/2012 ...
GGCGCGCATTGCGCGCCCGCGTTTTGTGCAGAATTTGCTTTTTGCTCAATTATTGAATATAACAAAAGATGCGAGAAGGGATGACCGACTCGCATCTTTTATTGTGGTTTAGTATGTCATAAATTCGAGCAAAAAACAAGACCGATGATTTGAACGTTTCAAACGCTGATCCCCTTCTCGGCATAGGGGCAATACGTCAGATAGGCCAGCAGCAGGGTGGAGGTATCCGGCAGGGAGAGGCAGTAAACCGCTTGTTCGCCGTGCCTGCCCGCCGTTTCCAGCGGCTGAGAGAGCAGAAACATGCCGCTGACCTGCGCGCGGCGGTGGACATAGCCGAAATGCACGTCCTCCCAAGGCATGTAGACGCCTACGCCCGCGCGGACGCCCTCCTCGTTGATCCACGGGCAGGTGGTGACGGCGACGATTGCGCGATAGAGCAGGAAAAGCCCCGCGGCGAACATGCCGCAGGCGGCGAGCGTCAGGCCGACGACGGAGAGGGGCAGAGCCAATTCGCTGGCGCGCAGAAGCATCATCGCGCCGGTGAAGAACGCCAGCGCCGCGCCGGGAATGAGCAGCAGCATGTACATGGCGGCCTGCCGCCAGAGCGGGCGGAGGGGATTGACGGGATGCTTGCGCGGCGCGGGCGCGAAGTCGATGGTCTCCGGGCAGAGATCGAGCACGGCGCTGACCAGCCGCCTGCTGGTCGGCACGACGAAGCCCCAGCTTCCGCAGCCGGGCGCGCGGTGCAGCAGCTCCAAAAAGCCATTCGAGCCCTGATACAGGCCGTAGAGATAGGTTCGGCGGCTGTTGCAGCTGAGCACGCCGACGGAGGCCAGCTCGTGCCACGGCGTGCGGCGGACGCGCAGCAGAAAGCCCACGCCCACGCCCAATTCATCCGCGAAGAAGCGGCAGGAAAGCAGCGCAAAGCAAAGCCCGAGCAGCACGAACGTGCAGACCAGCAGCACGCGCGACCAGCCGAGCAGCCCCTTGCCGACGCAGAGATCGCGGGCGACGGCGCACGATATGGCGCACAGGCAGGCCGCGCCGGTCAGGTATGGATAGCGCAGAACGCGAACCAAGCGCATCCCTCCTTTTCGAAATAGAAAAAGGCCCTCTCGTCGCTATGTCGCGTCTTTGCGGGCCTTTGCTGTCCGGAAAAATTCAATTAGGGGTTGGTCGGCGGCAGCGTGGCCTCCGGCACGGGGGTCGCGGTGGCCTGCGGCGCGGTCGTTGCGTCGCTGAAGCCGTAGCCCGCGTTCGTGCCCGGCAGGTTGTCCACGATCGTGATATCCGAATTGAGCTCCGCTTCGGCCTTGGCCTTCGCCTCTTCCTCGGCGGCTCGCTGCGCGGCTTCCGCTTCGGCCTTGGCCTTCGCTTCGGCTTCCTCACGCATGCGCTGCGCCTGCGTCACGGCGGCGGCGGTAATCGGCTGACGGCCGGATTCCACCACGCCCAGCGCCTGCTGCATCACGGCGTAAGGGCAGTCGCTGGTCAGCACGATGTCGCGGTACGGGCTGGAGGAGGTGTGGCGGCCCTTGCGCAGCTCCACATGGGTGTAGTGCGTCTTGTCGCCGCCCTTGATGTTCTTCTTGCCCTCTTTGGCAATCATCGCGCCCGCTTCAACCGTGTCGCCACGGCGGACGATGCTGTTTTCGCAGTGCAGATACAGCAGCGTGATGTCGTACTCGGCGTTGTAGATGGCGACGGTGCCGTTTTTATCCGTGCCGCGCGTCACCTCGCCGCCCAGAATCGCGTACAGCGGCGCGCCCTTGACGTTCACGAAGTCGATGCCCTCGTGGATGCCGGTGTAGCCCCATACGCCCTTGCGATCCTTCTCGCGCTGGCAGTATTGGCCGTAGTAGAGCGCGGTTTCGCCCACGTCCGCGCCATAGAGGCGCTCGCGCATCGCGTCGGTGATATCCAGCACGATCGGCGCGATGGCCAGCGTGCCGTTCTCGTCGGCGACGAAGTATTCCTCCGGCACGGTGCTGGCGAACGGGGTCAGGCCGTATTCGCCGTGGTTATAGGCGTACACGTTGTCGAAATAGGAGACCTTGCGCTCGCGGATGTAGTGATACTGGCTGATGAAATAGCGGTATTTGGTCGTGACCTTGAGCTGGTGCTGCGGCTCGGCCGCCGCTTCCGCCTGAACGGGCGCGGCCGTCTCCGACGGTGTGCTTTCGGCATAAGCGCCCGTGGTCAAAAGCAGGCCCGCCAGAGCGAGCGCCGCGATCCATTTGTTTTTCATAATATGCCCTCCGATAATCAGAGTTTACGCGCCCAGGGCGGACGCAGGGTAGCTTTTTCTCCCTTCATTATACCCAGAAGATGATGAAAACTCAAGCGTTTTTTGCCAATTTTGGCGCGCGGCGGATTTTCACGCGGCAGAAAGGTTTGCGCGGCTTTCTTTTTCCGCCGCCCTGTGCTATGATGATGCCAACGGATGACGGAAGAGAAAGGGTTGGCGGAATGAAAAAGGCGGCGGCGTGGGCGCTCTGCGTCCTCTGGATGATGGTGATTTTTATGATGTCCGAAATGTCGGGCGACGTTTCCGGCGCGCAGAGCGGCTTTGTGACCGAGCTGGTCGAAAGGGCGCTGGCCTTCGTGCTGGGGGCGCAGACGGCGGCGCGGATTCCGACGGACACGCTGGAGCTTGTGATTCGCAAGGGCGCGCACATGGGAGAATACGCGATTCTTTTCTGGCTGTGGGCGCATGCGCTCGGCCTGAGCGGCGCGAAGCGTCCGGCGGTCACGGCGCTGGCGGTCTGCGCGGCGTATGCGGCCAGCGACGAGTTTCACCAGTGCTTTTCCGACGGGCGCGGCCCAAGCCCCGTCGATGTGATGATCGACACCGCCGGCGCGTCGATTGCGCTGGGGCTTCGGGCGGCGGCGCGGCGCATCGGGCGCGGAAAGGGGGAAAAAAGGCCGTGACGGATTACAAAATCGGCGAGGTCGCGCGGCTGCTGGGGCTGACCACGCAGGCGCTTCGCTTTTATGAGCAGGAGGGGGTCGTCACCCCGAAAAAGAGCGAAAACGGCACGCGCTATTACGACGAGGATCAGCTCATCCTGCTGCTGTCGTTCAAAAAATACCGGCAGGCGGATTTCTCTGTGCAGGATATCGTCACGCATTTTTTCAAGGAGGACGATCTTTCCGGCCTGCGCGGGCAGACGCTCGCGCGGCGGGATATGCTGCTGGAACAGAGCGCGCTGCTGCGCCGCCGCGCGGAGGCGTTCGGTGCGTTTGAAGCGCGGCTGGCCTATGCGCAGCGCCATCTGGACGAGCCGACGCTCTGCGAGAGGCCGCTTCTTCACATGCTCAGTCCGTCGCTCAGCGAGCTGGATTTTGTGGATTTCAAAAGCCGCGATTCGCTGGAACAGTTCATCGCCGCCATGCCTGATACGCGCATCAGCTTCGCCCGCAAAAGCGCGCCGGGAAGCGAACGGGATTTCCGCCTCTGCGCGAACGACGAGGCCTGCGCGGCGTGGCACCTGCCGCTTGCGCACACGCGGCCGCTCACCCCGGCGCGCTGCATTCGGCTCATCCATCGCTTTGCCTGCCAGCCGTGGGACGACGAGGCCATGCCGGAGCTGACGGCAATCGGGCGGAAGGCGGGCTATGCCATCGCGGAGGATCAGCCGTATCTGGGGCTGCATCTGGCGACGGAGAACCATCAGGAGCACATCTATTTTTACGCGACGTTTTATCTGCCGGTTCTTGAGGGATGAACCGGCTTGCCATGCGGGGGAAATTGCGCTATAATGCTTTACAACGCTAAAGCATCGGAGGAGTTGCGCCATGATCGTCCGCTATATTCCCGCAGACCCGGCCGGAAACCTGACCGCCATTGTCCTTTCGCCCGTCGCGCCGCAGGCGCGCGCCGCCGTCGCCGCCAGAATGATGGCGCGCTGTCCGGAGGGCTTTGAACAGGTCGGCTTTGCGGAGGAGGATTCCCTGACGGGCGAATTTCCGCGCCTGTGCATGATGGGCGGCGAGTTTTGCGGCAACGCGGCGCGCGCGTTTGCCTGTTACGCCGCTGGGGTGCGCGGGCGGGGCGAAACGCGGCTCTCCGTCGCCATCAGCGGGGCGAAAAACCCCGTTCCGGTGGAGATCGAGCCTGCGAGCGGCCGCGCCTATGCGCAGATGCCCCTGCCCTGCGCGCTGGACAGGCTCTGTGCGGACGGGCGGGATATTCCGCTGGTGCGCATGGAGGGCATCGACCACGCGCTGCTGCTGAACGAAGCGCCGTCGCCGGAGCTGGCCGAGCGCGTGCTGGCCGTTATGCCGGGGCAAGATGCGCAGGGTGTGCTCTTCGTTCAGGGCGGGCGGATGACTCCGCTGGTCTATGTGCCCGCGACCGATACGCGCGTGTGGGAGAGCAGCTGCGGCTCGGGCACGGTTGCGCTGGCGTGGTATCTGGCGCGGCGCTTTGCGGACGGCACGCACGTCTTCGCCTTCGACGAACCCGGCGGTCGGCTGGAGGCCCGCGTCGCCATGGCGGGCGGGCGCGCCGCGCGCATTGAAATGGGCGGGGCGGTCAGGCTGGGCGAGGAAAGGAAAATCGAACTGTAAAGGCAAAAACCGCCAAACAGAGACTTTCTGTGAGGCGGTTTATTGTTGCCGATCCTTGAGCAAAAGACAAATGCTGCATAAAACGCGGGCGCGGCGAACTTATTGCTTAGATGGAAAATAACCAGATCAAGAGCTCCCTCCTCGAGGGAGCTGGCACGGCGAAGCCGTGACTGAGGGAGTCAGGCGGGCACGTCCGTTATCTGCGTCAAAGAAAAATTTTCGCGGGTGCAACAAAACGCGCCCTTCCCATCGTCTATACAGGTGAAACACGAAGGAAACAGAAAAAGCCGCTCGGCGGACGCGCCGGGTGAGGAAAGCGAGGGATTCCCTTTGACTGAACCCATGCGGGCGTGGACGGCGGAAACGCTGATAGACGCCTACGGAGACGAACTGCTTCGGCTCTGCCTGCTCTATCTGGGTGACAGGCAGCTCGCCGAGGATGCGTTTCAGGAGACGATGGTGAAAGCGTGGCGCGCGCTGCCGGGCTTTCGCGGGGAGAGCGGCGCAAAGACGTGGCTGTTTCATATCGCGGTGAATACCTGCCGGGATATGCTCAGAACCGGCTGGATGCGCATGCGCAGGCGCAGCGTGCCGCTGGAGGTCATGCCGGAATTGGCCGGGCAGGAGGATGAACGCCTGCGCGAAATGACGGCCGCTGTGCTGGCGCTGCCGGATAAATACCGCGAAACCGTCGTGCTCTTTTACTATAAGCAGATGAAAATTCGTGAAATCGCCGAGGCGCTGCACATTCCGCAGAATTCCGTATCCAGCAGATTGCGGCGCGCGCGGGCGATGCTTCAAATCGACATGGAAGGGGGAAAGGACGCATGAAGGAAAGCCAAATTTCGGATGCGCTGCGCGAGTCGATGAACGCCGTGCGCCTCTCCCCGGCGCTGCGCGCCAAGGCGCTTTGCGCGATGCGCGGCAGCGAGGAAAGGAGACCGAAAATGAAACGTAAATTTTCCGCGGCGCTGGCGTTTGCGCTGGTCGGCGTGCTGGTTGTGGCTGTCGCGCTGGCGGTGGCCAACCGCAAGGGTGTGCTCGATTTTCTCAGTTATTCGGAAGCGACGCTTCCCGAAAACGCCGGCGACTATGTGCAGACGGATATCGCGTCGGACGAGCGGGACGGCCTGCACGCCGCGGTGCGCGAAGTCGTTTATGACGGCCACAGGCTGTGGGCGACGGTGGATATCAACATGGACGGCGAAAAGCCGCTGCTTACGGGTCTTGATTACGGCTTGGACGACGAATGGGCGTGGCTGAGACACGATGAAAGCGAGACGGACGACCGATCCATTCTGGACGTCTATCGAGAGGAAGGGTATACGGACGCATGCTATATCGCGGCCGCTATCTATGACGAAGACGACGAGAAGAATACATCCTGCGAAGTTCATTTGCAGGACGACGGAACGCTGACGTTTTACGAATCCCTCGTGTTTGAACAGGAAAAGGCGGAACGCGAAATCACGGTGTCCGTCCGGGCGTTCAAGTATGAGGAAAAAGACGGCAAGATGAACGTGAACCAGAAACCGATGGCGGAATTGAAGTTCCGTTTCACGGCGAAAGCATCCGCCGTAGATGAAGAAACGCTCGTCAGCGTCGAGCCTGTCGAATACGAGAGCGTCGGCGTTCGGGTTGATCGGGTGACGGTGACGACCAAGCCGCTGGAAATGGATTATGCCATCGAGTACACCGTTGTGGACGCTGAAAAATTTGCGCAGACGGACGACGGCCTCTGGTTTGAATTCATCGACCCGAACAGCAGGGAAGAACAGCCGTATGACCAGCGGCTGAAAGAGGGGTTTTCCGGCGTGGGATCGGTCGAGCCCGTGGACGACACGCATTTCCGGCAGATCGGCACGCTGTCGCTCAGCGAAAAGGCTGACCGCTACACCCTCCGCGCGTATGAGTGCTGGGAAAAGCGGCGGTTTGATACGCATGAAATTCGGATGAAAAAGGCGGAATAAAAACAGGGCGCTCCCCGTGCGGCGAAGAACCGTCGCGCCGGGGAGCGCCTTTTGGCTTTGGAAATGTACGCCGACCGGACTCCTTCAGTCACGGCTGCGCCGTGCCAGCTCCCTCGAAGAGGGAGCTCTTGATTGGGTTAGAAAAATTGAGCAAAAAGCAAATTCTGTGCAAATCCGATAACGGGCGCGTCTCTGCGGGGCGGCATGGCGTTAGAAAGCCGCTTCCAGCATCCCGTTTACGCCGACGTAGACGGGAATCTGGCTCTGCTCGATGATTTCCGCGCCTTTGGAGAGGCTGGCGCACAGCGTCAGCACGCAGGCGTTGTTTGGCAGGGCACATTCCAAAATGCCGATTTCGCCGCCGCGCGGCGGGCAGGGGCGCTTGAGCGTCGCAAGGCGCCTGCCGTCGTCATCCTCGAGCCACGCGCGGGCGATCAGCGCGTCGTCCGCGTCCCGCGCATCGACGAACGCGCAGACCGACGCGCTGAAGGCCGAACCCGCGAACCACGCGCCGCACAGGGGCAGGGCGCTCAGGTGCGTCGGCGCGAGCGCGGTTTGCAGGGCGGCGAATACATCCTCGTCCTGCCAGACGCCGGGCGGGCAGAGCGCGCCGGAAAAGCGCCCCTGCCGCGCGGCCTCGGCCAGCAGCCGGATGCGGACGGCGCGAAGCCACAGCAGCACGGCGGCGATGTTTGGGCTTTGCGCGTCCAGCTCGCGCCCGGCGGCCTCGAGAAGCAGCTCGGCGGGCGTGGCGTCCGCGGGCGGGGTGCGCGGGCAGGCGGTCAGGCCGCAGAGCAGCCACGCATCCAGCGCGGGCAGGCTGCGCATGCGGGGGAGCGGCGCGTCGCCGAAGACGACGCAGGCATGGCGCGCCAGCCGCTCCCGCAGGGCCTGCGTCGCAAAGGGATGCAGGACGGACACGCCGGAAAGCGTCATCGCGCGGTAAAACGCATCCGGCGCGGGCACGTCCAGCCGAACGCCGGGCAGACACAGCCGCCCGATGCGCGCCAGCAGCGCGTCGGGATCGAGACATTCGGCGGGGAGCAGCGGAATATCGTATTTCGCGGGCGCGCCGGAATAGCCGCACAGCAGCGTGAGCTCGTCGCAGAGCGCGCCGTGCCGCCCCGGCGTGAGGAGCTGAACGCGGAGGGAGGGGCCATCCGCCGGCTGACCGGGGATAAACGGTTCCCCCGGCAGGGGCAGGGTCATTTCGACCGTCTGCGGTTCGCCCGCCGTCAGAAGAACGGGCAGATCGTGCACGGGCAGCGCCTCGCCCGCGCAGGCGGCGCGCGCACGGAGGACGAAGCGCCCCGTCTCCATCGCGGAGAGCGCCGCGCGGAGGCGGACGGTTTTCGTCTGCGCATCCGGCCAAAGCGCGATATCGCGCAGACGGGCGCGCGTCGTCAGATGCAGGCAGACCGGCCCGAGCACGCCCGCCGGACGGGATGCGTCAAAGCACAGGCGGAGCGTCTGCCTGCGCCCGGCGTGCAGCGCGTGGGCGAGCGGCACGCGCACAAGGCCGTCCTTGGGATTTTGGAACGCGCAGAGGGGCACGTCGTCCGCCAGCACGCGCCCCCTGCCGCGCACCAATTCGAGCGTCAGCTCCGCGTCGTCGGCGCAGAGCGCGCCGAAATCCAGCGCATACGCCAATTCGACCGCGCCGCCCACGTCGCCGGGAATCGCGGCGGGCAGGGGAAAATCAGCCTCCTGCACCGCCTGCGCGTCGTCCGCGCCGCCGTCGGGGATCGGCGCGCCCAGCAGGTCGGCAAAGGCGCTCAGCGCGTCCGCGCCGGGGAGATGAAAGGCCTCGTCGGGCGGCGCGTTCTCCGTCAGGCGCTCGGGCAGCCGTGGCGCGCGGATGCGCCAGCGCGTCAGCGGTCTCACGCCTTCTGCCGCGCGACGATTTCGCGCGCCATCATCAGGCCGCAGATGGTCTTGCCGTCGCAAATCTCCCCGCGCATGACCATTTCAAACGCCTCTTCCAGCGGGAGGCGGACGAGGCCGAGAAACTCATCTTCATCCGGGTGCGTGTCGCCCTGAGAGAGCCCCTGCGCCAGATAGACGGCGATTTTCTCCGTGCAGAACCCCGGCGTGGTCAAAAGCGTGGTCAGGCGGGTCATGCGCTCGGCGGAAAGGCCGGTTTCCTCGCGCAGCTCGCGCGTCGCGCAATCCAGCGGATCCTCGCTCACGCTGTCCAGCTTGCCCGCCGGAATTTCCAGCGTCACGCGATCCACGGCCACGCGGTGCTGGCGAACCAGCAGCGTATCGCCGTTGTCAAACACCGGCACGACGGCCGCCGCGCCCTTGTGCACCACGATTTCGCGCGGCGCCTCGCGGCCGTTGGGGCAGGTGACCCGCCACTTTTCAACGTGCAGAATGTGGCCGTCGTAAATCGTCTCCCTGGCAAAGGGAACCTCGCGGAGCGCGTCGTCATGGGTCGTGTCAATCGTAACCATATCCAAAAACCTCCCGAATCGAAAATAAAAACGGATTTTGCAGGATAATTCTCTGAACCGGGGAAGAATCCCTGCTTTTCATTCGTCTTATACGCAGGAAGCGGCTGTGAATCCGTGCCAAAACGGCTCGCGAGGTTGACAGTCGGCGCTTCCCGCCTTAAAATGAGGATCATACACAGCGATTCATGGGCGTAAGCCCTTGGTTCACCTGTAAAGGAGGATACAACATGAAGCAAATCATCCGCAGGCTGACAGCCCTCGCGCTTTGCGCCATCCTGATGATGGCCATGCCGCTGGCCAGCGCGCAGGAGCTGATGACGCCGGAGGGCAGACCGCTGACGGTGCAGATCGTCATCACGCAGCCGGATGGCACGATGAGCCTTCTGCCTGTCACGCCTGTGACCAACACGATGGGCAACACCGTTTACTGGGTGGATGAAAGCATGCTCAGCGACGACGAAATCGCCTCGCTGTCCACGGCTCAGCTCCAACTGGTGAGTGAAACGGGCGAGCTGTACGCCGAAATGCCGCTTTTGGAGAGCGGCTTTGCGGGCGCGATTGACGAGCGGCTGGATATCGTGAACGACATGATCCCCGGCGGCGTGCTGACCATGCTGCCCGCGGAGACGGCCGCGCCGATGGATGGCGAGGAGGCCGACAACGCGCTCTGGCAGTATGGCTTCGAAACGCCCGCGCCGACCGAGCCGGAACAGCCGGAACAGCCCGAGCAGCCGGAGCAGCCGGAACAGCCGGAGCAGCCGGAACAGCCGGAGCAGCCGGAACAGCCGGAGCAGCCCGAGCAACCGGAGCAGCCGGAGCAACCGGAACAGCCGGAGCAGCCGGAGCAGCCGGAGCAGCCGGAGCAGCCGGAACAGCCGGAGCAGCCGGAGCAGCCGGAGCAGCCCGAGCAGCCGGAACAGCCGGAACAGCCGGAGCAGCCGGAGCAGCCCGAGCAGCCCGAGCAGCCCGAGCAGCCGGAACAGCCGGAGCAGCCCGAGCAGCCGACGGTGGTTTATGCCGTTACGAACAACCAGAAGGGCAACAAGACCAACAACCTGCGCGACGCGCAGAGCACAAATGCGAACCTCATCCAGACCTATCAAAACGACGAGCTGGTGATTGTCAACAGCGTGTCGGATGACGGCCTCTGGTATGATGTGACCGTCGTTCGCGACGGCAACCGCGGCTATATGCGCGATTATCTGTTGACGCAGATTTCCGAAGCGGACGCGCTCAAGCGCATTGGTGAGATCAACGCCGGCCAGACAACCCCGCCGAGCGAAGAGACGCAGACCCCGGCGGGCGAGGAGACGCAGACCCCGGCGGGCGAAGAGACGCAGACCCCGACGGGCGAGGAAACCCCGAAGCCCGCGCCGGAGCAGATGACCTTCCCGGCCTACGGCATCACCGTTCAGCAGGAGACGACGATCCTGCTGCGCGACGAGCCGAACGGCAAGATTCCGACGACCGGCGCGCTCAAGACGATCAACAAGCCGACCCCGGTGCGCATCGACGGCCAGAAGACCGGCGAAGGCGAGCAGGTCTGGTATCAGATCGAGAACCTGAACAACGGCGACACGGGCTATGTCGAGGCGTATAACGTGCGCGTCGTCACCGAGCAGGAGGCCAGGGACGCGGTGGAAACGCCCGCCCCGACCGTTCCGCCGATTGAAACCCCGACCCCGGAACCGACCGAAAAGCCCACGCCCACCCCGACCCCGGAACCCGTTCCGCAGGAGCTGACCGAGGGCGATGTGTATCACTACGGCTACAACACGGGCAGGCAGGTTGCTTTGCGCGCTGAGGCAAAACAAAGCGGCAAGGAACTCACCCGTATGGAAGCCGGAACGATTATATGGGTTATTCGCCGCGAAGGCGATTGGTGTCAGGTGCGCGTCAACAGCAAAGACGGCTATATGATGGCTGAATTTGTCAAACTGATGGGCGTGGAGGAAGAGGCGGCCTATATCGCCACCCTCGACGACCCGGAGACGCGCCCCGAGCCGACGCCTTCCCCGACGCCGACCCCGGAACCGACTGAAGAGCCGACGCCGACCCCGACGGCCACGCCGGAGGCGACGCCGACCCCCGAACCGACCGAGGAACCCACGCCGACCCCGACGGCTACGGCCGAAGCGACCGCCACGCCTGCGCCGGTGCAGCTCAGCCTGTACGCGCGCATCCTCAACGACGGCACGCCGCTGCGCGGCAACCCGAGCAATCAGGCGTATCTGCAAAACATTCTGAACAAGGAAGAGGTCGTCTACATCTTCCAGAGCCAGTTCGCCGAGGACGGCATGACGTGGTATCTGGTGCAGTACAGCGGCCAGTGGGGCTTTGTGCGCGCCGACCTCGTCCGCGTGATGGGCGAGCAGGAGACGGCGGAATATCTCGCCGCGCTGGAGGCCGCGCAGGCCACCCCGACCCCGCTGCCGCAGGCAACGCCGGAACCGCTCGGCCCGGACGCGACCAGCGCCTACGCCAAGCTGATTAAGGACGCGGTGAACCTGCGCCGCACGCCGTCCGCCTCCGGCACGTCGATGGGCCGCATCCCGGTGAACACGCTGCTGCTGGTCACCGGCACGGAATACGACGGCACGTACACCTGGTATCAGGTCAATTACAGCGGCATGGACGGCTATGTCCGCAGCGACATGTGCCAGATGCTGACCATCGCGGAGCTCCAGAAGTATCTCGCCGAGGCCGCGCGGGCCACGCCTGCCCCGAACGGCGCGACCGTCACCCCGAACAAGAACAACAACACAACCGTCACCATCAACGGCACGCCGCTTCAGGATCTGCTGCCGACCGACAACAGCTGGTCGAGCGGCACGGGCACGGGCATGCCGAACTACGCGACGACCGCGCCGAGCGCCACGCCTGACCCGAACGCCACGCCGACCCCGCAGCCCGTCGCCAACCCGGCGGCACTGCTCAGCAGCAGCGGCAACCTGACGGTCAGCAACGTGCCTGCCGTCAGCGAAAACGGCACGTTCACCGTTTACGGCACGACCGATGCGTATGCCATCGTCACGGCGACCGTCGAAGTGAAGGTCGAGCCGACGGCCACGCCGCAGCAGCTGGGCTTCATCGCTTCCGCAGTTGCGGAAAACGCGGCGCAGACCACCCGCAAGACGGTTGGTCAGGCCGTTGCGGACGGCGCGGGACGCTACACCATGGATGTGACCTTGCCCAAGCCGGGCGAGTACATCGTGGAGTTTGCCTCCGGCCCGTCTTACGCCAATTACGGCGTGACCTATGAAAACGGCGCGACGCCCGAACCGACCGCGCAGCCCATGCCGACCGCCGAGCCCGTCAAGGAAGAGGGCGGTCTGGGCATCCTGCCGTTCATCATCGGCGGCCTGCTGGTCGTCGTCGCGGCGGCGGTCTACGGCGTGTATGTCTATCGCCGCAAGACCGAGGAAGCCGAGGAGGAAGAAGCCGACGCGGATGAGGACGAGGAGGACGAAATGCGCGCCGAGCAGTTGGAGCGCCAGCGCAGCCGCTACGCCCAGCCGCCGACCCCGCGCGCGCCGCAAGGCCCGTCGGGACAGGTGCCGAGCTACATGAAGAACACGGCGGCTCCGCAGCCGAACGTCCGCAGCACGGTCAATCCGTATAAGCCGACCGAACCGACGATGCCGGTTGCGCCGACTGAGCCTGTCATGCCGACCGAGCCGACTGCGCCGGTTATGCCGACTGAGCCGGTCATGCCGACCGAGCCGACGATGCCGACCGAGCCGACGACGGGCGAGGCCGCTTCGGAGGCCGCGCCGCGCCGCCGCCGCCGTCCGCCGGTTGACCCGAACGCATAAAAAACCAAATCAGAGCGCCGCCCGCGGCATTGAGAAAGCGGGCGGCGCTTTGTTGCATTATGCGCCTGTTCATGGTATCATAAACATCATCATGGGGGCTTATGCGAGAATGGCCGATTCGGAGGTTTGACGATATGAGAAAAAAGGTTCTGAGCCTGATTCTGCTGTGGGCGGCGCTGCTCGCGCTGGCGTTGATCTATACGGACAGGGACGAGTATACGTGGCGCTACGAGGGCGGCGAGCTGGCGCAGATCGTCATCACCCGCGAGGAGGCCGACGCGCGGCAGAAGCAGGCTGACGAGGCGATGGCGCTGACGCAGCAGGCCGCGCAGGCGCGCACCGACGCGGGGCTCTGGGGCAGCGAAAACGAATGGGAAGACGATTTCCTGCCCACGCAGGGCGAAAACGGCGGCCTGAACCTGATGTGGGGCGACTATCAGGCGACGATTGAATACGAAGACGCGGCGCGCATGGATGCGCACGTCGTTTCCGCCGGGTATCAGGCGTTCATCGAAAACGGCGACGCGCATGACGAGGCGGAGGCGGAGAACGTCCTTCTGCATCGGCTGAGCTTTGTCTTCCGGCTGACGGATTCCACGCCGAATCTCTATCTGGCGAGCGAAAACCCGGAGGCGATCCGCGCCGTTACGGTGCATAAGGTCGGCGCGGGCGTGCTTTCCGCCGATTTGTGCGCTTACGCGGCGCTTGTCGGCGCGGTGCTGACGGCGCTGCTCGTGCTCTCGTGGGATCAGACCGAGCGCGGCCGCAAAAACCGCCGGGATATGGCGGTGGTGCTCTGCGCGGCGGCGTTTGCCTGTATGCCGCTGCTCTGGCGCGGCGTTTACGACGGGCACGACCTGTTCTTCCACCTCAACCGCATCGAGGGCATCGCAAACGGGCTGAGAAACGGGCAGTTCCCCGTGCGCATCCACAGCTCGACGCTGCTGGGCTACGGCTATGCCGCACCGGAATTTTACCCCGAGCTGTTCCTCTATTTCCCGGCGCTGCTGCGCAATCTGGGCGTGTCCCTGTGCGCGTGCGTGCGGGTGTTTGAGGCCTGCATCCATCTGGCGACGGCGGTTTCGTGCTACCTGTGCGTGCGCGGCATGATGAACAGCCGCCGCGTCGCCGTCGGCGCGAGCGTGCTCTATACGCTGTGCATCTATCGGCTGGTGAACGTGTACACGCGCGCGACGCTGGGCGAAAGCCTGGCGATGGTCTTCTTCCCGGTGGTGATGCTGGGGCTGTACGAGGTGCTCCGCCGGGATGAAAGGAAGTGGCCGCTGCTGGCGCTGGGCATGACGGGCGTGCGTGCCGCCTATGCGATTGCGCCGGAGCATGTGACGGAGCAGGAGCTGACTGCGCTGCGCCTGCTGGCCCCTTCCTGGGTGGTGGGGGCGCATGGTGTGGCCATGCTGCAGGCCTGGACGCAACCCGAGGTGCAGCAATGGCTGCAAGCCAGTCTGGTGCAGCTGCGAGACTGGAAAAGCCAGCAGTTGCAGCTGTGCAAACGGCTGGGTTGGCAGGTGCTGCCGGGTAGCCAGGCCAACTATTTTGTCGCGCGCTGGCCAGAGCATTTGCACACTGCCATGCCGCAGTGGCTGGCCGCCTTGCGCGCGCAGAGCATCAAGCTGCGGGATGCTACCAGTTTTGGTTTGCCGGGCTGCGTGCGCCTAGCTGTGCTGCCCCCTGCATCGCAGCGGGTGCTGGAGCAGGCGTGGCAGGAACTGGTCCTAAAGGAATCAATATGACGACACTCCCTCTGCCCCAACCGGGCCAGCGCCAGGCCTTGTGCGTCATGGTGCTGGGCACCAGCAGCAATGCAGGCAA
>ERZ825137.4219-NODE-4219-length-14631-cov-3.628430_pt1 | contig 14631 bp, 12 predicted proteins | sample MGYA00519873_ERZ825137 | MGnify/ENA primary metagenome ERZ825137 (study PRJEB31778, sample SAMEA3449190) | human gut metagenome | biome: human gut; feature: human-associated habitat; material: faeces | place: United Kingdom | collected 2010/2012 ...
CCTAAAGTCGGATCGTTCTTTCCGTCTTTGTTTTTCCTTAATTCCGCAACATAATTGATAATTATTTTTATAAGTTCCTGGGCAACATTTTGTTGCCCAGGTTTTTGCCATGTCAGAGTTTTCACTTACCTTAGTGTTGCGAATCCAAAGACAAGGAAAATCGTAACAGACATGGCAAAGGTAGCAATAAAATCCGAAAAACTCACTCCTTTTGGAGGCATATTTCCAATCATGGAGCAATTTTCCTCCCTTCTCTCCTCCACAATAGATTCAACACTTGGGTTGAGGTGCAAACTCTATGGTTATCAATATAGCGAAATCATCCGCTCCCTCCTATGCGTTTACTTCTGCGGCGGTTCTTGCGTTGAGGATGTCACCACCCACTTGATGAGTCATCTTTCCCTTCATCCCACACTCCGCACCTGTAGCGCCGACACCATCCTTAGGGCAATAAACGAACTGGCCCGGGAAAACATCTCATACATATCTGATGCCGGAAAGTCCTATGACTTCAATACGGCAGACACACTCAACATATTGCTCCTGAATTGCCTGTTGGCCACAGGGCAGTTGAAAGAGGGCGGGGAGTATGACGTTGACTTTGACCACCAGTTCATTGAGACGGAGAAGTACGATGCAAAGCCCACGTACAAGAAATTTCTTGGTTACAGGCCCGGTGTGGCCGTTATCGGCGACATGATTGTCGGCATAGAGAACAGCGACGGCAACACCAATGTACGTTTTCACCAGGAGGACACGCTGAAGAGGATTTTGGAGAGACTTGAAGAAAAGAAGCTGACAGTCAACCGCTTCAGGGCCGACTGCGGCTCATGCTCTGAAGACATTGTGGATGAGGTCAGGAAGCATTGCAGGACATTCTACATACGTGCCAACCGCTGCTGCTCGCTCTATGATGACATCTTCGCCCTCAGAGGGTGGAAGAAGGAAGAGATAAACGGCATTGTGTTTGAGTTGAATTCCATTCTCGTTGAGAAGTGGAAGGGCAAACCGTATCGCCTGGTAATCCAGAGACAGAGACGCATGGGCAGTGGACCGGACCTGTGGGAGGGGGAATATACATACCGCTGCATCCTGACCAACGATTACGAATCATCCATGAGAGACATCGTAGAGTTCTATAACATGCGTGGTGGCAAGGAACGCATCTTTGATGACATGAACAATGGGTTTGGATGGGGCAGACTGCCTAAATCCTTCATGGCGGAAAATACTGTGTTCTTGCTCCTGACGGCACTGATACGCAATTTCTACAAGGCCATTATGCAAAGGATTGAAGTGAAGAAGTTCGGGCTTAAGGAAACCAGCCGTATCAAGACGTTTGTCTTCAAATTCATTTCAGTACCTGCCAAGTGGATTAAGACTGCAAGGCAATATGTGCTGAACATCTACACCGATAACCATGCATATGCAGAAGCCTTCAAAACTTCTTCCGGATGATTTACATCACTTGATGGCCACTAATTGCGTATTGCCTCAAGTCGCTTTATGGGGTAAGGGGATGGTATGCGTATTGAAACGGATGCGAGGACTTAATGGCTGTCTTACGAATCAAAAGTCCATTCCTCTTTATGTAGGTAGCACTTCGGGAATGGAGTTGCGGATTTAAGGTCTTTCATAATCATATATATAATCATCTTTATCAAAAAATGTAGATGCTAATACTAATGCCAAAGAATTTGTAGAAAAATTTTGCATTTGACGCCAAATACCTTTAGGTACATATAACCCCATATAAGATCTATTTAGCAGGAATTCTTGACGTTGTTTACCATCATCAAGTATTACATCAAAACTGCCAGAAAGAGCTATTATAAATTCTTCATTTTCCCGATAAGCATGTCCCCCACGTACTTGGCCTCCAGGTACATCATAAATCCAATAAGAACGCTTAATTTCAAAAGGGATGTGTTGTAATTGTTCTACAAAAGACAAATTCCCGCGGTCATCCAAAAATTTCGGAAGACTGATTAACTTCACATCATTAAGATTCATAACAAATTATTATATCGTGATTATATCAATAATTCTCTCTCCGGAAAATTTCAACAGAACCTAATTATTAACTTTCAAATTATCATTTTTATAAAAAATTATATACACCGCCCTATGTACCACCCCAATAAAATCAAAAAAGATATTTTAGTATAAAATTTCACACGATGATCGTATCCAATTCAAATAAATAATCGTACCACTTCAAAAGCTTCAGCATACTCTACACCAACTTGTACACCTCTAGCCCTTGCCAATGAATATATGAATTCTTCAGATAAATAATCTCTTTGGCCTTGAGACTGGTATTCTTTTAATGCCAAAATTTTACGTTCAACATCATTTTCTCCCAAGGTAATAAAACATTGAGTATTAAACGTCAAATTATTCCATATCAACTCATATCCTAAAATCGTTGTATTTTTAAAAGCCCTAACGCCTTCCTGTGCTATTGTCGTATGATCTTGATGAATATCATGTAAACTAGGAATAAACACCAAATCAAATTTCTGTGATTTTTTTAAAAGTATTAATTCTTCTAGTATTTCTTGTCGTACATAATTTAACTTTCGAACTTGATAACTATATATGATCAAATTTTCTGGTAAAATTCCTAATTTTGCAGTTGCATTTCTTACCTCTGTCTTCAATATATCTTTAGGAAATCCTTCTGGAACAGATTCTTCTGCGGTAGAAAACGCAACATAAGTAACTTTACGACCTTCCGAAATAAATTTACTTATCGTTCCCCCCAACCCTAACTCTCCATCATCTGTATGAGGTGCAAGAACTAATATATTATTAGCATTCATAACTCCATCATTTAATTAGTAACTTACCCGGATTCCCAATTATTGTACTTCCCGCATCAACATCACGAATAACCACAGTCCCCATTCCTAAAAAACTATTACGGGCAACATGCACTTTCTCTCGAATTGTTACATTAGGAGCAACATAACAATTTTCCTCGACAACAACACCTCCACACAAAATGCTTCCAACAGTTATTAAAGTATTCATTCCTGTACTTGAATTATGTCCAATCTGTACCAAATCATCAACTTTAACATTATCTTCAATCATCGTTATCCCAATAGTACCAATTTCAATTGTTGTATTAGCACCAATAAAAACATTATTACCTATTCTAATTGAACCTGTATGCGGAAAATGTTCAGGTATTCCATTTTCATTTATTTCAAAACCAAATCCCTCCTCTCCTATTATTGCTCCTGACTTTATATAGCAATTATCACCAATAGTAACTTTCCCTATAATTACAACATTGTGATGAATTTCCGTATTCTCCCCTATTACGACCTCGCTTCCTATATAACAATTTGCTCCAATACAAACATTCTTTCCTATTTTAGCTCCTTGTTCTATTACAGCAGAAGGATGTATGCCTGATTTTAACTTTGAAGTAACAAAAAAATGACTTATTACACGTAAATAATCTAAACGAGGATTTGTTGAACAAATATAAGAACACCCTATTTTACCTTGATATTCTGGAGTGACAATTGCCAAAAGATTCTTTTGTTCATTCAATTTTTCAACAATACTCTCTTTATACACTTTAGCAAAGACAAGTGTATTAGGGTTGATTTTATCTAAAGTTGAATAACTTTCCAATCTTCCATTAATACCATTAAAATCCTTTTGTAAAAATTCTGCCACAGAAGAATAATATATTTCTTTCTTCATATCATAATATTTTTATATATATCTAACAATATTTTCTCTTCTTCCTCCCAATTAAATTCTTTTCTAAATGCCATTTGGCCATTTTGTCCCATTTGATAGGCTAAATTTTTATGAGTCATTAAAAACTTAAAAGCATTCTTTAGTCCTTGATAATCTCCAGGTTTAACAGTAACCCCACAATCATATTTTTCTATTATACATCTTGTCCAAACCTCAAAATCCGTACATATTATAGGTAAACCTGCTGCCATATATTCAAATATCTTATTTACTCCTAAAGATCCCTGCCGATACCCATCATTAGGAGAATAATCATATATGACAAGCCCTACCCATGATTGAGAATATATTTCTTTTAATTTATTTGAAGGCATTCGAGGATGATATTCCATTTTATTATTTATATTTAATTCTTCAAGCTTCACCTTTAATGAATTATCTATACCTCCTACTAATAAATATCGAATATCCAATTCATTAACAATTTTGACAATATTACCTTGATTACTCTGTTTATAAATAGTTCCTGTATAACATGCTGCTTGTCGCATAAGGTAATCTTCCAAAAGAATATCAACATTCAAAATTTCTTTAGATGGATAATTAGTTACCATATACACCCTATTCGAAAAACGTTTTAAAGAATCTACGATATGAGGCGTTACTGTTATTACCGCATCAAAATAGGATAAGTATTTCGAATACACTTTTTCTAAAAGCTTAAAAACCCGCCCCCGTATATATTTAGGCAACCACCCTATTTCTTTCACATATTCTAACCAATCTTCATGGCTATCAAATATTACCTTTTTTCCATTCTGTTTTAATTTAAGTCCATAATAGAATAGTTCTATATCATGAAAATGATATATATCTGCATCTATTTCTAACGCTTTTTTGTAAATTTTTCTTGCCCCTAAAAACAGTCGTTTTAAAGGTGTTGATGGCACTTTTACCCCTACAATTTTAATACCCTCCAATTCTCGATCTAAAAAATTAGGAGCAACAATAAAAATTTCGTAACCAACTTTATTCAAAGAACAACACTCTTTTTCAAAAATTCTCCCATCAGTTGCACTATGTGCAACTGTCATATGACAAATCTTCATCTAAAAATAATTTCTTTTTTGACTTATATGTCCTAATAAAATAATACATATACAAATAGAATACTGGACTTTGTGAATAAGAACCAGAAAATAATAAAGGCAAAAATCCTATCGCAAATAAAATTACAAACAAATCCTTTTCTAGAAAATCTCTGAAAGAAAAAAAACGCATAAAAGATAAAATTAAAACAATAGAAATTAAAACTCCTAAAACCAATCCAAAATCTAAACATAATTCAATAAATATATTATGAGGATACGTTCCAGTTCCATTCTCACCTCCAGCCATTGCATAAACTAATTGTTCTTTCCAACCATAAAATCCCCATCCCAATATAGGTTTTTCGAATATCATGTCATTACAATATCGCCATACTATATCTCTATTAGAAAGCGAAGTTCCTTCATTTTGAAAAATCAGACTTAATGTCCTACTATACAAGTTATAAGTTTCAAATTTATTTAGCAACCAATTCCCTATTGTGGCAAAATTCACATAAACAATTCCTATACCCAAAAGACATAATCCAAAAATTACACTAACTTTAAATGTTCTTTTTACAAAAAATTTATATATTATAAAAAAAGCAATAGACAATAACGCTCCTCTAGATCCAAAAAAAATAATAATTCCAATTTCTAATAGTAATATCAATAAATAATATTTCTTTTTTGTATTACAAAACTCATTTATATGGATTAATAATGGGAATAATAATGAATATGACATAAACATATTATATTTTCCATCTTCTTGAGGAAATATTACTAACAAAATTAGTACAAAAGCTAATAGAAATGATTTGTTTAAAACATAATTATAAAATAAATTAATATTATCCAAAGAGTAAATCGCTAATCCTAATGGGATACAAATAAATAATGGCCAAATAGTAGCGTTTGCGATATAAATAACATCATTAATAATACAACTCCATAAAACTATAAGAAAAAAAATAGAATAAGAATAGAACAAACAGAACGTTGAATATTTGAATATATACTTCAAGCTATGTACAAAAAATACAATAATAATAAAACCACATATAAAACTTACCAAGTTCCAAATAGATTCTGGAATATAAAATAATTGTTTTACAGCAGAATTTATTGCAGAAAATAAAAAATAAGCAATAATAAATCTCGACAAAATTTTATCTTTAGAAATATTTAGTATCATCAATACTCAAAATCAGATAACCAATATTATATCATAAATTACTTTAGTAAAATACGCATCATGTTTAATATTTTTTTATTAAACAAAAATAATATCAACACATAATCAACAAAGCCCAAGAATAATAAAAGACTAAATTGTATCCACAAAATATTTACATTAGCACAAATAACACTTTTCTCCAATTGCAATAATAAGAATAATATTACATTATAGGTAATTGGCAAATATATTGTTTTCAAATAATCAAACATGTTCATAAATATTTTTCTATTTATAATAGCTTGATAAACCAAACGAAATATCACCCCATATATCACCATTGCATAAGCCACTCCAATGATTCCATTACATACAACGCCAATCGACACTGTTAACACTAAAGCAATTACCTGCAAAAAAGTCATTTTCAAAACCAAAGAAGACATGCCCAAAGCCTTCAAAACCTGTCCCCACAAAACACCACCTAATGAATTAGTTATAGAATAAAAGCACAATATTTTTATAAGATATACAGCTTCATCCCATTTATTTCCATAAAAAATTGTCAAAAAAATATCTACAACACACCAAATTCCAACACTTACAGGCAAAGATACATAAGCAATAAATTCTGTAATTTTCAAATATTCTTGGCACAGTATTTTTTTATCATCTTTAATTAAAGAAAACCGAGGAAAGAATACTTTTTGTACAATATTATTAACAAGGCTAGGAATAGTTATTGTTAACATATAGGCAAAAGAATATACACCTAACTTTATTGTTGAAACAAATTTCCCTATAATAAATACATCTGCTTTTTGACTAGTAATAGCAAACAAATTAGCGATCAACAACTTATTTCCGAATTGGAATAATTCTGTAAAAGATTGAAAATTAAAATATTTTAATCTAGGACGAAAGGTTACAAATAAATAAATTCCTAAAGATATGATAATATGATATATTAAATCACCAAAGACAATCGAATTAATTCCCAAGCCTTTCCATGCACACAATAATACAGTTACAATACGTAAGGTTATAGCAATAAAAGAAAGCTTTGCAATAATATCAAATCTAAAATTCTTCTCACACCAAGCATTAGGAACAATCCCAAGTATTCGTATTAAAAAAATACACGCATACCCCCTTAAAGGCCAAACCATTCTTTCTGAATTAAAAAAAGCTGCAATATAATGAGCACAAAAAATTAAAATAAAGAAACCGACAAATGCAATCACAAAATTACCCCAAAAAGCCGCATTCAAATATCTTCTATTTAGATAGGATCTTTGTATTAAGGCTTCCCCCATACCCATATTACTAATACTAAAAAAAATCTCTCCAATTACTAACAAAATAGCAATTAACCCAAAGTCTTCTTTAGTAAAAAGGTAAGCTAAAAGAAAATTAAGTAAAAAACCTGTACTTAACCTATAGATTTCAACTCCTCCTGAATACTTAACGGCCGCACGAACACCTATCTTCCGACGAATTTTCACAATCTTCTTAAATGATTATACAACATCCTTATAAAAGGCTTCAAATCATTCCATTTAAACACAGCTTCATATTTTTTACCTTTTATCGAATTTATATATTCTTTCAAACTCATGGCATAAATTTTATACCCCTTACGTCCATATCCAAACAACGCATAATAAGCATCAGTAAAAAAATCTGCCCAAATGATATTACATTTGTTACAAATGGGAATCACACTTGGTTTCTCGTGCAAAACGAACAAATTATATGCTAGTTGTGGCAAATTTATACCTGTTGCCAATACAGAAGAATTCCATTTCCCTGGGCGAGGATTTATCTCTATTAATTTATATCTCTGATCTCTCGAATCATATTTGAATTCAGTATTTGCTATTCCAAAAAACTTTAGTTCTCGAATAATTTGTACAACTTCATCATACAACTTCTCAACATATATCACTTCTCCAGAAACAATAGTTCCAGCATTAGGTGGATATTGTCGAATCTTATGCCCTGTAGAATAAGCTATTATATCACCATTTTTATCTGATAACGTTGTTATTGTATATAAATTTTCAGCTCCTCCTGGTATTAATTCTTGAACAATAAAATCAACTCCACTTATCCCTGCACTATACAATACTTGCGCATACTGTTCAAGATCTTTCACGGAATGTATCTCACAATTTCTTCCTATAGAAGGCAACAATTTATCAAAATCAATCGTAACAGAAGGCTTAATTATTGCAGGATATTGTATCTCTAATTTTCTTATCAGTAATTCATCTATACTAGAACAAACAATATACCATGGTAAAGTAATATTTTTTCCATCCAAAATATGATATAAATTCTTTTTAATTGTACAATTTTCTATCACATTCCATGAAGACATTGAAAAAATATAATACTTAGATAAACGTTGCTCATTCTTTGATATTGGGATTAACCATTCATCATTAGTTACTAGAATAAAAGGTTTAAAATGAAATTTTTGACCTTCTGATTCTAAAAAAGTTATAAAACTATCTTCATCTAACGGGTTAGGACATTGTTGCCATACTGCATATTTAGAACAACATGCAATATCTTTTCTATAATCATAAATGACAACATATTTATCATCTAATCCGAAACTACGAACTAAACCTAAAGCATTTATTCCAGAGCCAAATACTATCGGTACAGATTGTATTGATCTATATAAATTTGATATTTTCATTTTAAATCAATAATGTCCATTTTACGCCCCTTTTCTCTAAAAGGGAAATCAACTACTTTTTCTGCAATATCAATAACTAAAGATATATGCGGCACAATAATTCCCAATTGGTGAGCAATATACTCAACAGGAACCAACCCTGTACACACATCTTCCATAATATAGCGATGTTTTAAAGTTGATGGAGCATCTATAGTTTTATACGCATCATTATTCTGTAAACATTCATATAAAGTGTTTCCCCAAGTTTTATATGATTTTTTTAGCCAATCTTGCACCAACAACACATCAACACCAAGTTTATTGGCAACCATTATTCGTTCTTTATCCATACACTCTAAAAAATTAGCTATTGATGGTGTTATACCCGCATAATAATATTTAAAAGCAACACCTTTATTTTCGATCCAACCAATATTAAACAAAACTGGCGCACAATGTAAGATCATACCAACATTACCTAATGAGGTAATCAAAATACTATCAACCAAGATTAAATTACATGAATAACACTTGGGCAAATGTTTAAATATAGAGCGACCATCTTTTGATAAAAATGCTATCTGCACATTTCGTTTTATCGCTAATAATGATACTACATCTTCTTGAATCTTGCGACACGTGTATAATATTGTTTGGGTCTCACCTATAATCGGACACACATTCGCCTCTTGTAATAAAATTTGTTTCACTTCAATAGCACCAAACGTTCTCCCAGGATTCAATATAATAATACTTTCTTCTTTTACATAAGGAGCGATTAGACGTGCAATATCTTTATGAGAGTCAGATGGTGTTGTAACAAGTATTAAATCTACACCCTGTATAGCCTCCTTTATATCACTTGTAACAATATCAACTATAAATGTAGTATCCCATATTCCCAAAACTTTTATCCTACGAGATTGCTTTAAATTTGCAATATTCTCTTCAGTCCGATTCCATAAAGTCACAAAATATCCATATTTTTTAAAATAAGCTGCTGTCGCCAAACCCGAATTACCAGCTCCTATTACTGCTATTCTCATCGTATTTGTCGAAGATTATATTGTAACACGTCAATTCGTTGCTCTATACTCATTCTCTTTTCTAAAAAATAACAATCAACTGCACCATTCTTTATTTTTGTTTTCCAATTTACAGCATATGGATATTTCTCTCTACAATATCTTAGATCTGGAACGGGTAAAAAACCTGCTTGAAAAATTTGAAACAACCCTTTAGGTGAATAAGGATTTGCAATCTCTTTCTCAATTAAAGCTAATAAAGCTCTTACTCCATTTTTTAAATAAATTTGTCGTTCATAAATAGCCTCTGCAGAATAAGGTAATTCAAATTGTTTCTCTTTTTTCATATTCCGATAGCTTTCTAAAGCACGCCTTGTTATCCTAATGCTTTCATTTATAACTTGAGGAGTTGCTAAAAAAGCTGCTTCAGAATAACTTACAACATGTATGATATCTGGAGAGACATTATTATAAGGTTCTATATCATCCATTAAAGCAGTAATAGAAGCCAATTGACATTTCGCCTTATCCAAATCATGATTAAAATAATCTAACCCAGCCCTCGTCTGTAAAAAAACATGAAAATCTAAATCTTCTAATTCTCTTACAAGTTCCATCGTTGCCCTAGCTTTAGCTAAATCCATAATACCCCATGTCTGCTTTGGAGTATTTAGCATAATTTGTACAATAAAATCCTTTATTCCTATTGATTTAGCTAAACGAGCAGCTAAAACTATTGATAGCACATAAGTTATATCATCTCCTCCTCTAAAACTAAAATGATGGCCAATATTAGGTTCATATGGTTTATTTGATAACGCAATATACTTTAGAGTTTTTATACTCTCCTCTAAATTTTCTAAAACAGAATAAGGCCCTCGTCCATCTAATTCGGAAAACCACCATAAAGACAATGCATGCCATGCAATATTCATAGACCTCTCATGAACTCTCGCTAGAGCTGACATATTAACAGTACCTGCGTAAGTTCTAAAAAGCATGGGATGCCCATTTTTATATAAATCATAATATTCATCTTCAGAATTTATAGGTAATCCACCACCATTAGGCATATTCCCCCATTCTTTCCCAAACATTGACTGCGACAATTGAGATGTACCTAATGACAAAACATCCAATAATCCCTCATTCCGAAAAATCTTTATCCACTCTATAAACTCTTTTATTGCATCTTTCCGTTTACTATTGTAAGGTCCTGCATGTACTCGAATTAAAGGAGGAAGTCCTTTAATTCTCCCATCATATATTCTTTCTACAACAAATTCTTTTTCAGTACCAAATTTTCTAGTAGAACTCCTATCAACCCCATTAATTAACTGATAATCCCCACTATTTATAACTGAAAAACCAAACTTTTCAAGAAAAGCATCATATTTATCTATCTCAACCAAACTTTGGGGGACTTTATCTGGATTTATTCTTAACTTTTTTAAGCTATCTACAACCTTTTCATCTCCCTCAAATACAACTATTGACTCCTGATACTCCATCTTAATCATTTGACAAGCAACAGGTAATCCTGCAAAACAACAAAATTTTATATTTCCCCCATTCTCAACAAGCATGTTATGCTGCCCAATCGCATTATAAATTTGCTTAAAAAAAAGTACCCCATCTCTAGGATCTAAACGATAACTAAATGAAACTACTGTTATTTTATTGTTTATCAACCATTTTATAAAATAACTAGCATTATTTTCGTCTCCTAAAAACATTAACACTTCGGATAATTTCTCATCTGAGAGATAAACCGTAAACCCACATTCTTCTAAAATTTCTTGTATTGTTGAAATTCCTAAAGTATGTACATCTATCTCTGTTTTTAATAACGCAATTCTATCTTCTTGAGGATTTAGCCACATAAGCCATTCAATATATCAAAAACATCTCAGAATTTTTACAAACTCCAATATTTCAACTCATTTATCCTTCCCCGATACATCCCCTTCACATCTACCAACACCGCATTCTCATAAGTCAACGCTTTAAAATACTTCTCATCCAACTCCTTATAAGCATCATGAGAAACCGCCACGATTACCGCATCATAATTATTCCTCGGCTTCTCGATCAACCCGAAACCGTACATCTGTTTCACCTCTTCCGAATCTGCATGAGCATCAACCACGTCAACATCAACACCGAAATCCTTTAACTCGTTAATGATATCAACCACCTTCGAGTTACGAATATCCGCCACGTTCTCCTTGAAGGTCATTCCCATCACGAGCACCCTGGCCCCAAGAATTCCCTTACCCATGTTTATCAATTTCTTCACCAGTTTCTTGGCGATATAACCTCCCATCGTGTCATTGATAAAACGACCCGCACTGATAATCTGCGTGTGATATTTTAACTCGCTAGCCTTGTACACGAGGTAATAAGGATCAACTCCTATGCAATGTCCCCCTACCAGTCCCGGGTAAAACTTCAAGAAGTTCCATTTCGTCCCGGCAGCTTCCAACACGTCGTACGTATTAATACCGATTCGACTGAAAATGATCGACAACTCGTTCATCAAGGCGATATTCACGTCCCGCTGCGTGTTCTCGATGATCTTCGCGGCCTCGGCCACCTTGATATTCGGGGCACGATGAACGCCAGGTTTAACCACCAGCTCGTAAACCTTAGCGATAACGTCCAAAGCTTCTCCGTCACAACCGGAAACAATCTTGATCGTGTTAGGTAACGTGTGAACCTTCTCCCCGGGATTGATACGTTCCGGTGAGTAACCGATCTTGAAATCAACTCCCACTTTCAAGCCGGAAATCTCTTCCAGGATCGGCAGGCAATCCTCCTCTGTACAACCGGGGTAAACCGTTGACTCGTAAACCACGTAATCCCCTCTTTTCAAGGCGTGAGCCACGGAACGAGTCGCGCTTAACAACGGTGTCAAGTCCGGTTGATTATGGCGATCTATTGGGGTCGGTACGGCCACGATAAAGAATGAAGCCTCCCGTAACTCGTCAATAGAGGAGGTAAATTTTATATCTGCCTCTTCAAAGGCTGCATGATCCAGCTCTTTACAAGGATCTACCCCCTGCCGCATCTTGGCAAGACGATCCTCGTTGATATCAAAACCGATAACAGAAATTTTCTTGGCGAACTCTAACGCGATGGGCAAACCCACGTAGCCTAAACCGACAAGCGCCAGCCTGGCTTCTTTATTTACTAGTTTATTATACATGACAATTAAAAATGGAAAGTTGAAAATTGAAAACGAGAGAATATTATCTCGTCCAACCGAAAGGATGTTTCACGAGAGGTAGTTTAGCCAGCGGGTGATAATCACCTTTCAAACCTATAGGCTCGGTGTTACGGATATGATGAACTATATTTATACAATTACGAACCTCGTCCAAGCCAAAGCCCTCACCGGCAAGAATATGTTTGTAACTTTCCGTGTGCAACTCCGTGAACCCGTTACTAAACTCGAATTCCTCGCCCTCGATACGGATGGAACGATACGTGCGCTTTTCTCCCTCCACGGCATTCTCCGGCAGGTTGTCAGCATTTATGCTCAAGAAATAACGAACACGAGCACGTTCTAGCTCCAAATACCCGGCCACCCGGTCATGGCTCTTCACGTGAACGATGTTCTCCTTTACCCCTCCGAAAACCCATGTCAGCATGTCGTAAAAATGGACACCGATATTCGTTGCCACGCCTCCACTCTTGCGCTCGTCACCTTTCCAGCTCGTGTAATACCAGTTACCGCGAGAGGTGATATAAGTCAGATCCACGTCGTAAACTTTATCTTTCGGTCCCTCGTCTATTCGTTTTTTCAAGGCCTTGATCGAGTCATGCAAGCGAAGTTGAAGAATGTTGTTCACCTTGTGCCCGGTTTCCCGTTCCACCTCGGCCAAAGCATCGATATTCCACGGGTTCAACACCAGCGGTTTCTCGCAGATCACGTCGGCCCCCAAGCTCAACCCGTAACGAATATGAGCGTCATGCAGGTAGTTAGGTGTGCAGATGGAAACCATGTCCACCCGATTATCATCACCTTTTATCCGGGAACAATAACGATCGAACAATTCCATCTCCGTGAAAAAGGACGCTTCGGGAAAGAAACTATCCATGATTCCCACGCTGTCAAACTTGTCGTAAGCCGCGACCAAACGATTACCCGTGTCTTTTATGGCACGTAAATGACGGGGAGCGATGTAACCGGCCACCCCGATCAAAGCAAAATTCTTCATGATATATTTAACTATTTCAATTATAATTCAAACCCTTTGCCCTTCAATTCCCACATCCCCAATAGCTCGAAACAAAAAGTTTCTTTACCTGCGATTCCGATATTTTCTATAGAAACAATGATATTACCCAATACCTCCTTCTCTTCTTGCTTCCATCTCTCCCAAAATATCATGTCTTCTGACAAATTCTTAAAACAACTCACAGCTCGCAACCATTGCCACGCTTGCTTTTTTTCTAGATTATCGTAATCTCCTACAATCCCTTTCGCCATCTCCAAACACCACTCCTCCCCCGTAAAATAGTACCAACTACAAAGCAATCGACACACGTTAGGAGTTCTACCCGGTATCACGATCTCCCCTTTCTCATCCACGGTCAATATCCGATAAGCCACATCCAACGCCTCATTCAAAAGATCCATATCTGAATATGTCTGATAAGCATCCATCAAATCAGCCACATACCCTATCCGTTCGTCCAGCTCGATAGAGGTATCTTTCATTGCCTTAGACAATTCCTTTGCTATTTCACGCAACCGCCCATGAATTTCCTGCAGTGTTCCATACTCCCGTTCCAAAATGGGAGAAACCCGTACCATCGCATACACGGACAAATAACCATGTAGCAAATGAGATAATGACATTGCAGAACAATCCCTTACTCGCACATCCCGAATGGTCATGTACAAGTCATGAA
>ERZ825137.4226-NODE-4226-length-14604-cov-4.372534_pt1 | contig 14604 bp, 14 predicted proteins | sample MGYA00519873_ERZ825137 | MGnify/ENA primary metagenome ERZ825137 (study PRJEB31778, sample SAMEA3449190) | human gut metagenome | biome: human gut; feature: human-associated habitat; material: faeces | place: United Kingdom | collected 2010/2012 ...
ACTCCAAAGGTCGCAGATTCGAATTCTGTCGGGCGTACCACAAAAGGCCGTCGAGAAATCGGCGGTCTTTTGCTGCGAATTGAGTTTTTTAGAGACACTATGTGCCAATGCGAAATATGGGGGGACACAACACATGAAAAAACGGGCCGGGGCGCTGCTCTGTGCGGGTCTTCTTCTTGGAATGGCGAGCTTTTTTTGCCTGTGGCAAAAGGAGCGGGCCGATCAAAGCGTATATTTGCAGATGGGCAGCGCCGGCGTGCAGGGTGCGCTGACCGCCCTTGAGGACTACCGCAAAAGCGGTCAGGAGAGCGATTACATCTATCTGGCGGGGGACTTCAACCTGTTTGTAAAAGCCTGCTTTTTGATGAGGGAGGACATGACGCCCAACAAAAACAGGCTGCCCTGTAACGAACTCTACGGCTATATGGCGGTTGCCCCCGAGCGGCTCAGAGGGCATCTGGACGAGCTTGAAGCGGTGCTGTCCATGTTGTCGGCAGATCTCGAGGACCCCAATGCATATTTGCGCATGGCCGAGCTGTGCAATGCGATTGCACGGGAAGCGTGAATGATTTGGCTGCGGGGTCGGGCGCTCGAAGCGTCGCAAGGCGGAGGGTTGACAGGCCGCTAACCCGGGCGGGGACATGGGGACAGGCAGTGGCTGAGGCGGGGCTTTGGTGCGCATGATGTATCGGATGCTCTGCGTCGACATGCGGGGTCTTTCGGGAAAGGGCCGCCCGTGCGACTGGGCATCTGCGGCAAACGTACTGTTTGCCGCCCTTGAAGGATATGCCAAAGGCGGCCCTCTTGCGCGATAGCGCGCTGTCAAAGAAAAAGCAAAACAGGCTTTGGCCTGCCGCCTGTCTTTAAAAGGGGAGAGGGCAAAAAGGTTTTAGGCGTCCTTGAAACAACAAAGCGCTAAAAATTGCGGCAGAAATTATGGCTGCCGTTTTAAAGATAGGAACGCAGATTCTCGGCCAGCTTGTCCTCCAGCTCGATGAGGCGCTTGGTGATTTCCACAGCGCGGGGTTCGGCCTCATTGTAGTCGTTGAGGGATTGTTGCAGGGACTTGACGCCCATGTTGCAGCCGTCGACGATCAGGTCGGCAACGGTCTCGTCGCCGGGGCGGACGGTCAGCTTCCAGTTCGTTTTCAGCCATGCCATCGACTGCGCAACGGGATTGGCCGCCTTGCCCTCCTGGCCCTGCGCGCGGAGCAGACTGCGCGTCTCGCCGCCGATGCGGTCGTGGACGCGGCGGCTCTCGGTCAGGGCGTCGCGCAGCGCCGGATTTTCCACGCCCTCCAGCACCTGATCGATCGCAGACATTGCCATGTTCGCGCCCGCGGAACATTCCTGCAAGAGAGAAATGGTATCGTTGTTCATAAAAATCGGCCTCCTTTTTTCCAATAGGATGTGCAGAGGCAGCCGATCTATGTTATACTATCCGAAAAAGGAGGGGTTTTGATGATTTTTGAACGAACCGTCAAAGAGATTCGCGGCGACTATGCCGTGCTCGTCGGCGAGAGCGGCGTGGAGACCGAGGTGGCGCTCGCGCTGCTGCCAGACGGCGTGCGCGAGGGCATGGTGCTCATCTGTGAAAATTTCGAATATCGTATCAAATAGGGAGGAACAACAATGATCCGTCATATTGTCATGTGGAAATTCCGCGCGGGAGAAGAAGAAAACCGCGAAAAATTCCTGTCCGGCCTACAGGCGCTGGACGGCGTGATCCCGGAGATCCGGCACATGGAGATTCACCGCAGCTGCAAGCCCGGCAATACCTACGACGCCTGCCTGATCGCCGATTTTGATGATCTGGAGGCCCTGAGCCGCTATAAGAACGACCCGCGCCACGTTGCCGTCTCTACGCTCTGCAAGTCCATCCGCGAATCGCGCGGCGCGATCGACTACGAGCTGTAAGCCCGGTATATCGATTTACCGTTTCAGGAGGGAGCTTCATGAAGACCAAACATATTCAGAAGCAGCTGGATTTCTTCGTCCGCGATAAGGCGCACCATGCCTACCGCAAGCCCGCCGAAGACGCGCACGCGCTGGCCGCAGAGCTTGCGGCGCAGGGGCTTGACGATATGCAGCGCTCGGTCGCACGGCTGCGCTATGTGCTGGCGCAGGAAACGCCCGTCGTTTTCCCGGATGAGCGCATCACGCTGCTGCGCACCGTGCGCACCATTCCGGAGATCCACACAGAAGAAGAGGACAGACAGCTGCACGAGACGCACGCGTTCCATGAAAATGGCCGCGTATTCAATATGTGCCCCGATTACGGGATGCTGATGGCGGACGGCTTTACGAAAAAGGCCGAAAAGATTCGCACGCAGCTGGAAAAGGCAGAAACGGCGGAGCAGAAGGAATTTCTGCAGGCCATGCTGGACGTGCTTTCCATCGTGACGGACTTCGCCGCGCGCTACCGCGAGGAGGCGCTGCGCGTAGGCAACCAGACGGTTGCGGACACGCTTTCCAAGATCCCCGCCAACGCGCCTGAGACGCTTCTCGAAGCGCTGCAGTTCCTGCGCCTGCTGCATTACGCCATGTGGTGCAACGGCAACTATCACAATACCATCGGCCGTATCGACCAGTTCCTGTACCCCTATTACCGGCACGATCTGGACGCAGGGCTTCTGACAAAGGACGGGGCGCTTGAGCTGCTGGAGGAGTTTTTCGTCTCCTGCAACCGCGACAGCGACCTCTATATCGGCATCCAGCAGGGCGACAACGGGCAGACCATCGTACTGGGCGGCTCGAACGAGGACGGCTCCGACGCGTATAACAACCTGTCCGAGCTGTGCCTGATCGCCAGCCGCGACCTGTGCCTCATCGACCCCAAGGTCAACCTGCGCGTGCACAAAAACACGCCGCTGTCCGTCTATGAGCTTGCCACGACGCTCACACAGAAGGGCCTCGGCTTCCCACAGTATACGAACGACGAAATTGTCATTCCTGCGCTGCTGCGCTGGGGCTATGAGAAGCAGGACGCGTATAACTACACGCTGGCCGCCTGCTGGGAAATTCTTGTGACGGGCTATATGGATCTTGTCAACTGGGACAGCCTGAACTTCCTCAAGACCGTGCAGGACGCCTGCGAGCATCTGCCGGAGTGCAAAACATATGAAGACTTCGCGGCGCTTGTGAAGCAGAATATCGAGGCGCAGGCCGGGGCGCTCATGGCGGAGACGAAAAACGTCTATAAAGAGCCGTCGCCCCTTGTGAGCCTCATGTGCCCGGACTGCCTCGAAAAGATGCGCGATATCTCGAAGCCCGGCAAGTATAATAACTACGGCTTCCACGGCGACGGGCTTGCCACAGCCGCCGATTCCATGGCCGCTGTCCGCAAATATGTCTACGACGAGAAGACCTTCACGCCGGAAACCATGCTCGCCATGCTGCATGCCGATTTCAAGGGCTATGAGCGCGAACAGAATATGCTCCGCTACGAAGGCCCGAAGTTCGGCAACGACGATGATTTTGTCGATTCCATCGCCGTGCAGCTGCTCGACTGGTATGCCGACGCGCTGGAAGGGAAGAAAAACGACCGCGGCGGCTGCTTCCGCGCGGGCACGGCCTCGGCCATGTATTATATCTGGCATTCGAAGGACGCGCCTGCCTCGCCCGATGGCCGCAGCGCGCATGAGGCGCTGCCCTGCAACTACTCGCCGTCCCTCTTTGCCCGCTGCGAAGGCCCGATCTCCATCATCAAGTCCTTTGCCAAGCCGCATCTGACGCGCGTGGCAAACGGCGGCCCGCTGACCGTCGAGCTGTCCGACGCCATGTTCCGCAATGAGGACGCCATCCGCAAATGCGCCATGTTCGTCAAGAGCTTCATGGACATGGGTGGACACCAGATGCAGATCAACGCCGTCAACCGCGACAGGCTGCTTGACGCGCAGAAGCACCCGGAGAATTACCGCAACCTTATCGTGCGCGTCTGGGGCTGGAGCGGCTACTTCGTTGAGCTGAACGAGGTCTATCAGAACCACATCATCAAGCGCTCGGAAATGAGCCTGTAACATCGTAAGAAAGGAAAAAACACTATGCTGGAAGCACTGAAAGAACAGGTATTAAAAGCCAATCTGGCCCTGCCAAAACACGATCTCGTCACCTTTACCTGGGGCAACGTCTCCGCCATCGACCGCGAAAGCGGCCTGATCGCCATCAAGCCGTCGGGCGTGGAGTACGATGAGATGACCGCCGACGACATCGTGCTCGTGAGTCTGGAGACCGGCGAACGCGTCGAGGGCCGTCTCAAGCCCTCGTCCGACACGCCGACGCACGTAGAGCTGTACCGGGCCTTCCCGTCCATCGGCGGCATTGTCCACACGCACAGCCGCTGGGCGACCAGCTTTGCGCAGGCCGGTGTCGGCATCGACGCCATGGGCACCACGCAGGGCGACTATTTCTACGGCCAGATCCCCTGCACCCGCAGCATGACGCCGGAGGAGATCAAGGACGCATATGAAAAGAACACCGGCCTTGTCATCATCGAGGAATTCAAGCGCCGCGGCATCGACCCGGCACAGGTTCCCGCCGTGCTCGTCCACAACCACGGCCCGTTCACCTGGGGCAAGGACGCGGACGAGGCGGTCTACCACGCCGTTGTGCTTGAAGAGGTCGCGTTTATGAACTTCCACGCCAAAATGCTGAACCCCGCCGCAGGCCCCATGCCGCAGGTGCTGCTTGATAAGCATTATCTGCGCAAACACGGCGCAAACGCTTATTATGGGCAGGGCTGAGACAATGGAACGGCCAGTGCAGGAGGCGCTGCGCGATTGTATTGCGGACGAGCAGACCTATCAGTTTACACACTTTTCCCACCGCGACGCGTGGGAGCTTGGCCATGCGCTGGTGGACGCGTGCGAAAAGATGGGCGCGCCGCTTGCCGTGGAGATCGAGATCAATCACGTGATCGTCTTCCGCTATTACCCGGACGGCACGGGCGCATATCACGAGCAGTGGCTGCGGCGCAAGCGGAATCTGGTCAACCTGCTTGAAAAAAGCTCCCAGCGCGCGTATTACGAGCTGGAGGTCAATTGCGAGGATCAGGAACGCGACTGGCGGCTGCCGCGCAGTGACTACGCCGCGTGCAGCGGCGCGTTCCCCATCCGCATCCGCGGCGGAAGCGTCATCGGCGTCGCCGCTGTCTCCGGCCTCCCGGACCCCGGCGACCAGACCGCCCTTCTGAACGGCCTGCGCGCTTATTTTGAAGCGCATTCATAAGGCTTATTCTATGCGCTGTTACAGAGACTTCTGTATCCTGCACAGTTCAGCGCGCGCTGAATTCTGCAGCAGAATCCCTCCGCTATTGACGCGCCGACAGAACAAACGGCTCCCGTATGCAGCTGCATACGGGAGCCGTTGGCTTTGCAGATCACTCGGCAAGCTGCCACATGAGTTGGGCCAGAAGGTTCGTGATGGTTTCCATGTCGTCTGCGGGGATGTACTCAAAGCGGCCGTGGAAGTTTTCGCCGCCGGTGCACAGGTTCGGGCAGGGGAGGCCCTCAAAGGACAGGCGTGCGCCGTCCGTGCCGCCGCGGATGGGGACGACCTTCGGCGTGACGCCGACGGATTCCATCGCCTTTTTCGCGTTCTCGATCAGGAACATACACGGGGCGATCTTTTCTTTCATATTATAATAGCTGTCGCGCAGCGTGAGAACAGCGGTGCCTGCGCCGTAGCGGCGGTCAATTTCCGCGCAGGCTTTTTCCATGACGGCCTTGCGCGCTTCAAATTTCGCGCGGTCGTGGTCGCGGATGATGTATTGCAGCTCCGCCTGCTCCGTCTCGCCGCGCATGGCGACAAGATGATAAAAGCCCTCGTAATTTTCCGTGTAATACGGCGTTTCGAGCGACGGAAGCAAACCGTGCAGTTCCATGGCGACAAGTGCGGCGTTGACCATCTGGCCCTTCGCAGAGCCGGGATGGATGGACTTGCCGCAGATCTCGATCTTCGCGCTGGCCGCGTTGAAGTTCTCATATTCCAGCTCGCCGAGCGCGCCGCCGTCAACGGTGTAAGCGTAGTCTGCGCCGAAGCCCGCCACATCAAACCGGTCGGCACCGCGGCCGATCTCCTCGTCGGGCGTAAAGGCGAGTTTGACGGTTCCATGCGGCTTTTCGGATGTAAGCAGCAGCTGTGCGGCGGACAGAATTTCCGCCACGCCTGCCTTATCGTCTGCGCCGAGCAGCGTCGTGCCGTCCGTGACGATCAGGCGCTTGCCGACAGAGTTTTTCAGCTGCGGGTATTCCTTCGGAGAAAGCATGATGTGCTTCTCTTCGTTCAGGACAATATCGCCGCCGTCATAAGGCTCTGTGATGCGTGCGCGGATGTTCTCGCCGGGCGCGTCGGGCGAGGTGTCCATGTGGGCGATGAGGCCATAGACGGGGATTTTTTTGTCACAGTTCGCCGGCACGGTGCCGTAGACGTAGCCGTCCTGATCGACGTGCGCGTCGGCAATGCCCATGTCCTGCATCTGGCGGACAAGCTCCTGTGCAAGCGCAAGCTGCCGCGCGGTGGACGGGCACGTCTCGGACGCTTCGTCCGAGGTCGTGGGATAGGAAACGAGCTTCAAAAAGCGTTCAACGACTGTCATGTGTGTGTTCTCCTTTGTGTCAGTATTGGAAAATGCTTCCGCCGACAAACTCGCGCACGATGGAGTCGCGCGGGACATACGGCGTATCGAGCGGCGGCAGGCTCCGCACCACGTCCATCAGGACGGTCAGGCCGTGCTCCGCAATAAACGCGTCGTCCAGATCGGACGCGAACTGTGGGATCTGGCGCAGGTATTTTGCCAGAATGCACAGTTCATAATCATGGAACGAGTCGATGTGGATGGAGGCGTTGGGTTTGTTGGGCGCGATATACTTCTGTTCGCCCGCGTTGACGGATTCGGCGCGGAGGATCGTGTCGCGCAGGGAATTGCCGCGGCCCTGATAATTGCGGATCATGCGGCGCGCCACGCGCACCTGCTCGGGGTGGATGATGCGGTCGCCGGGCGTGATGATACGCGTTCTGGGCGCGACGTAAATGCCGGTGGCGCGGTCGCGGATGGGATCGAAGAGCAGGGGATTGAGCATATGGATGCCCTCGGCGATGATCACAGCCTCGCGGCTGCCCTGCATGGGGGTGTAGCCGCCGGTGCGGTTGTTGGGAAAGTCGTACCACGGCACCTGCACCGTCTCGCCGTTCGACAGCCGGTCGATGGTGTCAAGCAGCAGCTCCCGGTTGACGCACAGGGGCGACTCCCAGTCCGTTAAGTCCTTTGGCCGCTCGGAGAGCGGCAGAAAGAAATTGTCCATGCTCAGCAGGCAGACCTTGACGCCCAGATTTTCGAGATACGTCTGCAGGCGCATCGCCGTCGTCGTCTTGCCGGAGCCGGAGGGGCCGGTCAGGCAGACGAAGGGCTTGCGCGGCTGTGCGCTCAGGATCGCGGCGGCAGCGGAGCTGATCTTGTCGTGAAAGACCTCCTCACAGCGCAGAACGAATTGCGTCTGGTTCCGCATGGCATAGACAACGTCTTCAATGTCAATAACTCGCATTTTCTTCCTCCTTATGCGCGTTCCACCGCGCCATCATGCGGCGGTAGATCAGAACAAAGCAGAGCACGTGCACCGCGCTCGTCACGACCCAGCTGACAGGGTAGGACAGATACAAAACGTCAAGCGTGTGGTGCGTCTGGAAGATCGTGTAGATCCAGATGATGCGCAGCACGCACGCACCGAAGATCGTCACGACCATCGGCATCCAGCTCCGGCCAAGCCCGCGCACCATGCCGCAGCACGTCTCCATGATGCCGCAGACGAAATAGGTCATGCCCATATACGTCACGCGCACCATGCCGCTGGCAATGACGGAGGCATAGGCCGGGTCGTCCTTTGCAATGTAAATGCAGAGCAGCGGCTGGCCGAAGAAGTACAGCAGCGCGCACATCGGCACGCCGATGAGCAGGACTGTCAGGATGCAGTCGCGGTAGACGGGCTTGATGCGCTCCGGCTTGCCCGCGCCGAGATTCTGGCTGGTAAAGGTCATGGAGGCGTGATAAACGGAGTTGCAGGCCGTATAAATGAACGAGTCGAGATTGCCTGCCGCCGTGTTCGCCGCGACCACGTCCGCGCCGAAGGAGTTGATCGAGGACTGGATCATGACATTGGAAATATTGAAGATCACGGACTGAAGACCCGCAGGCAGGCCGATCTGGATCATGCGCAGGGCCTCGTCCGGGTAAAAGCGGAGTTTTTTGAGTTCCAGCTGCGCGCAGCCCTCCAGCCGCATCAGGCAGATGAGCACGAGCGCCAGCGCAAGATACTGTGAGACGACCGTCGCAATCGCAACGCCCACCACGCCGAGACGGCAGACGATCACGAAGAACAGATTCAGCAGTACATTGACTGTGCCGGAGATGGACAGAAAGAAAAACGGCTTTTTTGTGTCGCCGAAGGCCCGCAGCACCGCCGCGCAGAAGTTATACAGAAGCGAGGCGGGCACGCCGATGAAGTAAATTTGCAAATACCGGTCGGACAGGGGCAGAACATCCTCCGGCGTATCCATCAGGCGGAGCAGGGGACTGGCCAGGAAAAAGCCCAGCAGGAAGACCACGACGCCAAGCCCAAGCCCCAGCACGACCGAGGTGTGCACGGAGCGGGAGACGCGCTCGTCATCCCGGCAGCCGAGATAACGGGCAACGAGGATGTTGACACCGACGGAAATACCGATGAACGCGCCGATGAGCAGGTTGATAAGCGACGTTGTCGCGCCGACGGCGGCAAGGGCTGTGCTGCTGTCAAATTTGCCGACGACAATGACGTCGGCAGCGTTGAACAGCAGCTGTAAAATGCCGGTCAGCGCCAGCGGGACGGAAAAGCGGATGATCTGCGGCAGGGGTCTGCCCTCTGTCATCACGATCGAATTTGCTTTTGTTGCTGCCATGGGGATGGTGCCCTCCTATTTCTCTTTCAGAGTGTCAAAAAATGCGAGCCACGGTTCAGCCTGCGGCGGGTCATGCGCGAAGACGAGGCGTTCATTCGTCTGCGGGTGGAAAAACGCGATTTGATACGACCAGAGGCCGAGCGGGCCGTCTGACTGTGCGCCGTATTTCCGGTCGCCGCAGAGCGGCAGGCTGCGGGAGGAAAACTGCGCGCGGATCTGATGCGTCCTGCCAGTTTCCAGCCGGATACGCACAAGCGCGCGCCCGTCCTTCACGCCAAGCACCCGGTACGAAAGCCGGGCAGACCGTGCGTCCGGGCCGGGGGTGTGCGTGACGAAGGTTTGCTTTTTCGCTGCGTCGCGCGTGAGAAGATCGGCAAGAACGCCCTCCGGCGCGTCCGGGATCCCCTCCAATACGGCGAGATAGTCCTTTTCAAATGTATGCGCCTGCACCTGCCGGGACAGGATGCTGTCAGCCATGCGCGACCGCGCGTAGACCATCACGCCGCCCACGGGCCGGTCGAGCCGGTGCACGACGCGCACGCAGCCGGTTTCGTCCTCTCCCAGCGCCCGGCGCAGCAGCTCCGGCATACCGCCCGGCTCGTCAGTGGACAAAACGCCCGCAGGCTTGAGACAGACGACGATTCGATTGTCGGTATATAAAAGCTCCATTTGCGGTTCCTATGGCGGGTGATTTGTGAGGTGATGCACGGGCGCGTGCATCTATGCTCAAGTTATTATAGTATAGCACGCTTTCCCCGTTTCGTCACGCAGTTTTGCGCACGGGATAAAAAATGTCTTAAAAATTCTTAATTCTGCCCGGAAGCTTGCGGAAGTGTGATATAATAGCGCCACAAAAAGGAGGGAGCAGCCATGGAAGAGGCGATCCGCATTCTGGTGGTAGACGACGAGCCGGATATCCGGCGTATCTGCCGGATCTTGTTGGAGACGGGCGGTTATACCGTGTTGGAGGCCGCGACGGGCGCGGAGGCGGTCGAGCAGGTCCGGCAGCACCCGGAGCTTGATCTTATTTTAATGGATATCATGATGCCGGAGCTGGGCGGCTATGACGCGTGCAGCCGCATCCGGTCGTATTCCACAGCCCCGGTCCTGTTTCTGACCGCCAAGACGCAGGAGGGCGACAAGCGCCGCGCGTATGATTCCGGCGGCGACGATTTTCTCGCCAAGCCGTTTTCCCACGCGGAGCTGATGATGAAGGTCGAGTCGCTGCTGCGGCGCTACCGGGTGTATAAGAGCAAATCGAGCGGGCGGACGCTCCGGCCCGGTATCGTGCTCGACGAGGAAAACCGGCGCGTGCTGGTAAACGGCCAGCCGCTGGAGCTGACGGAGACGGAGTTTTCCATTCTCCACTGCCTGGCGGAGAACCGGGGCCGCGTCGTGCCGGTGCGCACGATCTATGAGACGGTCTGGCACGAGACGTATATGCCGGCGTCAAACAATACCGTGATGGTGCATATTGTGAACCTGCGCAAGAAGCTGGAGGAGGATCCGGCCAACCCGCGCCTGATCCGCACCGTCTGGGGAAAGGGCTATCAGATTGACTGAAAAGAAGAAGCATTTTGTTTCGCTGAGCGTCAAGCCGCTGTTTGTGCTGCTGCTGGGGCTGGTACTGGGTGTGTGCGTCTGCCTGCTGGCGAACTTCACCGGCGAGCAGATCATCGAACGCAGCTATATGAGCGACAAGGCTGTTTTGAAGCGCACGAACAGGGCTGCGCAGGAGTTCCAGGCCTTTGTGCGGCAGAACAGCATCTCCACGCGCGACACGGATATGCTGGCCCGCTGGGGCGAGTCGAGAAAAAACTATTATATCATGCTCTACCACGACCAGCGGCAGATCCTCGAGATCGGCTGGTGGGGCGCGGACAGCGCGGCGGTCGACGCGTATTCGCTCAAGGAGCAGACGGCCAGCGTCGTCTATCCCATCGTGTTCCGCGACGGCACGTTTTACGCCGTGATCTATGATAATTCCGATTCCGGGCTCTACGATCTGTTGTGGATCGTTTCGCTGCTGCTGGGCTGCGCGGTTCTGGCGTTGACGCTGCTGGCGTATAACCGCCGCGTCGCGCGCAGAGTCGTCGCCGTCTCGCAGGAGGTGCAGTCCATCGGCGCGGGCAATCTCTATTTGCAGCTCGAGCCGAAGGGCTGCGACGAGATCTCACAGCTGACAGCCAGCGTCGAACAGATGCGCCTGTCGCTCCTGCGCAAGACCAGCGAGGAGCAGCGTGCCCTGCAGCAGAACAGCGACCTCATCACCGCCATGTCACATGATATCCGCAACCCGCTTACCGCGTTGCTCGGCTATCTCGATCTTGCGAAAAACGGGCAGTACCGCTCGGAAGACGAGCTGCAAAGCTATCTGGACGCCGCCTACGGCAAGGCCGAGCAGCTCAAGACGCTGACGGATGAGCTGTTCCGGTATTCGCTGCTGTTTGGATGCAAGGAGCTGCCCATGCAGATGGAAATCTATGACGCGCGGCTGCTTCTGGAGCAGCTGCTGGGCGAGAGCCGTGTCCAGCTGCAGCAGCAGGGCTTTATGGTGCAGCTGCTGCTGCCGCAGCAGGAGGTGCAGATCGAGGCCGACGTGATGTATCTGAAGCGGGTGCTCGACAATCTCTTCGACAACATCCGCAAATATGCCGACCCCGCCCAGTCTGTCGCCATCGCCGCCCTGATCGAAGACGGCGCGCTGCACATCTGCCTGTCGAACAGCGTGAACCCCGCCTCCGGCCGCATCGAGTCCAATAAGATCGGCCTGCGCACCTGTGCAAAGATCATGGCCCAGATGGCCGGCGGCTTCAAGCGCTACACGGAAAACGGGAAATTTACCGCCGAGGTCATCCTGCCCATCCAGGCAGCCGAGGTCAGTTCTTAAAAAAATATGAAAAATGCAACGCCGGGCTTTCTTTTGCGTCTTTGTTTTGGTATGATACAGACGGCAAGATAGGCCGCCTGTACTGTGCGTCAGCACAAGATATAGATTATGGACATTGGGCATGAAATGAAAAGGAGTATTACATGAAAACAAAACGGATTTTTGCGCTGCTGCTTGCGGCGCTGATGATCGTGGGCCTGTTTGCAGGCTGCTCAAAGGACGGGACGAAGGACCCCGGCAAGACCGATCCGGGCAATTCTCTGATCGACCAGACCAAGCCCTCCCAGACAACGGCAAAATACGCCTATAAGGCCGATTATTTCGACCTTGCCGTTCCGGACGGCGTGCAGTACGTCAACCAGATCTGCGCCGCCGGAACGACGCTCTATCTGACGGCCAGCATGCAGGGGGAAGAAATCACCAACACTGACCCCGACACGGGCGAAACCTGGTCGTATTACAACTCCCGCTTGGGCGTTCTGACCATTGACCCGGATACCGGCATATGCACAGAGCTTTCCAACCTGCAGCTGCCGGAGGTTCCGGAGGGAGCGGAGGGCAGCGTCAACTGCTACAACATGATCGGCTCGGACGACGGGACGCTCTGGATGCTTGTAAACGTCTATGCGACGCAGTATGAGCTGCCCGACGATTTTGACCCCAACACGGACAGCAAGTGGAACTACCCCTCCACGGATATCAACGGCTCGTATCTGATGCACATCGCTGCCGACGGCAGCACGATCGCCAGCCTCGACCTTTCCGACACGAACAACGAGGACAACGAGGACGGCATGAGCGGCAACCTCAGCTCCTTCGCCGTCGACGCCGCCGGCAATCTCTACGTCAGCGACTATAATAATATTTACGTCCTCGATGCAGAGGGCAACGTGCAGTTCAAGCTCGACGGCAGCCAGTATAACGGTAGTCTGTGCCGGCTGAACGCACAGCAGGTTGGCGTTATGTGGTACAACTACACGGACGACGTGAATGCCGCCGATGAAAACGGCCAGTACTTCGTCCCCATCGATCTGGAAACGAAGGACTGGGGCGAGAAGGTCAAGCTGCCGCCCAACGTGGGGAGCATCCTCCCGGGCGACGATGCCTATGACTTCTACTACACCTACAATAATAACATCTATGGCTATGCCGCCAAAACGGACACGAAGGAGAAGCTCGTCGACTGGCTGGCCTGCGACGTTGACACCAACAATATGTCGGGCTACGCCATGCTCTCCGACAGCCGCGTGGCCGCCCTCATGCAGGACTGGAACACCGACCCCACGACCTATCAGCTGATCGTCCTGCACCGTGTGGACGCGTCTGAGATCAAGGAAAAGAAGGTTCTGACGCTCGCGTGCATGTATCTCGACTGGAACCTGCGCAGCATGATCGTCGAATACAACAAGACGAACGACGAGTACCGCATCAATGTCGTCGACTACAGCGAGTACGCGACCGACGACGATTACAACGCCGGCGTCACCAAGCTCACCACCGAGATCATCAGCGGCAGCGTGCCGGATATCTTCCTGACCAGCAACCTGCCGATTGATAAGTACGCCGCCAAGGGCGTGATTGCCGATCTCAACACATTTATGGACGGCGGAAACGGCCTGAGCCGCGACTATTTTGTCCCACAGGTCATGAGTGCGCTGGAAAAGGACGGCAAGCTCTATGAGCTGCCCACCAGCTTCTCCGTGCAGACGGCCTACGCGCTGTCCTCCATCGCGAGCCAGTATGACACATGGAACGTCGCTGCCGTGCAGGACGCCATGACACAGCTGCAGGAGGGCGCAACGGTCTTCTCTGACGGCTGGACGAAGAACATGGCTCTGTCGAACTGCCTGTCCCGCAACCTGTCTGCTTTCGTCGACTGGACGACGGGCAAGTGCGAATTTGACTCCGAAGCGTTCCAGCAGCTGCTGGCCTTCTGCAATTCCTTCCCGGCAGAAACCAGTGACGGTGACGGCGCGATTGCCTATGCTCCCTCCGCCGATATTGCCATTGACGACGCGATGTGGGAATCTGACGCGACCCGCATCACGAACGGCAAGCAGCTCATGTCGACGACCGGGATGTACAGCTTTGACTCCTATATCTGGAACGTCTACGCGATCCGCGACAAGATCACCTTTACCGGATATCCGACCGAGGACGGCTCCGGCAGCTCGTTCGAGCTTCAGATGCCGATGGCCATTTCCTCCGTCACGAAATACCCCGACGCCGCGTGGGACTTCGTCTGCTCGATCATCAAAAAGATGAACACGATAGACGAGAACAATTACTATTACGGCTTCCCCATCAGTCAGGCCGCGTTTGACGCAGAAATGACCGACATCATGACCGAGCAGTACCAGCTGGACGAAAACGGCGAACAGGTCGACTGGGACGGCGACGGCGAGCCCGACAAGGTCATCCGGGGCGGCTATAAGACCATGGAAAACGGCGAAACGGTCTATAAGGATGTCTATGCGCTGACGCAGGAGGACATTGACCAGATCCTGGGCGTGATCAACAGCACGCACAGCGTCTATGACTACGATCAGGAGATCCTCGACATCATCACCGATGAGGTCGCCGCCTACTTCGCCGGAGACAAGGATGTTCAGACCACTGCCAACATGATCCAGAGCCGCGTGAACCTGTACGTACAGGAGCAGCGGTAAAACAACAAAAAAAGCTCCCCCTTGCCGCGCCTAACGCGGCAAGGGGAAAGCTGCGGAGCAGCTTTTGTAGGGGCCGATGCCCACATCGGCCCGTTTTTATCCCCTCGATCGCACCGG
>ERZ825137.4227-NODE-4227-length-14603-cov-7.342659_pt1 | contig 14603 bp, 15 predicted proteins | sample MGYA00519873_ERZ825137 | MGnify/ENA primary metagenome ERZ825137 (study PRJEB31778, sample SAMEA3449190) | human gut metagenome | biome: human gut; feature: human-associated habitat; material: faeces | place: United Kingdom | collected 2010/2012 ...
AGTCGAAGGTGGAGCCGGAATTGTAGGCGAACTGCCGCACCAGGGCGGGGTTTGCCCGGTTCAGACTCCGGCGCTGCCAATCGGCGATGATCTCCACGGGATCGGCCTCCGGTGCCCCACGCTTCTTCATAAACTCGGAGTTGATGGAGCCATACTGGGCGCCGAATACCTGGAACCGATTTTCCTGCTGCTGCTCCACCACCAGCACCTTGGCACCGGCTTCGGCGGCGGTGAAGCCCAACGCGAGCGCCCCCATGTAAGTGGCGAAAATACCGATTTGTGCGGCGGCGCCGACCAGCATCAGCTTCGGATTCGAAATCAGTGCCGAGAAGTCGGTCATGGCGCCGATGCCGAGGAAGATCAAAGGCGGGTATATACCTTTAATAACGCCGAAATAGAGGTAATTCAGTACGGAACCGTCTTCGTAGATGCCGATTTCCATACCGGGAGAGAATGGGATGTTACCCACCAGGATACCGAATCCGATCGGGACGAGCAGCATCGGCTCAAAGTTTCTGCTGATGGCCAGGTAGAGGAAAAACAGACCTACGCCGATCATGATCAGGTGTCCTGACGTGACATTGGCAAACCCGGTGTTTGCGATGATCTGATGCAGGTTATCCCCCAAAAATGCGAGGAATCCTTTGCTTGCGGTGGTTACTTCTGCCAACATAAGCCTATCCGATCGTTAAAAGTGTGTCGCCCTCCAGCACTGAGTCGCCTTTGTTCACCTTCAGTTCGACAATGATACCGTCCCGGTCTGCGTCGATGTTGTTTTCCATCTTCATCGCTTCGAGTACCAGCAGGTGCTGGCCGGCTTTCACCTGGTCGCCTTCGCGTACTTTCAGGTCGACGATAACTCCCGGCAGCGGGCTCTTCACAGCCGTACCGGCGCTCTTCTTCGCGGCAGCCTTGGCCGTCGAAATCACCTCTGCGGTCGTGGCGGCGGAGCTCGTCGACGGAGTGGGTTTGGTGATCTTGCTGACCTTCGAAGCTTTACCTTCGATCTCCACTTCGTACTGCGTGCCGTTCACGGTTACGTCCGCGATGTTGTCCTCCACGCTGTTGATGGAAACCTCGTATTCGTTTCCGTGTATCTTGAATTTATATTCCTTCATTTTGTAGTTAAGTTTTTCTGATTAGAACTGTTACACACAGGCTTATTTGCGAAGCGGCTGCGAGAGGCCGTAAATCTTAGAGCTCCACGGCGAGTAAGCTTTGGCCACGCGGTTGATCGTCAATACGTGCGACTCAATGTCGTGCATTTCATCCTGGTACATTTTCAGCGCCATGCCGATCGCTGCGATTTCAGCTCCCACGATCGCTCCTTCATTCTTGATCTTCACGGGAGGTGCAACTGTGGTGGTACCCGAGGCTTTCTGCTTGTTGCGCTTTGCGATATGGATCATGAGTTTGCCGAGAGCCCAGAAAGCGAGGTAGAGCAGGATCAGCGCGGAGAATACCACGGCTACCGCAGTCACCGTCATGCTGATGCCGTGAGGGTCTGCCAGACGCATCTTCTCATGTTTGGGCATGGGAGGATTGGTGATGTTCGTTGCGAAAGGCGTAGTGCTGGTCAGCTTGGTGAACAGGATTTGGCCGGGATCATCGTCTGCGGGGATGCGTCCGATCGAGATGTCGGCCTGCTGGTCGGCGAGGTTGTAGGTCACCTTGTCGATCGTGTCGCGTCCGTTCGCATCGAGGAAAGAAAGTGTAACGAACTGGTCCGGGAGCGGCCGGTCGACCGAATCGGGGACATACCCCGGAAGCGTGGCCGGGTCGGCTGTTTCGCCGGTCAGCGTGAAGTTTGTGTGGAACGTGCCCTTGGTTTCGGAACCTTCGCAGAAAAATACGGTGTAGGAACCGGGATCGAGCCACGTGCGGGCGTCGCCTTTGGGAATCCTGTACGAATAGCTTTTGCCGCCCGTTTCGAGCACGAGGTAGCAACTGGAGAGATTCACTTTCGAGTATCCCGAGTTGCACAGCTCGATCCATGAGACACGGTGGCCGTAGGCATCCTGGTAGTTGTTGCGGTTTTTGACCAACAACTCGTTGATAACTACGTCCTTGGCGCCCTGGGCGAAAGAGGCAGGAGCTGCACCCAGCAGCAAAAGCATTCCCGTCAATAAAAGTCTCTTCATCTTTACAACGGAATATTTGAGTGCTTCTTGGCAGGGTTTGACAATTTTTTGGTCGAGAGCGACTGCAGCGCGCGGATGACGCGGAAGCGCGTGTTGCGCGGTTCGATCACGTCGTCGATATAGCCGTACTGTGCAGCGACGTACGGATTTGCGAATTTATCGCGGTAGTCGGCTTCTTTTTCGGCGATGAACTCGGCTTTTTTCGAGTCGTCCTCGATGGCGGCGATCTCCTTTGACGAGAGCACCTCGATAGCGCCTTTGGGACCCATCACGGCGATTTCGCCGGTCGGCCACGCGTAGTTGATGTCGCCGCGCAGGTGCTTCGAGCTCATCACGCAGTAAGCGCCGCCGTAAGCCTTGCGCAGGATTACGGTCACCTTGGGCACGGTCGCTTCGCCGTAAGCGAACAGCAGTTTCGCACCGTGGATGATGATGCCGCCGTATTCCTGGCCTGTGCCGGGCAGGAAGCCGGGAACGTCCACGAGGGTCACGATAGGAATGTTGAACGCATCGCAAAAGCGCACGAAACGGGCCGCTTTGCGCGAGGCGTTAATGTCGAGCACGCCGGCCATGTATTTGGGTTGGTTCGCGATGATGCCGACGCTCTGGCCGTTGAAACGGGCGAAACCGGTGACGATGTTCTGCGCGAACAATTTCTGGCATTCGAAAAAGTCACGGTTGTCGACGATCGCTCGGATGACTTCCAATACGTCGTACGGCTTATTCGGGTTGTCGGGGATGATCTCGTTGAGCGTATCCTCCAGACGGTCGATGCGGTCCGTGCAGACGGCCAGCGGAGCATCCTCCATGTTGTTCTGCGGCATGTAGGAGATGAGCTTGCGGATCAGCTCGATGCCCTCCTCCTCGGTATCGACGGCGAACTGCGCCACGCCCGACTTGGTGGTGTGCATCGTGGCACCGCCCAGCTGCTCCTGCGTCACGTCCTCGCCCGTCACGGTCTTTACGACCTTCGGGCCGGTGAGGAACATGTTCGAGGTCTCCTTCTTCATGATGATGAAGTCGGTCAGGGCGGGCGAATAAACGGCACCGCCGGCGCAGGGGCCGAAGATGGCCGAAATCTGCGGGATGACGCCCGACGACATCACGTTGCGCTGGAAGATGTTGGCATAGCCGGCCAGCGCGTTCACGCCTTCCTGGATACGCGCACCGCCCGAGTCGTTCATGCCGATGCAGGGGGCGCCGTTGCGCAGGGCCATGTCCATGACCTTGCAGATCTTGTCGGACATCGACAGCGACAGCGAACCCGCCGTCACGGTGAAGTCCTGTGCGAAAACATAGACCAGGCGTCCGTTGATCGTACCGTAACCGGTCACTACGCCGTCGCCGAAGGCATGGCTCTTGTCCATCCCGAAGTCGTAGCAGCGGTGCGTCACGAACATGTCGAACTCCTCGAAGGAGCCTTCGTCGAGCAGCATCTGGATACGCTCGCGGGCCGTGAACTTGCCCTTGGCATGCTGGGCGTCGATACGCTTCTGACCACCTCCGAGACGTGCGGTGGCACGGTTCTCGATGAGCTGGTTGATTTTGTTTTGAATTTCACTCATAAGTATGCTTGTTAGTATAGTTTCATGCACGTTCGTTCCGGACTGTCCCGCCCCGCGGCCGTCGGCCGCGTTTACTGGTCTGACCCACCCCCAAATCCCCGCCTCGGCGGGGACTTCTTCGCCGGCGGCGGCGTAAAAAACGGGGCCGAGGGAGCGATACGAACGCTCGTTGTTCCTATTTGTTCTTATTCTCGCAAAGCTCGGTGAGGATGCCCTGCGTCGATTTGGGGTGCAGGAAGGCGATGGTCATGCCCTCGGCGCCCTTGCGCGGGGTTTTGTCGATCAGGCGGATGCCCTTGGCCTCGGCGTCGGCGAGCTGCTCCTCGATATTCTCGCAGGCAAGCGCCATGTGATGAATGCCGACACCGCGGTTTTCGATGTACTTGGCGATGGTAGACTCCTCCGAAGTGGGCTCCAGCAGTTCGATCTTGGTCTGACCGAGCATGAAGAACGCCGTGCGGACCTTCTGGTCTGCGACCTCTTCGACGGCATAGCACTTCAGGCCCAAAACGTTCTCCCAATAGGGAATTGCTTCATCGAGGCTCTTCACCGCGATGCCAAGATGCTCGATATGAGAAACTTTCATAGCAAAATATTAATTTAAGTTAGTGGATGTTCCGTGTCATTTCAAGGCACTGTTATAAAACGAACACAAAGATAGGGCATTAAATTCGAAATACCCAAGCCTTTTATCGTATTTTTTTCGGAATATCTGTCACTTTTCGGGCCGGCCGCGCGCTTCACAACGAAGTGTAAATGTCGATCAGACGGCGGGCGACGGCGTATTCCGAAAAAAGCTCGGCGCGGCGGCGTTCGCGCCGGCGCATTTCGCTGCGGAAGGTCTCGTCCCAGAGCACGTTTTCCAATGCCGCGGCGACCTCTCCCACCGCTTCGGGATCGACATAAACTGCCGCGTCTCCGGCCGCTTCGCGGTTGAGCCGCGTATCGCTCAGCACCATCGGCAGCCCGGCCCTCAGCGCTTCGACCACGGGCACGATCGAAGCCTCGATTTCGGCGTCGGGCAGGTAGACGAAAGTCCGGGCCAGCCGGAACAGCGCCGGCAGGTCTTCGGGCGAAAGTTCGTAGATGAAATCCACCCGCGCCGCCATATGCCGCTCACGTGCATAGCCCAGCAGGAAGTCGGCATACGCCGTGCGGCGGCCGCACACCACAACTCCGACGCGCTGCGGCAGCGGGGGTCGGCCGGCGGTTTCGGCGCCGCCCCGCCGCCCTGCGGCAACGGCGGCGTCACTGCGCCCCGCATCCGCAACGGACACACCGACGTCGCGGCCCGCATCTCCGACGGATGTACGGGCACTGCGGCAAACACCTTCGACCGACATGTCGGCACCGCGGTCCGCGGCCCCAATGGCTTCGCCGACTCCGACGGTTTCGGCGATTTCGGCGGTTTCGGCGGTTTCGGCGGTTTCGGCGGTTTCGGCGGTTTCGGCGGTTTCGGCGCCGCCGCTCCGTGCGGTTCCGTCCGCGGGCCGGAGACGCTCCCGACCGGCGGCGGCGAACTCCGCGACCGTATTCCGGTTCGCATCCGGAGTGTCCGCACCGACGCCGCGCATCGCCAACCCGGCCCCGGCTTCCACGTCGCCGTACCCTCCGACGCCATCCGACGCCGTATCGTCGCGCCAGCCTGCATTTTCAGGATTCAGGTCCCCGCCGCCGTCCGGCTCCCGCACGGATCGCGCAACAGTCTCCGCAAAAGCCCCCGCTTCCGCAACCGATTCCACATTCCGTCCGGCTGCCCGCTCCCCGGTTCGCTCCGCAGCACCTCCTGCAGGTTGTTCCCCGGTCCGCGCCCCGGTTCGCATCCCAGTTTCCGCCCCAGCTTCAGTCCCGGTTTCCGCCCCGGTTTCTGTCCCAGCTTCCGTCCCGCTTTGCATCCCGGCTTGCGCCCCGGTTCGCTCCGCAGCCCGCACCTCAGTCCGTTCCGCTGCCGTCGGCATCTCCGCCCCTCTCGTTTCGAGCATCTCGCGCTCCCGCTCCCGGAGCAGGGCCAGCGCCTCGAACAGCACCTCCTGATTGTGGCGCGGCTCGACCGTCCCCAGCATCAGCACGAAATCGCGCGGCAGCGCATATTTGCGCCGCACGCCTTCCAGCTCGGCGCCGTCGGGCGGATTCTGCGGCATACGCGCCGCGAGCGGCATCACGACCTCGATCCTGCCGGGGTCGATCCGCAGCCGGTCCGAAAGCTCCTCCCGCGCGTCGCGGTTGACCGTAATCACCCGGCTGGCCGAACGCAGCATCCGCCGGTACAGGCGCAGCAGCACCAGCCGCTCGCCCAGCGAATAGAGATGCGGGTAGCGCAGGAAATTGAGGTTGTGGACCGTCATGACGCACGGTATGCGGCGCAGCAGCACCGGAAAGGGAAGTCCGGGCCGGAAGCCGTGGTAGAGGTCGAACTCCTTACAGCGCTTTCCGTCAATGATATATTCATGCTCCGGGGCATACTCGGCCAAAAGTCTGGCAAGGTGTTGGGAATAGGTTCCGGCAGGTGCGGCCGGGGTGTCGTCGAATCCGATTTTCATAAGTCCAAGTAAAAAATTTCGTCTATGTGGCAAATAATTGTTATCTTCGCTAAAAATAAGTCCGCTCTTATGAAGAAAGTACTGCTTATTTTACTCTTCGCGGCCCTGCTGCCTTTTGCGGCGGCCGACGCGCAGAATATCGCTTTGGGCGAGCGTGTGCCCGAACTGAAAGTCCCGGCATGGCTCGACGGACAGAAACCCGCAGCCACGCCGCGGCTGACCTACGTCGAGTTCTTCCAGTCGTCGAACGCGGCCTGCATCACGTCGCTCAAACAGCTCCGGGCGATGACGGACAAATTGGGTACCAAACTGCGCGTGGTTGTCATAACGCAGGAAAAAGAGGACAAAATAGGCCCCCTGCTCAGACCCTACCTATCGCCGCAAATCTCCGTGGCGATAGACGCCGGAGGCAAGATCTTCACGGCGTTCGGCGTGCAGTACGTTCCGTTCGGGGTGCTGGTCGATTCCAAAAACAGGGCGCTCTGGCAGGGAAATTCACTTCACCTGACACCCGAAATCATCGATAAATCAAGCAAATAACAACATGTCTTTCACCAAGATAAACCATTACGAAAAAGAGTACGCCGACATGCACCACGACACGGCTCTGAACGTCACCGAAGGCGTTGAAGATCAGCCGATCGTAAACCCTTACTTCACGCGCCGCAAGAAGCCGAAGCTCTCGACCGACCAATACGTCGAGGGCATTCTCGCCGGCAACATCACCACCCTTTCGCAGGCCATCACGCTCATCGAGTCCAACAACCCTGCGCACTACGCGCAGGCGCAGGAGATCATCGAGCGCTGCCTGCCGCACGCCGGGAAATCGGTCCGCATCGGCATCACGGGCGTCCCCGGAGCCGGAAAATCGACCTTCATCGAAGCCGTCGGCAACATGGTCACCTCGCTGCGGCACAAGCTCGCCGTGCTGGCCATCGACCCTTCGTCGGAACGCAGCGGCGGCTCGATTCTCGGCGACAAAACCCGCATGGAGAGCATTTCGGGCAATCCCGACGTCTTCATCCGCCCTTCGCCCTCGGCGGGATCGCTGGGCGGCGTGGCCCGCAAGACGCGCGAGACGATCGTGCTGTGCGAAGCCGCGGGATTCGACGTGATCTTCATCGAGACGGTGGGCGTCGGACAGTCCGAAACGGCCGTACATTCGATGGTCGACATGTTCATGCTGCTGCAGATTTCGGGCGCGGGCGACGAGCTGCAGGGCATCAAGCGCGGCATCATGGAGATGGCCGACATCATGGTAATCACCAAGGCCGACGGCGAAAACATCCACAAGGCCGAACTCGCCAAAACCCAGTTTCAGGGGGCGCTGCGGCTCTTCCCGGTGCCGGAATCGGGCTGGCGGCCCAAAGTCTACACCTGCTCGGCCGTAGCCGGAACGGGACTGGAAGAGGTATGGAAAGGCGTCGAGGAGTTCCTCGACCACATCGAGGCCAACGGCTACTTCCGACACAACCGCAACCGCCAGAACAAATACTGGATGTACGAGTCGATCAACGAAGTGCTGCGCAACTCGTTCTACCACGATCCCGCGGTCGAATCGCGCATCGCCGAATACGAACAGCGCGTGCTGGACGACAAGATCTCGTCGTTCATCGCCGCCAAAGAGCTGCTGGACATCTATTTCAAGGACCTGAAATAGTCCTCCGGCCGACGCACGCCGCGCGAACTGCGGATTGCGGAAACTTCTGGGAGAAATACGAACAAAAAAGAGGGTGTCTGCCGCAGTGCAGACACCCTCTTTCGTAGCAACACCCTATCTATCCGGCATAGCGCTCCCGTAGCAGGGCGGCCAGTTCGGGCATGCCCTCGGCGGCGCGTTTGCGGATCAGGGTCAGCGGATTGCGGATGCCCGCCGTATCGGGGTTGCCGGGATCGACGACGTAAATCGGAATGTCGGGGCGCACGTAACGCACCAGCGACGCTGCAGGATAGACCGCCAGCGAAGTACCCACGACGACCATGATATCCGCCGTCTGCGCGATCTCCGCCGCACGTTCGAACATCGGCACCGACTCGCCGAAAAAGACGATATGCGGCCGCAGCAGCGACCCGTCGGGAGCCGTGGCGTCGAGCCGCTGCTCCCACCCTTCGATCGGGACGATCAGCCCGGAATCGCGCGACGAACGCAGGCGAATCAGCTCGCCGTGCAGATGCGTCACCCGCGACGATCCGGCGCGCTCGTGGAGGTTATCGACGTTCTGTGTCAGCACCTCGACCTCGAAATCCCGCTCCAGCTCCGCGATGGCCCGATGCCCGGCGTTCGGCTCGGCGGCAAGCATCTCGCGGCGGCGTTTGTTGTAAAATTCGATCACGGTGGCGCGGTTGTGCGCCAAGGCTTCGGGCGTGCAGACATCCTCGATACGGTAGTCGGCCCACAGACCGTCCGAATCGCGGAACGTGGCAAGGCCGCTGTCGGCGCTCACCCCGGCACCCGTAAAAACGACTATTCTTTTCATAAACTAAAACTTTAGGTAACCCAATCTACTTCCCAATGCGGCAACCAATATCAACAGGACGAATCCGACCGCTTTCGTAACACCGACGGCCACGCCTTCGGTCACAATATCGTACGCCAGCATCGCCGCCAGCACACAAAAAGCGATCCCCAGCGCGGCTTTCGACAACAGGGATTTCCGCCGGGCGGGTTCGATGCCGTCCGCGGACGCAGTGCGGCCGCAGGATTCCGGATGCGCAGCGGATTCGCCGAACCTTTCAGCGCCGGCACGACCGGCGGATTCGCTGCACCTTGCGACCCCGGCTGGCATGGCGGCTCCGGCATTCGCGGCGGAGTCAATACGCCCGGCAGGTGCGGCATGGATGCCGGCTCCGGCACATCTGCGGGATTGCGCACACACGGCAGTCCCACGGGATTCGTTGCGCCTGCCGGTACGCCGCTCCTTGGGCGTCCATGCCGAGAGCAATGCGGGCAGGCCGAACAGCAGGGAACTTACCGCCGCATGCAGCGGCGACTGCCCCACCCACAAAAAATTGAGCGGGAACATCACCAGCGCGACCGCAAACACCGAAGCAATCGCATAAAACCATCTCCGGAGTCTCATCGCCCACCTCCTTCCGCCGCGGCACGGGCGCAAAGCATGTCGCGTCTTCGGCGTTCGGCTTTCAGCTTCCAAAGGCGCATTTCAGCCTCGGCGCGCAAACGCCGCCAGCGCAGCAGGCAGACGACGCATGCGACGAGCGCAGCGACACCCAATCCCAGCGTGGCGCGGGTCAACTCCTTCTCGCCGGAGACTCCCCAGAAAAAGAACGGCGGCAAAATGACAATCCAGACCACCGAAAGCGACAACAGCACCAGCCCCGCATCGCGCCACCGCCGGCGCGGACGACGGCGGCGGTAATCGAGCGCCATTTCGCCGAGGGCGAGGGCGGCGCCCAGCGCCAGCACACCCCAATAGACCCAGCGGGGCAGCCAGTCGGGCCGAAGCAGGAGAAAAAAGACCAGCAGTCCGCCCACGACCTGCAAACCGGAGACAATCCGCCCATACCGCAGACCGGACATATTCCGTCCCGGACGCAAACCGGACACACCCAGAACCGGACGTAAACCGGACACGCTCCGAACCGGACGCAAAGCGGAAATGCCCTGCCCCGGACGCAAAGCGGACACACCCCGACCCGGACGCACACCGGACACGCTCCAAACCGGACGCAAAGCGGAAATGCCCTGCCCCGGACGCAAACCGGACACACCCCGCCCCGGACGCACACCGGACACGCTCCGAACCGGACACAAAGCGGACATGCCCCCGTCTGATTGCGAGCCACGGAGTTTTCCACACAATCCTATTCGATTTTTGCTCAATAGATTGCACATATCAATTAGCGTATCGGTTAAATATCGTCGGGATAATCGCTCCGGGGCGGAACCGGGGGTTTTGCAGAAGCGGCATCGCCCGACGGAAGCCCCGTCGAATCGCCGGACTCCGGTCCGGCGGGACGGGGCTTTTTCAGGCGGCCGCTGCGGCGCAGGGCGTCGGCGATGATCCACTGCAGCTGCCCGTTGATCGAGCGGAACTCGTCGGCCGCCCACCCTTCGAGCGCCTCCATGGTCGCGGCGTCGATGCGAAGTACGAAACTCTTGTTATTGTTCTCTTTAGCCATCGGCAGTTAAATCAATGGTGAAGGGTTCCGGCATTGACTACCGGCTGCGCGGCTTCGTCGGCGCAGAGCACGACGAGCAGGTTGGTGACCATCGCCGCCTTGCGCTCCTCGTCCAGTTCGACGATATGTTCGTTGCCCAGACGCTCCAAGGCCATGTGAACCATCGACACGGCGCCCTCGACGATCTTTTCGCGGGCCGAAATGATGGCGTCGGCCTGCTGGCGGCGCAGCATCACGGCGGCGATTTCGGGGGCATAGGCCAGATAGTTGACGCGGGCATCGTTGGGTTCCAGCAGCATAAAGCCCGCCATGCAGATCAGCATGCAGAGACACCAGACCGCACCGGTCACGACCGGCCCGACGCCGAACGCCAGCCCTGCGTCGATACGCTGCGCGCCGAACACGATCGCACACACACCCAGCGCCAACCCGACGAGGATCAGCGTCAAAGCCAGAAAACCATTGCATTTCCAGCCCTTGTAGACAAAATTTCCATTCTCCATATCCGCAAGTTTTAGGTGATATTATTTTGATATCACAAATATATCGAATTATTCCGTGATTCCAAATATTTCCCGACTTTTTCAAGGGGGGGGGGCGGGATCGGAAGGCAAACAAGCAGAAACGGAAACGGAAACGGGAACAGGACGGGACAGGACGGGACAACGGGACGGGACAGGACGGGACGGGACAGGACGGAATGATGCAAAAAAATCAACCGTTCGGAGCCGAAAACGGCATCACCCGCGGGAGGTTGGTCCGGCAGCAGGTTGAGTACAAAGCGGAAAGGGGCTTGCGGGCCGCAGACGGAGGTTTTCAGGCAAAAAAAGCACGCCGGATTTCAGGTCCGGGCAACCTCACCACGGCACGGTTCATGCAAGGTCGTATGCTCGTAAACCAAAAATAAATTTACGTTATGAATCAGCAAAGACACACCAACGAGGACACGCTGACCGATATTTTCGGTTCGGAAGAGATGCGCAATCCCGCGCCCACGGAGTTTATCCCCAAAGGCAAGACATCGCCCGAAATCGCCTACCAGTTAGTCAAGGACGAAACCTATCCGCAGACGCAGCCGCGGCTCAATCTGGCGACGTTCGTGACGACCTACATGGATGATTACGCCACGCGCCTGATGAACGAGGCGATCAACGTCAACTATATCGACGAGACGGAGTATCCGCGTGTCGCGGTGATGTGCGGCCGCTGTCTGAATATCGTCGCCAATCTGTGGAACACCCCCGAAAAGGCCGAGTGGAAGACCGGAGCGCTGGGCATCGGTTCGTCGGAAGCCTGCATGCTGGGCGGCGTGGCCGCATGGCTGCGCTGGCGCAACCGCCGCAAGGCCGCAGGCAAACCTTTCGACAAGCCGAATCTGGTGATGAGCGCCGGATTTCAGGTCGTATGGGAGAAATTCTGCCAGTTGTGGCAGATCGAACTGCGCACCGTGCCCCTGACGCTGGATCACATCACGCTCGATCCCAAGCAGGCGCTGGAGATGTGCGATGAAAACACGATCTGCATCGTGCCCATAGCCGGTGTGACGTGGACGGGTCTGGACGACGACATCGAGGGGCTGGACAAGGCGCTCGACGAGTACAACGCCAAGACCGGCTATGAAATCCCGATCCACGTCGACGCAGCGTCGGGCGGTTTCATCCTGCCGTTCCTCAAACCCGAGAAGAAGTGGGACTTCCGCCTCAAGTGGGTATTGTCGATCTCCACGTCGGGCCACAAGTACGGCCTGGTATATCCCGGCCTGGGATGGGTGGTATGGAAGGACAAGAAATACCTGCCCGAGGAAATGTCGTTCTCGGTAAACTACCTGGGCGCCAACATCACGCAGGTCGGCCTCAACTTCTCGCGCCCCGCAGCGCAGATACTCGGCCAGTACTACAACTTCATCCGCCTGGGATTCGAGGGGTACAAGGAGATACAGCAGAACTCGATGGACATCGCCAAGTACTGCCACCAGCAGATCGGCACGATGAAATGCTTCAAGAACTACTCGACGGAGGTCGTCAACCCGCTGTTCATCTGGATGATGAATCCCGAGTACGACAAGAAGGCCAAGTGGACGCTGTTCGACCTGCAGGCCAAACTGCAGCAGAGCGGCTGGATGGTTCCCGCCTATACGATGCCCAAGAACATCGAGGACGTGGTCGTAATGCGTATCGTGGTGCGCCAGGGCATGTCGCGCGACATGGCCGACATGCTGATGGGCGACATCCGCAACGCCATCGCCGAATTCGAACAGCTGGAGTACCCCACTACCTCGCGCATCAAGTACGAGAACAAGGAACACCAGAAAGGAAAAGTCTTTACGCACTAATATGCCCCGTCCGGCCGCAGGCGTGTCCGGGAAGGGCATGCCGGGCCGCCGGCACCGGACGGCAGACCGACAGCCGGGAGCGGGCAACTCCCATATCGGACTGTACGTACGGCGTGACGCCGAAGCGTCACAGGTCACCGTCCCGGCACCCCTGCTTCGGCAGGGGTTTTTACGAGAGGGCTCCGGCACCCCGGAACGAATGCCGGAAAGCGGGCGCCCCGGCGCCTGCAGCCAAAGCATTTCGCGCCCTGCGGGGTTGCGAAGGGTCGCGCTGACGGCTTCCACTCGCAGTGGAGGCCGTCTTTTTTTATCGGGATGCAGCCGAGGGGCACAAAGGACGACCGCGGAATCACACAGGCCCTCAGAGGGGCATCCGCACTGGCCGGGGCACAGGAAGAAAGCATTCAGCCCGGACACAGGGCGGGCACCGGCCGTAAAGGGACAATCCGGCCGGCGGGAGAGACGCTGCGACCAATAAGACAAATATGTGCCCGGAAAGGAGAAAAACAACCGGAGGGGAGGCGGATGCGATTTTCATTATACCGATTTGTTTTGTAACTTTACGACGTTTTTATCCAACCGCAGACAAATGGCAGAAACATTCAATATCTTCCTGATCGTCATGGCCGTGCTGGCCGCCGGGGTTTACGTCGCCCTGCACTTTTTCGAAGCCGGGTACGGCTATCTGTTCAACCCGAAATACGGCCCCCCGGTACCCAACAAGGTGGGCTGGGTCGTGATGGAGTCGCCCGTGTTCATCGCAATGTGCGTGCTCTGGCTCATGTCCGGGCGGACATGGGAGGCCGGGCCGCTGGCGCTCTTCGTGCTGTTCCAGGCGCACTACCTGCAGCGCGCCTTCATCTTCCCGCTGCTGCTGCGCGGAGAGTCGAAGATGCCGCTGGGGATCGTCGTGATGGGCATGGCGTTCAACACCCTCAACGCGCTGATGCAGGGCGGGTGGATCTTCTACGTCTCGCCCGAAGGCTATTACGCCGACTGGTTCGCAAAGCCCTACATTTACGTCGGGGGAGCCCTGTTCATGGCGGGGATGGCCGTAAACCTCCATTCCGACCATATCATCCGCAACCTGCGCAAGCCGGGCGACACGCGCCACTACATTCCCCGCGGGGGGATGTTCCGATACGTCTCGTCGGCCAACTATTTCGGCGAACTGCTCGAATGGACGGGCTTCGCCGTGGCTTCGTGGTCGTGGGCCGGGGCGGTATTCGCCTGGTGGACGTTCGCCAACCTCGCGCCCCGTGCGGCATCGCTCTACAAGCGTTACGCCCAAGAGTTCGGGAAGGAATTCACGGCGCTGAAACGAAAAAAGATCATACCTTTCATCTATTAACCTACCGGAAAATGTCATCACTGTTCACCCCTTATAAATTAGGCCCCGTGACACTGCGCAACCGCACGGTACGTTCGGCGGCGTTCGAGTCGATGGGGCGTCATTTCGGCCCCACGGAGCAGCTCAAGGAGTACCACGTTTCGGTGGCGCGCGGCGGCGTGGGGATGACCACGCTGGCCTACGCCGCGGTATGCCGCAGCGGGCTGTCGTTCGACAAGCAGTTGTGGCTGCGCCCAGAGATCGTGCCCGGGCTGCGCGGGATAACCGACGCCGTACACCGCGAAGGCGCGGCGGCCGGCATCCAGATCGGGCACTGCGGCAACATGACCCATTTGACGACCGCCGGGCAGATCCCGATCGGCGCGTCGACGGGGTTCAACCTCTATGCCTACACCCCCGTGCGGGGTATGCGCAAGGACGAGATCGCGCAGGTGGCACGGGATTTCGGGAAGGCCGTCCACACCGCGCACGACGCGGGGTTCGACTCGGTGGAGGTACACGCCGGGCACGGCTACCTGATTTCGCAGTTCCTTT
>ERZ825137.4230-NODE-4230-length-14596-cov-4.182587_pt1 | contig 14596 bp, 10 predicted proteins | sample MGYA00519873_ERZ825137 | MGnify/ENA primary metagenome ERZ825137 (study PRJEB31778, sample SAMEA3449190) | human gut metagenome | biome: human gut; feature: human-associated habitat; material: faeces | place: United Kingdom | collected 2010/2012 ...
TACCGGGCGGCAACAATATTCAGAAGTACATTGGCGATACTGGTAATCCCTTGTCTGGAAAAGTTGGGAGCACCGCCTGCCAGAATGTGATAAATCCGCTCTTTCGTAAAGCGTGCTGTCCGGAGGCTTACGGGAATATTGCCATGCTTTCCTGATAATATAAATAAGGTAATAGAGCCAATAACCTGTCCGGCAAATGTCGCCCATCCGGCGCCGATAAAGCCCATATTGAATCCGAAGATCAGAATTGGATCAAGAATCATATTGCTTAACATACCGGCGAGCAGACCGAGCATACCATCTTTCACATTGCCACACAGACGCAGCTGGTTATAAACAGTGAGTGCGAAGAGACTGAACGGAATGCTGAAAATAATGATTCTTAAGTATTCCGTAGTAAAGGTAAGGAGCTGCGCAGAAGCACTTCCACCAAGCAGGCGGGCCAGCGGTTCTACAAGGAAGGACAAGAGAACCATCAGCACAATACCGGTTCCGAGAGCCATTACAATTCCTGATGAGGATAAAGCCCTTGCTTCCGCATCGTCCTGTTCTCCAAGCTTTCGGGACATGGAATTGCCGCTTCCATATCCAAACCAGAAACCAACGGCCTGTATAAAGCTTACAAAGCTGAAAACAATACCAATGGCAGCCGTCATGCTCTTATTATTCAATTGTCCGATAAAGAAGGTATCCGTCAGGTTATAGACCATATTAATCAGCATACCGATAATGGTCGGGATTGCTGTTTTAATCAGCAGGGGCAGAACCGGTTGTGTGAGGATACGTTCTCTTCTTGATTGTTTTTTTCCCTTCTCCATAGGAGAGATCACCATATTACTTTCTACTTTATTAAAATTGATTTTATGAATCTGTTTTCTGTTTCTATTTTTTAAATTGATCTACGGAAGAACTTTTTTCAAAATATGATTGTCTATCAGAAATCAACAGGAGGTAACTTCTCCGTGATCACCGTCTACCTTAATGGTATCGCCATCCTGAAACTTCGTTGTGGCAAAGCCAACACCGAGAACGGCGGGAATCCCATATTCTCTTGCGACAATGGCAGCATGGCTTAAGGCAGAGCCGGTATCTGCAACGACAGCACTGGCCAGACCGAACAAAGGCGTCCATTCGGGATCTGTCAGATGACAGACCAGAATATCTCCTTTATGCATCTTGTGAAATTCTTCCGGCCCATGGATCAGGCAGACCTTTCCGATTGCAACTCCGGCACTTCCGCTGACACCCTTTAATACATCGCCATTGGAGTCAAATACCAGAAGCTTGGAGGCATCCCATACCTTCTGGGAAAGCTCATGTTTGCTGTCACGGCGTCTGATCTTTTCCTTGTCACTTTCGGATAAAGAGCCGCGCCTGCAGGTCTCAATGAGTTCTTTTACAAACAGATTCGCAATACCACCTTCAAAGTTTTCGTTACCAAGCAATAGCTGGTTGGCACGTTTCAGACAGCGGCGGACACAGCAGAAAATGGTCTCCCACAAATACTGGCTTTCCTCCCGGACAATGTGGAAATACCGGAAATCCTCTATTTTCTTTTGAAGTGCCGGATATTTGTCTCCGTAAATTTCCTTCAATTGATTCATTAATACAGAAAAGTCCTTATTGTCTTCTCCTTTTACCACGGATTGTCCCTGCTCGGCAATTAATGGCTGTAAAATATGGATTAAGCGGTCAGGATCTTCCAACAGGGTCTGTGCATGGACACAGTAGCAGTTGTAGTCGGATTTGTAGCCGTTCTTTTGTAAAAAGGCATCGAAACGATCCTTAATATAAGGAAACTTCTGACAGAGATCCTTATATTTTGTTCCTGCCAGGATTTCTGCAGAGAGCTTTTCGTCTGTCCTGATTTTGGTGGCAAGAGCAGCAACATCTCTGGTTACCTCAGCAGTTTTATTATTTAAGCCCCAGAATAAATCGTATTTGGTATATTTCGGATCTATCTTTTGTACCGTCTTTTCGAGATCACTGGCGAGAACAGAAGGGAAAAGAGCATACTTAAACCGGTCATAGGTCAGGCGGCTTAACAATTCCAGACTGTAAGTAATAAATTCACCGCATTCCTTCAGGGATTTATTTCGAAAATCCATCTCTGTGATTTTAGCCACCTCAGATTCGTATTCCGGCATAAAGGCATGGCATTTCTTTGCACAAAGGTCAAAATTTTTCAGCATTTTTAAGGTGCCTGGGAGCCTGAAAATATTCCTATTGAGTCCGATCTTTGAGATGGGAAGTGTCTGGATGCCGTCATCGTCCATCTGCGGATCGGTAGTAAGTATGAGACCGTTTTCTCCAAAGATTTTTGCTTTCTGATGGTTAATGGTCAGCATGTAATCATAATCAAGCGGACGATAGGCATAGGGCATTTTCTCCAGCTGGAAGGCCATATTTTCCTTTTCTTTTCCTTTAATGGTGCTGTTCTTTATGTATTCGGCAACCTGCCGGTTCTCTTCGGAACGATCCATCTTAAGGGTGGTAATGGCACGTGCCTGTAAGATGTATACCAATCCATCGCGGATTCCCCATTCAATATCCATTGGATGTCCGTAATGGGTTTCCACGCGGACAGCTTCGGCACAGAGAGCTGTAATTTCCTGCCTGTTCAGACAGCGTTCCTGCTGCATCTTTGTGGAAACAGGAACTTCTCTGGTATCTGCGCTGCCGGCTTCATCGGCGTAGATGATCTGTGTCTGTTTGGAGCCGATCTGGCAGGATTTAAGGTTTCCCTTTTTATCACATAAGTAGCTGTCAGCAGTAACCCGTCCGCTTACGACACTTTCACCGAGTCCGTAACTTGCATTGATCTGTATTTCTTCGGTATTGTGTGTGATTGGATTTACAGTGAAGAGAACACCGGACTTCTCGCTTTCCACCATTTCCTGAATGACAACTGCGAGAGCAACAGAAAGCTGATCGTAACCCTGATTGCAGCGGTAGCAGACGGCGCGGTTTCCCCAAAGGGAAGCATAGCAGCTTTTTACCCTGGCAAGAACTTTATCGATACCGCGGACATTTAAGTAGGTTTCCTGCTGGCCGGCGAAGCTTGCGTCCGGCAGATCCTCAGCGGTTGCAGAGGAACGTACTGCTACACGTATGTGCTCCCCAAGCTTCTGGTATTTCTTGCGAATGGCCGTTTCCACCTCTTCCGGAAGATTTCCCTGCATAATCAGATTTCGTAATTTGGCAGCAGCCTCCAGGAGCTTTGCTTCGTCCGCTCCGGCAGCAGTCAGCTCCTTTCGGAAGATTTCATCCAGATGATTTTCTTTAAGGAATGCCCGGTAGGACTCGGCGGTTACAACGAAACCACCCGGAACCGTAATTCCTGCAGCGGTCATTTCACCAAGATTTGCACCCTTTCCACCGGCGGTTAAAATATCATCTTTTTTAATTTCCTTGAAATCGAGAGTCATTTTGTTATTCATATCTGGTTCCCTTTCCTGAATAGTTACCCTGATTTATATGTTGTTATAATAGTTCAGCAATGTCATCATAAGTTGACGGATTGCATAAACTGGCTAAAGGGTTATAAATCTCCTTACATTATCTTCAATAAAAGCTTTCAATATCTGGTCAAAGTACTCCGGATCAAACTGCACGGAGTTGGAAAACAGAACAAAGCTTCCCGCAAATACATTAACAAGTCCGCGTACATCCACGTTCCTCACAGCGCCGTGGTCTTTCCAATAGGAAGCGAGCTTTTCAAGAAAATACTGATAAACCACACCAAAACGATTTTCGGTATCCACATTGACTCTTGAAAGAATAGCAAAGCTCTGGGAGTAAACCGGCTGGTTCTGCCCTTTATGCATGAGATCCATGGAATTCACATAGATGATTTCCGTTAAGAATCCGACAGGATCCGGCAGAGAGTCCGGGAAACGCTGCTCTAAAAGATCGAGCTTTTGCTGTGCACGGAAATGCATCACGTCCAAAACCAGTGCGTCCTTATCTTTCCAGAAGCTATAAAAGCTTCCCTGTGCAATACCGACACGCTTCGTCAATTCCTGAATGCTTAAGGATTTTGTTCCTTTGTCATGGAACAGATCGAGGGCTGTTTCCATGATGCGGATTTTGATTTGCTCTTTTTCTTCTTCACTAAATGCTTTTGCCATTGCAGGAGAATATCCTTTTCTTTATATATTTTACTTTCAACAACTACATGTTAGCATACACTAACCAAAATAGCAATGAATATTTTTATGAATGTTCATTGCTATAATATGAGGCTATGGAGAATATTAAAATAACGTAAATAATAAGTAAATTTATGTTAAATCTATTTTGAAATTATTGATAAGAAAAGGTATCTGTGTTAAGATATCTTTACTTATTCTTATGAAACGGGGAATTGACAGATTATTCTATAAGAAAGGCGAATAACGGTTCTGTGTGCTTGAAGTCCCGGTTGCTGAATGAGGAATAGAACAGTTACGAAAGGCGATATATTGTTGAAATTTCTTCCTTCGAATCTCCGTGAAAAATTTAAAGAAACCTTAAAAGCAGTACTTCCGATCATAGCCATTGTGCTTGTGCTATGTTTCACCATTGCGCCGGTTTCACCCAGTATTATCTTAATGTTTCTGGTGGGCGGTGTTTTGTTGATTATGGGAATGCTGCTTTTTAACGTTGGTGTGGATATTTCCATGACTCCGATGGGCGAACGTGTCGGTACGACAATGACGAAATCGAAGAATATCTTCATAATGATTGCATTAAGCTTCCTGCTGGGTGTGATGATTACGATTTCCGAACCGGATCTTCAGGTGCTTGCCGGTCAGGTTCCCTCGATCCCCAATATGGTGCTGATTCTTACTGTGGCTGTTGGTGTGGGCTTCTTCCTGGTGCTTGCTCTTGTACGTATGCTGTTTGGAATCCAGTTATCCCATATGCTGTTGGTATTTTATGCGGTTGTATTTACGCTGGCTTACTTTGTTCCGGGAGATTTCCTTGCGGTGGCGTTCGATTCAGGCGGTGTTACCACAGGGCCAATGACAGTACCGTTTATTATGGCACTCGGTGTCGGTATTTCCGCAATCCGAAGCGATAAGCGGGCAGCAGACGACAGCTTTGGTCTGGTTGCCTTATGCTCCATCGGGCCGATTCTTGCGGTTTTAGTGCTAAGTATGATTTACCGGCCGGATGTAAATGCCATGAGTACTGGATCTGAACCGATTCAGATTATGGACGATACGGTGCAGATGTGGCGTGCTTTTATGGAGGAATTTCCGGCATATATGAAGGAGATTGCAATTTCCCTTCTGCCAATCATTGTTTTCTTCTTTTTATTCCAGTTGATTTCAAAAGATATCCAAAAGCGGCTCCTGGTTAAGATCGTTGTGGGTCTTTTATATACTTATGCAGGTCTTGTACTCTTTCTTACAGGTGTAAATGTCGGATTTATGCCGGCAGGTAATTATCTGGGACAGACGATAGCGGGACTGCCATATCGTTACATACTGATTCCGATTGGTATGCTGATTGGTTATTTTATTGTTAAGGCAGAGCCTGCGGTATTTGTGCTGACGAAGCAGGTAGAAGAGATTACCTCAGGGGCGATCAGTGCCAAAGCAATGGGAACGAGCTTATCCATCGGTGTATCGGTATCCATCGGAATGGCGATGCTGCGAGTGCTTACAGGTATTCCGATTATGTGGTTCGTTATTCCGGGATATGCAATTGCGCTGCTGCTTACGTTCTTTGTACCGAAGATCTTTACGGCGATTGCATTTGACTCCGGTGGGGTGGCGTCCGGTCCGATGACTGCAACCTTTCTGCTTCCGCTTGCTATGGGTGCATGTGAGGTTACAGGTGGCAATATCATGACCGATGCATTCGGTGTGGTTGCCATGGTAGCGATGACGCCGCTGATTACGATCCAGATTCTTGGTGTGGTATTCCGCGTGAAGGAAAGTCAGGCACACAAGCGTGCCGCAGTTGGTGCAGATGTGGCTGTTCTTGCCTCCGGGGATATGGATATCATCGAGCTTTAATTATGGATTTTGCATGGTGACTGTGAGGGATGGAACAGTGATCAGAAAGGGTAATCTATGAGTGACGTTTATATTATGACGACGATCATTGATCGTAAGAATAGTAAGAAATACATTGATTTATATAAGAAGGATAAGCTGGAGGTCATGTATATTACTCTGGGAGAGGGAACCGCGAGGGGAGATATTCTGGATTATCTGGGATTGGAAGCTTCGGAAAAGATGGTGATCTTCAATTTCGTGCAGCAACATGACTGGATGCTGACGAAAAAGAATCTGCAGCGGAAGCTTCAGATTGATGCGCCCGGAGAGGGAATTGCCTTCCTGGTGCCGTTAAGCAGTATCGGAGGAAAAAGAACACTGCAGTTTTTACTCGATAGACAGGAATTGCCGGAAAGTGAGGAATCGACATTGAAGGATACCACGTATGAATTAATTGTTGCAATTGCAGATCAGGAAAATTTGGAAATGGTGATGGATGCAGCCCGCGGTGCCGGTGCCTATGGTGGAACGGTGATTCATGCGAAGGGAACCGGCATGGAATATGCGGAAAAGTATCTGGGTGTGACAATTGCCGCAGAAAAGGCCATGATCTTTATTGTAACCAAAAAGGATCAGAAGAACAGCATTATGAAGGCGATTATGGAGCAGGCCGGAATGCAGACTCCTGCAAAGACGATTGTATTTTCACTTCCGGTTACTGATACAGCCGGACTGCGTCTCGTTGATCTTGACGAGGAGAATGAATAAATATCTGTAACTGTTCAAATTACCACGCAGATGATCTATGGGACAGGTTATTTAAAATCCCTTCATGGCATATAATTTTTTCTCAAGAATATCAAGTGCCTGTTCGTTCTGGTTCTGGCAGAAGCTGACTAATGTGTCTTCATCCGCATTTTTGAGGCAAGAGGTATCGGCACCTAATTGTACGAAACAGATATAATTATCAATGACTTCAATCCGGGAGGCTTCGACCTTGGCATGGTTTATTGGCTGCTTTTCGTAGGTTTTCAGAAGCTTTTCCCGGTACTGGTCAAGAAGGAGTTCCACGTTGGTAACCTCCTCCTCCTTGGCTTCCACAAGGATCATCATATCCGTACCGGCTTCAGTGTGTTCATACTCGGCAAGAAAGCTGTGGTACATCTTTCCCGTAATTCCGGTTAATTCTTCAAATTCTTCTGCGGTATACAATGCATTCGGCCAGTAATTTTCTCCCAGCATTTCCATAACAGATTTCCGAAGCTCACGCATAACGGGCGATAAGGAGTAAGTACTGTCTACCCTGGAGGTGTTTACCGTCTCGAAATCTTCATTTTCGTAGCTTTCTGTGGAAGGATAGATATTGTGAGCGAAGGAGCAGCCACACAGGCATCCACAGAAGGTAACAAGGATAGAAAATACAACTATGGTCTTTTTCATAATCAGGTTCATAATTAATGGGATTCCTTTCTGAAACTATAATGATATGTATCGGGAACCAGATGCGGTCATTTGTTGAACAGGACTTTACAGTAATTCTGTATAACATCAGATGGAATTTAAAATACTGGCTATAGAAAGGATTATTTCCGGAAATTAGACAAACTATACAATTGATGCTAAACTACAAGAAGTGCAGATTCATCATTTGATTAAGCGAGGTTACTTATGCTTTTTAATTCCTATATATTTATATTTTTATTTCTGCCTCTTGCACTGCTTGGCTGGTATGGGCTGAACCGCTGCAGGGCATATGAAATGGCGAAATTATTTCTGGCTGTAATGTCATTATGGTTTTACGGCTATTTTAATCTATATTATCTGTTTGTGATTCTGGGAAGTATTCTGGTGAACTACCTGTTGAGCTTTCTGTTAAAGAAATTTTCATCACCGAAGGTATGCAGGGCCGGACTCTGGGCAGGTGTACTCTTAAATCTGGGTATTTTGTTTTACTTTAAGTATTATGATTTCTTCTTTGAAAATGTAAATGCGGTTTTTAAGACAGACTTTACACTGAGACATATACTGCTTCCGCTCGGTATCAGCTTCTTCACGTTTCAACAGCTCTCCTTTATCATTGACAGGGCGAAGGGCAAGGCAGAGCATTATTCCTTTATTAATTATCTGACCTTTGTTACCTTCTTTCCACAGCTGATTGCCGGACCGATTGTGCTGTACAAGGAGATGATGCCGCAGTTTGAGGATACGAAGAACCGCCGTTTTAACAGTGATCAGTTTGTGAAGGGAATCATTATATTCACGATCGGATTAGGTAAAAAGGTGCTTCTGGCAGACAATCTGGCACTTCCGGTGAATTTTGGCTTTGAGCAGAATCTGTTTCTGGATACGCCGTCCACTCTGCTGATGATTCTGGCGTATACATTCCAGATTTATTTTGATTTCAGCGGATACAGTGATATGGCGATCGGTCTTGGCAAGATGTTTAACATCGAGCTTCCCATAAACTTCAATTCACCGTATAAGGCCTGCTCGGTGAAGGAGCTCTGGCAGCGCTGGCATATGACGTTGTCCCGGTTTTTCATCCAGTATGTATACATTCCAATGGGAGGAAGCCGTAAGGGCAAGGCGCGCACGATCTTTAATACGTTTATGGTCTTTTTCTTAAGCGGACTCTGGCACGGGGCGAACTGGACCTATATTGCATGGGGCTCCATGCAGGGCCTGCTGGTGATCTGGGATAACCTGGGAATAGTCGGTGTAAAGGGCTCGAATGAAAAGATGCCTGCAAAATGGTATATTCCAAGATGGCTTGGCTGGATTTTTACATTTGGATTCTTTAATCTGTCGCTGATTTTCTTTGGAAGCAGCAGTATGACGGCGGCCATCCAGTTATTTAAGAATATTTTTGCATTTAAGAATACAGGATATCTCTTCAAGCTGGCAGCAAATCTGGATATTCCGGAGTTTTACCTCATAAAACAGGTACTTACCCTAAAGTTCCCCGATATGCTGCAATATGCTTATGTGGTACTATTCCTGCTGCTGCTTGTTATCAGCGCCGTTGTGATCAGCCGGAAGAATACGCTTCAGATGGTAGCAGAGAATCCTTTCCGTAAAAAGCTGTGCGCATGGGTGGTATTTATTTTCGTATGGTCTGTGATTTCCTTCTCACAGGTAAGTACATTTATTTACTTCAACTTTTAGCAACAGTTCCGCCGTGCAGAAATCAACATATGAAGTCTGTGGGAGCTTGCTCACAACAGACTTCATATGCTGATTTCTATAGGGCGGACGCCCGAAAATGAAATAAGTTGTCGGCCAATACAGAAAAAGAGAAATGAAAGCTTCGCCCCGACAACTTATGAATTGTCGGCGGAACTGTTGCGAAAGAGGAAGCGGACGCCCGAAAATGAAATAAGCAATATAAATTTATATAATAAGGAAAAAATATGACTTCAAGACAATTTTTAAAGCGTTTTTTCATAGGAAGCGGATCCCTGTTGTTGCTGTGCATAGCAGTTGTAGTGATCTTTGATCCCTTTTTCCAGTATCATAAGGCTCTTCCGGGACTGAAGGCAGTACTGGCAGATAAGGAATATCAGGTGGTCGGGACGCTAAAGAATTTTGACTATGACAGTGTGGTGGTGGGATCCTCCGTAGCGGAGAACTACAATAACAGCTGGTTTGATGAGGGCTTTAACTGCCATGTGATTAAAGCGATCCGTTCCTACGGTGCAACGGCGGATCTCTGCTATCTTCTGGATGAAGCTTTTGAACATCAGCAGTTAAAATATGTTTTTTATAATCTGGATCCGTCGGCTCTTGTTGCAGATCCGGAACCGACCTTTGAGCTGACGGGCTGTCCGATGTATCTGTATGATAATAATTATATCAATGACATTCAGTATGTGCTGAATAAGGGAGTCCTGTTTGAGAAGATTCCTTATATGATTGCGAAGTCTGTAACCGGTGACTATAACGAGGATGAATCCTATAACTGGGCACAGTGGAAGGAATTTAATTCCGATATGGCGTTGGGGCTGTATATCCGGAAGCCCTCCATTGCGGAAGAAAAGCCGGAAAAATATTATGAGGATCTGCTTTCCCAGAATCTGGAATTGCTGACCTCAAGGATCGAAGCACATCCGGAAACGGAATTCTATATTTTCATGCCGCCGTATTCCATGCTCTGGTGGGACAGCACCTATCGGGACGGGGATCTTGCCGCTTATCTGTATAATATGGAAACAGCGATGAATACGCTGCTGGAATACGATAATGTACGGTGCTTTTATTTCATGAATGACCGCGAGACGATCTTAAACCTGGAAAATTATATGGATATCCTGCATTTTTCAGATGAAATCAATCATCAGATCTGCAATGATTTGATTGATGGAAAGTTTGAAGTCACAAAAGAAAACTGCCATGAAGTGATTGAAGATATGCGCTCCCTGGCAGATGAGATTGTAACGAAACTAATTCTTCCATACGAAGACAGGATTAAATTCGATCTTGTAGATGAAGAGTAAATGTTTCTATATAGATTTATTTATTTCCTGACCTGTTCCATAATGAGGCTCATAATGGTTTTAATGGCATTTAACTGGTTGCTCTTTGCCATGGCATCAATGTAATGCTGGCGTTCAAAGAAGAGCTCTGTCACCTTCTCACATAACATTTCAGGCGTCAGGGCATCGTCATCTAAAACAACGGAGAAGCCCTGTGATTCAAAGGATTTCGCATTCAGGATCTGGTCACCGCGGCTGCTGCTTGCGGATAAAGGAATGAGGACGTTGGGCTTCTTTAAAGCAAGCAGCTCACAGATGGAGTTTGCGCCTGCACGGGAAATGACAATGTCTGCCGCAGCAAATAAATCTTTTAATTCTGATTTCACATAATCAAACTGCTTATATCCGGCAGTGCCGTTCAGCTTTTCATCAACCTTATCCTTACCACAGATGTGAACGACTTGAAAATCCTGTAACAGGACAGGAAGTGCATCGCGGACGGCAATGTTAATGGAGTTCGCACCGAGACTTCCGCCGATCACCATAATTACCGGTTTGGAAGTATTAAAGCCACAGAAGGAAAGTCCGTCTGCCTTATTGCCATTTGCAAGTTCTTCACGGATCGGCGAACCGGATAAGACCGCCTTATCTTTAGGAAGCATGGCGAGTGTTTCCGGGAAGTTACAGCAGACCTTTTTCGCAACGGGAATACAAAGCCTGTTGGCAAGTCCGGGGGTCATATCGGATTCATGGATGATACACGGTATATGGAGAGCGGCAGCGGCCCGGACGACGGGAACACTGACAAAGCCTCCTTTGGAAAAGACCACATCGGGCTTAAGCTGCTTCAATATCTTCTTAGCCTCCCCAAAGCCCTTAATGACCTTGAAGGGATCCGTGAGATTCTTTACATCAAGATAACGTCGGAATTTGCCGGTGGAAACACCATAATAAGGAATATGAAAGTCTTCGATCAGTTTCTTTTCGATGCCATCATAGGAACCGATATAAGATATTTCAAAGCCTGCCTTTTGTAAATGCGGCAGCAGTGCAATATTCGGAGTAACATGGCCGGCTGTACCGCCGCCGGTCAGTACAATTTTATAACCAGTTGATTGTTCCATACAGATGCCTCCCATTTTGGTTCGATACATGAAAGTATAGCAGATTCCTTCTGCGTTTTCCATAGAAAGTCCGTTTTTTGTCGAAATAATCAGATAACTGATCCCTCCCATAATAAATATATAATTATATAATATATTCAGATAACTGTTCAGAATTATAGACAGGCATGGAGGAAGGATTATGTTGTCATTATTACAAAATTTCCATTTTTTATCTGTTTGTATGATAGTATTTCTATCTTTAAGTATTATATTCCAGACAATTGCAGGTGTGATGATTCACGTTTTATTGCAGGAATCTGAGAATATGAGTATGATCCGGAGTAACGCATTGAAGCAATGCCGCCAAAAGTACGTAAATTATTACAAATTAAATGGCAGAATGATAAACACATCCGTGTATGTGGATAAATTCATCAAAAAGCTGAAGCTGTTGGGGATACCTTTGACCAGATACCTGCAGCTATCCGGACAGATGATGTTTTTCTTTATCTTATCAACGGGGATCAGCATTTTCCTGCAGTTGTCATTTGGCAAAACACTGTTTGATATGGTTCCCTATTATTTAATCAGTATTCTGGGCTTGTATCTGTACTTTTCCGTGATGAGTTTTACGAACCTGGAGGAAAAAAAGAACCTCCTTAAGATCAATCTGGTAGATTATCTGGACAATCACCTTTGCCCACGGCTGGAAACAGAGCTGTCGGCACTGGACGAGCTTAGACAGAAGGAAACTATGGGAAAAGCCGTTTCTGATAGAACGAAAGATCCGGGAATCGTTAATTTTTCCCAGCAGCAGGAGCTGGAAGCCCTGCTGGAGGAATTCTTATACGAATCATGAAAATAAAGTAAGAATCGCCCTTCCTGTTTCGTCTATCCCGTTTTCGGAATTCTCTGATTGACGATAGCGCCTTTATATGGTATATCTAATAACAAGAAATGGTACTTATGTCCTATTTTCAAGTTATTGGAGATGGTGTTTATATTAGAAAAATGTGGAAAACATGGCAAGCTTGCTGTTACTGCACACATAGCTGCCGGACACGGGCTGTCTGGCTTCGCAGGAATATGATTCCGGAGTGAGCAGCAAAACTTTGCTTATCTTGTGTTGAAAGGAATTACGACATGAAGAGGGAACGGGGAATACTGATTTCCGTAGTCACAGCTGCATTGGTGATGGTGCTTTTATGTATTTTCTTTACGTCAGACCGTGCAGTTTCTGTAAAAAAGCTGAAGAAGTGTGTACCGGATGAGGTTCATTTTGAGGAGGATGGCAGAGAGCAGTATGATTTTCTGATGGAGGCATATGGTGAGGCACCCGGTTCAATTGTGTTTTATACAGCACATCAGAGTGTTGCCGTATATGCAGACGGAGAAGAGCTTTATACACTGGAGACATCAGACAGTATATGGGGTGATACACCGGGCTGGAGATGGTGCTTTGTCGAGCTCCAGGACGGGGTGAGCCGGGTCTGTGTACAGCTTACGCCATGCTACCAGATGGCAGCACGCCAGGAGCAGATCTTCTATATCGGTGGCGGGAATGATATATATATGGGACTGCTCCAGCAGTCGATGCCGGCGTTCCTCATAAGTATGATTATTGGGCTTGTGGGTTTATATATTACCCTATACTGGATAGTGATCAATAAAGGAAATCAGGTTGACGGAACATTACTGTATCTGGGAATTTTTTCTATTTTGCTGGGACTGTGGTCTGCTAATGAGACAAATATGGCTGCACTTATTTTCGTCAATCGACAGGCATGCTCTTATCTTGCATTTGTTACCCTCATGATAATGCCGATGCCATTTCTCCTGTTTGCGAAGAGCTTTCTGGAGATCCATGACAGCCGGTGCTGGAAAATCATCTTTGTGATGGACTTTGCTGTGATCGTTCTGGACCATATCCTGAATATGACAGGGTTTTACGAGTTCAGGCGGAGCCTGTGGATGACACATCTGATCATTCTTCTGGTGATAGTGTACGTTCTTGTGGCTATTATAAATAAAATGGTGAAACGGCAGATTGACCAGAAGCTTAAGTATTGTGTGGGAGCACTGATACTGGTATTTCTGGCTGCCATAATCGACCTGATCGGATATTATAGAACCGGAAATAATGCCGGTGTATTCGGAAGAATCGCATTTCTGATTTTTATTCTCCTGTTTGGAATAGCGACAGCCAGACAAACGGTTGCAAGCCTGAAAAAGGTACGTCGGGCAGAGGAGCTTGAGCAGTTTGCCCTGAATGATTCCATGACGGGAATATATAACCGGAATGCCTATGATTATTATGTCAGAAATGAGAAGCAATTTGCCGGCTATATGATTGTGACCTTTGATTTAAACAATCTCAAGCAGTGTAATGATCATTATGGTCACCGGGCAGGGGATGCTTATCTTGTCAATGCGGCACGTATTATCGAGGATAATTTTGAACGTTACGGTAAATGCTACCGCATCGGCGGGGATGAATTTGTGGTGATCCTGGAGAATGACGACTGCGAGCGCTACGCAGCGCTGCTGGAGGTCTTTGAGCAGGAGATCCAGGCTCACAACCGCCAGGCCAGGCCGGACAGCCAGTTGTCCATTGCGCGGGGCATCGCCCTGTACGACAGCGCCACCGACCTTGTGTTCGCAAATGTGTTCAAGCGGGCCGACGACGCCATGTACCAGAACAAGGCCGCGATGAAAGAACGCGCGGCGCGGGCAAAAGCGGGGGCTGAACCGGAGCCTGTGCTTTGACGTGAGGGCCGTTTACTGGCTGGTTTTGCGCAAAAAGCCGGCGGACATTTTTGTGTCCGCCGGCTTTTTAAATGCTTGCGCAGCAGGGCTGCCGCTTTTTACAGGCCCGCCGGGGGTACAGCGGCATTGGGTGGGGTACCGGCCTCGATGGCCACCTTGATCACGCCGCCCCGGCGGTTTTCAAACAGTTCAAAGGCCGCATCCACCTGGCACAGGGGGTAGGTGTGGGTGATCAGGGGAAGGGTGTTGAGCCTGCCGGCGG
>ERZ825137.4231-NODE-4231-length-14595-cov-8.338033_pt1 | contig 14595 bp, 15 predicted proteins | sample MGYA00519873_ERZ825137 | MGnify/ENA primary metagenome ERZ825137 (study PRJEB31778, sample SAMEA3449190) | human gut metagenome | biome: human gut; feature: human-associated habitat; material: faeces | place: United Kingdom | collected 2010/2012 ...
AAAGTCTTAAAAGATTTTTCCAGCATTTCCTCGAAGCTCTCTTCGGTAGCTTCCACGTTCTTGATCTCGTCGCTCATTGTTGCATATACCTCCTTAATGATGCCCGCTGGCGTGGACGCGCCGGCTGTAAGCCCCGCCACAGAACATCCGTTAAGAAAGTCAGCCCGTAGTTCCTCCGCGCCCTCGATCTGATAGACGCGGGCGCAGCGGGTACTGCAGATCTCCGATAAATGTTTGGTGTTGGCACTCTTACGATCTCCGACCACGACCATAACGTCCACCCGCCCGGCGATATCCGCCGCCTCGGATTGACGTTTTTGCGTAGCATCACATATTGTATCAAATATTTCGGCGTTTGTACACTCTTTTTTTAAAAAATTTACGCACTTTTCCCATATCGAGCGGATGCACGTGGTCTGCGCGACAGCCAGCAAACGCTCTGTCCGCCGCGCGGGGACAGCCGCCAGCCATTCCGCCAGCTCCTCCGCATTGCCCAGCACCACGCTGCGGCTGCTGCGGCTGGCGGCGGCGATGACCTCCGGGTGGTGATCCTCCCCGATGATGAGGGGCGTCCGCCCCTCCTGCTCCGCCCGCTCCACCAGCCGGTGGATGCGCAGCACATGGGGACAGGTGGCGTCCAGCACCCGCGCGCCCCGCGCTTCCAGCGTCCGGTACGTCTCCACCGGCTCGCCGTGGGCGCGGATGAGCACCGTCTCCCCCGGCTGCACCTCCTCCGCGGACTGCACCTGCCGGGCGCCCAGCGCCTCCAGCCGCCGCACCACGCTGTCGTTGTGGATGATGCTGCCCAGCATAACGCAGCCGCCGGCGGCTGCGGCCTCCTCCGCCATGCGCACCGCCCGCTCCACGCCGTAGCAGAACCCGGCGCTCTGCGCCTGTATCACTCGCATTCGATGCCTCCCAGCGCGTAGGCGCGGCGCATGACCTCACGGGCGTTGGCGGTGTATTCCTCCGCCGTGCCCTTCCGCCCGGTGTACTCCGGGGCAAACGGCTCGCCGATGATGATGGGCGTCCGGCGGAACAGGCGCTTCTTTGTACCGATGAACACCGGCACCAGCTTCACCCCCGCGCGGATGGCCATCATGCCCGCGCCGGACTTGATCTCCGCGTGGCCGGGGTTTTTTACCCGCGTGCCCTCCGGGAACAGGAACAGGTTCCACCCGTCCCGCAGGCTCTGTATGGCGGTCTTGACCGCGCCGATGTCGCTGTGTCCCCGATCCACCGGAAACACGCCGATGGCGCGGAGGAACCCGCCCAGCACCGGTATGGAAAACAGCTGCTTCTTGGCCATGATCCGCACGTTGAACGCCTGGGGCATGGACAGCACGAACAGCACCGGATCCCACAGATTGGAGTGGTTGGCACACAGCAGGTACGGCCCCTCCCCCTCCTTCAGGTTCTCCGTGCCCCGCAGCTCCACCGGCAGAAAAAACAGCACCAGCGGCCGCAGCACCCGCCACACCGCCGCGTAAAACTTGTTTCTCACCGCTCCACGCTCCCCCGGATCACATCCAGCAGCAGCTCCAGACTGGCGGCAAAGTCCATGTCCGTGTTGTCGATCATGATGGCGTCGTCCGCCGGGCGCAGCGGCGCCGCCGCCCGGTGGGTGTCGTTGTAGTCCCGCTGCTCCATCTCCCGCAGCACCTCGTCAAAGGGCTTGGGCGTGCCCCGCTGCTCCAGCTCCAGACAGCGCCGCCGCGCCCGCGTCTCCACGTCGGCGCACAGGAAGATCTTCACGTCCGCGTCCGGCAGCACCACCGTGCCGATGTCCCGGCCGTCCATGATGACGCTGTGCTCCCGCGCCAGCGAGCGCTGCAGCTCCATGAGATACTCCCGCACCTGCGGGATGGCCGACACGTCGGAGGCGTACCGGGAGATGGCGGGCAGCCGTATCTCCTTCGTCACGTCCTCGCCGTTGAGGTACATCCGCTGCAGGCCGTCCTCGTCGTACCGCAGAGACACGGTGATCTCCGGCAGCGCCGCCGTCACCGTCGCCGCGTCCGTGGGCTGGATGTCGTGCCGGTACATGTACACGCCGATGGTGCGGTAAATGGCGCCCGTGTCCACATACAGGATATGCAGCGCCTCCGCCGCCGCCCGTGCCAGCGTGCTCTTGCCCGCGCCGGAGGGCCCGTCGATGGCCACGGCGTAATGCTTCTCAGTCATACATTTCCTCGCTTTCTGCGGCGGACAGCCCCGCCAGATACCCGGTCGCCCACGCGATCTGCAAATTGAAGCCGCCGGTGTAGGCGTCCACGTCCAGCACCTCTCCGGCAAAATACAGGCCGTCCACCCGCTTGGACGCCATGGTGTTGGGAGCTACCTCCCCCACCTTGACGCCGCCGGCGGTGACGATGGCCTCGCTGACCGGCCGCGTGCCGGTCACATCCAGTGCGAAGTGCTTCAGCACCTGCACCAGCCCACGGCGCTGCTCCTTCGTCAGGCTGTTGGCCTTTTCGTTTCCGGATAGCCCCGCCCGGCGCAGCAGCACCGGGATCATGCTGTGGGGCACCAGCCCCGCGGCGATATTGCTCATATCCCGATTGGGATTCTCTCCGATGTCCCGCAGCAGCCGCGCGTCCAGCTTCTGCTCGTCCAGCGCGGGCTTCAGGTCGATATCCAACCGGTACGTCTCCCCCTCCCAGCGCCGCAGATGGGCGCTGGCGGACAGCACCAGCGGCCCCGACACGCCGAAATGGGTGAACAGCAGCTCGCCGAACTCCCGGAACACCGGCTTTTTCTTCCCGTTGTACACCGTCAGCTCCACGTTCCGCAGGCTCAATCCCTGCATGTCCGGGCAGTCGCTCCCGGCACATACCAGCGGCACCAGCGAGCCGCGGGGCGGCACCACCGTGTGCCCCAGCTCCTGCGCCATGCGATAGCCGTCCCCGGTGGAGCCGGTGCCCGGATAGGACACGCCGCCGGTGGCCAGTATCACCGCCTGCGCGGGATAGGTGTCCTTCTCCCCCTGCACGGCCGTCACCGTGCCGTTCTCCGTCTTTATATGCAGCGCCCGATCCCGCGCCCAGCGGACGCGGCGGCGCTTCAGCTCCCGTTCCAATGCGTTGGTGATGTCAAAGGCACTGTCGGACACCGGGAATACCCGATTGCCCCGCTCCACCTTCAGCGGCACGCCCAGCTCCCGGAAAAAGGCCATGGTATCCTGCGGCGTGAACCGCGTCAGCGCGCTGTACAGGAACCGCCCGTTGCCGGGAATGTTGGCCAGCAGCGTCTCCCGGTCGCAGTCGTTCGTCACGTTGCAGCGACCCTTTCCCGTGATATTCACCTTTTTGCCCAGCCGTTCGTTGGGCTCCAGCAGCGTCACCTGCGCGCCCTGCCGGGCGGCGGTGATGGCCGCCATCAGACCGGCGGCGCCGCCGCCGATCACCACGATGCTCTTTTCCATATCACTCGTCGTCTTTTCCGAAAATACTATACCGCGACCACACCTGCTCCATGTCCGCCAGCGTTGCGGACAAATCGTCCCGCCGCTGCTGCCCCACCGCCAGTATCAGCGCGTTCAGCAGGCTCAGGGGTGCCGCCATGGAGTCCACAAAGGAGATCATGTCGCAGGGCGCCAGCAGCGACACCGACGCCATCTGATACAGCGGCGACAGCGCTGAGTCGGTGATGGCCACCACGTCGCCGCCCTTTCTGCTGGCGTATTCCACCGCGTGTATGGCCATCTTGGAGTACCGGGGGAAGCATATCCCCACCAGCACGTCCCCCTTGCCGATGTGCGCCAGCTGCTCGTAGATCTCGCCGGCGGCGCTGGACTGCACCAGCGTCACGTTCTTGAAGATCAGGTGCATGTAGAAGTTCAGATACCCCGCCAGAAACGAGGAAGAGCGCACGCCCAGAATGTAGATGTGCTTGGCTCCCAGCAGCTTGTCCACCGCGCAGCTGAACGCGTCGCGATCCAGCCGATCGATGACGTTGTGGATGCTGTTCATGTCCCGCTGCATCACGCTGCCCAGAATATCCGCACCGGACATCTGGTCGCGGGACACCTGTATCCGCTGAATGGACGTCAGCTTGCCGCGGATCAGCTCCTGCAGCGCCTTCTGCATCTCCGGATAGCCGTCATAGCCCAGCTGGGCGGCAAAGCGCACCACCGTGGACTCGCTGACCGAGGCCGTCTCTCCCAGCCGCGCGGCGGTCATAAACGCCGCCCGGTCATAGTTGTCCAGTATGAACGCGGCGATGCGCTTCTGTCCCTTGGAGAAGCCGTCCATACCGCTCCGAATGGTCTGCAAGACATTTTCGTTCATGTCAGTCGCTTCCTTTGATAGATTCCAGTTCTCCGGCCGTGAGATACCGCCACCGTCCCGGCGGCAGCGCTCCCAGCTCCAGGCCGCCCTCGGCTATCCGGCACAGGCGGGTCACGGTCAGCCCCACGGCGGCGCACATGCGGCGTATCTGCCGCTTTTTCCCCTGATGGATGACGATCCGGTATTCCGCCCTGTCGTCCCGGCGGTACAGCTCGTCCACCTGCGCCGGTGCGATGGGCTGTCCGTCCAGCGATGTCACGGCGCGCAGACGCCCGGCGCTGCCTTCGTCCGCGCCGGAAACGGACACTATGTACACCTTGTCCACCTGATGGCTGGGATGCAGCAGCCGCTGGGTCAGCGCTCCGTCGTTGGTAAACAGCAGCAGCCCCTCGGAATCCCTGTCCAGCCGTCCCACGGGATAGACCCGCACGCCGCAGTCCTTTACCAGCTCCGCCGCCGTGCGCCGCCCGCGCTCGTCCGACAGGGTGGTGACGTAGCCCCGTGGCTTGTGGAGCATGATGTATACATGACCGGCGGCACGTCCGACCGGCCGGCCGTCCACCGCCACGGTGTCCGTCTCCGGGTCAGCCTTGTCGCCGATATGCGCCGTCTGTCCGTTGACTGTGACCCGTCCTGCGGCGATCCACTCCTCCGCCGTCCGCCGGGAGCACAGCCCCGCCGCGGCCAGCAGCTTCTGTACGCGCTCGGTCATGCCGTCACCTCTTTCCCACATTCTCCGCCGCCCGCAGCAGGCGGGCGCGCAGCTCATTTTCCGCGCCGGTGAGCATAAAACCCCAGCGGTACAGTGCCTCGTGGTCGTTCCAGTCGTCCCCGTCCCGCAGCGTCACCGCCACCAGCCGCCGTCCGTCCTTTTCCGCGCAGGACACCAGCGTCCGTCCAGCCGCCTTCGTGTACCCGGTCTTTAACCCCAGGCACCCCTTCATGCGGCCCAGCAGCTTGTTGTGATTGGTCAGCGTCCGTCCGCCGATGGATGCCTGCCGGGTAGACGCCATGCGCAGCAGCGTCGGTTCGTTCACCGCCGCCCTTGCCAGCTGCGCCATATCCCACGCCGTGGAGTAGTGCTCCTCGTCGTCCAGCCCGTTGGGGTTGGCGAAATGGGTGTCCGCCATCCCCAGCGCCGCCGCCTTTTCGTTCATCAGCGCCACGAAGGGCTCCAGCCCTCCGGCACACTCCGTCACCGCCAGCGCCGCGTCGTTGCCGGAGCACAGCAGCAGGCCGTACAGCAGCTCCTCCAGCGTCAGCCGTTCCCCCGCCCGCAGGTACATGGACGAGCCCTCCGCCATGTGGGATGCCGTAACGGTCACGACGTCCGTCAGCGTCCCCTGCTCCAGTGCCACCAGCGCCGTCATCAGCTTGGTGGTGCTGGCGATCAGCATGCGCTGCCGCCCGTTCTTTTCATACAGCACCCGCCCGCTGTCCGCATCCATCAGGACGCAAGCCGTGGCGGAGACCTCCACAGCCTCCGCCACAGCGGGTATGCAACAGAGCACTGTCAGCGCGGCACACAGCGCCGCTCCCATACGTCGGATCACCGGAAGCCCCCCGTTCCTTACAGGATACCTCCAGTCTATTCCGACGCTGGCTCGTCTTATATATCAGAAATCCTTATTGCGCTTCTTATCCACGAAGCCCTCCACCCGATCCAGCAGCTCCGGCACCATCTCGATGACGCGATCCACCGTGGTGATGGCGGGCGTGCCCACCGGCAGCATGCGGGTCACGCCGCCCTTGACCACCAGAAAGGCCATGGGCTCCACCCGCACGCCTGCGCCGCAGCCGGCACCGGAGTTCTCCTTATTCTTGCCGTAGTCACCGCCGCCGCAGCCGAAGCCGTAGCTCAGCCGGGACACGGGGATCAGCGTCACGCCGTCAGGCGTGGTGATCGGCTCGCCCACGATGGTGTTGGAATCCACCATCTGACGGATCTTGTCCATGGACGTCTCCATCATCGCGGAGAGGGAGCTCTTGTTCTTTTCGGTCATTTCCATGATGTACTCTCCTTTTCTCAAGTTGTTATATGGTCTGCGCCATCGCCCGATGGCGTCCGGTCTGCGGTATCATGCTCCTTCGGCGCGGCTCCGTTCTCCTTTGCCTGCGCCTTTTCCTGCACACTGTGCCGCTTCTGCATGGCCAGATACCACCGCAGCACCGGCTTGGCGAAGGCGAAGCCGATGGCCAGCAGGTCGCGTATTTGCAGCGTCACGCCCACCTCACCGGTGAGACGCAGCTCCGCCGCGTCAAAGTCCACCTCCACGTGGAGCCGGGGATCCGGTATGCGCATCAGCCGCTCCAGCTGCGGCATCACCGTCCACATACCGGCGTTGACGTAGCCGTACAGTTCCGCCGCGCCCGCCGGATCAGCCGCGCCCGGCAGCGATGCCGACAGGTGCAGCGGGTCGATCAGCAGCCGCTGCCGCGTTTTGCGCAGGCCGTTTTTCAGGCACTCCCACAGCGCGGGCAGCGCGGTCTTGATGTCCTCCTTCGTCAGGTGGAGCTTTTTCTTCTCGCCGCCCACCGCCTTGGCCTTTACGGGCTTTTCCTTCTTTTTCTTCTCTTTTTGGGGCTTCTCCGGCTTTTCGGGCTTGGGAAGGAGCTGTATCCGCGCCGGGCCCGCTATGACGGTGACGTGCGTCTCCGCAAGAGCACCCGTGAATTCCACGCGCACGCCCAGCCGCAGCAGCGACAGCAAAAAGAACGCCAGCAGGATACCCAGAATGATGTAAAGCGCCGTCACGTCTCGCCCTCCTTCCCGTTTCTGCCTCTATCCTCAGAGCAGCTCCGGGCTGCCCTCGCCCATGTCGTCGTCCAGACGCAGCTGGCCGTCCGCCTCCATGCCCGGCAGCTGCGGCAGCTCGTCCAGCGAGTTCAGGTGAAACGCCCGCAGGAACGCCTGCGTCGTCCGGTACAGCCGGGGGCGCCCCGGCACCTGAAGCCGTCCGCACTCCTCGATCAGGTGCCGATCAAGCAGCAGCCCCACCGTATAGGAGCTGTCCACGCCGCGGATCTGATCCACATAGGCGCGGGTGGTGGGCTGGTAGTAGGCGATGATGGTCAGCACCTCCAGCGCCGGCTGGCTGAGCTTGGCGGGCTTGCGTATCTCAAAGGCCTTGCGGATCAGCTCGCCGTACTCCGGCGCGGAGCACAGCTGCCAGCTGTCCTCCATCCGCACAAGGCGCATGCCCCGCCGCTCGTAGCTGTAATAGTCCTGCAAATGCTGCAGCACCAGCTCCACGGTGGGTCTGTCCATATTCAGCGCCACGCATATCCGATCCACGGCCACCGGCTCGCCGGAGGCAAACAGTATGCCCTCTACGGCGGCCTCGATGTCCTTCATTTCCAGTGTATCCATGTGTCTCCCCTTACATCATTTCTTCCGGCGCATCGCCTTCGGCGGTCACGGTGCAGTCTCGGTCGGCTCCGGCCAGCCGGATCAGGTTGCTGCGGCACAGCTCCAGCACGGCCATAAACGTGGCCACCAGCTCGCTGCGGGTCTTGCTGCCGCGGAACAGCAGCAGAAACCGGGTGATGCCCACATCCCGCAGCCGGCGCAGGATCTCCTTGGCCTTCGTCTCCACGGGATACGGCTCCCGCTTCACGATCTCGTCGAAGGCGCGCAGCGGCGGCGCCTCCGGCGCCGTGCGGCGGTCGGCCACCTCCTGCATGGCCAGCACCAGATCCGCCGGCTCCTGATCGTACTCGAATATCTTGCCCCGCTCCATAGGCTCCGGCGGACGGGTGAGGATATTGCGTCCGAACTCGCCCAAGGGAGCCAGCCGCTCGCTCAGCAGGCGCACACGGGCGTAGGCCTCGCCCCGCTGCCGCTCCTCCAGCGACTTGATGAGGGCATCCATCTCGTTCTGGGCTTCCTCGTCCTCCAGATTCAGCAGCATGCGGGTCTTGATGAACATCAGCTGGGCGGCCATGGTGATGAACTCGCTGGCCACCTCCAGATCCATCCGCTTCCGCTTTTCCAGATACGCCTGATACTGCTCCAGTATCAGCGCGATGGGGATGTCCTGTATTTCGATTTTATTCTTGCTCAGAAGGTACAGTATCAGATCGAGAGGCCCCTCGAAGTCCTCCAGCGGCTCGTCGCCCCGGGTCTGCACCACCTTTTCCAGCTTGAAAATAGGATCGTCCAAAGCTACACCTCAAAACCCACCAGCCTGCACAGCAGGGTGAATGTCCAACGGATCGCGCTGTCCAGCGCGTTGCTGCCGATGCCCACAGAGATCACCGCCAGCAGGAGCAGCATGCCGAAGCGCTCATAGCGCATCAGCCAGTTATACGCCCTGTCCGGCAGCAGCACCGCCAGCACCTTGGAGCCGTCCAGCGGCGGAATGGGCACCAGATTGAAAAGCCCCAGACCCACGGACAGGGACGCCGTGTTCAGCAGAAACGAAAACCACACCTCGCTGAGCTGCCCGGTGACCAGCGCCCGGAGATAGACGCCCCGCGCGATCAGCAGCAGCACCAGCGCCAGCAGGAAGTTGGACACGGGTCCGGCCAGCGCGGTGATGGCCATGCCCTGCTTGGGCTTTTTGAAATAACGGGGATCCACCGGCACGGGCTTCGCCCAGCCGAAGCCCGCCACCACCATCATGATAAGACCCAGCCAGTCGATGTGCCGCAGGGGATTCAGACTCAGCCGGTGGGCGCGCTTGGCGGTGGGGTCGCCCAGCGCATAGGCCGCCAGACCATGGCACGTCTCGTGAATGGTCAGGCACAGGAACACGGCGCACAGCCGCAGCAGAATGCTCCCCAGCGAGCCGAAATCCAGCGCGTTCCACAAATTCGTCAGATAATGCAAAGCAAACTCCTCCCGGAGAGAAACAGAGTAAAATGAAGGATCATGAAATCTTTCCTGCATTATAGCAGAAACAGCCCGGAAAGTCTACACCCATTGTCACCGTTCCGTCCACTTTGTAACCGTTTTGTATCCGTCTTTCCACCGGTTCGTAGCTTTTCTGTAAAGATGCGTACCGCCTTCTGTGGTATGCTGTAAGCACAAAAGGAAAAATCTATTCCACACCACGAAAGGAGAACACATCATGGATAGAATGAAGCTCATCGCCGCACTGGTCGTTCTGTGCCTCGCTTCCTCCGTGGCAGCCTTCCTGCTGCCCACCGCCCACGGTACGCTGCTCTCCTATGTGAGCATCGCGTCGGCCGCTGCCATCGCCGTTCTCGCCGTTATCTCGCTGGTGCGGATGCTGATGCAGCGCCGGGCGTTTTGATATACAGCAGACGACAGTCAACTGTGTGAAGGAACCACCGCGATCATCCCTGCATCACGAAAAGTTGTCAACCGGATAGGAGCGACCCGCAGGCGCATGCGCCTGCGGGTCGTCTTGTTATTCCGTCGGAAACGCCGCCCTCGACGTCCCGCATGCACGCACCCCTTGCTTCACATCGTAGGGGCGGACGACTCTGTCCGCCCAAACAGCGCAAAGCGCTGTCATTCCGAGCCAGTGCGCACACCGGCGTGGGAATCCGTCTCCCAGCGCGGCGCTGCCGCGCTGATGGGGCGTCGAAAACGCCGTCCCCTACGGGTGGATAACGCACCTGCCCCGTAGGGCGGGGCCCGCGTGCCCCGCCGCCGGGTACGCATTTTTCGGCGGGACACATGGGTCCCGCCCTACAGAGAAAACGGATTCCCGCAAAAACAACGCGGCGCCCCTTGCGGGGCGCCGCGCGTTTTCCGTCCATGTGTGGCACAGACGGAGGAGGGTTATATTCGCCGCTTTATGCAAGCGGGAACCGCGGGGGAGATTCCACCTAAAGGCGGAAAGGGCGCTAACTTACTTGGAAACGACATACCACTCGCCATTCTGCGTGGTCGTGCAGCCCTTGCCTAGAACGATCTTGCCCGTTTTTGCGTTAACGGGATCAACAGTCGTAACGCCGGGATTGTAATTCCTAAAAGAGCCGCCATTGACTGTAATCGTGCAGCCTGCAGTCGCGTTATCCTGATGATTTAAAACAAAATAAGTGCCGTTAGACGGAGTTGCCGTTTCAAACTTACCGCCGTTAATTGTTACGGTAGCCTTTGAACCCGAGGACATAGTTGTATATACAAAGATACATGACGTACCCTCACTTGTGCCATAGAAATGACCGCCGTTGATTATAAGCTTTCCGTAGTTTCCTGCGCGAACTGCGCTGGTCACCTTGTTAGAATAAGTCTTATCCGAGCCGATAACCGCACCTGTTTGCGCAGCACTGCTGTCATTTATAGTAAGGCTTCCGTTTCTACCGCCGATGTACAATACGCTTCCGTTATTGGGCTTAACGCCCTCTGCGTATTCCAGTTTAATGGTATGACCGTTCAAATCTAAGACGAACTTTTTACCAGACATATAAATCTCATCGGGGACGGTAATATCATTCACCAGTTTCAAATCTGCGCCCTTTTTGAGTTTTTCGATTTGCATAGCCTGTTCGGCAGTTGCAATCAAATAAGGATTTGCCTTTGTTCCTTTACCGCCGTTAAAGTCGCTATCGGAAACAATCACGGTAAAGGGAGAGAAATCGTCAGTGGTGAAGGTCACATCGCCGGTAGTAGCATCATAGTAATACTGGTCATTTGCGGTCAGGCTGCTGACATCAGCGACCTTCGTAAGTGCCATTTCGTTATGATAGAAGCCAATAACATTCAGGTTCTTTCCAATCTCCATAGCCACGGTAAAGAACTTGCCGCTCGCAGCGTTAACCTTGTTGCCGTTCTGATCGATCAGCTTGACCTCGGTAGTCAGTGCCCGAGTGCCAGTCACAACAGTAATGTTGGAAGGTGTTTCACCCTTGTTCTTAACCAGAGTAAGCTTATCGGCAGTAGTGCTGCCCGCCGGAACGGTGGCCTGAATGGTAGGCTCAGTCTCCCTATCCTTCACCACAGTATCACCAGTCGTATTGACCGTTACAGTCGTTGCTACATTGTCGTACCATGTATCAAACTGGGGCGTACCGTCTGCGTCCTTATCATACTGATTGCCGAAGCTGTCGTTCTCCACGGTGTCCTGCGTGGCGTAGACAGTGATATTGATACCATCAATGGATTTATTCTGATACTCGTTACCGGCGTTCTTGTCCATCGTACCAGAAATGGTGAAAATATCAGCGTCAACGGTATCATTATTCTTAGCAGCCAAACTATGCTCGCTGCCCATAATAAAATCGGCACCGTCCAGCTTCATTGTCCAGTCGATAACTTCGTTCAGCTTTGCGCTGCCCTGAATTCCGGAAACGACGACCTTGTACTTCAGAGCCAGATTGCCGTTATTGACAATCTTCAATGCAGGCAGACTGTAGGTGCAGCCCGGCTCCCAAAGGATATCCGTTCCCTGCTCAACACTACCACCAACCTGCTTTTGCAGGAAATTCAGTGTTGTATTGGCATCGACTTCCGTCCACGTAGCACCTTCGCCGGTAGCGTTGTTCGCATAGAACAGCTGGATATCCAGATTACCAGCCACGATCTTGTTCACGCCGGTGGACGCGGTATCGGTAAACCACGCGAACGTCGTCCCAACCAGCATGACAACGCACATGACCAAGGCCATGACGCTGGTCAGCAGCGCACGCTTGGTCGCTTTTTTGTTGTTCATTTAAGAACCCTCCTAAGTCAGAATTTATTTCGCAGCCGCCCGGTGATTCTTTTCCTAAATATGTAAATGTAGGAAAAGAATCCGGCGCCCATGGGCGCCGCGCGTATGCGATTGACGGCTAGAATATAGCACTCCTCCGCCCCCTGCGCAACCGTTTCCGACGAAATTTCCATATTTTGGATAGGTGCACAAAATTCGGCGGGGAATTGTTGTGATTTTGACGGGGGATTTGCGGGAGGGGGACGGATTGCCACGGCGATGCCGCGCTGATGGGACGTCGAGGACGCCGTCCCCTACGGATCAGCAGGAAAGGGGCGGCGAAAACGCCGTCCCCTACGCACGGTTCAGCGCTTCCACCGCGGCGCGGGCGGCAGCCGCCGCGTCCTCGGTGTACACGTCCGCGCCGATCTCGTCGCAGAAGCTCTGGCTGATGGGCGCGCCGCCCACGAAGATCTTTACCCGGTCGCGGATGCCCTTTTCCTCCGCCAGCGCCACCACCCGGCGCATCTCCTGCATGGTGGTGGTCAGCAGGGACGAGCAGGCGATGATGCCGCAGCTCTCCCGCTGCGCCGTCTCCACGAACTGCTCCGGCGTCACGTCCACACCCAGATCCACCACCTCCACGCCGCTGCCCTCCAGCATGATCTTCACCAGATTCTTGCCGATGTCGTGCATGTCGCCCCGGACGGTGCCGATGCAGGCGCGTCCCACCGTCCGCCCGGCCTCGCCGGTCATCAGCGGCTTCAGCTCCGCCAGCGCCGCCGTCATGCAGCGGGCGGCCATGAGCATCTCCGGCACGAAGGCGCGGTTGGCGGAGAAGTCCTCGCCCAGCCGGTTCATGCCCTGTATCAGCCCGCCGGACAGAATGTCCTGCGGGTCGACGCCCTGCGCCAGTGCCTGACGGCACAGGGTAAGCAGCTTCTTCTGCTGCCCTCTGGCCAGCGCACCGGCGATCTGCGTCAGGATGTCCGCCTCCGGCTCGCCGGACGCAGCCGCCGCTTGAGCCGGCGCGGCGGTGCGCACACGCCGGGGCACCGGCGGCAGGCAGAAGCGCGGCACATGCAGGCGGCTGTTGTAGTCGGCGATGGCTCTGTCGATATGCTCGTCCACATGGGGATAGACCGCGCCCGGCAGCCCGTAGGTGATGGACGGGATATAGTGCCCGCCGGGGCAGCAGGTGCGTAGCGTGGTCATGGCGTAGTCGTATATCTCCTCCGGCGCGGCGTCCGCCCGGTCGATGACGGCGCCCATGCCGCCCATCAGCACCAGCCGCCCGTTCAGCTGCCGCTGCAGAGCCGGGATGTCATTCTCCGGCAGCACGCCCTGCCACACCTGAATGCCGATCTCCGCCATGTCCTCCACGATGGGCGCCAGATAGGAATCCGCGTGGTGGATGGCGATAACGCCCCGGGAGCGAATATAGCCGTAAAACCGGCGGTACGGCTCCTTGAAAAATTCCCGCCACATGTCCGGGTGCATGAACAGCGCGTCCTTGGTGCCCCAGTCGTCGTGGGAGAAGATCACATCCGGCTGCAAACGGTCAATGAGCAGCTGCACATAGCGCAGCCGGTACTCGGTGATGTATTCGATGAGCTGGCGCATCTCGTCGGGGTGCTCGTAGAGGTTCGTCAGCGTGTCCTCAAAGCCCATGAGGAAGTGGCACTGCTCAAAGATGCCGGTGCCCATAAAGCCCGCCAGCAGCTTCTCCTGCCCGCAGGCCGCCCGCGCCGCTGTACGGCACGCCTCCCAGCCCTCGGTGCAGGAATCGATATCCGGCGCGTGTACCGTGTCGCGCCAGTGCGTCACGTCCGGACACACCGCCAGACCGTCCGCGGTCACAGGCATGGGGCCGGGCGCATCGGCGGGAAAGCTGATGGTGGTGCCCCAGCGGTCTTTACTGACGGTGCCCCGCTTGCGGTTGCCCCGCAGATAGGTGTTGATGGGGTCGTTCAGGCACATGTGCAGCGCCTCGTACTGGCACAGCTGGCGATCCGGCTGGCCGTCCGGCTTCAGCAGTTCCAAAAAGAGTTCTCTGGGCGTCATCATGTCACGTCACCTCATTTTTCGTTTTGTACAGCACGCAGGACGTATACGTCATAGTGCCCGTTCCGTAGTAATACCCCAGCCCGGAGCGCCGGCACACGTCCGACACCAGCAGGCCGTAGGCCTCCATGGACGCCATCCGCCGCTGCGGAAAGCGGCAGGGTCTGTCCGGGTAGGTACAGCGGCAGCACAGGGTACAGCTGCCCGCCGACAGGGGCAGGCACTCCCCCGTCAGCAGCCGTACCTGCCGGGCGAAGCTCTCAAAGCTGCGCTTGTGGCGGCGCTGGATGTTCTCCATGGCCGCGTAGTCGAATTCGTCCGCCAGCGCGCCCGTGGTCTGTACCACGACGCCCGCGTCGAAGCGGCGGATATCCGCGGCGGCCTGCTCCAGTGTGCCGCAGGCCGGCGGGCACGACCAGCTGGTGTTCCAGCGCCCGCAGCGGTCGGCGCGGCACATGTCCCGCACGTCCTGCCGGGGCGTCAGCGCGGACATATCCGCCGCCGCCCAGTGGGAAAAGCCGTTTTCCGCCGCCAGTGCCATCAGTGTTTCTATCATCACAATGCCTCTTGACAAAGTAGTGCCGTACTGATTAAAGTAGTGGTATGATCATTATAGAAAGGGGCGGTGCCTGTGTCAA
>ERZ825137.4245-NODE-4245-length-14542-cov-17.564713_pt1 | contig 14542 bp, 17 predicted proteins | sample MGYA00519873_ERZ825137 | MGnify/ENA primary metagenome ERZ825137 (study PRJEB31778, sample SAMEA3449190) | human gut metagenome | biome: human gut; feature: human-associated habitat; material: faeces | place: United Kingdom | collected 2010/2012 ...
ATTTGCTTTTTCTGCGGTGGAGTTCTTTCCGACAAAAGATGAAAACAAGATTAATGAATCATCGAAAAAACAAAAAGAGATGAAAAAGAATATTTTGAAAGCAACACTGGTTGCTGCATTCGGTTTGATAGCAGGATTTAATGTGTATAACTCTCAGAAGTCGGATGTGATGTCTGACTTGGCTTTGGCTAATGTGGAAGCATTGGCTACCGGAGAAGACGATTGGTCATACCGTTTATTTCCGTGTGCACACAAACCTTGGAACGAATGTGTTTTAAGTACAGATACACGTCGTGATCCCTGTTCTTCATCGTCTTATTGCTAAAAAATAAAGCCAAAGGGATATTAAAACTTAATAAAGATGGTTTGAATATTCTTTTGGCTTAAATTAAATTTATTATGAGATTATTTTTTTTAATATTTCTAGCCATGGTAAGTTGTGATCATCAGCGTACCACACAACCCCATTATATAAAAGATTCTCTTGCATATGATATAGAGTCAATCAAGATAATTCCTTCTAATGATATTTTAGAACTTAAATCCTACCATATAACTTCTCCTTTTAGTTGTCAAAATATAGATGGAATTATCGCATATAATTATCGTTTACATTCATTAGACTTAATAGATTTATATAATCACAAAGAGATATCATCTATACCATTACAAAGAGAAGGGCCTGATGGAATACCAGGAAGAGTAGCTGGAATATTTCCTTTATCAAAAGATTCTATTTGGGTTTATGATGGAATTTATATGTATCTATTAAATAGTGCGGGTAGAGTAAACGAAAAAATTACTTTAGAGGATAGAGAATCTTTAATTATAAATACTAATTACGCTATGAATACAGCTAAGTTCTCTTATAACCCAAAACGACATTCATTGTTGTATTTAACTAGAAAAGACGATTTTATAGTAGAAGAATATGATATAAAAAAAAGAAAAATAATTAAGACATACCCACTTTCATATTCAATAATAAATCCAAAAGGATCTTTGCTATATGCAGATATGGATGCACCTAATGTTAATTTTGTAGACAATAAAATAATCTATAATTATCCATACGAATCTACAATATATCTATTAGACATGGATTCCGGAAAACAATTATTGATAGATGCCCCAAGTTGCTATACTTCAAATAAAGCACAGACGTGCAATGCTAATGGGTATTCAATTTGGGAGAGACACCGAATCGAAAATGTACACTTTTACGATATTATGTATTTACCGGAATGTAAAACATATATTCGATTACACATAGGTGGAATTGATTTTTCAGAAAAAGAGTCTGTGCAAACATTACTTGATAGTAGACCTATTTACATGATGGCTTTTGATAAAGATTTTAATATTATGGGCGAAAGTAAACTAGCAGGAAAACGATATAGTTGCTTTACAGGATGGTGTGCATTGAAAAATTCTGTATTGTTATTCAATGAAAACAGCTTATCGGATTCCATTAGTTATGAAACCTTGAATATAGATATTATCAGCTCCATTAGAGGTCTTTAATATCCTCTATGATTAAATGCACTGTAGGGGAAGTAGAGTTGGAAAAGTATTAAATTCGAGTATGCTCAATAAATAAAGTTTAATTTAGAGAAACCCTGCCTAGAGTCTTGGGTTTCTCCTTTAAAGAAAAGAGGATTAGTCCGATGCAAACTTAATGGAAATAATCAGAATCTGCAAGTCATGTATTTGCTTTTTCTGCGGTGGAGTTCTTTCCGACAAAAGATGAAAACAAGATTAATGAATCATCGAAAAAATGAAAAGAGATGAAAAAGAATATTTTGAAAGCAACACTGGTTGCTGCATTCGGTTTGATAGCAGGATTTAATGTGTATAACTCTCAGAAACCGGATGCGATGATGCCTGATTTAGTATTAGCCGATATCGAGGCTAAAGCAAATACAATTGGATGTGAAACTTCTTATGGAAGTGTTCTTTATTATTGCATTGATTGGAGTGTTGTAACCATTTGCACCTGTGGAATAAGTCATCCGCAACATGCAAAAAGTTACTGTCCGGATAAATTGTGCCAATAAATAATGTAAAACATAGCCTGAACCTCATGCAATAACATGATATTCAGACTCTATACTTATGATATATTATGGATAAAAAGAATTATTTCATATTGTTTGTTGTCGGCATATTAGTGTTTTCTTGTTCTTCTCCCCAAAAAACGGAACCATTATTTGAACAACAAAAAGAGTTAACATTTAACACATTAAATGTTGATGAACTTTTTTTAAAGCCTTTGTGTATTGAAGTCTTTGATTCTTTACTATTAGTGTGTGACCCCACAGATGAAGGTATTTATACAGTATTGAATTTGGAAACAAAGAGTATAGTCTGTAAAGGAGGAAGTACCGGGACAGGTCCTAATGACTTAATATCTTCTTGCATTATTGATAAGATAGATAATCACCGATTTCAGGTTATAGATGTATCGAATAGAAAAACTCTTTTATTTGATATTTGGGACATAGTAAAGACCGGCAAATTTATTCCTTATGATAATATTTCGTTTGAAAGGATTAGCGATAATAAAGAAAATAGCATACAATTATTATATCAAATCAATGATTCCACATGTGTAGGATTAGGTCCAATAAATGGCGCAAAATATTTACTTCACGGAAATAAAGAGAATAAATATATAGGAGAATACCCCGAGCAGTCAGCAACTCAGGTCAATCCTTATTGGATACACCAAGGCATATTGCACATAAATAGAGAGCAAAAAATGTTCCTTTACCATAGTCCATTTGGATATTACTGTGAATTAATGTCATTTAACAATGGTCAAATTAATCCTTTGTTTACAGACTTTAAGCCGCATTCGTATAAAGTTGACAATAATGAATGCTTAATAACACCAGAAACACCATGTGGAATTAATAATGCGGAAATAGTAAAAGATGGTGTATTTTTATTATATTCAGGACAAACAATGAAAGACTCACCCAAAATGGCTTTTTATTGTGAAAAAATATTGTTCATAAATTTATCAGGAGAACATAAAATTGAATATAAATTAGACAGAATGGCATCTATGATGGCTATTGACGAGCTTAAACACAAAATATATGTTATATCAGTGAATCCACAAACATACGAATTAGAATTAGGATATTATAAATATTGAAATCATGGGAAATCTATATTTATTATTAGTCGCATTTTTATTACTATGCGCATCATGTAAAAATACAAAAACAGACAACAACGATATTGCAGAGAAAATCTGTTTGAATTTTATAGAGAAAGATAAGAATTTGATAATACCCGATTCTTTAACAAATTTAGTAGATGGAACTTTGTTCAAAACTAATAATACATGTGATTCAGGTATTATGTTGATACATACTTTAGATATACCTTGTGGTGGTTGTGTAAAAGCGTTAGATAATCTATCTGAATATTTTGTAAAATTAGACAAAAATCATAATATAAGAACTATAATTATAGCATCTAGTTCATATATGGAAAATGAAGTTGAAAAATATCTTTTCAATTATCCTTACCCAATATTATTAGATAGTTCTGAGATCTTTAAGATAAGAAACAAAATAATTCGTGATGACATTTTATGTTCTTTCTTAATTGAGAACTCTAAAGTTTTAAAGGTTGGAGACTTAAAAGACCAGACATTCAGAGAGGAGCTAATAGATTACATTTCAAAGAAAAATCATGAGAATAAGAAAGAATAAAAAGAAATTTTAGTTGTAACATTTATTCTGATTAGAAGATATAATGTTTACAACCTTTAGAGGTCGAAGCAATGTCTGGCTTGGTAATATTGGTTATGTAAAATATTTTCTAGTGCAAACTTAATGGAAATAATCAGAATCTGCAAGTCATGTATTTGCTTTTTCTGCGGTGGAGTTCTTTCCGACAAAAGATGAAAACAAGATTAATGAATCATCGAAAAAATGAAAAGAGATGAAAAAGAATATTTTGAAAGCAACACTGGTTGCTGCATTCGGTTTGATAGCAGGATTTAATGTGTATAACTCTCAGAAGTCGGATGTGATGTCTGACTTGGCTTTAGCTAATGTGGAAGCATTGGCTGATGACGGTGAGACACTTACTCCCACAGAATGTCCGGGTGGAAGACATCTTTGTCAATGGATAATATACCCAGGCGGTTCTGTTACCTACTATGACAGAAACGGAGAAGATACTATTTAGTTTGGAAAAAAACACTGGATTGGAACTGACTAAAATTAGTGAATGATTTGAACTCGTTTTTTATCTAATACCAAGAATTTATGAATATCAAAATTATATTATTAGGATTGTTTACTTTAAGTTTTGTTCAATGTACCACTCATACAACGGATACAACTATAGGATATAAGTTTTCCAATCAAGAGACGTTGGTATTTGAGGACATAGATTATCCTGAAATACTAGGTGATATCATGCAGATTATTAAAATAGATAGCCTTTTGCTGATAAATGATTATTATGGAGATTCTTTACTTACTGTGTTCAATCTTAATAGTAATAAAGTAGAAAGAAAATTATTGGGGCAGGGAGAGGGCCCCAATGAACTAATATCCCCATTAGAAGTTCTTTTGTCGAATAATAATTTATGGATTTTAAGTCGTCCTATTCATCAGTTAAATCATCTATCAACACAGTCTATTCATAAAACCCCAAAACTGGTAAGAGATCTGCAAGTTAAAACAGAGGCGGATTGTTTCGTTCCATTAACCGATACTCAATTTGTGTTGTCCGGTTTTTGGAAGAAACGATATGCGTGGATGAACTTACAAAAAAGTGATGAGTTAATAGAGTTTGGTGAATTCCCGGACTTCTGGGAGGCAGAAAAAGATATTCCACACTTATCTAAAGCTATGTTTCATCAATGCCATTTTGCAGTAAATCCTCAAAAACATTTATTTGCTTCATGCTCTTATTTTGTTTTGGAAATCTATGAATATGACCCGTCAGGTAAAAAATGTCCGACACTGAAATTTAAAAAGCAACTTGGAAAATATCAATATAAATTCAGTACTGACGAACATGTTGTCTTCGCAAAGATGAAAGAAGGATGCGACCCGGTCTCTGTCGACATAGTGGGCACGGAAAATCATATTTATCTCTTGACTCAAGACCCGGAACAGAGAAAGCAAAGGAATATTCTAGTCCTTGACTGGAAAGGAAATCCTGTGAAGTTACTGAAAACAGGGCAACGAGTAATGTGTTTTGCCGTTGATGAAGAGAACCAAATGGGATATGGAATTATTCAGGACCCGGAAGATAAGCTTGTATCATTTAAATACAATCTGTGAAAATTTACGCAATAGCTTAATTTAAAGAATAAAAAGAGATGAAAAAGAATATTTTGAAAGCAACACTGGTTGCTGCATTTGCTCTGATAGCAGGATTTAATGTGTATAACTCTCAGAAGTCGGATGCGATGTCTGAGTTGGCTTTGGCTAATGTGGAAGCATTGGCTAGTAATGGTGAAAGTGAAGGAATAAATTGGAGAGGATACTACTTAGACATCGATAATAGTTGCTGTAAAATAGGACGTTATTCTGATGAATGTTCTGGAAAATATACTACCTGTGGAGATTAATTAATATATAAAAGAATATGAAGAAATATAATTGGATTATATACTTTTTTATTTTATTGCCATCTTGTATTGGTATTAAAAATCAGAATAGTGTGGAAATAGATTTAAGTAAGACTGTTCCTTCCATTAAATATTCCACTTTTGTGAAAAATATAGAATATGTGGATTTGCATTTGAATGACAGTTTACCAATATATGGAGTTGAGAATCTTTATTTAGACGAAAACAAAATATTTATCAAAGACCGGAAATCGGAAGGTATTCTTATTTTTGATGCTATCACAGGTAAACTTTTAAAGCGGATAACCCAATATAAGGAAGGACCGGAAGAAATCAAGATAATTGGAGCTTTTTGTTTGGATACCTATAATAAACAGCTCTGTATTTTCGATAAAGGTGATATGAAAATAAAATTGTATGATTATTCAGGCGATTATATTTCTTCGTATGTTGTTTCAGACTTTTTTATAGATATGGCTAAATTGGATAAAAATAGTATGACTTATTTTTATCCAATTTATACTGATAATGAGCAAAAGGAAGGTATTTGGACTTTAAATTCTTTAGATAAGACAGTTATACATTTAGATTCTAGTATAACAGAAAATTGCCGACTACATTATTTCCCAATGTTATATAATAACAATGGTTCTATGGTTTATTATTATGATAGAAACCGGGATAAACTTTCATTAGTGACATTTGACAAAATGGAGAATATGTATAGTTTTGATATACGTCAAAGAATTCCAATTGAAAAGATGGGTTTAAAAGATATTACTCCCCAAATACTGGATGGTTATTCCATTCTACATAATTTTGCCTGTTCGGAAAATTATTTGTTACTTTCTTTTCAAACTTTTGATAAGCAGAATATAGCAAAGAAAAATATAAAATGGGTTCTATTGGATAGAAAAACTGAAGAAATAATTATTTCGGAACATTTAGACAACGATATGGCACAAGAGGTTATAGACAATCATCTTCTTTTTTATTTAGATGATCATACATGGATTAAAGTAGATGATATGACCAATGACTACTTAATAAGATTACAATTATTACATTTAAAATAATACCTTTGCAGTTCATGTTGTATTAGGTGGCATTAAGGAAGTAGGTGCTTATTGTGGCTATTTTATAGACACAAAAGGTAGCGGTATAAAAGTCTATTACAAATAGAGAAGAACGAGAAAGGGAAAAATAAACTTTTCCTCTGTTGTTTATATATTCTTCTAGGCAAGGTGATTTTTATGCGATATCGCAGTCTGAAGATTTAGACTATAACATTATAGTTCTTAATTTGGATTGATCAATGAAAGCAGACGATAAAGGAGAATTCTCTTCTGCAATTAGCAAATGGATTGTTTGTTTTTCTGCGGTGGAGTTCTTTCCGACAAAAGATGAAGACAAGATTAATGAATCATCGAAAAAACAAAAAGAGATGAAAAAGAATATTTTGAAAGCAACACTGGTTGCTGCATTCGGTTTGATAGCAGGATTTAATGTGTATAACTCTCAGAAGTCGGATGTGATGTCTGACTTGGCTTTGGCGAATGTGGAAGCATTGGCTGATGATGCAGAAAGCTCTGAAGATTTTACTAAATATACCTGTTGTGAAGCGGTATGGTTTGAAAGTAGTTGTGATGGTTGCAATGGTAAATCATACTCTTATGCTAGAAGAGTTTGAATTAAACCTTAATATTGGTAGAAAATGAAAATATGCGTTTTTATGACAATTGTAATGGCTGTATGCCTGGTTGCTTGCAAGCATGACAAAAATGCGATAGTTCGTATTGATAATCCTGAACACATACTGGTAACGGATAGCATCTATTCCAGGTTGCCGGGAAGTATGTTTTATCAAGATGGAATTATTTATTGGCAGGATGCCTTGTCTGCTGAAAACTTTATTCATGCCATTGAGGTTTCAACCGGTAAGGAATTGTATAGCTTTGGTAATATGGGTGACGGACCGGAAGAGTTTGCGTTTCCCTTGTTTTCTTTATCTTCCACATCGGGCTTATATATTTCTGATTTAGAAAAGAACTTGGAAATATTATATCAAATAGATAAGGACTCTGATACGTTGAATGTTTCTATAGGTACTTATGAGAATAAAACAGAAGCAAAAAGGATTATCCATTTGGGAGATGATGAGATTTTGTATTTCTTTCCGAATAAGGAAAAGCCCTTCGAAATATATCGGAATGGCGCTTGTGTAAGTAGCGGGAATCTTCCATTGGATGAGCATGTGACAAATGGGAATGATGTATATCAGGGCAGTGTAGTTTACAATCCTAAAAACGCATATTTGGTTTATTCAACTTTTGGCTTTCCTTATATGGCAGTATATCATTGGGAAAATAATAAGCCAGTGTTGAAAAAGGAACTTAAAACCCCGGTTGAATATACTATTTTAGAGAAGGAACTCAAACTGGATAACAAGGATGCAGAAGGTACAATGGAACTTGCCTTGACAGCAAACTATATAGTGGCATTGCAAAGGGATAAAGTGGTAGAGGGTGAAATGCCCAAAGCTAAATATGCTCGTGATATGTCTACTTTGCCTCGCTCTCTGTTTGTTTATGATTATGATTTGAATTTAATAAAAATCATCAATATGCCTTTCCCGTTATTGCGTCTTTGCGGAGATTTTGATAGCGACGATTGCTATATTATCGGGGCTAACCCTGAATTTGAGATATTGAAAATTAATTTGGCTGATTGAAATTCGCTGTTAGAAAATCAGAATAAAGATGAAAAAGAATATTTTAAAAGTAACACTGGTTGCCGCATTTGCTCTACTGACTGGGCATAATATACATAATTTTTTTAAAACTGAAGACATGTCGGACTTGGCATTAGCTAATGTGGAAGCATTAGCTGACGATAATGAAGCAGTAATCACTTGTTCACGTTCATGCTCAGATGGAATTGGCAGATGTTACATCAGAAGTAATTCGGGTCATTGTGCATTTACCGGTTATCAAGACGATTCATGTAGTTGCTAGTCTATTCATTATAGGATGAAGTAAAATCTGAAGATATTTTACTTCATCCTATTTATTTAAATAAAAAGAAAATGAAAAAATACATTCTCTTAATAATTACAATAATAGCATGTGTTTCCTCCTGCAATATTAAACCGATAGATAATTTTAAATGCATTACATTGAAGGTCAACTTAAAAGGAGATACTGTAAAGTTTGGTGATTTGTTTTCTAAAATGGAAATTATACCTTTAGAAACATTAGACAGTTGTTTAATAATGAATATTGAAAAAATTGAATTACATAATAACCAATTGTTTATTTTTGATAATTTGAGACCTGCTTTATATGTATTTGACAAAAAAGGAAAATACATAAAACAGATTGGGAAAAAAGGAGAAGGTCCTGACGAATTTCAGGTAATAACAGATGTGTTTATTGACAAAACAAGAAATGTTATATTATTCTTAAGTCACTTTGGAAGTGTGCTAATTTATGATATAGAAGGTAATTATATTGGCCGAGAAATGTTACCCATTAAAAATAATTATTATTCAATTGCAACGACAGAAAATAATAATTGGGTATTATGGTCATGTGTAGATGCAGATGAAAGCGGCATAACTGTTGTTAACAAAGATTCAATGCTTCCCATTTATGAAACATGGCACAATGACAGAATGTTAGATATGGGATTAATGAAGCCCTTTTACCAGTATAATAAAATATCTTTTTTTTCATCTGCATATCAAAATACAGTATACCAAATTAAAACGGATAGTTTAATAAGTGCATATAAATGGGATTTTAACAAAGATAATATAAAAAGTGGTATGCTCGAAGCATATTCTAAAATAAAAAATGGAAGTAAAAGAAACAACAAAATATTAAAAGATTTAGAAGAAGGAATACTTCCATATTCAATGGAAAGGCATAATCAAAATGAGCAATATTATTATGTAGCTTTAAGAAAAGGAGTCGGTATAGATCGTCCCTGGATTAATGTATTTTATAGAAAAAAAGATCATAGTACTTTTGTTTTTGAACAAATAGAAGAAGGGGTTAGCATTCGTCCAATATTGTTCACAAATGAAGATATTATTTCGACTTTATTACCCGAAGATTCTTTTTCATACAAAAAAATGTTACCACAGAACGAGTACGAAAAAATAGTATCAAGGAACTCGGACGACAATCCATGTCTAGTAAAATTATCTTTTAAATAGAGCAAGGAAGTGTTACCACGTATTATATTTATAGTGTTGTTACTTTGGATATGTTTTTCCTGTAATAGAGGAAATAATATCAAAGAGAAAGATATCATTATACAATGGAAAAATAAAATTGTAGCTATAGGAAATCCACTCCATAAACCCAAAATTAAAGAATCATATATCAAAAATTTAACAGAAAAGGAAGAAGTATGCACATTAAAGGGCAAGCAATTTCTATGTAATTTTTTTAATAAGCAGTCAAAAGACATATAACGTAATGGAGATAATTTTATTTATCATCTAAAAACATAAATAGAATATGAAAACAAAGAATTTAATTGCTGTAATAGCAGCAGCACTCCTCAGCAGTTGCATGCCTCAGAAGGAGGTAGCCGGAGACGTTTCCTTTTCTCGTGAGGACTTTCAGACAACAAAAGAATTGAGTAATCCACAAGAAATTGCAATTGACAGCCTGCTTAACCCGGCCGGTTTCCGTGTGATGAACGATAGCGTGCTTGTAGTGGTGAATCAGCCCAATTGCGAGTTCCTGCTCGAACTCTATTCCCTGAACACATTGCAGCCGTTGGCACAATTGATAACAAAAGGTAACGGACCGGGAGAAATGTTCAGCTGCGCTTTAGGACTTCACTCTAATGCTTCCGACAATTTCTATTTGCAGGACTCGAATTCAAAGACCTGTTATATCGTCGATTTAAAGACCTTATTGAATAGCCGCAAGTTCGTTTCCGACGAGCAATTCAGATATTCATCGGAAGTTTTGCCTACTTCGGATTTATGCCTATTGGATGATAACCGCTACATAGGATATCACATGTGGTATCTGGATGATAAGCAATTCAGCAAAGTGGATTCTCCCATCGGCTATTACCAAAAAGGAGAGGACAGTGGCAAGGGAATGGATGATTTTCCTTTCTTTGTGGCTTCCGTGAATGGTGCTCGTCTGTTTAAGAACCCACAAACTCAGGAGTTGTGGACTGCGGACATGCATCGTGATGCCATCCGAATCTATAATGATTCATTAAAGCAGATTCGCGAATTGGTCGGCCCCGACCATTTTTCACCGGAGTATACCCGGAGGCAAATAGATGCTCCCGTAGCCTTCGTCACTTTTGCTGATGAATGTGATTATCATGCTTATACGGATTATTATATCACCGACAAGCATATTTATTTGGTTTATGAAGGCAACAAGCATTTCGACATGAAAAATCTCTCACCTGTGGAAATATTCAAACTGGACTTTGACGGAAACTTGCTTTGCAATTATAAACCGGACCGATATGTGTATTCTATATCCATAAATAAGAAAGAAGATACGCTTTATTGTGCTTCACGTTCGTCCGTCATGGAGCCGCCTGTCATTTTGAAGTATAAGTTATAGAACATCGGCAAACAGTCCAAAAGCCTTCAAGAGTATAAGTAACAAACTGGTTATGAGAACTAATATCTATTTAATTATCGTATTATCCACTATCTGTTTTAGTTCGTGCTACCGGGAAAAGGATTTGAAGTATTCCCTGAATGCCGCAGGCAAGAACCGAATAGAGCTGGAAAAAGTACTGGAACATTATAAGGATAGTGGTCCTAAATATGATGCTGCATGTTTTCTCATAAAGAATATGCCGGGATATTATTCGTATGCAAAAAGTTCCGGTCTGGACAGTTTGAGAAAAATACAATCCGTCATATTCCATAAAAAACATTTTCCTCGTGATTTGCAAGACAGATGGAGTAAGTTCTCCTACAAGAGCACGCCCAAGGTGTATGACTGCCACGCTATAAAGGCTGAGTATTTAATTGAAAATATAGACTTGGCCTTTGCTGCCTGGCAGAAGAGACCGTGGCGGCACTCTCTTTCATTTGACGAGTTCTGTGAATGGATATTGCCTTATCGCATAGGGGACGAGCCGTTGGAAAACTGGCGAAAGGTTTTTTAGAGAAAAAGTGCTCTTCTTATTGAGAAAATAGGCGGGACGGGAGAATAGAATAACTGGGTTAGACCGTTCGATTACAGGCATCTATGTGGATGGGGTAATTCATTGCTTGTTGGCAACGGATGTAAATACGGATAATCAGATAGTGAAGTATATATTTGATTAGCTATGGTTGGGTTGCTTTGGAGTCGATGGGTTTTAAGAACAGTTTAAAACCCTTGCCTCTTACTGTTGCAATGTCGTAAGGAGAATTTCTTAAAGCTTCACGGATGTGCTTGATGTGTGGTAAGCATCCGATAAAGTACACATTGTATTTTCATAAAATAGAAAACTCGATATCAACTTTAGTCAAAAGGAGGTTGACTCCTTGAGTTATATACCATTGGAAACCGGCCACCGTTTCTTCGCTTGGTATTATTTCAAAGCAAAGAAGCCGGATGCTTATATAAAGTCGATGGCTACCCATCGCTTAAATAAGATGTTTGTATGGGAACACACGCTACAAACATTTGAAGCAGTTTCTAAGCCTATTCAAAATTTTCTCAACAATAATCTTATAATGGTCAACTTGACCAACGGAACCGTTTTTACATAGATTGGAATTGACAACCAATTGATAGCCGGCACCTCTTATTCTTTTTATTTTATATTGCGGATAATCTTGTAATACTTTCCTTAACCTATTAATACTTGAGTCAACTCTTCTATCCAAATTCATTTCGCCCAATGTCTCGTACTCATTTGTCCACAGTCCTTTTTTTATTTCGTCCCTAGAAACAAAATGTTCAGTTCCTTTCTGAAAAAGCAGTAACAGTTGAAAAGCTTGCTTGGAAATATCCAACTCTTTTGAGCCCATATATGCTTTTGTCTTATTCGTATCCAAAATTATATCTTCCAATCGAATATTCCCTTCTGCCGCTTCTCCTTCACTCTCCGACGCTTTAACTTCGGCAGCAATAAAATTATCTTTTGCATTAAATTTCTTGTTCTTATAGTAGGTATATATGAGTATTAATAAGGCCCCTAATCCTAATACACAAACTACATAGAATATAATCAATAGGGGTATATATTTTATTATTGTCCAAATATTGTAATTCACCCATGCCTGCACACTGACAGTTTCTCTTGCATCCAGAAATTGTATCGTTGTGCAATATGCCGTTCGGGGAGAAAGAGAATCATTATTACTATACTGGGTCTGTCCCTTATATCGATAAATAATTCCCATTGAATCCGTTATGCCATTCTTTTTCATCTTTTCATTAAAGATAGCCATAAACGTATCCGGATTTATAGGAGAGTACTCCGCCAAGAGGTATTGGGTCACTAATTGATTAGCCCTATATTCATCTATACTATCTTTAAAAGAAAAAGTCTCTACTCCTTTTTCTGTCTCTATTTGATAATTTTTAATCTTCCTTCCTCCTGGTCGAGAATAGATTGGTTCCGTATTGCTTCTGACATGATAATCCTCTATTATAGTTTCTTGCAAAACGCGTTCAGCCAACATGTGGATATCCTCTTCTGCAGACGGAACTAAAAAATAGAAAATGCCAATTATTCCAATCACGATTAGAATAATTAATCCAATTGTACTTTTGAATCTTGCAGCCATACTTTTTTCTGCAAAGATAACAAAAATAAAAATAGGATAAAAACATAATAAAAAAGAGATGATTGTAGATGTAATATATCTATTCATAGCATCGGTGAGGTTTCCATAAGGTTTCGGCAAGATAAATATAAGGCTTTCGTAAGGTAAATGTGAGGTATTCTATGCTTTAAATTTAAAAATAAAAACCTAATTTTGCCTCTAACTAATAAGATAGAAAGTATGAAAAAGAAAATGATCATTTCATTTATTGTTGTAGCAACAGTAATGAGTTTTATAGGTTCTTCCTATTCTAATAATAATACTAATGATTTACTATTAGATAATATAGAAGCATTGGCAAATGGAGAACAGGAAAATGGTATAACATGTATAGGAGAAGGAACGGTAGATTGCCCTATTGGTATCAAAGTAAGAGCAGTAATCAAATATTATAGTTTAGAATAATACATGAAACACATTTATTTATTGTTTTTTCTCTGTTTATTATGTTCTTGCAAGGAATCAGAAAAAGAGAAAATTGCTCGTTTGGTGAGGGAATGGGATGGGAAAGAGATTTCCTTTCCTTCCCATTCAGTTTTCACCATTCAAGGGAAAGACACGGTTGATTTTTCTTTCGCAGATGCTGAGTATAAGATAATTACTTATATAGACTCTGTAGGTTGCACCAGTTGCAAGTTGCAATTACCTCGTTGGAAGGAATTCATGCACGAAGTAGATTCATTGGCTCAGGGGAAAGTGCCCTTTGTGTTCTATTTCCACCCCAAGGATGTAAAAGAGTTGCGTTACATTACCCGGAGGGATGCCTTCACTTATCCGGTTTGTTTCGATGAAAAGGACGATTTTAATGCATTAAACCGTTTTCCCGGTGAGATGACATTTCAATCTTTTTTATTAAATCGGGAAAATAAAGTGATAGCGATAGGCAACCCGGTTCATAACCCGAAGGTGAAAGAACTCTATCTGCAGAGATTGACCAATGGTAAAATGCCTTCTTCGTCAGTTGCCATGACAGACGTTTCTGTCAATACGGGCAATATGGATTTCGGGACTTTTCCACAATCGGAAAAGCAGGAATACAAGTTTGTATTGACCAATGAAGGCAACAATCTGCTGGTCATTCAGGATGTCACTACATCTTGCGGCTGCACCAAGGT
>ERZ825137.4247-NODE-4247-length-14531-cov-6.210694_pt1 | contig 14531 bp, 12 predicted proteins | sample MGYA00519873_ERZ825137 | MGnify/ENA primary metagenome ERZ825137 (study PRJEB31778, sample SAMEA3449190) | human gut metagenome | biome: human gut; feature: human-associated habitat; material: faeces | place: United Kingdom | collected 2010/2012 ...
TTTTTTTCTGTGACCTTATCAAGGCCTGTACTTCTTCTACCGTTCCTTTTACAAGATCTATTGTGTATCTATTCAAAAAGCTTAAAGCTGTATTTTTTCTATATAATGAAATATTTACTTCAGTTAAATCCAATAATACTGGTACTTTTCGTTTCTTAGCTATCCTTAATGCTCTCTCCATTGTCCTTCACACCGTCATTGTCTGCTTTTTCTTCCATAGTTTCATCTTCTGCGGCAGTATTTTCGTTTGTATCTTTTTCCTTATCCTTCGTGTTTTTATCTTTTTCACCCACTGTTTCATCCGCATTATTTACCTCTGTGCCGCAGGCTGTAAATGTACACAGAGACAGAGTGAGCATAGTGCCAAAAAGAATCGCCTTCCATTTTTTCATATGATCTTCTCCTTTTTCTAAAAAATTCTGTATTCCTAATATGGCACTTTTTCCGCTATCCTATTCTGGAAAAAATTTCAAAAACCGCAATTTCATCCAAAAAAGACGGGGTCCGATCTTACACGAACCCCGTCTGTATTACCTGTAATTTTATTCTGTTGCGGCTCAATCTGTCAGGATCAGCCGATCACGTCACTCATATCATAACGTCCTGCCGGTTTGCCTGCAAGGAATTTGGCTGCTTCTACAGCACCTTTTCCAAAAATAGCCTTGGAATATGCAGTATGCTTGAACTCGATCACTTCGTCCTGACCTGCAAAAATTATCTCATGCTCACCTACGATAGTTCCGCCGCGAACTGCGGAGATACCGATCTCCTTATCATCGCGTTTTTCACGTTTCTGGCTGCGGTCATATACATAATGATACTGATTATCCATAGCTTCATTAATGCTGTCTGCCAGCGCAAGTGCAGTACCACTTGGTGCGTCTAATTTCAGGCGGTGATGCTTCTCTACGATCTCCATATCAAAGCCTGCAGCTGCAAGAACCTTAGCTGCGTCCTGAACCAGCTTCAGAAGTGTGTTGATGCCAAGAGACATGTTTGCGGATTTCAGCACTGCTACCTTTCGGGATGTTTCTTCCACTTTTGCAAGCTGCTCCTGGCTTAAACCGGTACTGCACAGAACAACCGGGATCTGGCGTGCCGCGCTGTACTCAAGAAGCTTGTCTGTTGCCTTTGCGGAAGAAAAATCAATGATCGCATCTGCCTCTACCTGACATTCTTCCATATTTGTATATACAGGGTAGCTGTTCTTTCCCTGATCTGCCACATCGATACCTGCTACGATCTCAGCATCCGGATCCTTCTCCACAAGTCCGGAGATTACCTGACCCATGTGACCGTTACAGCCATGCATAATAATCTTTACCATTTGTCTATTCCTCTCAATTCCAGTATATCGGCAAGTTGATTTTCCGAACAATCCTGCGGTTATATTTATGCAAGTTTAATTCCGAAATTCTTCAGTTCTTCAGCAAGTTTTGCCTTGTTTGCATCTTCCATCTCGGATAATGGCATACGAAGTGGTCCCACTTCTTTACCCATCAGATTCAGAGCTGCTTTCACCGGAATCGGGTTTACTTCACTGAACAGTGCATGAATTAACGGGATTGCCTTTAACTGGATTTCTGCTGCACCCTTTGTATCTCCTTCAAGGAATTTCATAACCATATCATGTGTTTCCTTAGGAGCTACATTAGAAAGTACGGAAATTACTCCAAGTCCGCCAAGTGAAAGGATCGGAAGTACCTGATCATCATTTCCGGAGTAGAGTTCAATGCAGCCATCAGCCATGGACATCATGGTTGCAATCTGTGAAAGATCTCCGCTTGCTGCTTTGATACCAACAATATTCTTAACATTTTTAGCCAGAGCTACTGCTGTTGCAGGCTGAATGTTACAACCTGTACGGCTCGGAACATTGTACATAATGATCGGTGTTTCCGGAACTGCCTCTGCAATAGCTGTATAATGAGCGATCAGTCCTTTCTGAGTCGCCTTGTTATAATATGGAGTCACTATAAGAAGTGCATCTGCACCGTAAGAAGCAGCCTCCTTTGACATCATAATTGCAGTTTCCGTACAGTTGGAACCTGTACCTGCGATAACCGGAACACGTTTGTTTACCTTGTCGATTGCAAACTTAATTGTCTTAAGATGCTCTCCATGCGTCATCGTTGATGATTCTCCTGTTGTTCCGCAGATAATGATCGCATCTGTACTGTTTGCAATCTGATACTCCAGAAGTTCCTCCAGTTTATCATAATTAACCTTGCCATCTTCATACATAGGGGTTACGATCGCAACACCTGCACCTTTAAAAATTGCCATTTGCCTTCCTCCTTTATTCTTCTGTAATTTCCATACAGATTACTGTCCATTCATAAACAATAATCAGGTTTTATACACCTTATACAATCTCTGTTGTCAGTGTAGTTATGCTGTCTGCATATTTACGCAGGCTGTCCGGTAACGTCCGTCCCGTAAGCAGAATATGCATACTCTCGTCCTTCATCTTCAGGATATCACCGATTGCCTCTGCAGTGGTGATCCCGTAATCCGGAAGTGCAAGAATCTCATCCAGGAGCAGAAAATCGCATTCCTGCGTTGCGATCACTTTGCGCGCAAAATTCAAAGCATTGAGAATATTGGTTTTCTCCTCTGCCTTCTCCTGCTCATTCAGCTCCTCATATCCTTCATCATGCTTCTCAAAACGGAATATCTTAATATCCAGATTATCCAGTTCCGCCAGAAAATCCAGTTCCCTGCGCTCTCTTCCTTTCAGAAACTGAATAATAATGACGCTTTTACCCTGTGCGGAAGCTCTCAGACACTGACCGATCGCCAGAGTTGTCTTTCCCTTTCCCCCGCCACAGTAAACCTCTGTAAATTCTTTTTCCATAACAAACAATTCCTCTTATCGTTATTGAAATTGTACCTTCTTCTCTGTGTCATTACAGACATGATAAACAGCAGTCTGTTTTCGACTTCTGCGATGAGCTTCCGGCATATTCACGCCGGAATGCTTCGTGGAACAGCAGGCTGCCATAGTTATCTGAATACGCTTATATTACCGCAGTTTATGAAGAATTGCAAGTGTTACTGTTTACAGTAATCGTTACCGTTCACAGTAACGTGGCCAAAATTCATTCCAAATTGCCTGCGGCAATGGAATTATTCCATATATTCCAGCTTGCTTACAGATACTTCATACGCAACTCTCTTCTCTGTTTCATTTTCCCCGATCCGTTTCATATATTCTCTGCTCTGGATACGTCCCCAGATCAGGACATGACCGCCAACTTCAAACGCAGATGCATAGCGGGCATTTCTGCCCCAGCAGATGCATGGTATGTAATCTGATTTTCCATACGGACGATTTACTGCCAACAGCACATCCGCAATTTCTCTTCCAAGAGGAGTTTTACGGTACACCGGAGGCTTACAGATATATCCGTCCAGAAAAATCTGATTTACCGGAACTGTTTCATCCTCTTCTTCCACAAACTTCAGTTCTCTGCTGAATACTGAAAGCACGAGACGGTTGTGCTTCTCCTCATGGCGGTTATATGAGCGGAACTGTCCATGGATTTCCACATATTCTCCGATATAATCCTGCGTTACATCCACCAGCCGTTCAGAAACCATCACCGGAATCCTGTCTTCCGAATCACTGAGCCTTTTGACCAGCAGCTCAGTCATATAGAAGCCTTCTCCAAAGACCTGATGACTGAATGTAAAGCCTGCTGCAATTTTGCCCATCATAGATACCTGATTGTTTTCAATAATTTTATCTGCCATAATGTGGTTCTCCTTCCCTGTAGAGCACCTGTATCAGAATCCCTGCCTACAGTGCAGACCGTAAATCGTCTCTGCTTTTTCAGCGATCCCGCATATGCTCCTCTGTACCTTGTATTGTTCTTTATAAGGTTATGTACAGGCATTCTCATTTAGAACCAGAATCTGCAAAAATAAAAAAAATTATTTTAACACCTTGTAATCTGGCGAAAATGTGGTAAACTGAAAATTCGGGTAACTTATTGAAAAAAACACATAATAATAGGAACAAATTCATCTGCAAGATTATATCGTGCTTGAAAAATGCTTTTGCAGCAAAATAATCCTGCTGATAACACATGAATATTAACAATTCCGGTAACTGTTCAGCCAGTGTGCCGAACAGTTACCCATTCAAAGCTTAAAGAGGAAAGGAAAATCATTTTATGAGAACAAAACGTGAAGATGTCCGTAACGTAGCCATTATCGCACACGTTGACCATGGTAAAACTACTCTGGTTGACCAGCTTCTGAAACAGAGCGGTGTATTCCGTGAGAATCAGGAAGTTCAGGAACGTGTCATGGACTCTAATGATATCGAACGTGAACGTGGTATCACTATTTTATCCAAGAACACAGCTGTTCATTACAAAGGCACAAAGATCAACATCATTGACACACCAGGACATGCTGATTTCGGTGGCGAAGTAGAACGTGTACTTAAGATGGTAGACGGTGTTATTCTTCTCGTTGATGCTTTCGAAGGTGCTATGCCTCAGACTAAATTCGTTCTTAAGAAAGCCCTTGAACTTGACCTTCATGTAATCGTATGTATCAACAAGATCGACCGTCCGGAAGCCCGTCCGGATGAAGTTGTAGATGAGGTTCTGGAACTTCTTATGGATCTTGGTGCTTCTGATGAACAGCTTGACTGTCCGTTCCTGTATGCTTCTGCCAAAGCAGGACATGCTGTGATCGACTTAAACGACACTCCTAAGGATATGGCTCCGTTATTTGAAGCAATTCTGAAATATATCCCGGCTCCGGAAGGAGATCCGGAGGCAGATACTCAGGTTCTGATCAGCACGATTGATTACAATGAATACGTTGGACGTATCGGTGTTGGTAAAGTTGAAAACGGTACAATCGCTGTTAACCAGGAACTGACTCTGTTAAACCATCATGATCTGGACAAACGTAAGAAAGTTAAGATCAGCAAGCTCTACGAGTTTGACGGTCTGAATAAGGTTGAAGTAAAGGAAGCTACTATTGGTTCCATCGTTGCTATTTCCGGTATCGCAGACATCCATATCGGTGATACTCTCTGCGGCGGAGAAAACCCGGAGGCAATTCCTTTCCAGAAGATTTCCGAGCCTACCATTGCCATGAACTTCATCGTAAATGACAGTCCGCTGGCAGGCCAGGAAGGTAAATACATCACATCCCGTCATCTTCGTGACCGTCTCTACCGTGAGCTGAATACAGATGTCAGCCTTCGTGTAGAAGATACTGAAACAACAGAAGCCTTTAAGGTTTCCGGACGTGGAGAACTTCATCTGTCTGTCCTGATCGAGAACATGAGACGTGAAGGTTATGAATTCGCAGTAAGTAAACCGGAGGTTCTGTACAAAACAGACGAGCGCGGAAAGAAACTTGAACCTATGGAAATCGCTTATGTAGATGTTCCGGAAGAATTTTCCGGTACTGTAATCCAGAAGCTGAGCGAACGTAAAGGTGAGCTGCAGGGTATGAGTACTGCCAGTGACGGGACTGTCCGTCTGGAATTCCACATTCCTTCCCGTGGACTGATCGGATTCCGTGGTGAGTTCCTTACTTCCACCAAGGGTACCGGCATCATCAATACCATGTTTGACGGATATGCTCCTTACAAGGGAGATTTCCAGTACAGAAAACAGGGATCTCTGATCGCTTTCGAGGCTGGCGAAGCTGTTACTTATGGTCTGTTCGCAGCCCAGGAGCGTGGTACTCTGTTTATCGGACCTGGTGCAAAGGTTTACAGCGGTATGGTTATCGGACAGAATGGTAAAGCCGAAGATATCGAGCTGAACGTATGCAAGACAAAACATCTGACTAACACACGTTCTTCTTCCGCTGATGATGCACTGAAATTAACTCCACCAAGAGTTCTCAGTCTGGAACAGGCCATCGATTTCATCGACCAGGATGAACTCCTTGAGGTTACACCGGAATCTCTCCGTATCCGTAAGAGACTGCTGGATTCCAGAGAACGTAAGAGAGCCGCTTTCAGAAAAGCCTGAAACAAATAGAAATTTAAGAAAAATTAAGCCTCGCAGATTTTGCGGGGCTTAATTTTTCTTAATCATTACTGTTCACTCCGTTCACAGTAACTCTTAATCTCCTGCAAACATATGGAAAAACATAAATCCTTCTACAAATTATATTGTTATATTTTCACGAAATTCCAAGTTAGTATTTGTTAACTTTTTCATATGCTTTGTAATTGATAAATAATTAACAAAGTCATATAATAGCATCATCGAGGTTGTTAATTTATTAACGTTATTTTTTTAACTTTCTCTCAGTTGCCAACAGAACATATATTGTTAAATTTTTCTCATATATTCTGACAATTGATATTTTATTCACATTATTTACGTGATTATGCACAATTTTCACCATAATATTTCGTTATGCTCATATTAATGTTACTGTTGACCAAATAATCAGTTTATTTATATAATAAAAACATAACAGGTCACGGTAAATACTTTTAACGAAAACACAAACAGGAGGATTCCCAAATGGCAAAAAAAGAGAACACTATCCCAACCATCATCGACACCCCTGAAGCCCTTACTGCAAAGATTGCAGCCATGAAAGAGGCACAGAAGATTTTCGCAACATTTACCCAGGAGCAGGTAGATAAGATTTTTAAAGCTGCCGCTACTGCTGCTGACAAAGCACGTATCCCGCTTGCTAAAGATGCTGTTGAAGAAACAGGAATGGGTATTGTAGAAGATAAGGTTATCAAGAACCATTACGCAGCCGAATATGTATACAACGCATATAAGAATACCAGAACCTGCGGTGTGATTGAAGAAGATACTGCTTACGGTATTAAGAAAATAGCTGAGCCGATCGGTCTGATTGCTGCTGTTATTCCTACAACCAACCCAACATCTACTGCAATTTTCAAAACTCTGATTGCACTGAAAACACGTAATGCAATCATCATCAGTCCGCATCCCCGCGCAAAGAAATGTACCATTGAGGCAGCAAAGGTTGTTCTGGAGGCAGCTGTAGAAGCCGGTGCACCGGAGGGAATCATCGGATGGATCGATGTTCCAAGTCTTGATCTGACAAATCAGGTTATGCGTGAAGCAGACATCATCCTTGCTACAGGTGGTCCCGGAATGGTTAAGGCTGCCTATTCTTCCGGAAAACCTGCTTTAGGTGTAGGTCCCGGAAATACTCCTGTTATCATTGATGACAGTGCAGATATCCGTCTGGCAGTTAACTCCATCATCCATTCCAAGACCTTTGACAATGGTATGATCTGTGCTTCCGAACAGTCTGTAACTGTTCTTGAGAGCATTTATAAGAAAGTAAAAGAAGAATTCCTTTACAGAGGATGTTACTTCCTGAAACCGGATGAATTAGAGAAAGTAAGAAAAACTATCCTTATCAATGGCGCATTGAATGCAAAGATCGTAGGCCAGAAGGCTGCCACTATCGCTGAGATGGCCGGTGTTGCAGTTCCTCCTGAGACAAAGATTCTGATCGGTGAAGTTGAATCTGTAGACATCAGCGAAGAATTCGCACATGAGAAGCTTTCCCCTGTACTTGCCATGTACAAGGCCAAAACTTTTGACGAAGCGATTGCCAAAGCTGAACAGCTTGTAGCTGACGGCGGTTATGGACATACCTCCGCTCTCTACATTGACACAAGAGAAAAGGAAAAAATGGAAAAACATGCAGCAGCCATGAAGACCTGCCGTATCCTCATCAATACTCCATCTTCTCAGGGCGGCATTGGCGACCTTTACAACTTCAAACTTGTTCCGTCCCTGACTCTGGGCTGCGGTTCCTGGGGTGGCAACTCCGTATCTGAGAACGTAGGTGTAAAACATCTTATCAACATCAAGACCGTTGCTGAAAGGAGAGAAAATATGCTCTGGATTAGAACACCGGAAAAAGTTTATTTCAAAAAAGGCTGCCTGCCGGTTGCTCTGGATGAGCTTGGCACTGTTATGCACAAGAAACGCTGCTTTATCGTAACAGACTCTTTCCTTTATAAGAATGGATATACTAAAAAGATCGAAGATAAATTAGATCAGATGGGAATCGTACATACCTGCTTCTACGATGTAGAGCCAGATCCATCTCTCGCTTCTGCAAGAGCCGGTGCTGCTGCAATGAGAATGTTCGAGCCTGACTGCATTATCGCAATGGGCGGTGGTTCCGCAATGGATGCCGGCAAGATCATGTGGGTTCTCTATGAAAATCCGGACGCCAACTTTGATGATATGGCTATGGACTTTATGGATATCCGTAAGAGAATCTTCACATTCCCGCATATGGGTAAGAAAGCTTACTTTATAGCTGTTCCAACATCTTCCGGTACAGGTTCCGAGGTAACACCTTTTGCTATCATTACTGATAAGACTACAGGTATCAAATGGCCTCTGGCTGATTATGAATTAATGCCTGACATGGCTATTGTTGATACAGATAATATGATGAGCGCACCTAAGGGACTGACCTGTGCTTCCGGTATCGACGTTATGACTCATGCACTTGAAGCCTATGCTTCCATGATGGCATCTGATTATACAGATGGTCTTGCATTAAATGCAATCAAACTGGTATTTAACTATCTGCCACGTGCATACAAAGATGGTTCTGATGTAGAAGCAAGACAGCATATGGCAAATGCTTCCTGCATGGCTGGTATGGCTTTCGCAAATGCTTTCCTTGGCGTAAACCACTCTCTTGCTCATAAGCTGGGAGCTTTCCATCATCTTCCACATGGTATTGCAAATGCTCTGGTTCTGCTTCATGTTCTGCGCTATAATGCAGCCGAAGTTCCAGCTAAGATGGGTACCTTCCCACAGTATCAGTATCCGCACACACTTGCACGTTACGCTGAGATTGGCCGTTCTGTAGGTCTGACAGGCAAGAACGACAGCGAAGTATTTGAGAAGCTTCTCCAGAAACTGCAGGAACTGATGGATACTATTGAGATCAAACATACGATCAGGGAATACGGCGTAGACGAGAAGTACTTCCTTGAAACTCTGGACGAAATGACCGAACAGGCATTTAACGACCAGTGTACCGGTGCCAACCCAAGATATCCATTAATGTCTGAACTGAAAGAAATCTATCTGAAAGCTTACTATGGTGAGGGAAATATTCCTGAATCCGGGAAAGCCAAAGAGAAAAAAGAAGAGAAATAAGATTTGCTGAAAATAAACCTTTTCCTTTAAAAATATAGTATTTAAACCAACAAATGGGGCTGTCAAAAAAAGACAGCCCCTTATTATATTATTTCTTACTGCGATATGCTTCTGCTTCCCAATGTGTGATAAAGTATGTAATATCATCCGTCATATGAAGCGGACCGCCAAAGCTTTCTGCATATACTGCAAGCTTGATGGCATCTTTTACAAGAAGCTGTGCTTTTGCAGCTTTTCCCTTATCATCTTCCATAATAAAGGCGCCAACTCCCTGTACCAGGATCAGTCTTGGCTCTTTGTCATTCTCTGCCATAAATGCATCCAGCGCAGCTTTTGCCTGGTCAATATCCTCTACAAATAACGGATATGGTCCGCAGTATACAATGTGATCCGGTGTAAATGGTTTCAGAAGGGGTGCAGCCGCTGCTTTATCTTTTACAAAATAATCAGCTTCTGCTACAGGTACCACTTCTACTGCATGTCCCAGTAACCGGGAAAGCTTCTCTGCTGCCTGTTCTTTTTCAGATGTAACAGCATCACTGACATCAGCAGTTCTCTTTACCTGTTTCTCTAATTTACTAATCACATCGTCAAATAACACTCCTATTTCCTCTACAGTATTTGCTGCAACGAAAATTCCGTGATTCTGGAGCAGAAGAACCTGAACATCTTTTCCGAATTCTTCTTTATAAGCATTCATTTTCTCATAACAGATACGCGCAAGTGTATAACCTGGTTTGCAGATATCGATCCAGAGTACATCTTTTCCAAGGATCTGTTCGCTGAGTTCCTTTGCGCCTTTTCCGCAGGTCAGTCCATTGACAAGTGTAGGATGAACATGCAGTACATATGTGTAGGCAAATAAGTTATGAAGCAGTGCTTCTACACTTGGACGTTTTGTTTTGTCAGCATCTGTTACTGCAGCCATAACATCTGCAAGATACAGTGATTCACGTTTGACATCATCTTCAGGATAATCTGTCTTCATGATCTCATTCAAACGTGCTCTGCTCATTTCCACAAATTCCTCTGACTTGATTGTAGCAAGCTGTGTACCAGAGCCTTTTACATACAATGTGGTGTCGTCTTTTACTGAAGTATTACCACCGCCTGCAAGAACATAAGCAGGGTTGCTTCCATAAGTATTTGACATTTTTACTAAGGTTGAAAGATCCATAGTTAAAATTCCTCCCATATTTATAATAGTTTTGCTGTTCCCCATTCCATTGTACACGATATTCTGCTTTTTTCCAAGTGTTATAATAATCCCGCAAATAACCTCATAAACAGCTGTCCCAATCGCAGATATGCGCTGCGTCCGGTACTGTACTGTTCTGTGACTTCACGGCATTCATCCATTGTTGCTGCAAGATCATTTCGGATATCCAGAACTGCCTGGCAGTCTGCCATAAAGCAGCCGTTTTCAAAATGATGATACAGACTTCTGTAATCCAGATTTATGGTTCCGCAGGTTGCCATACAGTCATCTGCCACACTCATCTTTGCATGACAGAAACCAGGTGTCCATTCATAGATACGCACTCCATGTTTTACCAGTCCATGGTAAAAGGAACGTGTGATATTGTAGATCATCTTTTTATCCGGAATACCAGGTGTGATGATCCTCACATCTACCCCACGCTTGGCAGCCAGACACAGCGCATGGCTCATTTCATCTGTGATGATCAGGTACGGTGTCATAAACCAGCAGTATTTTTCCGCTTTATTCACCATACTGATATACACCTCTTCGCCTACCTGTTCATGGTCCATAGGACTGTCCGCATAAGGCTGGATAAAGCCTGTCTGCTTTGCCTGATAATCTGTCTGAACCAGAAATCCGGTAAAATCACTGTCATTTTTATCCTTATCACTGACAGCATTCCACATCTCCAGGAATGTTACTGTTAGGGAACGGACTGCCTCCCCCTCCAGACGGATACCTGTATCCTTCCACTGTCCATAAGGATGTGTGAAATTAAAATATTCGTTGGCAAGGTTGTAACCGCCGGTAAATCCCACTTTTCCATCGATCACTGTGATCTTGCGGTGATCCCGGTTATTCAGGAACACATTCAGACCCGGAGTAAAAGGGTTGAACACTCTGCAATGGATTCCCACATTTTCCATTTTCTTAATGAAGTCTGTATTGATAAACCCAATGGAACCCATGTCGTCATAAAATACTCTGACTTCTACGCCTGCCTTTACGCGGTCTTCCAGAACTCTCTGGATTTTATGCCAGGCCTGTGCATCCTCAATGGCATGATATTCCATAAAAATGAATTTCTCTGCCTTTGCCAGATCTGCCAGCTGAGCCTCCAGCCCTTTGACTGCCTCATCATAATAAATAACATCTGTATTCTGATAGACCGGATAGGAGGCATTTTTCTGTATATAATCAGAAATATTGCCTGCCTTCGGGATTTTCCTGCCAAGCGTTTCCCTGCACTCACTGTCATTGGGAAGCAACGGCAGAAGTTCCCTGTCGATCTGGTCATAACGCTCCCGCATTTTACGGGTACCGCCATTGAGACCAATCAGTAAGTACAATCCCACTCCCAAGATAGGGAATACAAGGATCAAAATAACCCAGGGCATTTTCATAGATGAAGTCTGGTCTGACGCATACAGCTTAAGAACCAGTACACCTGCAAGAAGCCTTGTCATCAGATTGATAATCTCCGCATATTGATTCAGCTTTGTGATCATCGCAATGATAAAAGCTGCTTCCAGTAAAATACATACTGCGGAAAAGCATAATCGTTTTACACCATTTTTCGTTTTCGCCCTGCCTTCCAGGGTATCCTGTTTCATATTCTTTCTCTCTCCCTCTGTCATTGTACGTTAATATTCACTCTATTCCCAGAACACATATCAGACGGATAAAATCATCCTCTTTTTTACTTGCTTATAACCGCTCCGCAGTTTCAGTCAGGAAAGATTTTCTGCACATTTATTTGTGCCTATATACTCTGCTACTTTATCTGTTACTTTATTGCAGATTACCGTATAAGCTGCTCCCAGAACATTGGCACCTATACGAAGTGCTATTGCTGCCGGCATTCCGAAGATCCCTGCTGCAATAGACAACGCTCCAAATGTATTAAATGCAGTCTGCCACGGATATCCTGCTGAATATCCAACTCCGATTCCTCCGATCATTCCAATGTACGGATACATGGATTTAGGAAGTACCAGATACAGCACAATAAACAGCAGACAGCCCACAACATTAAACATTCCTCTGCTCACAGACCTTGGGATACAGTCCTCTGTAAAAGGCAGACATACGGACATACAGGCGATTCCTGCCCACATTGCTCTGGGAAGTCCCAGAAGATTCATAAACAGCATTGCGCTGGATACGATCAGTGTCAGTTTCACATACCATCTGCTTCTTGCTGACTTAAGATCAAATTCCCGGAACAAATCCAGGAAGGTTCTTCGATAGGCTCTGTTTCTCTGGTTCTTATAGAAGACGATCATACAGATCACCATTCCCACCAACAAGCCGATCACACGGAAGGTGTATTCCTTTCCTGTTACATCATAGCCCAGAAGCAGCAGATATCCCAGCACAAAGGTGGAATGATTGTACATGATCACATTGTGACAGCCCAGTATCATCAGCAGTAAAATACACACAGCATTCACTGCAAACGCAGCTAACGGAGGCACCATATTTGCCAGACGGGGTCCTGCCATAAGAATACCGAAGATCCCTGCAATGGAAAGCAGTCCATGTGTTGTCCTGATCCCGAAATCTGCCTGCCGCAGCACAAGCACTGCCAGCAGAACAGTAACACCAACTACACTGTTGCTGCTTCCTGTAAGCTTGCTGTACATGCTCACCACTGCTACGCAAAAAGCCATAACCAGATACACTTTAAAATTATAGATTAAAATGTGTCGTCTTTTCTCTTTTGGGTCTGTGGTGCTTCTGATCAGCTGTTTGGAGCCGGTCGAACTCAATTGTAATTCCTGATAAAATGTCATATCTCGTTACCTCTCTTTCGCGAAAATCTATAAAAATTTATGAATTACCTTTTTTAGTAACGAGCACTATACCGCAGTTCTCTCTGTTAGTCAAGACTTAATTATTTTTCCAGGTCTCTTCTGATTATTTCTTCCAGTCTGTCCAGATCCTCATTGTCAGGGTGAGATAACGCCCTGTCAAAATTCTGGATCAGTTCATCCAGGTTCGGCGCATGATCCGGCTTCTCTTTCATCTTTACGTATCTGTCCCTGACTGACTGGGGCATTTTCCCCTGACACATAAATTCTCCCATCACTGTATTACTCTCATCAACAGATTCCTTAACTTTCCCGAGAACCTGTTGGAAATAGGCTTCACTGCCTCCGAAGCCTGCTGTTCCAAACAGAAAGATCTTCTTATTTTTCAGGCTCTTTAACAGTTCAAGTGTTACAGGATCTGCATTCCCTATATCTGTCCAGAATCCAATGTATAATATGTCGGATGAAAGAGCCTTCGCTCCTTCTGTTCCAAAATAATCACAGTTTTCTTCAGGCAATACCTCTCTGATCTTCTCCGCAAGTTTTTTTGTATTTCCTGTTTTACTGCTGTACAGAATTGAGTATCTTTGTGTTCCCATGCTGTCTTGCTCCTTTTTGGTTTTATGCACTCTTAGAGTCTTCCTTGTTTCTGCTTTTGTAAGAAGATTTTTTTTAATTCCGAAAATACATTTTTGTCTGCATTATTTATATTGCTTATTCCTTCCAACTGATACATAAGCACATTCGTTCTACCGTAACCGAATTCGGTAAAACATTTTAAAAATCTTCCTCTGATTCATTTACAGTTCTATCCCGGAACATTTTCAGCAGCTCTTCCAGACTTTCTCTCAGCTTCTCATTCTTATTATACTGAATCAGTACCACCGTAACAATGGCAGACAGGATCATGCATCTGCGGATCAGTTTTCGGATGCGGATACATCTCTTTACATCTTTTCGTCCCTTTTCATAGAGTTTCTCTGCCATCCTGTCAGCTCTGGCATCTTTGCAGGCAATATAATCATCAATCACCTGCTTATCCTCCTCACAGATATCCAGATTCTCATACTGACTCCTCAGTTCCTCGAGTTCTGCATTATTCTGTCTGATCACGGTATCTTTGCGGTTGATTCTCTCAGCTGCACTCCGGCTCATTCTCTCTGTTCGTTTACTCATGATAAAAACTCCTTTCGTTTATTTTTTATTATTTCCTATTTTAAACTTTTCTCAGGCTTTTCTCAATAAAATATTGAAAACAAAAAGCACCTGCTTTAACAGATGCTTTTTCTCGCTGAATTTAACCGCCTGACTTTATAAGTACTGGCTGAACTCAACCTTCTC
>ERZ825137.4251-NODE-4251-length-14521-cov-14.668740_pt1 | contig 14521 bp, 8 predicted proteins | sample MGYA00519873_ERZ825137 | MGnify/ENA primary metagenome ERZ825137 (study PRJEB31778, sample SAMEA3449190) | human gut metagenome | biome: human gut; feature: human-associated habitat; material: faeces | place: United Kingdom | collected 2010/2012 ...
AGTGGAGCAGGGCGACTACCTCGCAGATTGGATAGTACAGGTAAATGCGCCCGTATTCGTCCGCCCAGCCGTTCTTGCGGGATAGCTCCGTCCGGCGCAGGATAAAGGCGTACAGAACCTTTGCTTCGTTGGACAAGGGTGTGAATGTGGGGGCTTCAAAAAGGAAATTGGGAAGCCGGGTAAAGCTGACCGCCTTTTCCGGCTGATGGATATAGATTGTGTTTGTCATATCGTGTTTTGTGGACGGTTAGAAGCCCGTTTTCGGGGGTAGACGGTAGTTTCTATTACCTGCCCCTGTTCTGTGCTTGCAAAGCCTTGAAAATCAAGGACTTTTCAGCCCCTAACTGTCCACAGTAGACCTCCTTTTCCGTTCACTTTCTGTTTTCTGTCGCCTGTGAACTCTGGCGGCACAGCCGGGACAGTATTTCGCTCGGTTGGACTTTGGGACGAACACTCTGCCGCAGACCGCACAGCGTTTTAGCTCCTTATCCCGGAAAATCTCCGCTTCCAGCGTTCCGACTTGCGGCAAAACCGACCAGCGGAACCACTTACAGCAGACCGAGAAAGAAACCGTCTGCGGACAGGTGCAGGTGTCCCCATCGTCAAGGAACATACAGTTCCCGTCCTCATAACAGCAGCACTCCCGGCGGATCAGGGCGTTTGCCTGTTTCCGCTGCGCTGGGGTCATGCGGTAAAGGGAACCGTCTTGCTTGCGCTCTATGGGCGGCAGTCGTTTATATGGGTTCTCTCTCATGTGTTTCCTCCATTTTGCTTTCCGTTGCCGCTCTCACCGAAAAGGCTTCCTGCCCCATTCCTGCGGCGTGTTCCGGCGTTGGCACGCTCCCCGGACTTCGGGACATTTTGTCCCGAAGTGGCTCGTTGCGGTGCTTCCCCTGCCGGGGTATTCCTTTTCGGACGGTCATTCATTTTTCAAGGTGCAGCTCATCGATGAACTACCCTAAGTCTACACCTAAAAGACCGCCCGCCCCGTATATCCATAAGGTCGGAAATCAGCCCGGAAAACTCTTTATTTCCACGCTCTCGGAATTGTGGTAAAATAATAAATACAAGACGATAAATCGGAAGTTGTGAGGTGTTCAAAATGGATAGCATAGTGGAACTTGTCAAGAGAAATGAGCAGCTTCTCCTTGAAAATGCTGAAGCACTAAATGATGAGGAAGTAGAACAGGAAGATATTGACGAGTATCTTAAAATTCAAGGTGCTACAAAAGAAGAATTAAGCGCCTTTGAAAATCAATTTCAAATAAGATTGCCAGAGGATTTTAAAACCGTATATTCATACAAAAACGGCAGCGGCTATATGAGCTTAATTTGGCCGCAGGAGGGATTTTATCGCGGGTATCGCCTACTGTCACTAAAAGAAATAATCAAGTTAAAATCTCTTTTTCAAAATAAAAACTGTAAAATGACAGAGTTTCCAAATGTAATTGGTGAAAAACAACTGCAACAATTAGACGAACGCATAAAGCCATATCTGTTTTGTGAGCGTTGGTTTCCCTTTGCTGAGTATGCCGGTTCTCTTTATCTGATGTTGGACTATAACCCAAGCGAGAAAGGTGAAATCGGTCAAATTATTTGTTATGTGCATGACCCGGATTTTATCTATTATGTCGCTCCGAACATTACCGAAGCACTGAAAATGACGGAAACAGTTATTGAGAATTTAATATAATTTTTCTTTATATGATGTAAGCGATAGCTTCCCATTTATTGGGCAGACAAGGAGGGAGCGCATGGAATTATCCATACAAGAACGACTAAAAGACCTGCGTGTGGAGCGTGGGCTGACGCTGGAGCAGCTTGAAGAACAGGTAAATCTCTCCAAGTCTGCGTTGGGCAGTTATGAAGCAAAGGACTTCAAGGACATCAGCCACTATGCCATTATCAAGCTGGCGAAGTTTTACGGCGTGACCGCCGATTATCTGCTGGGACTGTCCCAAACAAGAAATCACCCAAACGCCGATCTTGCAGACCTGCGTTTGAGCGATGATATGATTGAACTATTGAAAAGTGGGCGGGTGGATAATTCCCTCTTGTGTGAGCTGGCGGCACACCCGGATTTCCCCCGGCTCATGGCTGACCTTGAAATCTATGTAAACGGTATCGCTGGCAAACAGGTGCAGAGTGCAAACGCCATTGTAGACGCTGTGAGCACAACCATTATGAAGCAGCACAATCCCGGCTTGTCTGACCCGCAGTTAAGACAGCTTATCGCCGCCCATATTGATGATGACAGCTTTTGCCGCTATGTGATACAGCAGGACATAAACAAGATAGCTCTTGACCTGCGGGAAGCACATAAGGAAGATTTTTTCAGTGTCCCGGAGGATAACCCACTGGAAGATTTTTTGCAGACCGCCGAGGAAACCGCCAAAGAGGGCAGCGACCCGGAGCAAGCGTCGCTGGCGTTTATCTGTAAGCGGCTCAAATTGAACTTGAAGAAGCTGTCCGAGGAAGAAAAGAAGTGGCTGAAAAAGATTGCACAGAAGTCGGACTTGCTGAAAAATCCGAACCCACAGCGGGGGAGAAAATAAGAGAGCGATAAACAAGAAATCTGAAAGGAGTTATCAATATGAGTTATGATTTGATGGTTTTTGAGAGAACAAAAGCACCTACCACAAAAAAAGAGTTTATGGCATGGTATGAAAAGCAAATGGAATGGGAGGAAGAACATGATTACCAAACGATTAGTGTTTCTTCTCCGGCTTTACAAAACTGGTTTATGGAAATGAAAGAAAAATTCCCGCCCATGAATGGGGAATATGCACCGAATGACGATGCTCTTGATGACGATGAAAATTTGGAGTTGCATATGGTTGATTACAGTATTGGGTATAATGTAATTTACGCTGCGTTTTCTTGGTCGGTGGCAGACGAGGCGTATGAACTTATGCGTAGTTTAGCTCAAAAACACAAGGTTGGATTTTTTGATGTGAGTGGAGATGATGGCGATATTATTTTGCCAGATGGAATTATGATAAAATAATATGATACATACCTATTCCCATTCTCACTTACCGGGAAAATAGCAAAGCCAGCCGAGCCAGTCAACGGTCAAGATGAACGGCGCACAAATGCGCCGCCATTGACAGCCCCGCCCGCCTTTGCTGATGGGCAATCAAGGCGGGAAAGCCCTAAAATGGCATCCCGCCCATTTCTAAGAACTGATAAGTCAGATTTGCTGAAAAATCCAAATCCACAGCGGGGACGGAAGTAGAGAACAATAAATAAGAATTTACAGGAGGAAAATCAATGGAGAACTTGATTAAGTTTTTAGAAGATAAGATAACGGATAAAATGTCTGTGGAAGAAATAGTTGATGTTTTTGAGCAGATGTGCAGCACACCGCTTGAAGAAGATATGGTTTTATTTGAAACCGGAACATTTACTGCTTTTTCAAAAGAACCATTTTTTCAAATTTCATTAGTTCGACAGTTTTCAAATGATGATGAAGAGTTTTATCAAATCCATGTAGTCATCTTGTATAAGCCAACCGCTGAAAATAAAATTTTCAGCGAAACAACATGGGACGAAGATTTAGACGAAAATATATTTGACTATATCAGAAAATCAGCGTCGTTTGCTTATGCAAGAAATCATGAATACATCGAGGTAAAAATATATATGGACGAAACTTAACTTCTCATTTATCAGGGAGATAGCAAAGCCCTAAAATGGCTTCCCCGCCCATTCCAATTTTGAGAGAAAAATCTGTTTGCTTTTTTGTGAGTGTGTCCACAAGTTCGGGACATTTTGTCCCGAAGTCCGGCGTGGGACGAGGAACGGGGGCTTTCATATACGCCCTGTCTGCTGACGAAACCAGCCCTGCGCTTGCGGCTCCACGACACGCAATCACAGCCCTGTTTTCCTGCTGCTTCAAATGCCCTTGCCCGACCCGGCGGCAACCTCATTTTCGCAGCAACGCCGACAGAGCGTATAACACACTACACTTTGCAAGCAAAGTCGTGTGCCAAGGGGCAAGCCCCTTTGGAAACCCCGGACAACAAAACAGGCTGAATATCTCGCACTTTTTCGGTGCTTGATACTCAGCCTTTATTTGTTGTCAGCAGCCCCCGTTTCGTGGTCTGCGTGTAGTTCCTTGTAAACTGACCTAAACGGCACCTACACCTACACCGCCGAGCTGTTCGGCTATAAGACCGCCCAGGGCAGTGTGGCCGTTGACCGGGCGGACAAGACGCACACCGTGACCATGCAGGCCGAGCCTGCCGTGACGGTGACCTTCGCCAATGCGGACAAGGGCCAGCTGACCGTCGTCACCGGGGAGCGGACGATGTCCCCCGACAAAAACGGCGCGTATGCCCTGCCTGTGGGCTACAGGTACGACTGGACGTTCAAAAGCGCCAATTACGCCAAGCAGACCGGCAGCATCGACCTGACCGGCGTCACCGAGGACGGTACCCGGACCGTGACCATCCCGCTGGCGGAAAAGACCGCCTGGGGCGGCGCGGACGACATCGTTGCGCCGACCAAGGTGGGCGACGTGTACCAGATCGGCAGCGGTGGGGAGCTGGCCTGGTTTGCGCAGGAGGTCAATGCAGGCCGCGGCGCAGCCTACAACGCCGTTCTCACCAAGGACATCGACCTGGGCGACGAGCCGTGGACACCCATCGGAAAGAACTATTCCTATGCGTATAAGGGCACCTTTGACGGCGCAGGGTACACTGTCAAGGGACTAAAGATCACCGGCACCGCTACGCAGAACTGCGGTCTCTTTGGCTATGTGTCCGGCGGCACCGTCAAGAATCTGACGGTGGAAGGTACGGTAATAGGCAGAGAGTGTACGGCGGGCATCATAGGCGAGCAGAACGGTACTGCTTGTGTGGAGAACTGTGTGAACAGGGCGACAGTCAGCGGCACGAACAACGTGGGCGGTATCGTGGGCAAGGTTAACGGTAGCAGCGAAAAGTATATCCGAGCCTGCGCCAACCTTGGCAACATTTCGGGCAGCAACAGCGTCGGCGGCATCGTGGGCTATGCCTATTACAAGGTTACTGTTTCCCACTGCTATAACCGCGGCGCGGTGACGGCGGAGGTCAGTAAGGCCGGCGGCATCGTGGGCTACATGAATGACAGCGGCGCAAAGTTTTCCAACTGCTACACCACCGGAGTCGTTACGGCAAAGAGCGAGTATAATCCCGTTGTCGGTAAAAAGTCCTCCGGTGGCCTCAGCGGCTGCTACTATCTGGATACGCTGGGTGCCGACAGCAACGCCACAGCCAAAACCTCTGATGAGTTGAAGGCGCTGGCTCCCGCGCTGGGCGAACTCTTTATGACCGCCCCGGCAGGCGTCAACGATGGATACCCCATCTTTGCGTGGCAGGTACCCACCTATGCGGTGACATTCCGCACCGGTGCGGGGGCTTCCATCACGGTCAACGGCGTCAGCGGTCAGGCGGATGCGGACGGCAAGTACACCGTCAAGCTGCCGGATGGCGCCTATGAGTACACCGTATCCGCCTTTGGCTACGCGGACAAGACCGACAGCGTCACCGTCAACGGCAAGGCACAGTCGGTGACCGTGACGCTGACGCCGGTGGAGAAGCGGACAGTCCGCTTCAACGTCACGCCGACCGAAGCCAAGGCCGCCGTCACGGTGACGTGGGACGGCGACGGCCATACCGTTGAAGCACAGAAAGACGGCAGCTATCTGCTGCCGGAGGGCGCATATACCTACACTGTCAAGGCCAAGGGCTACGCCAAGGTTGTTGAACCGCTGAACGTGGCCGAGAGCAAGACGATCTCCGTCACGCTGACGCCCTCCGCCGCATGGGACGGCGCAGAGCGGGAGCAACCCGGCGGAAGCGGCACGCAGACCGACCCCTACCAGATCGGCAGCGGCGCGGAGCTGGCGTGGCTGGCGGACAAGGTCAACAACGCCTCCAGCGGCACAAAGCTCTATGTGGAGCTGACGGACGACATTGATCTGGGCAACCAGCCGTGGACGCCCATTGGCAAGGAGTTCTACGAGTTTTCCGGCGTCTTTGACGGCGGCGGTCATGTGGTAGAGGGACTGAAGGTATCCAATGCGGCAGATGCCGGACTGTTCGGCGTGGCAAAGGGTGCGGCCATCAAGAATTTGGTGGTGCGCGGCAGTGTTACCGGAACAGGCAACGCCGCCGGTATTCTGGCTAAGGCTAAGAGCGAGGCTTGTACCATCGAAAACTGCGGCAACGAGGCTGCGGTGACTGTGGCCAAGAGCGGCGGCGGGTATGCAGGCGGCATTCTGGGAAATGCGGTTACCGCTATATATGTCGAAAGATGCTATAACAGCGGCACTGTGACCTCTACCGGCAACACTTCTTACAGCCGCGCAGGCGGTATTGTGGGATACATGAGCGGCAGCAACGGGGAGGCAAAGGTCAATACCTGCTACAACACCGGAAACATTACCTCGGACAGCTATGCAGCGGGCGTTTTCGCCGGCTATGGCGGTTATAGCTTGACCGTATCGAGCTGTTACAACACCGGCAAAATCCGTAGTAAGAACACGTCGAGGATAGGCGCGTTTACTACCAATGACAGCGATGCGGCTTCAAATAGCTTCTATCTGGAGGGCAGCATTCCCGCAGGGGCAAAAACCAACGGTGCCACCCCCATCTCCGATGGTGCCGGGCTGCTGGAAAAGCTGGGCGCGGACAACTGGAAGACGGTTCGCGGCGTCAACAGCGGCTATCCCGTGCTGGCGTGGCAGACGGACGAGACGCCTGCCGCGGTCGTGACCATGGCGAAGAATATCCGCTTCGCCCGGGAGGAGTTCGACACCGACGACGGCGACGTGACCTCCCTGCCTACCGGCTTGCTGCTGTGGGACGCGGAGTCGGGCAAGACCTACACCATTACCCTTTGGCAGATGGTGCGGAGCTGGATGCCGCTGGATGCGGACGGTCTGGCAGAGTATGACGCCATCACCGGAGAGTACACCGATTTCCCCAGCTTGGAGAAGCTGGAATATGTGAACACAACGGCGGTCATCAGCCGCATGAGCGAGGAGCAGCGGGCGCAGCTTGACCAACTGGACGCCGCTGTGCAGGCAGCGGAGAGCGACCAGGAGGATGGAACGGGCGAGGGTCTGTATCAGGCCATGGAGCGCCGCGCGGCGTTTATCGTCAGTCTGGCCAAGACGGAGGATCTGGGCGCCTACGAGTCCCAGCTGACCTTCGTGGAGGATATCTCCAATGTTTCCGCCGGGAAGTATGACTTGTCCGGACGGTTTGCCGCACTGGGCGACGGCGTGTACTATGCCTCCGTGGCAGAGGAGAAAGATGGCCAGCCGGTGTGCTGCGACATAAAGACGGCGGAGGACGAGATCGTCGGCGATCAGGAGCCCTACAACCGCATGACGGCGGTGACCGGCCTCCGCTGGGAGGGGACGACGGCCAAGTGGAACGGCCGGGAGAACTTCAGCGGTGCCTATCGAATTGACCTCTACACGGTGACGGGCGAGGGTACAGATGCGGTCTACACCCACTTCAAGACGTTTGCGCTGTCGGGGAACTATACCTCCGCCAACTTCGCCAACGCCTTTGCGGCGGGGAAGAAGTACGCCTTCACCGTTACGGCCATCGGCGACCAGAGCCTGCTGGAGGAGCTGGGTCTGACAGACAGCATCACCTCTGCGTACAGCGATGTGTACGACCCCGACAAGGACAAGGAGAACCCCAGCACCAAGGAGTGGGTGGATATCTCCAGTGCGGCACAGTGGATCGCACTGGCCAACGTGGAGGACGAGCCCACCGAGGGTACCGATTCCCCCAACAGGCAGCAGGTGGCGTGGAGCAAGAACTACCGCCTGACGGCGGATATCGACTTCTCCGGGCTGACGGCGGCGGAGCAGACCAAGACAAAGTCCATCGGCAGGATCACCTATCCCTTCATGGGTGAGTTCGACGGACAGGGGCATACGATCACCGGGCTGACCCTCAGCAACAATGACAGCGGCCTGTTCTGGTACACCGGCGCCACGGCGTATATCCATGATCTGACCATTGAGGGCGCCAACGTGCTGTTCTCCGACAACGCAGCGGTGCTGGTGCATAACAACTACGGCCGCATGGAAAAGTGCGCTGTGGTGAACACCAATATCACCGCCGACACCGGCGCGGTGCTGGGCGGTATAGTCAGCCGCAACTACGGCATCATCCGCAGCAGCTATGTGCAGGGCGGCACACTGACCTCCAACAGTCTGACGGCTACGGGTCACGCCGGCTTTGTGGGCGCCAACGAGACCGGCGGCCTGATCGAAGGCTGCTGGACCAGCATGGCGGTGAATACCACCAGCGAGTACGCCGGCGGCTTCGTGGGTCTGGGCTACGGCGGTACCATCAGAAACTGCTTCGCGCTGGGTAATGTCAGCGCCAGAGGCTACTCCGGCGGCTTTGTGGGCCGCTCGGTGTACGGCGGCAACACCTATGAGAACTGCTATGCCGCAGGTGTCGTTACCGTCAGCGGTGAGCAGGGCAACGGCTTCATCGGCGGCAACAAGCCCGATTCCGCGTTCCAGTACGACCAGTCCAAGGGCGTCACGAACTGCTACTTCAACAGCGCCGCAGCTTCCGCCGCAGCCTACGGCGCGGTGGGCAAGTCGCTGGATGAGATGAAGACCGACACCTTTCTGACGGACATCTCCGGCAGCGACAGCGGCGTGTGGGCGCGGGAGGCGGATAAGAACGGCGGCCTGCCCTATCTGCTGGGCGTTGCCGTGCCGGAGACGGCGGTGACGGCGCAGATCACCGTCAAGCTGGCCATCGCCTCCTATGACAAGAACAGCTACACCTTCAACCGCATGGGCGACGTGATCACCGTCACCATGGACAGCAACGGCAATACCCGCCTGGTGGATCTGATGGACGAGGCGCAGCGGCAGGGCCTGCTGACCTACAGCTATGCCACCACCAGCACCTTCGGACGGTTCATCCACACCATCAACGGTCGTGCGGTGGACGCGCCGGACGGCTGGATGTTCACCGTCAATGATACGCTGTCCAACGTCAGTGCATCTCTGGCCACAGTACAGAACGGCGATCAGGTGCTGTGGTTCGAGGGCACCACCGAGAACCGCTTCCAGGGACCGTCCTGGGAGGAACTGACCGGTACGCCTGCCGCTATCAGCTGGGTGGACATCGAGACGGTGGACGACCTGCTGGCACTGGCGAAGGCCACTGATGCCGAGACACTGGGCAAGAATTACCGCCTGAAGGCCGATCTGAACCTGAAGGATACGCCGTTTAACGGCATCGGCAGCGCGGGTCAGCCCTTTACGGGAATGTTCGACGGACAGGGACACACCATCTCCCATGTGACCGTTAACGCGCCGGAGAGGGAGAACGCAGGCTTCTTCAACGTCATCAAGGGCGCGACCATCCGCGATCTGAAGCTGGTGGATGTGGAGATCACCGGCAAGACGAACGTGGGCGGACTGGCAGGCAGCGCCTGGGTGCAGCTGGACAGCAGCGATCTGTCCAAGAACGTGGCGAACCTGATCGGCGGCTGCTCGGTAAGCGGCACGGTCACGGGTACGAAGAATGTGGGCGGTCTGGTGGGCCTGAACGAGGGCAAGACCGATCCCAAGACCCTGTTCTCTATCGCCAGCGCCGTGGACAAGTGCGCTGCCAGCGTGACGGTCAACGGCAAGGAAATGACCGGCGGTCTGGTGGGTAAGAATGGCGGCACGATTACCAAGTCCTCCTCCGGCGGTACGGTCAAGGGCGACACGACCACCGGCGGACTGGTGGGCGACAGCAGCGGCGACATCTACGACAGCCATACCAGCTGCACTGTCGCCGGCCGCAGCCATACCGGCGGTTTTGTGGGCTTCAGCGACGGCGCGGTGAAGGACTGCTACAGCATCGGCGGCGTTTCCGGCACGGATTACACCGGCGGTTTTGCCGGCGTCATCAGTAGGGCGGAGAATGTCGTCAGCGCGGGACAGGTGACCATCGCCGGCACACCTACGCAGGGCTATAACGGCGGCTTCGCCGGAAAGCTGTACGGCATGGTAGCGGGTCTGGACAACCAGATCACCGTGAAGAATGCCTCCGGCAACTGCACGCAGCCCAACGGGCCGGATCTGCCCGTCGTGGGCAATGCCATAGATTTCTCCGGCGATGCGCAGAAGGAGGCGCTGGAGAAAATGGCGCTCCGGAGCAACGCGGAGGTCAACGCCGCGCTGAAAAAGCTGTTCCCGGATCCAGTGAAGGTAATGGATACCGTTGCGGCGGCCAATACTGAACGCGCTGCCGACTGGTGGGCGATGGATATGGGCGCCTACGCCAGAGCCTATCCTGATAAGGGCGTGGCGTTGACGGAAGCGGCCAAGCAGAATTACATCAACGCGGCGATCACTGCCATACAGTCGGCGGGAGCCACGGATACGACCTACGACAAGGCGATCCTGGCGCTGACCGCTAACGGTGTGGATGCGACCAAGCTGTATCCGACGGCCAACAGCAGTACGGCGCTCAACGCCATCACACTGCTGAACAAAGCCGACAAGAGCGCCAGTGCGTGGAGTGCGCCGTATACGCTGGCGGCCTACAATCAGGCGGACTTCACAGGAACACAGAACTACGAACAGCAGCTGGTGGAAGCGCTGCTGCGTGCGCAGAAGGCGGACGGCAGTTGGGATGAGTGGGGAACCATCGACACCACTGCCAACGTGCTGGCGGGACTGGCGTTCTATGCCGGCGACAGCCGGGTGAAGACGGCCATCGACAAGGCTGTGGACTATCTGGCCACCCAGCTGGGCGAGAGCGGCATTTACAGCGACGCCTTCTCCGGCCCTAACGCCAACTCCACGGCCATGGTCATCATCGGCCTGACGGCGGTGGGCGTGGATCCGGAAAAGGATGCGCGGTTCAGCAGGAACGGTCTGTCCGTGGTGGAGGGCCTGATGTCCTTTGCTCTGGCGAACAACACCGGCTTCGGCTTTACGGACAATATTTCCTATAATGACGCTGCCACCGAGCAAAGCTTCCGGGCGCTGATCGCGCTGACACAGTTCCGGGCGGCGGGCAAGGCGTTCAACGTCTATGACTTCAGTGCGGGTAAGACAGAACCCGCTTACGCCTCCGGCACCGGCGAGACGGAGAAGCCCTCGGAGGAGCCGACGCAGGGCGAGGACATCACTGTCACGGTGACCATCTCTACCCCTGACGGCACCTGGCTCAGCAAGAGCGTTACAGTCAAGAAGGGCAGCACAGTCTACCATGCCTTCACCAAGGCGCTGGAGGGCAGCGGCATTACCGCTGTTGGCGCAGAGAGCGGCTATATCCGCTCCATGACCAAGGGCGGCGTCACCTATGGCGAGTTCACCGCCGGCCCCAACTCCGGCTGGCTGTACAAGGTCAACGGCCGCCTGCCCAGCCTGCCGCTGACGCAGCAGGCCGTGGCTGACAAGGATTACGTCCTGTGGTACTACACCTCCGATTGGAAGACCGATCCGGACGCCGGGAAGATGGGGGATGAGGAGGTCACCGCAGCCGATGTCATCAAGCTCATCGATGCCATCGGTACCGTGAGTAAGAACAGCGGCAACGCCATCGCCGCCGCACGCACAGCCTACAACAAGCTCCCTGCCGACCAGAGGAAACTGGTCACCAACTACGACAAGCTGGCGGCGGCGGAGGCGGCCTATGCGGAGATCCTCAAGGCCCTGCGGGAGGATGAAACGCAGACGGGAGATGCTACCGGCTGGCGCAAGACACACAGCGATACGCTGGACACCATCAAGACCGATGAGTTGACCTTCGGCAGCGAGTGGCTGGTGATCGCACTGGCGCGCAGCGGCCGGGATGTGCCCGACAGCTACTACGACAGCGTGGTCAAGGCGGTGCAGAGCGCCAAGGGGCAGCTCAGCGATAAGAAATCCACTGAGTATGCCCGCACCATTCTGGCGCTGACGGCCATCGGAAAGGATCCCGCTGATGTGGGAGGCTACGACCTGCTGGCCAGATTGGCCGACATGGACGATGTGACGTATCAGGGTATCAACGGCGCTATCTTTGCCCTGCTGGCGCTGGACAGCGGTAAGTATGACGTGCCCGCTGCAGCGGAGGGCGGAACCCAGGTCACCCGTGACGGTCTGGTGGCGTACATTCTGGCGCAGCAGCTCTCCGACGGCGGCTGGGCATTGTCCGGCACCAGCGCCGACCCGGATGTGACAGCCATGGCCTTGCAGGCGCTGGCGCCCTACCGAACCGGCGACGAGACGGTGGACGCCGCCGTGGACAAGGGCGTGCAGCTTCTGTCCGATATGCAGCTTTCCGACGGCGGCTACAGCAGCTGGGGCACGCTGAACAGCGAGTCCTGCGCGCAGGTGCTGATCGCACTGGCAGCGCTGGGTATCGATCCGGTCAGCGACAGCCGCTTTGTCAAGAATGGACTGACGGTGCTGGATGCTCTGCTGGCCTACGCCGTGTCCGGCGGCTTCCGTCACACGGTGGACGGTGAGGCGGACGCCATCGCCACCGAGCAGGCGCTGTGCGCGCTGACGGCTTATGCCCGTCTGCTGGACGGCAAGACGGCACTGTACGATATGACCGATGTGCTGGGCGGCCAGATGCCGGATGACGCCGACAACGATACCAATGAGCAGCCTGCGAAGACCACGCCTGTGGTGGTGTGGGTCGTGCTGGGTGCGGCGGCCGTGGCGGGCAGCGGCGCATTGGCGCTGACCCGCCGCCGTAAGGTCAAGTGACCGCAGCTGCGGGCAGTATATAGCTTCAAAAAAGGGTCATCCCTGCGGGGATGACCCTTTTGCATCGAGTTCCCCGCGCCCGGTCTGGAGGACGGAGGGAGAACGGCGCGGGAGCGACATTTTGGTGGAGACGGCGGAACGATGGGTATACGCTTGTCTTTTGCTGGACTTGTGCCGCAAAATCGTGTACAATGAGGGTGGAAATTTACAAAAGGGAAAGGACAAACGACCATGACATACACCTCTGCACAGGCCAATAAGCTGCTGAAAAAGCTGCACGACGAGCACGCCGCTCTGCTGGATCGGGAGAATCGCAGCAAGGATTTCCGCGCCGCTATGGGCGAGGACGTGGAGTCCGTGCGCCCGGCCTACGACTATGGCGACACCCAGAACCGGCTGGCGGAGCTGGAGCAGCGTATCCGCAAGGTAAAGCACGCTATCAATGTGTTCAACGCCACCCACATTATCCCCGGCTTCGACATGACCATCGACGAGATGCTGGTCTATATCCCCCAGCTTACCCAGCGGAAGAACAAGCTGGCGGATATGAAGGCGCGGCTGCCCAAGGAACGGGTGGAGGAGCAGTACGGGCGGCAGTCTAACATCATCGACTACACCTACGCCAACTACGATCTGGCGGCGGTGGAGGCGGACTACGAAAAGACTGCGGATGAGTTGTCCCGGGCGCAGCTGGCGCTGGATGCCGTGAACCAGCGGGACACCTTTGAGTTGGCGGAGTAACACCGTTCCGTCACGCTGTTTGCGCCTTTTTATAAAAAGCAACGACCTCCCACCGTGTTCAAGGTTGCGAAGGAGGCGGGTTATTCTTTTTGTTATTGGTTATGCGGCCCCTGTTCAGTGTAGCGGGCAACAGAAATAGCCGGCTGCGGCAGTGTGAAAAAACTTTTCCCGGAGGTCGAAGTACGGTTATAGACCTCCACATTTATAGGAAAAGCGCGTGCGAGCATCGCACGCGCTTTTGCGATGGCTTTCGTGAAAAATAAGCCTATCTCGGCATTTTTAAGACAATTCCTCCGCCGGAAACTGCCGGCCGGTGTGGTCGATGGTGTAGGGCGGGTGGAGGATGAGTTGGGAGATGGGGAGGACGGTGTAGCCGTCGTTGATGAGGTAGGTGAGGATAGCGGGCAGCGCCTCCGGCGTGTGGAGGGCGGCGTTGTGGAACAGCACGATGCTGCCCGGCTGTACCTTGGAGGTCACCCGCTGGCAGATGGTGTCCGCGTCGTAATCCTTCCAGTCGAGGGAGTCCACATCCCACTGGATGGGCTCCATGCCCATGGAGCGGATGGCGGAGATGACGTGGTCGTCATATTCCCCGTAGGGGCAGCGGATCAGCGTGGGCGTCACACCGCTGGCGGCGGCGATGCGCTCGTTGCTGGCGGTGACGTCCGCGACGATCTGATCGGCGGAGAGACTGTTGAAATGGTCGTGGTGGTTGGAGTGGCTCATGACCTCGTGGCCTGCGTCATGCAGCGCCTTCACCGATTCCGGGTATTTCTCCGCCCAGTCGCCCACCACAAAGAAGGTGGTCTTGACGTGGAATTTCTCCAGAATGTCGATGAGCGTCTGGGTGTCCTCGTTGCCCCACGGTGATGCAAAAGTGCGGCAGTTCACGACTTGAAATACTCCCAAGATTCGTAAGTTTTTCGAGTTTAACCTTAAAAACTTTCTGGCGCGCTTTTTTCGCTTTACCCAAAGCGGAGCACCATACACTCACCCCTCCAGCAGAGCGCGGCAGCCCTCCGGGAGCAGATAGTCGATCTCCAT
>ERZ825137.4256-NODE-4256-length-14499-cov-6.272985_pt1 | contig 14499 bp, 17 predicted proteins | sample MGYA00519873_ERZ825137 | MGnify/ENA primary metagenome ERZ825137 (study PRJEB31778, sample SAMEA3449190) | human gut metagenome | biome: human gut; feature: human-associated habitat; material: faeces | place: United Kingdom | collected 2010/2012 ...
ACAACGTGGGCGACGTGGCCGGCATGGGCGCCGACCTTTACGAGAGCTACTGCGGCTCAATCCTCGCCACCTCTGCCCTCGGAGCCGCCGCATACCTCACCACGGGCGACACCGCCATGCAGTACAAGGCCGTCGTAGCCCCGATGCTCATCGCAGCCGTCGGAATATTTCTCTCCATCATAGGCATCTTCAGCGTCCGCACGAAAGAAAATGCCACAATGAAGGACCTCCTCGGCTCCCTCGCCACAGGAACAAACCTCAGCTCCATCCTCATCGTCGGAGCGACCTTCCTCATCCTCTGGGCCCTCGGCCTCGAGAACTGGGCGCTCGTCTCCTGCTCCGTGGTCGTAGGCCTCCTCGTGGGCATCGTCATCGGCCGCTCAACGGAATACTACACCTCCCAGTCGTACAAACCCACCCGCAAGCTCGCCGAGAGCGGAAAGACCGGTCCGGCAACAGTGATTATCTCCGGAGTAGGCCTCGGCATGGTCTCCACAGCCGTTCCCGTCCTCGCCGTCGTTGTAGGCATCATCCTCAGCTATTGGTTCGCCTCAGGCTTCGACTTCTCCAACGTGGCTCTCGGGCTCTACGGAATCGGCATCGCCGCCGTCGGAATGCTCTCGACCCTCGGAATCACACTCGCCACCGACGCCTACGGCCCCATCGCCGACAATGCCGGCGGCAACGCCGAAATGAGCGGCCTCGGCGAGGAAGTGCGCCGACGCACCGACGCACTCGATTCCCTCGGAAACACTACCGCCGCAACCGGAAAGGGCTTCGCCATCGGCTCCGCGGCCCTCACAGGTCTGGCGCTCCTCGCATCGTACATCGAAGAAATCCGCATCGGTCTCGACCGCCTCGGCCAGTCCTTCATCACCCTCGGCGACCGCGTCGTGCCCGTCCACGAGGCTTCGTTCACAGACTTCATGCAGTTCTACGAAGTCAACCTCATGAGCCCCAAGGTCCTCTCCGGCATGTTCATCGGCGCAATGATGGCATTCCTATTCTGCGGCCTGACAATGAACGCCGTCGGACGCGCCGCCGCCCACATGGTCGACGAGGTGCGCCGTCAGTTCCGCGAAATCAAGGGCATCCTCGAAGGTAAGGCCGAGCCCGACTACGCCCGCTGCGTCCAGATTTCCACCAAGGGAGCCCAGCGCGAGATGGTCTTCCCCTCCGTACTCGCAATCATCGCTCCCATCGCCACTGGCCTCGTCTTCGGAGTCCCGGGCGTAATCGGCCTTCTCGTCGGAGGCCTCTCCGCGGGCTTCGTCCTCGCCATTTTCATGGCCAACGCCGGCGGAGCATGGGACAACGCCAAGAAATTTGTCGAGGAAGGCAACTTCGGCGGCAAAGGCTCCGACGTCCACAAGGCAACTGTCGTAGGCGACACCGTCGGAGACCCCTTCAAGGACACCAGCGGCCCTTCCCTCAACATCCTCATCAAACTCATGAGCATGGTCGCTATCGTAATGGCCGGACTCACCGTCAGCTGGAGTCTCTTCTGATCTGACGGCTAAAAACTTTTCATGCGGGGCGGGTGTTGTATCTGTATCAACACCCGCCCTTATGCAACACCACAACAGCTCCATATCCCGTCCCCGCCTCGTTATCGTAGGGGGCGGATTCGCAGGTCTGAACCTCGCGAAAACCCTCGACAAGAAGCTCTGGGACGTGACTCTCGTCGACCGCCACAACTACCATTCCTTCCCTCCTCTCTTCTATCAGGTGGCGTCCTCCGGCCTCGAGTCCTCCAGTATATGCTTTCCATTCCGTCGCGAAATTCGCTCCCGACGCGTCCGCGGCGTGCAGTACCGCTTCGGAGACGTCCGACGCATCGACTTCGCCCGCAAGGAAATCCACACCCAGTTCGAGACAATCCCTTACGACGCCCTGGTGCTCGCTGCCGGAACGACCAACAACTTCTTCAACATCCCGGACCTCCGGAAGCACGTCTACACCCTCAAAAGCATCTCGCAGGCAATCCGTTGCCGCAACGAAGTCCTCGACCGCCTCGAGAGGGCGTCTATCGCCACCGACCCCGCCGAAAGGGCCCGGCTCCTCACTTTCATCGTCGTAGGAGGCGGTCCCGCAGGAGTGGAGGTGGCTGGTGCGCTCGGCGAGATGAAGCGATACGTCGTTCCGCGCGAATACCCCGCAATTTCCCGCGATGAAGTCCGGGTGGTTCTCGTGGAAGGCTCCGACGCTCTCCTCCGCACAATGAGCCGGAAATCAAGCGCCGACGCTCTCAAGGCCCTCCGACAGCTCATGGTAGATGTTCAGCTCGAAAAGACAATGACCTCCTACGCCGACGGCCTCGTAAGCTTCACAGACGGAACTTCCATCCCCACAGAAACCGTCATCTGGACCGCAGGCGTCACCGGAGAATGCTTTGAGACCTCCGGCTCCGACGTCGCTCCCGGACCAGGAAGGAGATGGATTGTCGACGAGTTTAACCGCGTCCTCGGGCTCGACTCAGTCTTCGCCATCGGCGACATTTCCCTCCACATATCCGAACGATATCCGAAAGGATGCCCTCAGCTCGCCCAGGTGGCTATCCAGCAGGCCCGTACCCTCGGGAAAAATCTCAATTCCGGAAAATTCGACCGCCCCTTCCGCTACAGGGACAAGGGAACCATGGCGACAATTGGCCGCAACCGCGCCGTCGTCGACATGGGCTCGACCCACCTGTCCGGCTGGATTGCCTGGATAACGTGGATGACGGTCCATCTCCTGAGCCTCCTCGGCATGAGAAACAAGGCCGTAGTCCTTATTAACTGGATGGTCAGCTACTTCACTTTCTCCGCAGGGCTCCGTCTGATGCTCCGCCCAAGCAAATACCCCCTCCGGAGCTACTGGAAGGACTGACCTCCCCCTACCATCCCGGATTCACTATGAAAGACATCGACACATACCGCAACATATTCAACGAATCATACCGCCGCATGAGGGCTTCACGCTCGCGCTGGTTCTTCGACAGCCTCCTCGCCTCCGACGCCGACGTCCGCGTTGACTCCGAAGGTCTCGCGGGTATGATTGCACGCACCTACTCCTTCGCATTCCACGGTCGCGAACTCCCCCTCCTAAACATCTCCCGCGCCACAACCCTCCCCGGCCATCGCGGCAAAGGGCTGATGAGCGCCCTTATGCGCCGCGTCCTCTCCGAAGAGGCGGAGAAGGGGACGGCTTTCGCCTCCCTGACTCCGCCTGCGCGGCGCCTCTATTTCTTTTTCGACCGTTTCGGATTCGCTACGACAGTTTACATCTCCGAGGTCCGCTTCACCGCCATCCATCAGTTTCCCTCTCCTCATTCCGTCACCGGTCTCGAGCCCGACGCCGCACTGTTGCGCGCCATAGCCCGCGGTCGCGACACGTCCACGATTCTGACCGACAGCGATTTCTGTCTCCTCTGCAGCCAGATTGGCCTCGACGGCGGACACGTCATCGCTGCCGGCGAGTCCTCCGACGCCGGAGCCATCCTTTTCGCTTCCCACCCCGAGTCCGGGGAGGGAATAAGCGTGCATGCCCTCTTCGACAACTCGAAAGACTCCGCCGAGGCAGTTCTCGCGGCCCTGCGCACCGAAATTCCAGGCAATCTCCCGGTCACGGTCCGGTGCGACGCCGAAAACTCCCCGCGGCCCCGACTCCGCGCCGGAGCCATGATGCGCGTGGTCTCCGCTGAAACGGTTCTCTCGGCTCTCGCTCAGGCCCACCCGGGTCTACGGGTGTCAGTCGCCCTCCGCGACCCCGTAATAGAGGCTAACAACGCCTTGTTCTCAATCCGCGAAGGCATCTGCGAGCGCAGGGTCGCGAGGCCCGGATCGCGCCCCGACCTCGACCACTCTGTCGACACCCTGACCCGTATTCTCTTCAGCGAGCCTCACGTTGGCGAGATTTTCGGCCTCCCCTCCCGCCGCCCGGCCCCATTGATTCTGCCGGGATAAGAGAATTATACATTATCCCAAGGATTTTTCCAGCATATATTCATCAGCTATATAGTAATCGCTGTAAAGATATAGGCCTGTTTTGCGGTCGTGAAAACGACTGCAGGTGTGGCTGCGGTAAAAGTCCTTGAGTGCCTGAAGCGGAGAGATTTTCCGCAGTTCAGCTATGCGACAGACAATGGCGCCTATCCGCCCCCAGCGCAAAATATCTATGACTTCCTGATTATAATAGTCCATTATTCCGATAATATCAAGCTGTTAGTAAATTTCAAATGGCGGTCAAGCAAACTTTGGTTAAGAATACAAATCTGATTGTTAGACTTAAGATAACGTAGATTTTGCAAAGCCCGGTCCTTTGATATATATCCCTGAATATAAAGATTTACCGTGTTAATCACTCTGTCATCCGCTACTCCACCCTCGACATAATCATATTCTTTCCATACATCTTCACCGTTTCGACAAGCTACGATAAACTCCAGCCACGCATAATCGTACTTGTCAAAAATCAAGCTCTTAGCTTCTTGCAGGAGCGCTGCCTTATTCAAAAGATAAACATTGATTATTCCCCGACTCTTACGGTCCATCGCCTTGGCTCTGGCAAAATTCAGTGCCTGGTCGTAGATATCGGTTAAATAAAAGCCCTTACCAAAATCAAGATTAATTCGGCCTACTTCGCAGTTCGGAGCTTCTACTTTTTCTGTTCCGGCATGGTAAACCTCAAGAATTCCATTCTCACTTTTCATTTTCCCAGCGATTTAAAGTGTCTATAAGGCTTGTTGTCAGATTTTCACGGCTTTCCGTATGAAGAGTCTCATAAAAAGGATAGAGATATTTGTCGATAAGACCGACCTTCTCCATCCTCTCGAAAATTTCAAGATACGGCTTATCAAGACGCTTCGCCACATCCTCGATACATGAAGCAATAAACGCCATAACTACTTCATCTTTTGTAGGTTCTAAGTACTGTTCCATCAACGTTCCGTATTTAACAGCCGAAACCAGCTTTATTATTTATCGTCGTAATGACCTTCAAGGTCGATAACCAATACATTTACCTCAAGATCGTTGATTTCATAAATAATTCTATCGTTGGCGGAGATATGGCGGGACCAGATAATTCCTTCGCCTCCAACAAGTGGCTCAGGACGTCCGATGCCCTTGCGAGGATCTGAGGCTATGGCCAGAAGAATATTTCGCAATTTCTTGAACAGTATCGGATTGGACTTCTTCCATTTAGCAATGATTTTCTCAACGGAGGAAGTGAATGTGATTGTATAGTTCACAGCGAGTCAAGGAAATTGTCGAGTTGCTGAACTGTGGAAATGGTTTTGGACGAGCCCTCACGGTATTCCTGACGGACACGCTCGATTTTCTCCTGAAGTTCGGGGGTGAGCATCAGATCTTCGGCTCCTACGCTTGTAAGAGTATAAATTTTGTTTCTTCTGCGAATAAGGACAGTTTCGCCCTTGTCCGCCCGGTTGAAGTTGCCGGCGAGATTTTCGCGGAAATCTCTCATTGATACTGCTTCCATAGTATGTCTGTTTTTTCTGCAAATTTAATACATTCTTATGATTTAAACAAATTTATGTACATAATTGTGTACACATTCCGCGAATTTCTCTCTGGCTAAAAATTAATTCTTATGCTAAACAGAATCAATTACCAGAACAAATAGTTCTTTTACAAGTTTACATCACTTCATATCGGCCGAGCGGCGGGACCGGGCGGTGCGGGAGGGAGAGGGGGGAATTTATTTCGGGGGATTTGGATTTAATTTTTCGGGGGAATTTGCTATTTTTGCGGGATGGATATGAAAACGGCTTTTTTTATCGTTTTTGCGCTTGCCGGCGTTCTGTTTTTTTCGGGTTGCTCCCGTTCTGGCGCGGAGGCGGAGCTCGACTCGATGCGTGTGCGGCAAGATGTCGAGATGGTGCAGTATACTGAGAAGCACCTTCTGAACGCTTACGCCCGGACGGGGCGCGGAACTGAGCTCGGGCGTCTTTTTCCGTCGGTATTTCATGGAGATTTATCCTCATTTCATCCCGGATCTGCGTCGGGATTTTCCGACGGTGACGCCAAACGACGAGCTGATATCGATGCTAATCTATATGAAGTACAGTTCGGAGGAGATTGCGCTCAACCTGGGCATCAGCCGTCAGAGCGTCAACACGGCGCGGTACAGGCTGAGGAAGAAGCTTGGTCTCGACAAGGAAACGGACCTGGATATGTTCATGACGAGCCGGAAGGGATGACGAATATAAAGTAAACTCAATAAAATCAAGAAACTATGCTTACTGCAGGCGACAAGGTTCCCGAGGTTCTCGGGACGGATGAAGAGGGACGCGAGGTGCGTCTGAGTGATTTTGCGGGGCACAGGCTTGCCCTGTATTTCTACCCGAAGGATCTTACTTCGGGGTGCACTGCGCAGGCGTGCAGTCTCCGCGACGGGTATGGCGCGCTTCTCGAGGCGGGCTACAAGATTGTGGGTGTGAGCGTCGACCCGGCGGCGTCGCATCTAAAATTCAAGGCGAAGAACGAGCTGCCATTTCCGCTGATAGCTGACACGGACCACCGTCTTGTGGAGGCTTTCGGAGTGTGGGGCGAGAAGAGTATGTACGGGCGTAAATATATGGGTACGTTCCGGACGACGTTCATTATCGACCCTGAGACGGCGACGGTTCTGAGGGTAATCGGACCGAAAGAGGTTAAGACTAAGGCTCACGCGGAGCAGATTCTGGCCGGGGAATAGATGAGAGCCCGGGCCGGCGGCATTTGGGTTAGCGCGGGCGGCCGTTGTTGCCGGGGCGGGTTGTACCCGAGGGTGTCGTCGGGAAGGAGGGCGGTGTTGTCGCGCTCGGAGGATCTGCCGGAGGATTGATGTTGCCCGGTCCCTGAGGGCGCGAGGGGCGGTTGGGAGGCGGAAGCTGCGGGCCCGGATTGTATCCGGGGAAGTATCCGGGGGTGTAGGAAGGACCGAAAGCGGGCGGAGGCGGGGGCGGTGTACCCCATCCGTTACCGTAGATGCCGGGGCCCCAGTATCCCGGGGCTCCGATATAATCGTCCACGCTCCAGTAGGTGTCTCCGGGGTCGAGGACCGCGTCGAAGCCCAGGCACGATGTGAGGGAGAGGGTTGCGAGGCCGGTGACTGCGGCTATGAGTGCTGTCTTTGCTTTCATATCCTTGAGATTCTTTCAATAATAAACGTCTGAGGACGCGGAGTGGTTCTAAGACCCGGCTCTAAGCCTCGACAATCAAATTCTGCTCGGGATACCACAGGAATCCGAGAATCATGCGCCCGGGATATATTTCGGCAAGGAGGCGTCTGTAGCGGTCGATCTGGCGGCGATGGGAGGGGCGCGCCTCGGTTGTGAACTTATAGTCGATAATCTCGAGGTGTCCGTCGGGGAAGACCACGACACGGTCGGGACGGTGAGTCTCGCCGGTCCGCGGGTCGAAAATCTCTCGCTCGGGGAGGACTTCGATGTCGTCGGCGAACCATGCGGCCACCCGTTCACCGCCACGGGCGAATGCGTCGCGCAGAATGCGGGAAATCTCGCGCCGCTCGTTTTTGCCGAGCCTTGCAAGGTTTCCGACATAGCTGACGGACTTGTCCATATCGTCGATGCGGCGCATTGTGGAGAGGACGTTGTGGATATTTGTTCCGCGCTCGGCGGCGAGGCGCATCCGCTCGTCGGAATATTCCCCCGGAGTGTCTGCGATTTCCTTATCCTCTTCTCCTCCGATGGAAATTATTGCTTCGGTGACAGCGTCCTCGACCGCGGTTAGCTCGCGGGCGTCCTCGCGGAGGACGACGCGGTATGTTGAGCCTTCGATGGCCGGGGTGTCGGCCGGTTTCGCGGAGGCTTTGGCAGTGGGAGCTCCGAGGGAAAAAACGAATGACGGGGTTTCGGCGCCGGATGGGTCTTCGGGGGGAGCGGCGAGGACGAGCGGGACCGTCAGGGAATCGTCGCCGAGGTGGTATGCACCGGATTCGCCAAACGCGCGGAAGAGGTCGTTACCGACTCCGCGGAACGAAGTCCGGCCGGCGGAGGCTGAGCCGGGGCATGTGGCGGTGAGCTCGTTGGAGGCTCGTGTGAATGCTACGTAGGTCATGTTCATGCGGTCGGCGGTCTGTTCGGCGATGTCGCGGTCGTACTGAGGCTTGAGCGGGGAGTCGTCAAGGCCGTAAAGTGCGGAGGACTCGAGGAGGAGCCTCGGGGGGGCGAGCGCGACGCAGTCGGGAAGGTATTTCTCCAGCAGGGGGCGGATGTCGTACCAGATGTCGGGGTCGGGACGAGACATGTCCCAGTTGCAGAAGGGGATATGCACGCAAGGCCATTCAAGGCCCTTGGACTTGTGGACGGTGAGGACGGAGACAGCATCAATTTCCGGGGCGGAAGCGAGGGAGAGCCTGTCCTTGTGAGCGTCCCACCACTGAAGGAATGCCTTTATTCCGGCTCCTTCGTGGACGGCGAAGAAAGAGTCCATTACATCCTGGAAAGCCGCGATGAAGACGTATTCCGTTTTGCGGATATTTTCTCCGAGTCGGGCCGCGACGATAGTCTCCACGAGGGCGGCGGGGTTGGCTGGATGGAGGCGGAGGACCCTGTCGATGTCGTCATGGATTCGGTCGGCCTCATCGGGGGTATCTTCCACGGCTTTTTCGAGGGCCTCGGAGGGGGAGGCGCCTTCGCCGAGGTAGAAGTTGAAGCGGCTGACCATCCGTGAAATCTCGCGGTTCGTCGCTGATTTTCTGTCTTCGCGCTGCTCGGGAGTCAGGCCGGTGAGGGCGTATGCCTCGTCGATTATGCGGAGCATACTGAGGATAAGCCTGACGGCAGCGGAACGGTCGAGGAGGAGGGCTTCGTCGGAAATGACGGGAATCTCCGGGGCCTCGGCCATGATGTAGTTTACAATCTTCGTACCTACGACACCCTTGTCGACGAGTACGGCTATATCGCGCCAGGAGTACCCGGCCTCGTGCTCGCGCCGGATGTCGGCCACAAGAGCTTCGAGGGTATCCGTCTCCTTGTCGGCGCCTTTCGCGCGGAAATCAATACGGACGTATGCAGGCTTTGAGGCTGTCTGAGCGGGCAGAGACTGCCTCACGCCCTCATAAGCGGGCACGCGGTCGATGTCGGCGAGGACGGTGAAGATCGAGTTGTTGAAGCGGACGATGTCGTGGGCGGAGCGGTAGTTGGTGTTTTCCTCGGGGCGTGTGCCGCGGGTGATGTGCTTGTCGGGGTAGTCGACGTTCTCGATGTCGTGGGCGAGCATCGAGCTGTCGGAGTTGCGGAAGCGGTATATCGCCTGCTTGACGTCGCCGATGATGAGGCTGTCGTTGTCGGAGGCGAGGCTGTTCGAGACGAGAGGCTTCAGGATGTCCCACTGCATTCGCGAAGTGTCCTGAAACTCGTCAATCATGAAGTTCGTGAGCTCGAGGCCCATCCGCTCGTATATGAAAGGCATTTCCTCGTCCTTGATAATCCGCTTGAGGAGTTCGTTTGTGTCGGAGAGGAGGATGAGATTGTTGTCCTTGCGGTATACGTTTATGAATTCGGAAGCGAAGCCGAGGAATTCGAGATTGTAGCAGCCCGCGAGCAGGTCTGTGAGCAGGGAATGGCGCACGAGAAGGGCCCTTGCCTCGCGGGCCAGTTCGGCGCATGCGGCGACAAAGGCGCCGGGAGGGAAAAGGGTCTCTTTTCCGACTTTCGGCATTTTTGAGACGTTGAAAAGAGGCTTCATTTCGTCGCCTTCCTTCCATTCGGCCAGATTGATGAAGGCCTTGGTGGCATCGGGGCCGACGGCCTTTCTGTCGGGAACTTCGGCGCGGCGGAGGGCGTCGATTATTTTTCTGAGGTCAAACTTTAAATTATCCAAAATGGCATCACGGCCCTCAAATTCGCGGGCGAAGCGCTCTCCGAGCCTGCGCGCCTCGGCCGGAATGGTCTTGTCGAGCTCTTCCGCGACCCTTGCGGCGAGGCGCGGGAGCATTCCTGAGGCGAGGTACTTCTCCATTTCGCCGGAGCGGCGGCGGAACTGCTCGCCGCACATCTTCTCGACAAATTTCCGGAGGCTTGCGCGGATTTCGGAACCTGTGTCGAAGAGGTTGAAGCGCTTGCCTTCTGCGATTTTCTTTGCGGTGAGGGTGTCGACCCATCTCTTTATGTTCCGTGCGTCGGGATGGTCGCCGTAGTTGATTTCATCGAGCATGAGGCCTATTCCGGCCTCGACGGCGTCGGAATCGTTGAGCTCGACGGCATAGTCTCCCTGATGGTTGACATCGCGTGCGAATGTGCGCAGGACGGTCTGGAAGAAAGAGTCGATGGTGCTGACGTTGAACTGGGAATAGTCGCTGAGGAGCTCTTTCTCGGCGAGGGCGGCGGCTTCGGCGAGCTCCCGGCGCGAGCATCCGAAGCGCGCGGTGAGCTCCGGGGCATAGGGAGAGTCCGGCTGTCCGGGAGCCGGGAGCTCCGAGAGGCGGTCGAGCTGCATGATGATGCGTTCTTTCATCTCCGCCGTGGCCTTGTTCGTGAAGGTGATTGCAAGTATGCACCTGTGGCGGTTTGTGAAGCGGCGGCCGCCGGGCGCGCGCTTCGGAGAGTTGAGGACGTAGCGCACGTTTCCATCCTTGTCGGTGGTCTTTATGCCGAGGAGGGTGGAAATGTAAGTGAGCGCGAGTGTATAGGTCTTTCCGGACCCTGCGGATGCTTTGTAGACTGTGAGCAAGAAATGGAGACTGAAAGGTTGGAGAGGGGGATTACTTTACTTTGAATCCCATGCGGAGGAGGGCTTTGCGGACATCGTCGCGGCGGTCGCCCTGAATGAGGATTTCCCCGCCACGTGCGGAGCCGCCTGTTCCGAGACTCTTTTTGAGAGTTGCCGCGACATCGGCGAGGACGCGGTCATCGAGCTCGAAGCCGGAGACAATCGTGGCCTGCTTTCCGGCGCGGCCTTTTCGCTCGAAAAGAATGGAGAGGGGGCTTTTCTGCCTCGGGGCCTCCGGTTGTTGATGGACCGGAGTTTCGGTTTCGGGCTCGGGGGAGTATCCGCCCTGAGCGTCGAGCATTGCGCGGAGCTTGTCTTGCCAGGATTCGTTCATTGTTTCTGTGCCGCCCTTATGGAGTCGGCTTCGGAGGCGTGGAATTCATCGGGATATTCGGCCGGGGCGAGTGTGTCGCTCCGGACGTTGAGACGTGCGAGCATCATAAGAGTTGCCTGATCGTCCTGAGGGAGGGTGCGGATGAACTTTGTGAGAGAGTCGGGATTCTCCTCGAAAGCACGTCCGAGGCTCTGCCAGGCGCTGACTATGTTCTCGTTCTCGAGCTCGGAGACTTCTCCGAGCCTGACGAGAACCAGAGCGACCCGGCAGGCAAGGTCAGGAGGGAGCTCCTCGCCGTTTCTGGCGCGGAGAACGAGGGTGTCGCACAGAGCCTGCGCCTCGATGTAGTTGGAGCTGTTGTAAGCGGTCTCGGCATCGTGGAGCAGGTCGGAAGAAGAAGGACGCGAGCCGCAGGCTCCGGCCAGGGAGACCAGCGCGGCAAGCGTAATGGTGCGTAAAACGGAAGGGCAGCTTTTCATGAGTCAAGCATAGAGATGAATTTGTATGCCGCCACGCCGTCGGGCGGAAACGGGCTTATTCGGCAGAAGAGGAGGCCTCGTCGGGGTCGACAATCACTTCCTGAAGAGAGCGCTTGTCGGCGTTCTGCCAGTCGGCCTCGCCGGGTTCGTCGGCGCGGGCTTCGGTGAGATTGTACTGCTGGGTGACGTTGTCGCCATTGGGGGAGTCGACGTGAGTCTCGTTGTCGAACCAGCCTATGTACAGGAGACATGCGACGGTGAGTGTTGCGACGATTACGGCGATTACGACCCATACCCAAGTTGGGGTCGAAGACCTTCGGGAGGACGTGGAATTCAGAGGAGTCATAGCTTTGTGAGTTGAAGTTGAATGTTAATTTACATTAAAACAACTCAAAAGCCGAAAGAGTTTCAGATGTCCTGCACGCGGGCCATGAAATCGAACATGGCAATTGCGGCCTCGGCGGCTTCGGCGCCTTTGTTGCCGAGGGAACCGCCGGCGCGGTCGAGGGCGTCTTTCTCGGTGTCGACCGTGAGGACGCCGAAAATCACGGGGATGTCGCACTCGCTGTTGAGGTTGGTTATTCCTTGAGTGACGCTCTGGCAGACGTAGTCGAAATGCGGCGTTCCGCCCCGGATGACGCATCCGAGGACAATAATGGCGTCGTAGTATCCGGTCTCGATCAGACGCGAAGCCGCAAAGGTGAGCTCGACGGCACCGGGCACTTCGAATACGTTTACATCGTCGGGATGGAGCCTCGCTTTTGCAAGGGTGTCAAGAGCACCGTGGAGCAGACGCTCGGTGATGTGGCCGTTCCAGAGCGTGCGGACCACGGCCACGCGCATGTCGCGGTCAGTGGCGAAGAGGTCGGAACTGTCAGGGGCGAATCCAGGAGAAGACATAGGGGATATATTTAAGGTGGATTAATTTCAGAGGTCAGGGGCACATGCGCCATGAGCCGGAGAGGCCATCGGTGGCTCTTCGGGCGGCCTGAAGGGCATGGCGGAGGAAGTCCTCGCGGACAGATGCCGGGGGCTCGTCAAGCCCTTCGGCTCCGAAAGGTGCGGCGACAAGCGCCTCGATTACTCCTGCGATGGCTCCGGCGTTCCAGAGAAGGCTGCGGGAGAAACTGTCGGGAATCCGGGCGGTGGAGAATTCCTTTCCGCCGCAGTAGGCGATTGTGCCGCAGGATGGGTCGACGTTGATGAGGGAGCGGCAGTAGAAGCTGATGTGCCTGTTGTAGCAGGACTTGTCCTCGTCGATACCGAAAATGAGGCTCAGGTCATCGTTGCGGGTGATGACCATGTCCGCGAGCTCAAGGTTTTCGAGGATCGCGGGCATTACGCGTGTGATGCGTGGCTCCTGTTCGGGGAGGAAGCCCGGGAGATATACGAGCACGGCCTTCATTTCCTTTGCATATTCGAGGAATTTCGAAAGCTTCGGGCGCATACGCCTGTCCAGGGCGTAGAAACCTCCGAAGACGAGGATGTCGCCTTCCTCAATTCTGGGCCATACAATGTCGAAGCCGTCCTCGTCGGGGTATTTCTCGTACCGGGTGAGGGCGAGGACGCCGGAGTTGTCTTCGGTGAAGAGGTTGAGCGGTGTGCGTCCGCCGGTGAAACGGTCTATGGCTGAAATGTCGGCGCCGGCATCACGGAGAAATGCCACGACCATGTCGCCGACAGGGTCGGCGGCGGCTTCGGAAGCCATGAGAACGGGGAGACCGGTCCGGGCAAGGATTGCCGCGGCGTTGGCGATGCGTCCTCCGGGCATCGAGCCTGAGGGCTGCCCGTCAGGGCCGAAAACGATGTTGAGGGAGCATTCGCCCACACAAATTATCTTTTTCATACGGCGGGGGAGTCGATGTTGGAGGCCGCTTCGCGCGCAGCCTGACCGAGATACCCTCCGTGGTGGCGCCGGGCATAGTCCTCCACGGTGAAACCGATGGCCTTCATTGTGTTTACCACGAGGACGTCGCCGATGACGGTCATCATCGTGGTGGAGGTGGTGGGTGTGAGACCGAGAGGACACACCTCGGGGGCTCCTCCGGTCCAGAGGGTTATGTCGGCGAGTCGGCTGAGTGTGCTGTCCCTGTTTCCGGTAATCGCGATAATCGGAATACCGGAGGGGTAGAGACGCTTGAGGAGGTCGATAAGCTCGAGGATTTCGCGAGTCTTGCCGGAGTTGCTTATCAGCAGCATGATATCGTTGGGACATACAACCCCGAGGTCGCCGTGCTGTGCCTCGCTGGGGTGCAGGTTTACGGCGGGAGTACCGGTGGAGGAGAAAGTCGTGGCGATGTTCATGGCAATCTGCCCGGCTTTTCCCATGCCGGAAGTGACGAGCTTACCGCCGCGACGATGAACGTGCTCGACGATGGCTTCGACGGCCTTTTCGTAGTCGTCGGTGACGGGTATGTTAAGAATGGCGCGGCTCTCTTCTTCGAGAATCCGGCGCATTGACTTTTCTGTTTCTGACTGCATTACTGTAGATTCGCGGGGAAAAGACAGACCTTCCCCATGTAATTATTCACAAAAGTACAACTTTTTCGTCAAACGGCAAAGGAAGAAACGGTAATTGGCGTTAAGACCCGCCTTCCCAAAAGCGCCCGCACCCCCATCGCCCTCCCGGCCCAGCGTCAATTCTCCGGATGGAGGTTGAGTGCCGCGTCAGTTATCCGGAGGGCAGTTGTGTGGAAGCCCCGCCAAGCCCCCAAGCGCAGGCGCCTTTGGCATCTATTTACTAGTCAGATTAGTATTCATCCTCGTTGAAGAAAGAAGTCCTCAATTCTCCTGCTGATTATCAGCGCGTTATAAACTGGTCGCTATTATTATGCCATTATATTTGGAGGTGAATCGTGGTGAATGGCGATGTCGCCATTGAATTTAAGGATTTGATCCTTAAACTTTTCAGACTATAAACGCGAGTTCGGGATAAGAATGCCCTGAAAAAAGTTGAATCGGCAGCTTGAAA
>ERZ825137.4258-NODE-4258-length-14495-cov-4.207548_pt1 | contig 14495 bp, 13 predicted proteins | sample MGYA00519873_ERZ825137 | MGnify/ENA primary metagenome ERZ825137 (study PRJEB31778, sample SAMEA3449190) | human gut metagenome | biome: human gut; feature: human-associated habitat; material: faeces | place: United Kingdom | collected 2010/2012 ...
TGGAAATGACGAAAAAGAATGTGGAGGAAACCACCTACGGGGCGTATGCAATGGGGATCAAAAACAAGATCATTCCGTACTTTGAAGAACACCATCCCGGACTGGCGCTGTGCGAGGTGACACCAAAACACATACAGGATTATTACACCTACGAATTGACGGTGCGAGGTGTTTCCGCAAACACGGTCATACATCGTCATGCCAATATCCGTAAAGCCTTACAGCACGCTTTCAAGCTCGGTTTGATTGATACGAACCCTGCGGATCGCATTGAGCGACCGAAAAAAGAAAAGTTTGTCGGCAGCGTTTACGAAGAAGATGAACTAAACCGCCTTTTTGAGATCGTCAAAGGCGACCCCATAGAGCTTGGCGTTATCCTCGGCGCATTTTACGGACTGCGCCGAAGTGAAGCGGTTGGCTTGAAGTGGGACGCGATCGACTTCAAAAAGAAAACCATTACTATCCGGCATACCGTCACGCAGGCGACCATAGATGGCAAAAGCAAAATCATCCAAAAGGATCGGACAAAGACGAAATCCAGCTACCGCAGTCTGCCGCTTGTTCCGCCGTTTGAAGAATTGCTGCACCGTCTGAAAGCGCAGCAGGAGTTGAATCAAAAACTGTGCGGGCGTTCCTATTGCAAAAAATACACCGGTTATATCTATGTCAACGAGATCGGTGAGCTCGTGAAACCCGGTTATATCACACAGCATTTTCCGCTGGTTTTGCAAAAGAACGGATTGCGGAAGATCCGTTTTCACGATCTGCGGCATAGCTGTGCAAGCCTGTTGTACGCAAACGGTGTAAGCCTGAAAGAAATTCAGGAGTGGTTGGGTCACAGCGATATTTCGACCACCTCAAACATTTACACGCACCTGAATTTCACCTCGAAGGTTGCGTCAGCCAATGCGATTTTAGGCGTATATCCCTCCGCTTAATGCGTGATGTCCCTCCAATGTCCCTCCGAAAATCAGCCTGCAAACGGCAAATTTGTTGATGTGCGAGGGACATACATAAGAATACGGAGCATAAAGAAAAGCCCGCAAACCCAGTCATATCAAGGGTTTGCGAGCCTTTAAGGGGTGGTGCCGGTGGCGGGGGTCGAACCCGCACGGGTTATTAGCCCAACGGATTTTGAGTCCGCCTCGTCTGCCAATTCCAACACACCGGCCGATATAGTCTGACCGCGCAGGGATCAGTATCCCTTCATCTGCGCGGAAAGATGCTTGGAGAGAACGGCGAGCGAGGTCGCCATGTTTTCGTTCTGGACGAGGATCTGCGGCGGGACATCGAGGTGCGTCGGCGCGAAGTTCCAGATGGCCTTGATGCCGTTGCGGATCAGCAGGTCGCACACGCCCTGTGCGGCGGCGGCCGGGACCGTCAGAATACCAATGAGGATCTTCCGGCGGCTGCACAGGTCCTCCAGCGCGGAGAGCGGAAGGACGGGCTTGCCGCTGGCGTCCGTCCCGGCGACGGAGGCGTCGGAGTCAAAGGCTGCGACGATATTCAGGCCGTATTCCGAAAAGCCGCTGTAGCCCAGAAGCGCGCGGCCGAGCTTACCCGCGCCGATGAGCACGGCGTCGTTCGTATTATCATACCCGAGGAACTGCTCGATATCCTCGACCAGACCAAGGCGCTGATAGCCGATCTTGGGGCGGCCGCCGTCCGAGACCAGCGCGAGGTCCTTGCGGACCTGCACTTCGCCCATGTTCAGTGCGGCTGCCAGCGTTGTGGCGGAGATGTTTTCCGGCGCGTCTTCCGGCAGCGATTTCAGGTAGGACAGATAGACCGGCAGGCGTTTTAACACGGAATTGGAAATTTTCTGCGCCACATTCTCAACCTCGTTTCTCTCATGTACCGGAATATTATAACAGATTTTGCCCGGTATTGCAAATCCTTTTTCATCTTCCCGGGAAAACATTTCAAAATGAGGATTGCAATTCCGGGCTGCATCTGCTATAATATCTATTACCATGCAGGGTTCGTACATCGGTAGTACAGCGGCTTCCCAAGCCGCTGAGGCGGGTTCGACTCCCGTACCCTGCTCCAGTTCGGAGCAAGCCAGCCGGCTTGCTCCTTTTTGTTTTTGGGGGCTTGCACAAGCGCCTGAATTCTGGTATGCTGGGGGCAGGAGGTGGGAGCATGAGACTGGCGCTGGCCTCGCAGCCGGTAAGAAACGGCGACGTGGCATGGAACGTGCGGTGCATGGAGGATGTACTCCGCGCCTGCAGCGGGAGAGCAGATACGGTCGTATTCGGCGAATCGGTCCTGCAGGGCTTTGACTGCCTGCGCTGGGACTATGCGCGCGACTGCACCGTGGCGGCCGCATGGACGGACGGGCCGGTGCGGCATCTGCAGGCCGCGGCGCGGGAAAACGGCGCGGCGGTGTCGTTCGGCATGATCGAGCGCGCGGCAGATGGGCTTTACAGCAGTCAGGTCTTCCTCGGCGCGGACGGGCGGCTCATCGACGTGTTCCGCCGCGTGAGCGTCGGCTGGAAGGACGTGCGCCGTACGGACGGGCATTACCGCGAGGGCGATGGCTTCCACCTGTTTTCCTACGGCGGCATACGCTTCGCCACGGCGCTGTGCGGCGACCTCTGGACGCCTGGCAAACCGGAGGAGTTGGCAGCGCTCGGCGCGGATGCCGTGCTCTGGCCGGTCTGGTGCGATTACCCGGCGGCGGAGTGGAACGAACAGGTCAAGCTCGAATATGCCGCGCAGGCCTCGCGCTGCGGCTGCCCGGTGCTGTATGTGAATCCGTTCTGCGTCGATCCGGATGCACCGGACGCGGCAACGGGCGGCGCGGCCTGTTTCTCAGGCGGCAGGATCGTCTGCGAAGCCCCGGCAGGGGAGAGCGGCATTTTGTTTGTGGAACTGTAAAACGGGAGGGAAGACCATGCAGGACATTCAGATCGGGCGGGTATACCGCCATTTTAAGGGAGACTACTACCTTGTGGAGGGCGTCGCGCAGCATTCGGAGACCGGCGAGCCTTATGTCATCTATCGCAAGCTCTACGGCGACGGTGGCCTGTGGATCCGGCCGCTTGCCATGTTTCTCAGCCCGGTAGACCGGGAAAAGTACCCCGACGCGCAGCAGGATGAGCGTTTTGCGCTGCAGGAGATCCAAAGCGTAAACCACAAATAATAAAGATTGGGGAGTGTGTCATGGACAAGACGGAACGGACGATCGCAAAAGTGACAAATGCCGGACGAATTCTCAGCAGGATTGCATGGATTTTTGACCTCATCGCCTGCGGATGCAGTGCCTTCCTCATTCTGGCGGCGCTGCTCTGGTGGAATACCCGCCCGGACCTGTTTACCGGGTATGCCAGCCAGACAGGTGCGCTGTTGATATGCGCCGGTGATCTGATCGGCTGCGCTGGCTCTGCGGTGCTGGCGTACTTCGCCCGGCAGCATTTTGCGCATGCGCTGGAGGCGCAGACGCCGTTTACCCTGCGCGGGGCGGCGGAGCAGAAACGGCTCGGCATCCTGATCCTGTGCATTTCGCCTGCCACGATGGTGCTGCGGGTCGCGTTGTCCGCGGCGTTCTCCGCGGAGTTTATGCCGGAGCGGCTGGCCGGGATGATCGTAGCGGACGGGGGCATGCTTGCGTTGGGCGTGATGTTTCTCGTGCTGTCGCTCGTGTGCCGCTACGGTGCAGAGCGGGAGGCAATGAAGCAGGAATAAGACAGTCAAAACCTCCGGCTTGGCCGGAGGTTTTGACTTGGGCAACCAATGCAGCGCCGCGGAGCGAAAGCCCCGCGGCGCGTATTTTTGGGTTCATTCCTGCGCCGGTTCAAACCGGAGCACATCCGCACCGATGTCCAGCACATCCTCGCCGGAGAAGGCACAGAGCTGTAAAGAGCCGAAGGATGGCTCGATCGACCAGATGGCCGTGAGCTCATTGCCATCCGGCTGCGTCAGAGAGCAGGCGCAGAGGAGGCCGCCGTCTCCCATGCCGAGCACGGTAAGCGCGCCGGTCGAGGTAACGCGGCTGCCCTGCCGCGCTTCCTCCAGCGTGCAGGCCCCGTCCTCGCCGAAGCGGAGGCGGAATGCATCGCCGTCCCGGTTCGCCTCCCAAGCGCCGGAGAGGATGGCGGAAAAACCGCTCTCCACGCTCTGCACCAGCGGCAGGAGGTCATGTTTTGCGCCGTCTGCGTCCACGGCATATGCTGTGCCGTTTCCCGCCTCCAGCGATGTGATGCCGGAAAGACCGTAGAGCGGACCCATACTGCAGAATGTCTCAAAGCGGGAACAGGCCGTTATATTCACAGCCTCGACGAAGCCGCCTGCCGTGAGGGCAAACACATAGGCGTCCGGCCCAATGTTGGCAGCCAGCAGGGCGGTGTAGTCGGCATAGCAGCCGGAAACAGGATAGTTTTTCCCGGAGCTTTCGAAGGAGACCTGCAGCCCGGTCCCGTCGAGCGTAATGGCAGCCCAGACATCACTGGAATTGGACTGGATGGGCGCTCCGGTCCCGGCCTCTTTGGAGCCGAACGAGACCGTCAGGGGCGTCATATACCATCCTGCCCCGGCGATGGAGCCGATGGAAGGGAAGATGCGCAGCGAGCCGTCCTCATTCGGCAGAAAGGGGACGGGATCGCTCTTCCCGGCGGCCGCGACCGTCATGGCGCGCAGCTGCAGCAGATAGGCTGCCCCGCCGCCGATCGCAGGATCGAACCCGGCATACTGGCGGTCGAATGCCTGCGCGGCCGCACGGCGGACGGCTGTGGTATAGTCGTCTATGGAGATGCCGAGGCGCCGCAGCATATGCGCGGAATCAAGCTCGATGCTGTTGGCACAGTCGAAGTGGTAGATGTAGTAGTGCGAGGTCCCCTCGGCGTATTCGACGATGACGGCCAGCGAAACGATGCTGTCCGTCCAGACCCGCTCCCAGCGGACGGCGCACAGCTCGGCGGGCGTATTCTGCGCGATGGCCGTCTCCATGGCGGTGACGAAGCCAAACAGATCACGGTGAATTTTTGAGTTCAGCTCCTCAGCCGCAGGCGTATCCAGCAGCAGGCGGGGCAAATGCAGGGAATAGCTCCATTCGGAGCCCCAGGCGTCGGTGAACGTGCCTTCGTTCGTGTAAGCCTCGCCGAGCACGCTGTCGTCGAACGTCGGCGCGGGCTCCTCCGTCGGCGCGGTCGTTGCAGGCGGGGCGGACGGCTCGGAGGGAACGGCCGTCTCACCGCTCGGGGAGACCGGCAGTAGGGGCGAACAGCCCATCAGAAATGCCGCAAGGATGGCGGCAAACAGAAAAATGCGGAACGTGCGTTTCATGTCGGGACCTCCTTGTGTCGTGGTGTGGGAGCCGCGGCTCCGTTGTCGTTTTCTGGGGGATATCTCTGCTCCCAGTATATCAGTGAAAAGAACGAAAATCAAGCGTTATGCAGAAATTCAGAAAAACCGTATCATTGTCATACGTTATGGCGGAGGATCCCGATATGGGAACCCGTATCATCGTATTTCATGCCCTGTGCATAGAAAAATCGCTCCTGACCGCACGGATCAGGAGCGACGATAAATGCTGTTTTGACGATCTTACTTCTTGAGCGCCTCTTCGACAGCAACCGCGACGGCGACGGTAGCGCCGACCATGGGGTTGTTGCCCATGCCCAGGAAGCCCATCATCTCGACGTGAGCCGGGACAGAGGAGGAACCTGCGAACTGCGCATCGGAGTGCATGCGGCCCATGGTATCGGTCATGCCGTAGGAAGCGGGACCGGCGGCCATGTTATCCGGATGCAGCGTACGGCCCGTGCCGCCGCCGGAAGCGACGGAGAAGTACTTCTTGCCCTGCTCGATGCACTCCTTCTTGTAGGTGCCTGCGACCGGGTGCTGGAAGCGGGTCGGGTTCGTGGAATTGCCGGTGATGGAGACATCGACACCCTCGTGATGCATGATGGCAACGCCCTCGCGGACGTCGTCAGCGCCGTAGCAGCGGACATCGGCACGCTCGCCCTCGGAGTAGCGGATCTCGTTGACGATCTTCAGCTCGCCGGTGTAGTAGTCGAACTTCGTCTGCACATAGGTGAAGCCGTTGATGCGGGAGATGATCTGAGCGGCATCCTTGCCGAGACCGTTCAGGATGACGCGCAGCGGGGTCTTGCGTGCCTTGTTGGCGTTGCGGACGATGCCGATGGCGCCTTCGGCGGCGGCAAAGGACTCGTGACCGGCGAGGAAGGCAAAGCACTTCGTATCGTCGGAGAGCAGCATCGCGCCGAGATTGCCGTGGCCGAGGCCGACCTTGCGGTCGTCCGCGACGGAGCCGGGGATGCAGAAGCTCTGCAGGCCGATGCCGATGGCCTTGGCAGCTTCGGCGGCGGTCTTCACGCCCTTGCGGATGGCGATCGCCGCGCCGACGCAGTACGCCCAGCCGGCGTTCTCGAAGGCAATGGGCTGCACGCCCTTGACGATCTCATAGGGATCAAAGCCCTTTTCCTTGCAGATAGCGCGGCACTCCTCAATGGAGTTGATGCCGTACTCGGCGAGGACGGCGTTGATCTTGTCGACTCTTCTTTCGTAGCTTTCAAACAGTGCCATTATTTCCGTCCTCCTCTCTTATTCGTGACGCGGGTCGATGTACTTGGCGGCATCGGCAAAGCGGCCGTAGCTGCCGGTGGCCTTCTTCACGGCTTCGTTGGCGTCCATGCCCTTCTTGATGTTTTCCATCATGGGGCCGGTCTTGACGAATTCGTAGCCGATGATCTGGTCCTCTTCGTCAAGAGCGAGACGGGTGACGTAGCCCTCGGTGAGCTGCAGATAGCGCGGGCCCTTCACCTTGGTGGCGTACATGGTGCCGACCTGGCTCGTGAGGCCCTTGCCGAGGTCTTCCAGACCGGCGCCGATGGGCAGGCCGCCCTCGGAGAACGCCGTCTGGCTGCGGCCGTAGACGATCTGGAGGAACAGCTCGCGCATGGCGGTGTTGATCGCGTCGCACACGAGGTCGGTGTTCAGCGCTTCGAGAATGGTCTTGCCGATCAGGATCTCGCTCGCCATGGCCGCGGAGTGGGTCATGCCGGAGCAGCCGATGGTCTCCACCAGCGCTTCCTCAATGATTCCGTCCTTGATGTTGAGCGTCAGCTTGCAGGCGCCCTGCTGCGGCGCGCACCAGCCGATGCCGTGGGTAAGGCCGCTGATGTCCTTGATTTCCTTCGCCTGCACCCACTTGCCCTCTTCGGGGATCGGCGCAGGACCGTGGTATGCGCCCTTGGCAACGGGGCACATATGCTGGACTTCCGCTGAGTAGATCATTGTGTATCCATCCTTTCCTAAAAGAGCCGCAGCCGGAGAACCGGCACCGGCCCGTTGTTAACTTTGAAACGTTTCCGTATCCAGCTTCGTATTATATCAAATTCCGGCGAAAAAGCAAGGAGTTTATACAGAATGCAAATAAAACCTGCGCCGCGGGGCATGCTGAAAATTGTATGGTTTGCCGTGGAAAAACTATGTAGAATGTGCGTTGCCATATGACGGAGGTTGTGGTATTATGCGCTTGGAAATAGAAAAATTTATAGAAAAGGATGAGGGATATATGCGCAGAACAAAGATCATTTGCACCATCGGTCCCGCCAGCTGCAGTGAAGAGGTCATGCGCGAGCTCCTGCTCGCCGGGCTGAACGTCGCCCGCATGAACTTCTCCCACGGCACCCACGAGAGCCACGCCGAGATGATCGCGCGCTTTCGCAAGGTGCGCGATGAGCTGAAGCTCCCCGCCGCCGTAATGCTCGACACCAAGGGTCCGGAGATCCGTCTCGGTCTCTTTGATGAGCCGGTCGAGGTCGTTCCCGGTCAGGCGTACACCTTCTCCACCGTGGAAACGCCCGGCACCGCCGAAAAGTGCTTCGTGAACTATGCCGAGCTGCCCGCCGATGTGAAGAGCGGTGATATGCTTCTCGTGGACGACGGCGAGCTCTCCTTCCGTGTGGAAGAGACGACCGACACCGAGATCCGCTGCACCGTTATAGACGGCGGCATGATGAAGAGCCAGAAGGGCGTGAACATCCCCGGCGCGCGGCTCAACATGCCGTTCCTCTCCGAGCGCGACAAGAGCGACCTTCTTTTCGGCATCGAGCAGAACGTTGACTATGTTGCCGCCTCGTTCACGCGCCGCGCGCAGGACATCATTGATATGCGCTCGTTCCTCAACTCCCACGGCGGCGAGGGCATCCGCATCATCGCAAAGATTGAGAACACCGAGGGCGTTGAGAAGTTTGACGAGATCCTCGCCGCTTCCGACGGCATCATGGTCGCCCGCGGCGACATGGGCGTGGAGATCCCGTTTGAGCGTCTCCCCGGCATCCAGAAGCACTTCATCCGTTCCTGCTGCCAGGCCGGTAAGACCGTCATCACCGCCACGCAGATGCTCGACAGCATGGAGGAAAACCGCCGCCCGACCCGTGCGGAGATCTCCGACGTCGCAAACGCCGTCTTTGACGGCAGCAGCGCCGTGATGCTCTCCGGTGAGACCGCCGCGGGCAAGTACCCCGTGGACGCCGTGAAGACTATGGCGCGTATCGCTGAGCAGGCCGAGCAGGACGCTTTCGCCGCCGATATCTACAAGAACATCTGGCACGCGATGGATCACTCCGACAACACCAACGCCGTGAGCGCCGCCGCCTGCACGATGGCCGAGCAGACGTATGCGCAGGCGATCATCGCCGACACGAGCACCGGAAAGGCCGCACGCCGTGTTGCCAAATACCGCCCGGCGCAGATGATCCTCGCCGCGACGCCGTCCGAGAAGGTCTACCACCAGCTCGCGCTCGTCTGGGGCGTGTACCCGCTGCGCACACAGCCGGTGGACAGCGTGGACGTGCTCTTCCACTGCGCCATTGAAAAGGCGAAGGAGCTCGGCTATCTGCACTCCGGCGACACCGTTGTTATGACCGCCGGCATCCCGCTCAACACCCACGGCAGCACCAACATGGTGAAGGTGCAGACCATCCGGTAACCGCTCTCAAACGAGACCCGTTTCGTTTGAAATGGCTGCGGCGAGCCATAAGACTGAAAAAAAATCCTCCGATTTTCATCGGAGGATTTTTTTACTCTTTATCTTTCTTTTTATCCCGCTTTACGCCGGACTGGGCGACGCTGCCGCCGTTCGAGAGGGTCTTTCCGTCGAGCAGAAGGAGCTTTTCGGCGAACACCCGCGTAAAGCCGCCCATGATGGCCGAGAGCATGATAAGATCCTCGGCGTGCTCGGTCGTGATCTCCGCGTTCTCCTCATGGTTGAGGATTGGCCCCGCCGTCAGCCGGATCTGCTGGATGAAATACTGCGCCGCCTGCCGGTGGCGGGAGGCGTAGGCCGTATAGATATGCTCTACCTCTTCTTCCGAAAGTCCCATCGGAATGACCTTCTGGATGAGCGCGATGCTCAGCGACTGCTTGAGCGTCAGAATGATGATGAGATACGCGATATGCACGCGGTAATACCGCCGCTTCACCGGCTCCGGCATGACCTGGAGCGCCAACGGTGAGGTCGCCAAGGCACCCCTGGTCTTCCAGGTGGAGAACGGCGTCTCGGCCCGCATCTCCAGCATCCGCAACCACGAGGGCCCCGTGGACCTCATCGCCGAACAGATCCGCATCGGTCTGGGCGAACCCCTGGGCTACACCCAGGACGACGTGACCTTCGACGGCGTGGGCATCGAATACCGCCTCATCGCCGAAGACCCCGAGCACGGCTTCACCCCCTGGGTGGGCCGCATCGAGCGCTTTGCCTGGAAGGAAGAGCCCTGGCTCACCATGCTGACCCACGTGCCCACCGACACGCCTTACGAGATCCCCACCGAATTCGACCCCAACCTGGCCCTGGCCATCATCTGGGGCAAGGATCTGGCCGAGGCCCGGGAACGCGGCGTCTCCTTCCTGGACAACCTGCACCTGGAAGGCCGGAACAACGCCGGTGAAGCGCTCAAGTCCAACGTGGACTTCCTGCGGGCCAACACCGCCCGCACCCTGCGCTTCTAGCTGACGGGCCGCCCCGGCGGTCCCCTTCCATCAACGTCAAACGGCGCAAGAGATTATGGACAACACTATCGAAAAACGCATCCAAAGCCTGAACGACAGGCTCTCGTATACGCGCGACATCTTCGCCGGCAAGCACGAGGACAGCATCCGCCTGCTGGACGAGAAGCTGACCGAGTTCACCAATCGTGTGCGCAACGGCGAGGTCGAGGATCCCCATACCGAGATCGTTTCCCTGGAAGACCTTTTCGTCTTCGTGGAAAAACGCCTGGAAAAGCTCATCACGCCCATGGACCGCGTGCGCATCGTGCGCCATCCCCAGCGCATCTGCCTGCGTGACATCCTGGAGAACGTCTACGACAACTTCACCGAAGTGGGCGGCCAGGACGAGCACAGCCTCGACCCCAGCATGCTCATCGCCCGTGCGGTCATCACCCGCCGCCGCGGCAAGAAGATGCACACCCAGTCCGTCATGGTCATCGGCCAGGAAAAGGGCCACGGCGCCGAGTTCCGCAACGGCGGCTCCGTGAAGCCCTGGGGCAATGCCAAGGCCCTGCAGTACATGCGCGTGGCCGAGACCGAAGGCATCCCCATCCACTGCTACATCTTCACGCCCGGTTCCTACCCCATCGAGGACTACCCCGGCGCGGCCCAGCAGATCGCCCGCAACATCTACACCATGGCCGGTCTGCGCGTGCCCGTCATCTCCATCATCTCCGAGGGCGGTTCCGGCGGCGCCGAGGCCATCGGCCTGGCCGACAAGCGCCTCATGCTCTCCCACGGCTACTACTCGGTCATCTCGCCCGAAGGCGGGGCCGCCATCGAAGGCCGCCTCAAGGCCGGCCAGCGCGCCGCGCCCGAGCTCATCGAGCATTGCGCCCAGAACCTGCACATCACCGCGCAGGACAACCTCTCCTTCGGCTACATCGACAGCGTGGTGCAGGAACCCGCCCTGGGCGCCCGCCCGCACCACTTCGACTTCTTCCGCTCCCTGCGGCAGGAAGTGCTGCGCGCCACCGACGAGGTGGTCATCACCAACACCAAGCCGCCCATGATCCGCGGCCTGGCCCTGGCGCGCCTGCGCAACCCCGAAGCCAACCTGGACGAGATGTACGTGCGCTGGGGCATGTCCGGCGCGGCCAAGAACCGCATGCGCGAACGCCGCCAGCAGAAGTTCCTGCGCCTCTCCCGCGCGGCCGCCATCGACAACCGTCCCTTCCTGGCCAAGAACGCCGCCGCCCTGCGCGACTGGGTGACCAAGCCCTGGATGCACTTCAAGTACGACTTCGTGCGCCGTCACCAGCGCAAGCTGCACAACATCATGGAAGAGCTGAGCAGCGAATGGGATATGTTCAAGGGCCGCCTCTTCAGCCCCTGGAAGCGCATCGCCAGCCCGGCGGAAAAGAAGGCCACGGCCAAGGAACTGACCACCCTTTCCAACTGGGTGGACGACAACCGCGTGAGCAAGTGGAACTACCTGTCGCCGCGCTACAAGGTCGACCGTACCATCACCTGCCCCAACAGCGCCTCGTACGGCTGCCTCGACCTCTGGGGCCCCGATCTGTTCGCCGAGTTCGCGGGCGTGTGCAGCCATTGCGGCTACCACTTCCCCATGGAGCCCGAATGGTACGTGCAGAACGTCTTCGACAAGGGCTCGGTCTTTGAGTTCAACCGCGAGATCGAAGCCGGCAACCCGCTGAACTTCCCCAACTTCGAGGAACGCATCAAGGCCGCCCAGGAAAAGACCGGCTGCCGCAGCGGCTGCATGACCTTCGAGGCCCGCATCGACGGCACCAAGCTGGTGGTGGCCATGCTCATGGGCACCTTCCGCGGCGGTTCCTTCGGCGCGGCCGAAGGCTACAAGTTCGTGGAGGCCGCCGCCCGCGCCGCCAAGAAGCGCTATCCCTTCCTGGCCTATGTGCACGGCACCGCCGGCATCCGCATCCAGGAAGGCACCCACGGCGTCATCCAGATGCCCCGCTGCACCGTGGCCGTGCGCCGCTACATCGAGTCCGGCGGCCTGTACCTGGTGCTGTACGATACCAACTCCTTCGCCGGTCCCGTGGCCAGCTTCCTGGGTTGCGCTCCCTACCAGTTCGCGGTGCGCTCCTCCAACATCGGCTTTGCCGGCCCCGGCGTCATCAAGGAGACCACGGGCATGGACATCCCGCCCAAGTATCACCGCTCCTACCGGGCCCTGTCCCGCGGCCATATCCAGGGCATCTGGGACCGCCGCCAGATCCGTGCCAACCTCAAGCAGGCGCTGCTCACCATGGGCGGCCGCAACCTGTACTACCGTTAGCAAGCAGACGGCGGGGCGGACTTTCCGCCCCGCCTTTCGCCGCCCTTGACGGTGCGGCCCCACCCAAGACAAACGAAAAAGCGGGAAAACCACATGATCAACATTTCCGCATTGCTGGATGAGATAAAAGCCTCCCCCTACCGCGAGATCGTCATCCGTACGCCCCACACCGGCGTGGTGACTTTCGCCGACATCAAGGAAGGCGACGAGGTCCTCGGCCCCCAGGGCCAGTGGAAGGAAAAGCCCGGCACCCGCCTGGCCACCCTGGAACGCGAACGCAACCCCAAACCCATCTGCTCGCCTGAAAAGGGCATCATCAGCAAGATCCACAGCCAGCTCGAAGGCATGTTCGTGGAGGCCGGCACGCCCCTGATGGTCATCCGCCACATGCTCACCCGCAGCGAGGTGGAGCACCAGATCCTCAAGAAGGCCCTGTACCTGTTCCGCGCGCCCGAGCGGGCCAAGTATTACTTCACCCCCGAGGTGGACAAGAAGATCCGCGCCGCGGACGCCCACTCCGTGGTGGTGCGCGACGGCATGGAGCTGCTCATCATGTCGCGCATGAAGCGTGAGGTGCCCCTGCACTACAGCGGCCCCACGGGCGTCATCTACGCCGTCTACTTCAGCTACAACGAGAACATGGATGCGGACGCCCCCCTCATCGGCGTCTGCCCCGAAGACCAGCTGCCCGTCATCCAGGACGTCATCATGCGCGTCCAGACCGAGTGGACGGAAAAGGGCTAGACCGTCATGGGCAAGGCACTGCAGATCCGCCAGAAAGCCGCCGACAGCCCCCAGGGGCTCACGGCCCGTCGCTGGCCCGCCCTGCTGGCCCTGGCCCGCAAGGCTGCCGGTCCCTATGGTGAGGACGTGGCGGCCTGGCTGGCCGTGCCCGAAGCACAGGCCGAGCCCTGCCTCCTGGAACTGGCGCAATGCCTGAGCCGCCTGACCATGCGCAACGTGGACGACCTGGCGCCCCTGACGCTGGACAGTCTGCGCCCCCTGTGCGACCTGACGCGCCACTGCGAGGACGCCCTGGGCAGCTGGCAGGCCGAAGAGGCCGCCGCGGGCCTCCAGGCCCTGGCCGCCCTGCTGGACACGCTGGAGGCCACGCTCACGCAGTCCGCCATCCGGCCCCCGCTGACCACGCCCGTGGCCCGCATCGCCACCGTGGACGTCACCTGGAACTCCGGCCTGCTGGAAAAATGCTGGCCCGGGCTCAGTCTCCTGGCGTTCGGCCATGCCGGTGTGGGCGGCGCCGGTGTCCGCGACCTGCTGGACCGTCTGGAACGGGGCATGGCCGAGGACCGCTGGCCCGAGCAGCAGGCCCCCTTCAAACAGGCTCTGGCCGATGCCCTTACGCAGCGCAGCAGCCTGGATGCGGCCCTGCGTGCCAATGATCCCCGGGCCGCCCATCGCGCCAGCGAGGCCCTGGAAGACGCCCTGACCGAAATGGAAGACAGCCTGCTTGCCGCAGGCTCCGGCCCCAAACGCAAAAAACCGTCCTTCTTCCGGCGCCTTTTCGGCCTGCGCTGAGACGGTACAACGAACAACCGTTCGAGGAACAGAATCTATGCTGAACAAAGTCATGATCATCGGTCGCCTCGGCCGCGACCCCGAACTGCGCTACACCCAGAGCGGTTCCCCTGTGGCCACCCTCAATGTGGCCACCGACGAATCCTACATGGACCGTGACGGCAACAAGGTGGAACGTACCGAATGGCACCGTGTGTCCGTGTTCCAGCGCCAGGCCGAGAACTGCGCCAACTTCCTGACCAAGGGCAGCCTCGTCTACGTGGAAGGCAGCCTGCAGACCCGCAAGTGGCAGGACCAGAACGGCCAGGACCGTTACACCACCGAGATCAAGGCCCAGCGCGTCCAGTTCCTGGATCGCCGCAGCGATGGCCCCCGTGCCGACATGGGCGGCTATGAAGACGACTATGGTGCGCCTGCGCCCGCTCCCCGCGCTCCCCGCGGTCGCCCGACGGAGCCTGTGCCGAAGCACCAGCGATCTCGAAAATGTCGCGCTTGCCGTAGACCGTACCCTGGCAGATCCACACCTTCACGCCGAGGATACCCACCTTCGTGAGCGCCTCCGTGAGGCTGTAGTCGATGTCGGCACGGAACGTGTGCAGCGGAATACGTCCCTCCTTGACCGTCTCGGTGCGGGCCATCTCGGCGCCGCCGACACGGCCGGCAACCTGGATCTTGATACCCTCGG
>ERZ825137.4262-NODE-4262-length-14487-cov-3.396480_pt1 | contig 14487 bp, 12 predicted proteins | sample MGYA00519873_ERZ825137 | MGnify/ENA primary metagenome ERZ825137 (study PRJEB31778, sample SAMEA3449190) | human gut metagenome | biome: human gut; feature: human-associated habitat; material: faeces | place: United Kingdom | collected 2010/2012 ...
TGGCATTACCTTCAGATGGCAAGTGGAAACTACCGCGATTACCTAAAGAGGGACATGGTCAAAGCAAAGAAATATTTCTATGTTCTGCGGCCGATCCTGGCCTGCCGTTGGATTCTGGACAAGGGGACACCTCCTCCAATGCGATTTGAGGAGTTAATGGACAGCCAGTTGCCTGATTATCTGAAAGAAACGGTCAAAAACTTGCTTGACCTCAAGATGAATTCTCCGGAAGTCAAAGAGATCCCCCGAATCGATATACTCAACGGGTATTTGGATGAGAGCATTGACGAGGTGAAAGCCCTGGTTGAGCAATATCCCAGGGAGGTCGTGAAAGACTGGGATGAGCTCAACCGTTTATTCCTTCGTGCATTGGAGATGTGAGCCATATGATGATTCTACCGCCACAAGTGAATACTGCTATTTCAATGCTCTATGCAGCTGGCTATGAGGCTTTCCTTGTTGGCGGCGCGGTACGGGATTATGTGCGAGACAACAGCCCCGCAAAGGACTGGGATATCACTACAAACGCACTACCTGCACAGGTGGAGTCTGTGTTTTCGGGATATCATCTTATCGAAACCGGTCTGAAGCATGGAACTGTAACCGTTATGATCGACCATGAACCGATCGAAATCACAACTTATCGCATTGACGGAGACTACTCAGATCATCGCCATCCCGATTCCGTCCATTTTACCCGTAGCCTGAAAGAGGATCTGGAGCGAAGAGACTTTACCATGAACGCTCTGGCTTACAGTCCACAAGAGGGTATTGTTGACCTCGTAGGCGGAAGAAAGGACATTGAGGATGGCATCGTTCGCTGCGTTGGAGATCCGAATCGTCGTTTTCAGGAAGATGGACTTCGCATGCTGCGAGCCCTTCGCTTTGCGTCCGTATACGGTATGGCGATTGAAGCCGAAACTGCTTCCGCGATCCATCGCAACAAGGAATTACTCCAAGGCATTGCCGCTGAGCGTATTCAGATTGAACTCACCAAGATGCTCTGCGGAAAAGGCGTTGCGAAGATCCTTGAGGAATTTGCAGATGTAATTGCCATTCCTATTCCTGAGCTCCTTCCAATGTTTCACTTTGAGCAGCATAACCCACATCATGATAAGGATGTCTGGGGTCATACGATCGGCGTTATTGACAACATCGCACCTAAGCCTGTACTGCGTTGGGCGGCTTTACTGCACGATACTGGGAAGTCTCAATGCTTTTCAATTGGTGAGGATGGGATCGGACATTTCTTCGGCCATGCGGAAAAGAGTACGGCTATGGCTGAAGAGATTCTCAATCGGATGCGTTTCGATAATGCGGGGAAAGAGAGGATTCTCCGCCTCGTGCGGTATCACGATATGCCAATCACGGCAGACAGGAAGCTTATCAAGCGGCTTTTGAGCAAGCACGGGGAAGAAGCTTCTAGACAGCTTATTGAATTGCACAGGGCAGATACACTCGGGCAGTCTTCAATTTGCATTCCCCGCCTTGCAACTTTTGAGACTGCAAACGCAATGATAGATGAGCTGTTACAAGAGGAGAAGTGCTTCTCATTAAAAGACCTTGCTGTCAATGGAAACGACATGATGGCGATCGGGCTGAAGGGAAAGTCAATCGGCAATGCCTTGCAAGCCTGTTTGGATGCGGTTATGGATGAAAGAGTGGCAAATGACCACACAGCCCTACTGACACTCGCTCAGGAACAAATGATAGCAGATACCGATCAGATATTATCTGATTTCGCGAATGACTACAAAAGAATGTCCTGACTCTAATGCGACCGCAAATGACAAGAGGGATACCGGCAAAGGGTATCCCTCTTGTTTTAGTTAGATGTGATTATACCATGTTGTCAGTTCAGATCACCGGCGGCCTTGATCTTCACCCGATTGGTGTTGCCGGGATAGTAAGCCAGAGGTACATCCTCCATTTCGATGATCTCCACAGTCTCACGCACGGCGCCGGCCTCGACCGCAAGCTCAATGGCTTCGTTCTTGGCCTTTTCCAGCGACTGCTCACGGGGCAGCTCGTCGTAGTTCATCAGCTTTTCATAGGTGCCGCTGACTTTAGAAATGGCGGAACCGATGGCGTTGGCACAGCCGAAGTGTTCCGGCTTCAGCACGGTGGCCGCACCCTCCAGGTGGTCGGGCAGGATGATGGAGCCGCCGCCCACCAAGATTACGTCACTGTCCGTGTTGGACACCTTCATAGCGTCGATGGCGTCCTCCACCAGGGCGCCGATGGCGGTCAGCGCCTTCTGGGCAAGCTCCAGGGGAACCGATTCCACCAGGGTCTTGTCTCCCACGTCCGCCATGCCCAGACGCACGGCAATGTCCGTGGCGGTGAGTACATCGCCGCCAAAGACCAGGGCGTGCTCAGTGATCTCATAGCCCACGCTATCGGGGCCAACGGTGACGGTGCCGTCCGGTTTTTCCCGCACGATGGAGCCGCCGCCCAAGCCAATGGACACCACGTCAGGCATCCGGAAGTTGGTGCGCACGCCGCCGATGGTGGCCGCCACGCTGGACTCTCTGGGGAACCCGTTCTGGATCACCCCCAGGTCGGTGGTGGTGCCGCCTACATCGATGACGATGGCGTTTTTCAGCTGGCTCAGGTAGCTGGCGCCACGGATGGAGTTGGTGGGGCCGCAGGCGATGGTCAGGATGGGGTAGCGGCGGGCGTGCTCCATGGTCATGAGGGTGCCGTCATTCTGGGACAGGTACACGTCTGCATTGGTGATGCCCTCCCCTTCCAGGCTCTTGGCGAACCCTTCGGTGAATCGCTCCGCCACCTGCCACAGGGCGGCATTCAAAATGGTGGCATTTTCTCGTTCAATCAGCCCCATGGAACCAATTTCACTGGAGATGGACACATGGACGTCCTCCCCCATCACTTCCTTGCACAGCTCTGCTGCACGCAGTTCGTGGTCGTTCCGGACAGTGGAGAACACGCAGGAGATGGCGATGGATTTGACGCCCTTGGCCTTCATGTCCAAAAAGAACATCTTGGCTGCTGCCTCATCCAGGGGAGCCAGTTCTTTCCCGTCATACTCAAAGCCGCCGCCGATGACCGTACTGCCCACGGCGATGCGCTGGATGTCTTCCGCCCAATCCACCATGGGCGGGATGCCGGTGGTGGCAGGGGCACCGATGCGCAGGATGCCGATGGGCGCCAAGTGCTTACGCTCTACGATGGCGTTGGTACACTGGGTAGTACCCAGCATCGCCTGGTGGATCTGCGTGCGGTCAACGCCGGACTGCTCCAGCACAGCGCGAACAGCGCCCAAGATTCCGTCATAGACATCGCCGGAGGTGGGGTGCTTGATGTCCGCCACAATGTTCAGGTTTTCGTCGATGAGGACGGCGTCGGTGTTGGTGCCGCCTACGTCAATGCCCAGCTTATACATGACAGATCCCTCCCTTGCACCGTTCTTCCAACGGGATATAATCGGTGTCGCAGCCAAAATACCGAGGGCCGACCAGGTCGATGCCCGCCGGAGTGCGCCACATCTCGAAGCACTTCAGGCCGATGACCAGTACACGCTTGCCATATTTCAGGGCATCGGTAGTCACTGGGGTGAAGGTCTCGGTATCCACCAGGCAGATGAGGTCGGGGGTGGTGGCCAAGATCTCCCCGTCCACGGTGGCAGTCAGGTTCTCGTTCTGGAACTCCACATAGGCTTGGTGCCCCTTGCACTCGCCGATGCCTTCCAGCATCACCTTGCCGAAGTTGAACGCCCCGCGGGTCTCTCGGAGCACATCGGCAATTTTGCCCTTGAAGAGCTTGTAGCCTTCGGAGAACTGCAAGAAGTGTTCCTCCGGCGTCACATCATCGGCACAATTCTTCACCGTGCGGATGGCCTCGCCCAGCTTCTGGCTGCGGGTGACGATATTCTTGACGGAATAAGCCTTCATCTGCGCTCCGGTCATGGGGTACAGGGAGACAGACACGGAACCGCCGCAGCTCATGGTGACGGCGCGAGCCAGTTCTTCCGTCCACTTGTTGGTGATGGTCTCAAAGATGACGCTGTTCCCCTTCTCGTCGGTCAGCGCCATGGGGGTGGCGCTCATGCCGCCGATGGTGAAGGTGACCATCTGCAATTCCGGGAACGCCCGTCCCATGCCGTCGCAGTCCACCAAGGGCAGCCCCAGCCGCGCGCAGGCGGCGATGGGGAGCATGGAGTTGACGCCACCGGCCTCGATGGGCATAAAAGCGTAAATTTTCTTGCCGAAGAACTGGGAGACCATGTTATACAGGGTCTGGTACTCGCTGCCGCCGATGCCCTTCTCGCCCAGCACGGTGGGTGCGCCCATCATGGCGATGGGGACGACCAGAGCGTCGTCCGGCACTTCCTCCGGGTCCAGCAGGGTCACAGGGCCGCATTCTTTCACCGCGCCCATGGCCACCAGCTTGCCCACGTAGGGGTCACCGCCGCCGCCTGCGCCCAACAGGGCTGCACCCAGGGCGATGTCTTCGATCTCTTGGATTCCAATGGTTCTCAATTTGATTCCAACTCCTTATGCTTGAACTTGGTCGTTTGCGGTCTTGCCCTTGCCCATGACCGACACCAGGATGACGTACAGCACCATGGACAGCACCAGGCCGTTGATGGGGCCGATGAGGAAGGGCACGTTCAGGAAGGCCAGGGCTTCAAAGTAAGTGAAGGTACCGCCGGTGAGGCAGGCCACGAAAGCGCCCACCAGGAAGGCGATCATGCCGGGGGCGAAGATGCCGTCTCGGATGACGAAGTTCTCCTTCTTGCCCTTGCCGATGATCCAGTAGTCTGCGATGATGACGCCTACGAAGGCGGGGATGAGCGCACAGAGCAGGGTCAGGAAAGCGGTGAACTTGCTCATGATGCCCACAGCTGCCAGGATGGTGCCCACCAGACCGGCGATGGCGGTGCAGCCGCGGCTGCGGCTCTCGTCCAGACCCACCAGGTTGGACAGGGACAGGCCGCCGGAATAGGCGTTGGTGACGTTGGTCGTCCAGGTGGCGGCAATGAGAGCCACAAGGCCGATGGCGGGGACGCCAGCAGCGGTGAGGACAACGCTGATGTCATACTCGCCGGTGACGATAGACAGCACTGCGCCGATGAGCAAAATCAGCAGGCCGGAGGGCAGGACGCCCACCACGGAGGACTTGATGACGTCGGAGCGGTTCTTGGCAAACCGGCAGTAGTCGCCAGCCAGGGAGCCGCCGATGGCGAAGGAGCCAACGGTGATGTTGATGCCGCTGAGGAGGGTCAGGGGCTGTGCCGGTTCATAGGCTGCAATGGCGGCTGCGCCGTCGTGGGTGATCATGGTCACCACCAGGCCGTAGATCAGCACGATGATGAGCAGGGGGACGGCGATGTAGTTGAGCCACTTCAGCCCCTTGAAGCCGAAGGAGGCGGAGGCGACCATGATGATGCCCCAGATGATGGAGCTGAGCCAGGCAGGGATGGCCAGGCCGGTCATGGATTCCATCATCGCGGAGAAGGACGCGCCGCAGACCGCCGCCTGGATGCCGAACCAGCCGATGCAGGCCAGGGCCAGGATGGCGCTGATGACGTACTTGCCGCCCTTCTCGCCCAGGGAGCCGCCCGCCATGACGGCGGTGGGCAGGCCGGTGTCGCAGCCCTACATGCCCATGAAGCACATATAGATGCACACGATGCCGTAGCCCACCACAATGGTCAGGGCGCAGGTGCCCAGCTTCATGCCGCTGCCCAGCATCCCGCCCACCATCAGGCTGGAGACGCAGATCATGGCGCCGATCCAGACCAGGGCGATGGAATACCACTTCTGCCGCTGCTCGGCTGGAATGGCAAAATTACTCTTGTTCTGTTCCATACTCTCACATCCTTGATTCAAAAGTTTCAACACACACGGTCAAACCCACTGGTTCGATCGTTGGTAGCAGTATAGCACGAGAGTGTATTGAAGAATATTGTCGAGAAGGCAGAAAAAGAGCGGGAATCCTTTGTCCCATGAGACAAAGGATTCCCGTGTGTCCGCCCCCCCGCTTACACCAACAGCCGCAGCACTCCGGCTGCTTGGTACAGCTTCATCCGCTCCGGCATCCGGTCGGGATGATAGCCCAACAGGTCAGAAATGATCTTGATGCGGTATTTTACCGTGTTTTTGTGCAGGTGCAGTGCCTCCGCCGTCTGGGTCACGCTGCTGTCCCAGTCCAGCAGGTAGGTACTCAAGGTGTCTATCGGTACCCAGTCCAGTTTGTCTGTTCGCACAGGGGTCAGACAGGCCACACACTGGGTCACTGCCTCCTCCCCCTCGCTGACCAGCCGGTGACAATCCTGGGCAAAGACCAATTCCCCCAGCCGGAACCACTGACGCAGCGGATAGATTTTGCGGACGTTGGACAGGTGATCCTGGTGGCACAGGTAAGCGCTGCGCACCTGGGTGGTGTTGTCCAGGCCGTTGCAGCGGGTCAAGGTTGCGCCGCCGTCCCAGGCACCGACCTGCTCCAGCAGAGCCGTCATCTGCCGCTCCGCCTCTCGGGTGGAGGTGGGGGTGCTGAGGAAAAACAGGATTTTATTCTCATACAGGTCGGCAAACACGATGTCGGCACAGCTCTCCGGATAGGCGCGCAAGGCGTCCAGTTCCTTGGCCATCCGCTGGACGGACTCGCCGTCCGTGCCCGTCAAGATCCACATCTCCCCGATGGCAGTGATGTGGATGTGGAACAGGTCGGCCAGGCGGCGCATTTTGATGGGCTCGTCCTGCAAGATCGCTCGGATCAGCTCTCGGATCGCGATGACGCCGTGCTGCTGTCCCCAGATGTTCAAGCTGAGTCGGATGACGTCCACGCATTGCTCTTGGAGGGTTTGGGACAGGGGCTGCCCCTCCTTGATGAGAAAGAGCTCCATGAGCGATCCCCCGTCCGGCAGGATGGAGGCGTGAAAGATGTGGCCGTTGGGCAGGAAGGGGCAGGTAGTGCTCCCCTCCTGTTTGGTGTACCGGCGCAGGTCGAACAGATGCTCTTTCAGCGTGCGTTCCAGGTTTCGGGGCCAGGCGGCCAGGTTGAGTACCTGCAAGAACCCATCGGTGAGGATGGCGGAAGCGGACAGCAGGTCGCTGAGCATTTTTAAAACCGTGCTGATGGTGCGCTGAGGCTGGGGCAGGCTGGAAACTCGCGTCAGGATGTCATAGACGATGGACTCCCCTCGGTTCCGGTCGTGGTAGATACACTCGATCACATCGGAGATAACCTCCCCGTACCGCAGCTCCTTCTGTCCCCAGGGCATCTGCACCAGGACGAAATCCAGCTGGTCTGCCAGGTCGATGAGCCGCTGATCCACATAGGGCAGGTAGACCCCCACATAGAACAAAATGAGGCCCACTTCTCCCCCTTCCGCCAGACGCTGGATGTTGGCGCACTGGCAGTCGATGTCATCCAGGCAGTTCAGGAAGCCGGTGATGACAATCTCACTGCCATAAAACTCCCCAGCCGGGAACACATTTTCCACCAGCACATCCGGGTCAGTGGACTCCAGGACGGAGATGGAGGAAACGATACGGGACAGCCCTCGGTGTCCGCCGATGACGGTGGCTTGACGAAGGGAAGGTAATTTCAATAAATCCGATACGGTCACGCTCATCCTTTTCCCACCTTTCCTTGTTTTTCCTCTATCCTACCATGAAACCTGCCGGGAGGCAAACAAAAAGACGTGCGCGAACGCACACGTCTTTTGCTGTTTTTTATAACATAGTCTGGTCGTAGATTGCTCTCACGCCGCCGATGAACTTCGGCCGCACACGAGCGGCGGTCAGCGGTGCCTGACCGATCTGCTTGACCTGCAAGCGGACGGGAACGGCCACCTTTTTCAGGTGCATCCCAATGAGGGTGGCGCCGATGTCCAGACCGGCATCTGCCTTAATCTCCTCCACGGCCACTGGATGTTCCAACCCGTGATAGGCCGCCGTAGCGAAGGAACCGCCTGCCTTGGGCTGGGGGACAACGTTGACGATGTCGGCGTTGGGCACCGCTTCCGCTTCCACGATGATGGCACGGTTCAGGTGCTCACAGCACTGGGCGGCTAGATACACGCCCTTCTCCTTCAAGAAGCCGTAGAGACTGTTAAAAATCTCAACAGCGGTCTCCGGAGCGGAGTTGGTGCCGATCTTGCTGCCCAGCACCTCGCTGGTAGAGCAGCCCACCACCAGAATATCTCCCGCCTTCAGGTGCGCCACTTCATATAACTCTGCTACAGCGTCACGACACTGCTGTGCGATCTGCTCTTTCATCAGCCCTCATGTCCCTTCAATAGTTTTGGCATCTTGATCACCTGACTCAGCGCCAGATAGACCACGGTGGAGACGATGATGCCAAATCCACCCTGTACCAAGTTGCCCGGAATACTCAGCGCAGCGGACAGACCGTTGCCCAGGATGAGACCGGCGTAACCGAAGTAGCCAACGACCATGATGATCTCCGCCAGCAGACCGGAGACGACTTTGGCAAAGCGCTTGCCCTTGGTCTTGTCCTGGAGTGCCAAAAAGACCTGTGCGGCGACAAATGCCATCAGACACTTGATGATCAAGGTGCCCGGCGCATAGTAAGCGTAGCCGGAGAGCAGATCTGCCAGCATGGAACCAATGCCGGCGGCAGCGGTGCCGTAGACCGGCCCCAGAATCCATGCGGAGAGCAAGACCATTGCATCCCCGAGGTTGACATATCCACTCATGGGGGAGGGAACTTGGATGACCAGCGTTGCCACGGTGGTCAGTGCGGTGAACAGTGCCGTGTATACCAGGCGGCTCCATCTCGATGCTCTCATAATTGACCTTCTTTCTTTGCGGCGGATTTTTTTCTCGCTTCTCTTTCGTTCCGCCTAATGATTGGATGGATGAGGTTCATGCGATAACCGGGAGACCAGGAGGGGGATGGCTTCCTCGAAGTTCACCCCGTACCACCGGTGTTCCGGATCGGCAACGGTTTTGCGGATGCTCTCCAGAGTGAAATCCACCGCCAAGCGCAGGGCGTCCGCCAAGGAACACCCACGCATCATAGCGCCTACCATCACGGAGGCAAACACATCGCCAGTGCCGTGAAAGTTGGAGGGCATTTTCTCGTTATCGTATTCAAAAAACGTCTTGTTTTTGGTATCATAGGCCATCACACCCAGCCGTCCCGGCTCCAGGCTGACTCCGGTGAGGACGACCTGCGCACAGCCCAGCTTGCCCAGCTCGGTGAGGATGTGCTGAATGTCCGCTCGGGTGTAGTCCTCTCCTGGATAGGGGATATTGAGGAGGTAGCAGGCTTCGGTCAGGTTGGGAACGATGATGTCCGCTTTGCCGCAGAGCTTGGCCATCTCCTGGACAAATTCCGGCGTGAAACCGGCGTACAGCGCACCGTTGTCTGCCATGGCTGGGTCGATCAAAATCAAATTTTCCGGTGTCTTGAACTGGTCAAAGAACTGGGAGACGATCTCCAACTGCCGGAAGGAGCCCAGGTAGCCGGTGTAGATGGCGTCCACCGCCATGCCCTGTGCCTTCCAGTGGGCGGCGATGGGGAGGATCTCATCGGTCAAATCGCGGAAGGTGAAGCCATCAAATGCTGTGTGGGTGGACAACACCGCCGTGGGGATAACTGCTGTCTCTACGCCGCAGGCGGAGATGATAGGCAAAGCCACCGTCAGGGAGCATTTGCCGATGCAGGAGATGTCTTGGATGGTCACGATCCGTTTCAATGCCGGTTCCCTCCTTCTCAGCCCGCTTGACCCGAGCTAAGATGTTTTGTCTCTATCATAGCGAATTCCCCTCTGGATGTCCAGAGGGGAATTGGAATTTCAGCGCATTTAACAACGGCAATTTGCACAGTCATTGCTGCAAAAATCGGCCGGATTATAGGCAATTCCATTTTTGTCGTAATAATCCTTTACCGCTGCCTTCACCGCTTCTTCCGCCAACACGGAACAGTGGATCTTCTGGGGAGGCAGTCCATCCAAAGCCTCAACAACGGCCTTGTTGGACAGCTCCAATGCTTCTGAAACCGGTTTCCCTTTGATCATCTCAGTGGCCATAGAGGAGGAGGCAATGGCACTGCCGCAGCCAAAGGTGTTAAACTTGACATCCGTGATGATGCCGTCCTCTACCTTAATATACATACGCATGATGTCGCCACATCGTGCGTTGCCCACTTCGCCCACACCGCTGGCGTCTTCCATCTTGCCCACATTCCGCGGATTCTGGAAATGATCCATGACTTTTTCACTATACAGCATCTGTGAACACTCCTTTTTAACAAATTTCTATCAAATCAAGTGGGGACGTTCCCCTTTGACCAGCTCGTCCCACACTGGGGACATATCCCGCAGCCGTTCTACCACCTTGGGAACGGTCTCCAGGATGTGGTCGATCTCTGCCTCGTTGTTATATTCGCCAATGGACAGGCGCAGGCTGCCATGCGCCACTTCGTGGGGCAGCCCCAGTGCCAGCAGCACATGGCTGGGGTCCAGAGAGCCGGAGGTGCAGGCGCTGCCGGAGGAAGCGGCGATGCCGTTGGCATCCAGCAGGAGGAGCATACTCTCCCCTTCAATGCCCTCAAAGCAGAAGTTCACGGTGCCGGGGACACGGAGGTTCCGGTCGCCGTTGAGCTTGCTGTGGGGGATCTTTTCCAGACCTGTGATGAGCTTCTCCCGCAGGGCAGTGATCTTTTTCATGTTCTCCGCCATGTGGTCAGTGGACTCCTTCAACGCAGCTGCCATGCCCACGATACCAGGCATATTCTCGGTGCCGCCCCGCTTGCCCTTTTCCTGTTGGCCACCCTCGATGAGGTTTTTCAGCGGGATGCCCCGACGGACATACAGGGCGCCAACGCCCTTGGGACTGTGGAACTTGTGGCCGGAAAGAGAAAGCATATCAATGTTCATCTCCTTCACGTTGATGGGGACGTGTCCCACTGCCTGGACGGCATCGGTGTGGAAGGGGATCTTCTTCTCTCGGCACAGGGCGCCGATCTCCTTGATGGGCTGCATGGTGCCGATCTCGTTGTTGGCGAACATGATGGTCACCAGGCAGGTATCCTCTCGGATGGCGTTGGCCACGTCTTCGACGGTGATGACCCCGTTGGGGTGGACATCCAGGAGAGTCACATCAAAGCCTTCCCGCTCCAGCTGTTCCAAGGTGTGGAGGACAGCATGGTGCTCAAACTTGGTGGAGATGATATGGCGCTTCCCCTTTTTGGCGCCTACGAAGGCGGCGGAACGGATGGCCTGGTTATCAGATTCGCTGCCGCCGCCGGTGAAATAAATCTCACCAGGCTCCGCACCCAGACATTCCGCTACCGTTTCTCTGGCTTTCACGAGGGCTTCTGCCGCCCGCTGACCCAACGAATAAAAAGAGGAAGGATTGCCATATTCCTCGGTCAAAAAAGGCATCATTGCCGCAACCGCAGTGGGGCTGACCTTGGTGGTCGCCGCGTTATCCGCATATACATACATTTCCTTCACCTATTTCCTAGTTATTTTGTAGGTATATAATACTCCATTCAACCCTACACGTCAATAGGTTTTTAGAAAAAACAAAAGATACTGCTGCCAAAAAGCAAACAGTATCTTTGTCGTTTTTGTTCAATCCGGCCAAGCCGTCTTGGTCTCTCGGTGCCGCACCATGATCTGCCGAAATAGCTCAGTGGTAGATGGCGGTGTCCAAGTGATGGCGTTGGCACCGGCGTGGATGGTCTCCAAGATGGATTCATCGGTGGGGCCGCCGGTGGCGATGATGGGGATTTTAGGGAACTGGGCGCGAATCTCCCGCACGACCTCCGGCGTCTGAGCAGCGGCGGAGACATTGAGGATAGATGCACCGCTGTCGATGCGGCTTTTGACATCCTCTCCGCCGGACACCACGGTGACCACAACAGGCACCTCCAGCAGCTCGCTCATCGTTGCGATGTTCTCGTTCTTCCCCTTGGTATTCACCACCACACCAACTGCTCCCTGAGTCTCCGCCGAGACGGCCATCTGGATCATCCGGACGCCCAAGGTGGAGCCGCCGCCAACGCCAACGAACACAGGGATATCCGCTGCCGCCACGATGGCGTTTGAGATGGTGGGTTGCGGGGTAAAGGGGTGGACGGCAAAGACGGCATCGGCATCCACATTTCGGATGATGGCCATATCTGTGGTGAATACCAGGGACTTGATGCGCTTGCCAAACACGAAGATGCCGGTACACTGGCGAATGACCGCCGGTACGCGCAGGGCAGCCGCACGGAGTCTGCCCTCATAGGGGATCGGGTGATGCTTGACCTTGACAGGCTCCGCAGGCGGGAGGTTGTATTCCTGTACAGGGATCTGGTTCATTGGGTTGCCTCCATTTCAACTGAAATTTGGCTCCCTCTTCTCTCTTTTCACAGCGTTCCAATGGAAAACGGGTAGAATATCCGCCGACAACTGTCCGGCTGGATTCAGTTCAGCGTTCCTGCGCCATGTGCTGGGTGATAGACAGGATGCGCTCCGTAATCCGCAGATATTCTTCCGCATCCGCCTCCCCTAATTCTGCCAACAACCGCTGCATTCGCTGGCGCAGCTGCTGCCGGATGTAGAGTCGTTTCAAGCGGAGACTCAACGGCTGCGAGAGGCCGCCGCTGCCGCCCAACACCAGCAGCGGCGCAGCGAGAAGGAAGTTGCCGATCTGCAAGCTGAGCTGCAGCGCGCCCACATCTCCGCGTTGGAGTCCCGCTGCCGCAAGGCGGAGAAGCTGCTGAAGCAACTCCCAGCGGAGGTGGTGAGAGAGGTTAGACAGCGAGAGTTAGAACGATGAATAATTGAAAGCCAGTATAAATGCTCGAGGATGTCTTCTGCATATTGTCATTAACCTCCTCTCTGTTGCTGAATCTCCCCGAATGATGTATAATACTATAAAATACAGGCTAATAGTGCAGCTGGAAGGGGAGTTCAAAATGGCTAGTACGGTTAATACAAACGTCATAAATCTGGAGCTTTCTTCTGAGCAAAACGAATTCATTACCGAAGCTTTGGATGGAAAAAACATTCTAGTAGATGCGTGTATAGGCAGCGGGAAAACGACTTCAATTCAGCAACTCTGCAATGCTTTCCCGCCGGACAAGAGAATTCTCTATTTGACTTATAACCGCTTGCTCAAGTTGGATGCCCAGGCAAAAATTAAAAGCTCCAATACTACCGTGACCAATTATCACGGCTTTGCAATGGGTGTACTCAGAAAGGCTAATATTACTTGTGGTATTCCGGAACTTGTCTATACTTTTAATCGGATGAAGCCTCCAATTGATATGTCCTATCACGAGACTCACAACGCTCTCTTGGATGCGTTAGATGAATTGGAGATCATGCGGCGGTTGGGTCACTCTATAGAACAGTATGCTCGCCCACGAAGTGTCTCCCAACCAGTAACGCGGAAAGCTCCTGATACAAGACTCAAAACCGCCGTTTCAGTATCTCCCGAAACAGATGCCCCGGCTGATTATTTTCTCAAAGGTACTCTCGCACAAGGTGTCCCAGAGAAGACTGTTGCACCTCGGCATGAGTTATCTTCAGAGTTGAAATCTTTCATATCAACGGCTCTCTCATACGATGCGTCACCACTAATTGAGGAGGCTGTCCCTCTGAGGGGTTATCAAGAGGCGCATGCCTCACTTCTGGCCGGCGAAGAACTGCTGACCAAGCTAAAAGCATTGGTGAGTACGTCCCCCACATCTGACGAAGCTCGTAATGCACTGCGGGACTTCTATGAAGATGAAGTCATGCGGGCATTGCGTGAAATACCAGTTGAGAGTCTTTCTCATAGAAAAAGTGGTATACGCGTCAATGCATTAAAAGACTCTGGGTATACAAATATGCGGCAGATATACAGGCTCAATTATAACGGGTTGCTTGCTATCAACGGAATTGGGCCGAAGAATGCGGAGAATATCTTTGCTGAAGCAAGTCACATGGCGAGGGAAGTTCGAACCAAAATTGCTGCCAAACCGTGTTTTGCAAAGACTCCGGCAGGCAAAAAGGCTGTTCGGGATTATTGTCGATACAAGTGGGCCATCAAAATACATACTTCTATCGAAGGTATTCTCGCCGCGGAAGAAAAACTCCTTGATGATTATTGTTATGTGGCCGCGCCAGCCAGTGACATTCTTCGCTGGACTTTTACGCTATCGCGTAAGAAGAAAGAAGCAGCACTCCAAGCTGCTACAGCATTACAAAAGCGGATCACAAATACAACACGGGAGCTTGTGCATACCGCAGAGATTTTATATGCTCACTGTTCAGAAATATCTTTCGAGGAAGCGTGGACAGATTATACAAAAGTGCCAGACGAATATAATGCTTGGCTAACAAAAAACAGAACCCAGGACGCCTAAGCGCCCTGGGTTCTGTTTTTTGTTACCTGAACACCACCTCTCGCATCACCACTTCTTCCGCTGCGCTGTGGATGCTGTTCATGGCACCAACCCACGCCATCTGATCTTCTGCTTTTAGTTGCTCGGTGATGCCTTGCGCCTGTG
>ERZ825137.4270-NODE-4270-length-14473-cov-2.802469_pt1 | contig 14473 bp, 14 predicted proteins | sample MGYA00519873_ERZ825137 | MGnify/ENA primary metagenome ERZ825137 (study PRJEB31778, sample SAMEA3449190) | human gut metagenome | biome: human gut; feature: human-associated habitat; material: faeces | place: United Kingdom | collected 2010/2012 ...
ATAGTTGCTGTAATCCACTGCAAGTGCTGCTACATCCTCGCCACCTGCGAGCATCCCGCCTTCCGGGCGCTGCAGTGCCTTTCCATCTTTCAGGTAAACCGGCACTGCCAGTTCTTTAAAGCTCATATCGTCCCCTGCCTTTCTCTTACAGGCTTCCCTTTGTGGAAAGCACGCCGTCTAACCTCGGTTCGTTGGATACTGCCATATCAAGTGCCTTGGAAAACGCCTTAAACATCGCCTCTGCAACATGATGTCCGTTGATGCCGTCCAATACCTTGATATGCAGGTTCATACCTGCACTATAGGAAACGGCATAGAAAAACTCCCGGATCAGCTGAGTATCCAGCCCGCCGATCATCGGAACATTAAATTCGTAATCAAAATTGAAATAGGGACGTCCGCACAGATCCACTGCGCACGCAACCAGCGCGTCATCCATCGGCAGCAGAAAATATCCGTAACGTTTAATTCCTTTTTTGTCTCCGACTGCCTCAGCGATCGCCTGCCCGAGTACGATTCCCGTATCTTCTACGGTATGATGTCCGTCCACAAACAGATCTCCGTCCACTTTTACAGACAAATCAAAAAATCCGTGCCGTGCAAAGCCGTCCAGCATATGGTCGAAAAATCCGATGCCGGTATCAATATCCGCGCTGCCGGTGCCGTCTAAGGAAAGTGTCAGTGCAATTCTGGTTTCTTTTGTATCGCGTTTTATATTCGCCGTTCTTTCCATCATCAGTCCTCCTTTTCAAAACGGACACGGATGGAATTGGCATGCGCCGTCAGTCCCTCATTTTCTGCAAAGCACTCAATATCCTGATGGATCTTTTCCAGCGCCGGTCTGGAATATGAAATGATGCTCGTCTTTTTCAAAAAATCATCTACATTTAACGGGGAGAAAAATCGTGCCGTACCATTTGTCGGAAGCACATGGTTTGGACCTGCAAAATAGTCCCCCAAAGGCTCGGAGGAATACTCCCCAAGGAAGATCGCTCCGGCATTACGGATTTTTGTCATCATGGCAAAGGGATCCTTCGTCAGGATTTCCAGATGCTCCGAAGCGATCTCATTGGCAGTGTCCGCTGCCTCATCCAGAGAATCTACCAGCAGAATATAGCCATAATTGTTGAGGGATTTTTCGATGATCTCGCGTCTTGACAGGTTTGCAACGAACCTGTCCACTTCAACAGAAACCTGATCCGCTAAAGTCTTACTGGTGGTGATTAAAATGGCACTGGCCAGCTCGTCATGTTCTGCCTGGGACAACAGGTCTGCCGCCACATAACGGGGATTTGCCGTTTCATCTGCGATCACCAGAATTTCACTGGGTCCTGCGATGGAATCGATGCTCACATAGCCGAAGCATGCTTTCTTTGCCAGGGCGACAAAAATATTTCCGGGGCCGGTGATTTTATCTACCTTCGGGATGCTCTGTGTGCCAAATGCCATGGCTGCGATGGCCTGTGCGCCGCCGACCTTATAGATCTCATCCACACCGGCGATATGTGCAGCAACCAATGTACCAGGATTGACCTTTCCGTCTGCTCCGGGAGGGGTTGTCATGATGATACGCTCCACGCCCGCAACCTTTGCCGGAAGCACGTTCATCAGTACGCTGGAGGGATACGCAGCCTTTCCACCGGGCACATAAACGCCGGCAATCGCGATGGGCAGAATCTTCATGCCGAGGATCGTCCCGTCCGGTTTTGGGTCAAACCAGCTGTTTCTCAGCTGTTTTTCGTGGAATGCACGGATATTTGCCGCACTTTTTTTCATAACCTCCACAAAGTCTGCATCCACCTTCTGATATGCCTCGTCGATTTCTTCCCGGGTTACGCGGATGTGGGCTGCATCCATTTTGCAGTGGTCAAACTTCTCTGTATAGGAAAAGAGCGCCTCGTCGCCGCCTTTTTTCACCGTTTCAATAATTTCCGCCACAGCACTTTCGTACTGTCCGTAGTGGTTCGGGCTTCTCTGAAGCAGATCCTCCAAAAGTCCTTTCTTGCTTTCTGCCGTCAATTTGACAATTCTCATCGGTTTTCCTCATTTCCGCCGCCTTGGCTTATGCTTCCTCCAGCTGTTTACGCAGCCTTAAAATAATCTCCCGGATCCGTTCCGATTCCATTTGCATGCTTACCTGATTGACAATTACGCGCGCAGACAGCTCACAGATTTCCTCCAGCACGCCCAATCCGTTTTCCCGCAGGGTCGAACCGGTTTCCACGATATCGACAATCACATCCGAAAGCCCTAAGAGCGGCGCCAGCTCGATCGAGCCGTTCAAATGGATGATATCGATGTCGCGGCATTTTTCCGCGTAGAACTTCCGCGCGATATTCGTGAATTTTGTCGCCACGCGCAGGGTTGTCGAAGTATCATCGACAAAGTTCTTCTGCGCGGCAACCGCCATGCGGCATTGGCCGATATGAAGATCCATCAGCTCGTACACATGCGGCTCATATTCCAGCAGGATGTCCTTGCCTGCCACGCCGATATCCGCGGCGCCGCGTTCCACATAGATGGCCACATCCGACGGTTTGACCCAAAAGTAGCGCACGCCCTTTTGCGGATTTTCAAAGACCAGCTTGCGGTTTGCTTCCTTGATGGACGGGCATGCAAAGCCTGCTTGTTCAAACATTTCGTAGACGCGTTCTCCGAGCCTGCCCTTCGGCAGCGCGATATTGATAAACGGATCGACACGCTCCTGTTTTTCTTCGAAGCGTTCCAACGCGTCGAGGTAAACCGCGAAGCCGATTGCGCCGGCCTCGCTGCCCATCTTTCGCATCAGCCGGTCGTACCTGCCGCCTGCCAGTACTCGTGACTCCACGCCTTTGATATAGCCGCAGAATACTGCCCCGCTGTAATAGGCTGCGGCATCCACAACCGAAAAGTCAAGACGGATATGCTGCGCGAATCCTGCTTCCTCAAGTGCCGCGTAAAGCGCCGCGAGCTTTGCGAAAGCAGCCAAAGCATCCGCGCTTTGACAGATTTTTTCGATTTCACGAAGACTTCTTCGATTATCGCCGTCACTTCGAATCAGCTTCTCGAGAGCCGCGAATTGTATGTCTGTGCATGCCTCCCGCAATGCGTCCGCGTTCTTTTCGCGCAAGGCCTGTTCCGCGCGTTTTCGTGCCTCGCCCTGCAGGCCATAATCATCCAGCAGCGCGAATAACAGGCCCGCGTGCGCCAGATCCAGCACGTAGTCTTCACTGATGAGCGCCAGACTCTGCAGTGCCAGCAATGTCACCTCGCAGGTTTCTGCGCTGCCGATATCTCCCATGCATTCCAAACCAGTCTGCAAAATCTCTCGATAAGTGTGGGAAGTCTCCGAGATCCGGTAGACATTTTCGTTGTAATACAGGCGCTTGACGCAGCCCTTTTGCGCTTTGAAATTCTTGAGGATTGAGAGCGTGACATCCGGTTTGAGTGCCAGTAGTCTGCCATCGGCGTCTGTAAAGGTAATGACCCCGTCCGACGCCAAAAAATCCTTGTTTTCCGAGTAAAAATCATATTCCTCAAACTTTCTCATCTTATACTTTTTATATCCATGCGTGCTGTACAGTTTTCGTAAGGTAAAGATCGCCAGCTCGTCTCTTTTTAATATGCTTTCGTCAATCATCTTGTGTCTGTCCTTTGTGATATCGTATTTTATTTGCTTCATTAGTGTATCACGTTAGCGTACTAAAGTCAACAGTTCTGACACGCGTTTTCTTGTTTATTTTCTTAAACTTTTTGCTCATTTTTTGTTGTTCTGCTCAATCTACGCGGGCTGCTATTGTTTTTTATCATAGCACCCATGGACAAAAAAGTAATGGATATTGTCCAAAAACGTAATCCTTCGTATCTAGCCCAGATCATGGATATCCTGCTCAAAAGGAAGTCAACCGGTGCAGTCTCTTTGTTTGTGGATAAAAGTCAGGCTAATAAAAAGCACAGGAAGTGTTTGATAACTTCTTGTGCCTTTTGTTAACCTATTCTAAATCCTGACAAGTGTTAAGGGTTAGCTTTGCAGGATTTCTCTTGCGGCCCTTTTTCCGTCTTGGTACAGTTTGTCCGTGTCGATTTTCAAATGATCAATCGGCTCCGGCATGTCCCCGTCGGTTTCAAAAAACAGCTCGTGCGGCGCATCCGGATCCTCCTTATCGGCACAAACAATCATCTCTATCGCAAACTCATCGTAATTTCCTATGTTTGCGCCGTCTTCCACCTCTTCAAGGTATGCGTCGATTGCGCTTTGCTGTTCGCTCGTCAGTTCCTGCGCTTTGCTTTCGTCCAGCATTCCCTTTACAAAAGGAATCTCCTCTAAACTTTGGTATTTGTACTTCGTTTCTCCCTGCACATGGATTCTATACCGCATTTCCTTTTCCGTATCCTCGGTTCTCAGCAGGATGCTTTGCAGATTGCGAACCTCATAAATCTGTTCGTAATTTGTTTTTACCCAGTTTTCTGCTTCCTGCAAAGCCTTATCCTCGGGGGTTTCTTTTTCCGTACAGGCGCACAGAAGTGACACAAGTATCATAGCTGTAAGAACCACGAATCCTTTCACAAACCTGCCTCTGAATTGTTTTTTCTTCATTCCTCTTACCTCCTGTCCTTCGCTTCTTTCAAAAACTGAACATGAATTCTCAGTACTTATCATTTAAACATTTACAGTTTGCCTGTCATCACCCGTAATAATTTCCACCTGTTCGATCGTAACCGGTGATTTTACCGCAAAGAGCTTCCAGCAGAATGGTTCAATATCAAATAGGTATTCTGCATTGCCATAGCAGTTCATCACAAGTTTACTGCCTTCTAAACAAATGCTGATATCTGCATCCTTCTTACTATTCCTGTTGCAATAATAAATCCAGTATACATCATCGATCTTATGAACCATAAGACCGTCTTTGCCTGCCCATTCGCTTTTATAGATTTCCCGAATTTCTTTTTTGACTTCATCCGAAACCTTGAGCTCGCCGATCACGTCAGGTTTTACCGAGGTGTCGGTATCGCCTTTGACAGCTCCCTTCGTGATTAAATCATGCAGGATATATCTGCAGTCCCACCTTGGCACCATGCCGCCGTTTATACCGTAAAGATTGCTCGCATCTTTCAGATAATCTTCTCCTGCGGAATTCTTTGAAAAATCATTGTAAAAAAGGATGTCGTATGTTTTGTCATCGTATCCTATCATTTTCGTTATAGGAATCGGTGATGAAATTTTTTCCAGACACCATACACCCTTCGCTTGATTTACTACAGGGGGATAGGTATAGCATACGCGTACTTTTAACTCCATTTTCTCGGTCAATTCGGGCTCACACCGGATAGATAAGCCGCTGGCAGCCTTGTTGCGGTATAATATCCAGTAGTCATTCCCTTTCTGATAACACAGACTGTCGAAGTCTTTCTCTGCGTTTTGCCTGCACCATTCGCGTATTTCGTCAACTAACGCTTTCCCCTCTGCTTCTTCCAGTTCTCTCAGGTCCGCTTTCCGTAATTCCATCATTTTTTCAAATACTTTTTCTCCGAAAAGATCAACCGCGGCAGTCTGATAATCCACAGGCTTGATGTAGTAACCAACGCCGTATTCCTCCAGACCCTCTGCCCAGTTGGGATGACTTGTTTCAAATCGGTCTTGATAATCGTCAAGCAGGACAGATGCTATCAAATGATCTGCCGTAAACGAAAGCGTGCCGCTTAATTCTTTCACTTCTTCGCCGGCGCTTAGCTCTGCATGGAAGCCGTAGGAATCAGCCTCGGAAGTATTCTGAATATCCAATGCGGAAATTGTCCACTCGTTTCCCGCACCGAGGAAATCCGCGTCAAGCCTCCACATCGTTCGCTCGGCAAGCAATTGATTGAAGCACTCATCGGTGAGGTATTCCGATACGCCGTGATAATATTCTTCCAAAGCATCGTGCAAAACAGCTTCGTCGGTAAAAAGCTCAGAATTGTTTTGAAGCTTTGCCATCAGTTCATCATTTCTTCCGTCGCTGTTAATCGTAAAGAATTCTGTCAGAAAACGATCTGACAGCTCCTTATTCTTTGAATCGCTGTCCTTAAGCGAGCATCCCGTAAGCGCTGCGGCACTTAATCCGACACATAAAAGCAGGATGAATATCCAATGTCTCCTCATTTTCGTCTCCCCCTTTTCAAATTTATACAATCATCTTGATCGTGGCTTCATCATTTCTTTTCTAATAAAATGGATCTCCGCTTGCAGTATTGTTCCAAATCATCCATTTTTGCGTCTTTTCATCGCGCAAGAGGAAGAAATACTGCTCTACATCGCCATCCTTTAGGAATGTTTTTTGATGGTCGTATACCACATAGTATTCCGCACGAACCGCTATCAGATTATCTTCTAAATAAGAATCCGGCCAGCCGTTTTCTTCTGCGAGTTCGCTCCCTTTGTATTGCTGTTTTACTCTCTCCGTTGCATCTTGATCGACCACAATCTCCTTGATCCGGAGTTCAATCGTGTAGTCTTTTTTCATCTGATTTTCAAGCGCGCTTTGCACCGTTTCCGTTGGAGATGTCGATGTTTTTTGAATCCACGGATCGAATACACCTGCTTGATATGCCGCAAAGCCGCAAAGCAGGATTGCTCCCATGATTGCTGCAATCAAAAGCACCCGTTTTTTTAAGAAGCCCTTATGCATGCTACTGCTTTGAAGTGCGGCCTCCTGAAGAAATCGATCATCAATATTTGTAAAACTATCATACAGCGTTATTACCATTTTTTCTCTCATAAGAACAGCCCCTCTCTTTTCAGTTCTGCCTTAAGTTTTTGGCGGAGTCGATACATGCGGTTTGCGACATCTGCCGGAGTCAGCCGATATATTTTCGCAATGGTTTTTAGAGATTCCCCGAACCAGTATCGCCGCAGGAAAATGATGCGATCCATTTGCGGAAGTTCTCCCAGCCACTTGTTAAGAGCCTCGGTCAACGTTCCTTTTTCGATTTCGCCTTCCACATGGGAAGAGGAGGGAATGCATTCATCCAGTTCTTCAAAGATCTCCTCGATACCCGCATAGTGTTTTTTCCTGTGATTCTTTCTCCATAAATCAAGAGAAAGGTTACGCACCACTCTGCCAAGACATCCTCTAAAGTAAACAGGTTCGTTGGGCGGGATGGAGTTCCATGCCTTTAAATACGTGTCGTTGACGCATTCTTCTGCATCTTCGTGAATTTGCAAAATATTGTACGCAAGGCTTCGGCAAAACACTCCATATTTTATTTCGGTCTGCCTTATCTGGTGGTCGCTTTTTTGGTGACCTTCCTGCCGTTCGCGCTCTGCGGTTTCCTGCACATGGACGGCTTCATGGACTGCTCGGACGCAATTCTGTCGCGCCGTCCGCTCGAAGACCGGCAGCGCATCCTTAAGGACAGTCACACCGGCGCGTTCGCGGTCATCAGCATTGTATTCTATATTCTGGCGTACTTTGCCTTCACTTCGACCGCCATCACCATCGGCATTGATTTCGCGAATATGCTCCTGCTCGTCTGTTTGAGCCGTTCCGTTTCCGGTCTGCACGTGCTGATCGCGAAACCAATGCAGACCAGCCAGTACGTGAAAATGAATGCTGCAAGCGAGGCTGCGCCTGTACCGGCGGACGACGACTTCTCTGCGGTAAATCCCGCCGCAATCAAAGCGGAAGCTGCAGCAGATCCTGCCGCGCTGCCTGTATCTTGCGACAATGCGAAAGCTGAAGCAGACTCTGACCAGGCATCCGCGGATATCGCGCCGTACGCGTCTTGCGATTCGGCTGCAGCTGCACCGGAGGCATCCATAGCGGCTGCGGACGCGCCGCGAGAAGCGCGCCCGGCGACCAAAAAGCAAGGCATCGTCCTCCTGCTCACCCAGCTCGTGGTCTATCTGGCGCTTGCCTTCTGGTGCTCCAGTTATCCAATCGTCACTGTGATCATGTGTGCCTTTACGGTCTGCGCCGCCTGCGCGGCTATCTTTTACGGACGCAGGCAGCTTGGCGGCATGAACGGAGATATCGCCGGTTACGGCATCCTCTGGGGCGAGCTTTTCGGCATGCTCGCGCTGGCTCTTTTTTAAAGCAGCGCAGCATACCCATATTCGTAAACGCACAATACAAGCAGCGCGCGAACGGAGCTTCGCGTACGCTGACAAAACAAGGAGAATACCATGATACTCATCTTCGGCGGCGCCTTTCAGGGCAAACTGGATTACGCGAGAGAACATTGGAATTTCAATGAGGACGATATTTTTTACTGTGATGACAGTCTGACCATTGATCTTTCTAAAAAGGTTATTTACGGACTGGAGAAATTTTGCTTTGCCTGTGTCTGTGAAGACGCGGACGCGAAAGGCGTTCTCAAAATGTATGACGAACCACTGACTGACAAGATCATCATCATGGACGATGTTTCCCAGGGCGTCGTTCCCATCGACACCGATCGCAGAGCATGGCGCGAAGATGTCGGCAGAACGATGCTCTGGCTCGCCAAGGAAGCTGATGAGGTGCATCGCGTGTTCTGCGGTCTCGGTCAGCGCATCAAATAATTCCCGCAAGCAGGCGTCACGCCGGCAATGAAGCAATGACCCTTTGCGGCAGCATCGCGTAAATCACACAAAGCGCGTAAACGGAGGCAATATGAATTCTTATATACACTTGATCCGGCATGGCATCACCGCCGGAAATGAAAATCGCTGGTACTACGGGCGCATGGATATCCCGCTGACGGCACGCGGCATCGCACAGCTCGAAAAGCTGCGCGCGGACGGCATCTACCCGAATGTCCAAAACGCGGACTGCTACACATCCGGCATGCTGCGTACCGAGCAGACCTTTCAGACAATCTACGGCGACCTGCCGCACAAAACGCTGCCGTTACTGCGCGAAATGAACTTCGGCGCATGGGAGGGCATGTCCTTTGAAGAAATCGAGCAGGATACCGCGCACAAGGCAGCATTCGACGATTGGATGCGCATCACCGATGGCTCCTTTGCTTTCCCGGAGGGCGGCGATTCTGTCAACAGCTTTTATGCCCGCGTTCGCGGCGGTCTTGCCGAGCTCGAGGGTCTGCACCGTCTCAAAGAGCTTTCGTGCCGTCACAATGGAAACGACGCAGTCTCCCTCGTGGTCTGCCACGGCGGCGTCATCGCTGCCGCGATGGAGCACTACTTCCCCGGACAGCGTGAAAACTTCTGGCAGTGGATCCCCGACCCCGGCCATGGCTATACCATCAGCTTTGCGGCCGGCAAAGCGATTCGCGACCGGGCATTCTGATCGCTTGTATTCGCATCAAAAAATAAGGCGGCTCGTCTGAGCCGCTTTGCTTCACATACTATTCGTCATATTTTGTTCGTCTTATGAACAACCTACAGCTGCTCAACCTCCTCAACGGATAGTCCGGTATTCTCTGCAATCACATCCATCGGAAGGCCGGCCTTCTTAAAGTTTTTTGCGATCTCACGCTTTTCCTGCGCCGCCCCCTCGCTGCGTCCTTTAACAAGTCCGGCAGTCTCGCCTTTGGTGAAACCAGATTTCTCGCCGTCCTCGTAGGCCTCGCGGGCGCGGATCTCCGCAAATTCTTCTACTGTAATTTCGTTAAAAAGCATTCCTGTCACCTCCCGGCTGTGTTTTCGCAGAAAGTCTTCGATCAAGCCCTCTTCCATACATTGTTTTACCGATGTATGGATGGCGCTTTTCAAATCGCCGCCGTTCTCCTTGGCTGCTGCTTTGATATAGTGCAGCAGCTTGCTGTAGCCCAAAAGCGACGGGCTTTTCTGCAAGATTTTGTTATCCTCATTATAGTTTAAATTAACGAAGTTGACAACCAGTTCAAGAGAATTTTCCTTTGGCGGTGCTTGGAAACTATCGGAAAGTTTCAAGGTTTTAGTGTTCCACGTTTCACTTCCGACATAAAAAAGATAAAATTCCGGGGCAGGGAATTTGACCAGCTTGCTGCCGTAAAGTCCCTCCTTACCGGAAAGGTTTTCAAGGGAGCGGCTGACATAGCCGAGGCAGCGCATTGGGATATTCCAATTGATGGTGCTTTGGCACTCGGACATCACTAAATGACGTTTTTGAATAACAAAGCCGAGGTCATTGTTGCGGTCGATATAGAGGGCATTTGCGAGGGTCGTGTAGGTCAACTCGGTATCCGGCGGCAAATTCTCGCCAGTGACTGCGTTATACAGTTCGATGGCCCGCTCCGGCTCGGAAAAGAGCAGACAAAAGGTTGAATCCTTGTGATTGCGGCGCGGTCTTTCGCCGATGTGGAGTCCCTCTACGGGTTCTGTTGGCGTAACTGCTTGTTTATTTCCCTGTTTCTTGTCCTGCTTTTTTTCATCTGCTTGCTTCATGCGGTTTCCTCCTGTTATGATCGTTTATACTATTTTTTTCATTTATTCCATATATTTTTATATCACTATACCACAAAGCAAATTACATTTCAAGCATCATATTATATTTTTTTACAGTTATTTTTTGAATCAATCATCCAATATATTAAATATCACCTTGTGTATCTGATTGGGTGTCATATTATCCTCTACCTCTTTTGCTCATAAGGACAAAAATGCGCATAACGAAATCAGAGATTTCTATACGCACATGGCGCTCACCCATGAGCGCCGCTTCGCAAGGTGCTTTTGTCGTTATTCCGGAAATGAAGCACAGCGATATTTCCTGCATAATAAAAAAATCTGAGGCAGTCCGCATGAACTGTCTCAGGATTTTTATTTTTGTATGCCGTCAGGCGCTCCGAAAATCCCCGCGGTCTCCGCGGGGATTTTTTATGATACAGGAAATATCACTGCGCAATCTTTCATCATTTGATTTTGAACGACACAATCGTCTTGAGCCCGTTGATGTCGGTGACGACCAGCTTGTAGCTTCCTTTTTTGCTGATCTTCTTACCGCTGCTGATCTTCTTGCCGTTCAGCGTTGCCTTGGCGATGCCGCAGTTGTCTTTGAACTTGACAACTTTCGCACCGATATAGGTTTTACCGTTCTTCACGCCGCTCACCGTCGGCTTTTTGGTGTCCTTGATGGTGAAGGTCTTGACCGCTTCGTTTCCGTAATAATCCTTTGCCGTTACGGTATACGCCCCGTTCTTTTTCAAGGTTTGTGTCAAATCAAAGCTGACCGCCGCGGCGCTGCCCTTCCGGTAGGCTGCTTCTGCGATGCCGCTCGCATCGTTGACCTTGATGGTGATTGGCTTATTGTACACCTTTTTATTTGTGACACCGCTGATGGTCGGCGCAGTTTCCTCTTTGGCCGTCGATACCATGAACTCCACAGGATTCACAAAATCCGCGGTATGCATCGTAAACGTCGCTGTTTTGCCATCCGCGCCGATCGTGCCTTTGCTGCTGACAGCCTCAATCTTGCTCGGCATCTGGATATGCAGCGTCGCGGTCAGCATGGCATCCAGATCCATATTCTTTTGGCTGTAAACCGCCTTAGCCTCTTCATATTCCGCCTGCGTCATCGTCGCGCCCAAACAGAAGCGAATGCTGTCTTCCGTCACGATCACATTCTGATAGCTTTCCGCCAGCGCCTTTTTTAATTCCTCCAAAGAAGCAAAGGTCGTTTCCTCCTTGATCTGGTAATATTCCTCTCCGTCCTTCGTGACGACCGTCGGTGTTTCATCTCCGAACAAGTTGGCCTCCTGACCTATACCCATCTCCTTCACGATCTCATCATAAGCGGATTTTTTTACTTCCAGCAATGTCGTGCTGCTGCCGGAGCCATCCGCGTTCAGCACCAGTGTATCCTCGCTGCGCATGCAGCCCGCCATCGTAAAAATCAGTGCCAGCGTCAGCACCAGCATCCATAATTTTTTCATTTTTACGCTCCCCTTTCATCTTTCTTTTTTACTCCTCAATTTTATCACATCGCGAGACAAAAGGGAACGGTTTTCGGTGCTTTTCCTGCAAGTTTCCATAAGCGCGATCGCGCAAACCCTACCGTTTTCTGCTTGAAGTTTGGCAAGGCTTTATTCTGCTTACCCGTTCTTTCGGACTTTTCTCCCGTCCCGGCGCAATCTCAATACTTGCGTTTGAGAACGAGCCAGCAGATCCAGTACAAGATCATCAGCAGGCAGACCGCGATGCTGCAAAAATAGCTGATATCATCCATGCCGGCAATTTTGAAGGCGATTGCAGCCGCGGCTCCGGTCAGCACACTCAGATAGCCTGCCCATGCCCACGCTTTGTTTGCGATAAAACGATTGCGTTCATCGTGCGTCTGTGTATCGAACTTCTCTTTATATTCCGGATTGTTGCGGTAGTGTGCCCAGCGAATCGTCTGCACGATACCGACGCCGATCAGCGCACCGCCCATGCCGCTCCAAAAAGAATCAATCTTCCCAAAGGAGCCTGCCGCAAACAGCGCCGCCCCGACGATGATCCAAAAAATCGACAAATAAATTCTTTTGCTGTAATCTCTCATTTCTCTGCCTCCTCAAAAATAAAAACCTCTTCGATCGTCATGCCGAAGTATTTTGACAGCTTATACGCCAGCTCAATGGATGGATTGTAGCGTCCGTTTTCGAGTGAGCTGATCGTCTGTCTGGAAACGCCGAGTGCTTTCGCCAGTTCCTCCTGGTTCACACCCCGCGCCTTTCTGATCTCTTCAATTCTGTTTTTCATCAAAATCTCCCTCTCTTTCGCGATCCGGCTCCGGTTTCCGCATCGCTTTCATAAACGTAAAGTATGCTTTACATATCTTCATTATAACACTTCTTTGCAGGATGTCAAGTAGGCTTTACATTTTGTTGAAATAATGCATAGGAACTTTCGTGAATAACGCAAAAAACCGTATTTCTGTCTGTAAAATACTAAACTCAAAATTTGTATTTTGCGACAAGAAAAAGCGATTGCGCATTCGGATGGCTCAATTAGGGATTAATGAAAACAGCAATAATTTTTAAGTGAAGCCTACATACGAAACTCAAAATTAAATGACCACATTAGAGTCTCGATTTACTCCAGTGTGGTCTTTTTGTTATCTCAAGTACCGAAATGGTATGTGAGGTTATTTTATAGAATATTTTCAATATGCGTGCCTCACTAGAGTATTGATTTACTCTAGCGTGACTTTTTTATTTTGTATGTATGTCTTTTGAATGATTTTTTATAAATTCTCGTGCTTCAAATTTCAATTTGTCGCAGGATTGAGCATAATCAGCAAACTGATTTTGTAGGTCGATTGGCGGCAACATGATTTTGGTTTCTTTAATTTTATTCAGATGTAAATTTGGGACTCCCATTCCAACAATACTTGTATCAAATTGTTGCTTAGTATCAGGACTGTTTAGCACATTTTTAAAATACACTGGATTAATGATGTTGCTGGGGCGTAATAAAGCTAAACTAACATAAATATCAAATATTTCATCAGTATCATTAATAGCGGCAACGCCATAATTTCCATTTTTGGCCATTAATATATCATTTCTTTTTGGTTGAACACAACTATACAATACCGCATGTAATGCTTTAGGTATATATTTTACATCAGACCAATCAATACTTTCTGTCATAACATCTTTTGAAGAAAGAAATTTATACCCATTTACAATATCGTCTGTATAAATTGGGGTTTGGTGTGTTCCGTCTTTTATCAGCGTACATACGTTTTCTATATCCACAATATTAAATTTGGTATTACTTAAGTTTCCAAACATTTCGGCAAATTTGGATTTGAATCAGCCTATATACTTATGATGGGATGCTTTGACATTATTTTGATTAACCATAGCGTACCTAAGTGTAGTATCAATTTGAGAATGTCCTAACAATACTTGTACTTGCTCTATAGGCATCCCTTTATCGATAGCTTTCGTAGCTAGTGTTCGTCTGAATTTATGTGGATGTACTTTGGTTGATTTTAAGTTAGAACCAATCTTATGCAGTATAATCTCTATGCCACGTATAGATAGCCTCTTGTGAGGTTTATTCAATGATACAAACAGAGCTTCACATTCATCATGTCTACCGGTGATATAATCATGTAAATGTATTTTAGTCCTCGCATCGAAATATACTTTTCGTTGTTTGTTTCCCTTCCCCAATACTATACATTCTCGTTTTTCCAAATCAATATCAGATATATTTAAATTAACTAATTCTCCTACACGAATCCCTGTAGATGAAAGAATATCAATAATAGCAAGGTCACGTGAATTATTACAACTGTCTCTCATTCGCTCCAATTCTTCATTAATATCCACCATAAATTCCTGATAAAGTTCAACCGGAACATTTTCCTGTCCAATCAAAGATTCTGCTAAAACTTTAACCGACGTAATCGGTGTCTTCAACTCATGTGAGACATTCGACACAAACTCCTGTCTTGCATCTTCCAGATTCTGCAGCACACTAAGCATTGAATTAAATTTATCCGAAATATCCTCTGCTTCCGAATATCCGGTTATCTGCATTGTCTCATTAAAATCACCGGAAGAAATCATCGCAATCGAGCCGGCTACTTCCTTCATAGGC
>ERZ825137.4271-NODE-4271-length-14470-cov-3.242525_pt1 | contig 14470 bp, 9 predicted proteins | sample MGYA00519873_ERZ825137 | MGnify/ENA primary metagenome ERZ825137 (study PRJEB31778, sample SAMEA3449190) | human gut metagenome | biome: human gut; feature: human-associated habitat; material: faeces | place: United Kingdom | collected 2010/2012 ...
TGGCAGCAGACAGAGGCTTCATCGGCATCTGCTGGTCCAACACAATGCCCAATATGCCCGCATGGGGAGGGAAAGACCGCAGGATCGGAAACAACCCGTTCGTTTTGGCGGTGCCTCGCTCCAACGGCGAGCATGTTGTGCTGGACTGCGCGGTATCCCAGTTTTCTTACGGAAAGATCGAGGACTGTCGGCTGCGGGGCGTGCAGCTGCCCGTGCCGGGCGGTTACGATACAAAAGGGGAACTGACGCGCGACCCGGCTGAGATTGAAAAGACGGGGCGCGTACTGCCCATGGGGTATTGGAAGGGCAGCGGACTTTCCATCGTGCTGGACCTCATCGCCACGGTGCTCTCGGCAGGCAATTCGGTGCAGAAGATCGGAACATTCGGTGATGAAGTGGGTCTGACACAGGTCATGATCGCCATCGATCCCCAAAAATTCAATACGGCACAGCAGACGGACGCCATCGTGGACGCGATTCTGGCAGATGTGAAGGCCTCTGAGCCGGTTGAGGAAGGCGGACAGACAGTTTATCCCGGCGAGCTTTCGCTGCGGAACATCCGGGAAAACAGATGCAAGGGAATCCCTGTGATCCGGGAGATATGGGAAGCGGTACAAAAGATGTGAAAGGCGGGAAGCTGTGATACGCGGAGTTTTATTTGATATGGACGGATTGATGTTCGACACGGAGCGCATCGGCCATCGGGGTTGGAAGTATGGAGCTCAGGTGCTGGGGCTAGAACTGCCCGACGAGGTGATCGCGGCGGTCGATCCGGATCCGGACAACGACACCTCGATCAACATGCTCACCGGCGAAGACACTTACAAACCAACAGGCGAAACGCCAAACGTCATCGCCATCATGAACGAGACGTTCTCGGATCTGTCGATCTACCAGAACATGCGCGCCGGCTACGAGGGTCCGCAGTACTTTAAGAGCCTGTCCAACTGCCTCAGCCGCGGTAAGCTCTACGTGAGTGCCTACGGCGGCGGTACCGCCAATACCGAGTTTGAGTTTATGACCGGCAACTCCATGGCCAACCTGGGTTCGGGCGTGTACCCCTATACCATCTACAACATGGAAACGACCGGGAACCTGGCAGAGCAGTTCAAGTCGCTCGGATATTCCACCACGGCCATGCACCCCAACCACGCGACCAACTGGAACCGCGAGAACGTCTATAAGGACTTTGGCTTTGACCAATTCCTCACCATCAACGATTTCCAGGGCGCCGATACCCTGCGCGGCATGGTGACCGACCAGGCTACCTACGACAAGATTCTTGAGATGCTCAACCAGAACGCCGATCCGCAGTTTATCTTCGACGTGACCATGCAGAACCACTCGGGCTACGATACGGGCCTGCTGCCGGTCGACAAGCAGATGCACCTGAATATCGACACGACCGATCTGGACGCCAAGACCGTCGAGGACGGCACGCTCTCCGATGTCGACGAGTATGTCTCGTGCATCGAGCAGTCCGACCAGGCGCTTCGCTACTTCCTCAACGCCCTGAGCAAGCTCGACCGCAAGGTGGTCGTGGTGTTCTGGGGTGACCACCAGCCGTTCTTCCCGTCCAAGTTCAACGATAAGTGGTTTACCGACGAGGACGACGCCACCCACCAGGAACGCCTGTGGCAGACCGACTACATCATCTGGGCTAACTACGACGTTGCCGGCTGCGACCAGACGAGCGAGGTCGACGACCTGTCCACCAACTACCTGTCCACGCAGCTTATGCAGCTGATCGGCGCCCCGCTTTCCGACTACCAGAAAGCGCACATGACGCTTCGCGAGTCGTTGCCCGCCATCAACTCCGTGGGCTACGAGGACGCCAGCCTGCGCTGGGCACTCTCCTCCAACGTCACCGGTGACGACGCCGCCGCAGCAGCCGCCACCAAGGCGCGCGAGGATTACGCCAAGATGCAGTACTACGAGATGTTCCGCGACGGCAAGAACGTGTACACCGAGCACTTCCAGACCGAGGCCAACGAGACCGACCCCAACTTGGCACCGGGTACGACCAAGATCAAGTAGCGGGTCACTCATAACTGGTTCGTCTGCCCGGCGGCGCGGAACGTAAGGTTCCCTGCTCGGACAGTCCTGCGCAAGACGAAGGCCACATTAAGTGGCCTTCTTTGCGTGCGGAACTCGCGATGAACCTTATATGCCTCCGCCTGGACAGACGCCCTGTTGTTGGAGCGCGGCTTGTCATGGGGGTATCCGCAACATATATAAGTTGAAGGCCACGTCTTGTGGCCTTTTTTGCATCCGGAAACCGTGTCCCAGAATTCACGTCCGGAGTGGGATGCAGTTTCCGCTTACGGCCCCGTTGGGAAACTGCATCCCACTCCGATTGCAAATTCCGGGTCGCATTTTCCACCAGAGCCCTCAACCGGAAACCGCATCCCATTCCAAAGGCAAATTCCGGGACACACTTTCCGAAACCCCATCCATCCGGAAAGCCCGTCCCACTCTGAATACATCCAGCGAACGCATGCGAGTGTGTCGTCCAGGACGGTCTCGTCATCGGGGTAATGGAAAATGTCACCCCAAACGCCTGCCACGGTTGCGCCTACAAGTGTCAAGAAAAAAGCCTCGAGAACTTCGAGGCTTTCACATTTGTATTGTTTTGCACGAAGGATCGCGGACGGCGAAGCTACTCGCCCAGCACGGCCTTCTTGGCGGCTGCGGCCATGTTGTCCAGGTCCTCCTTGGTAGGATGGTCCTTTGCGGCAACCCAGTTGTCGAGCAGCATCTTAAATCGGGCGTTGTCGGGATCTTGCTCGAGCATGGCCTCGTAGCGCTGCTTGACCGCGGGGCCCATCTTGCCCTGGCACATCGCCCAGCCCGCAAGCTCGGCATCTCCAGCCAAATTGGAGGTCACGCGGTCGATAATCTGCTGGTAATAGCTCTGATCGGCCCCAAAGCCGCAGGTGCCAAACAGGAAGACGCGCTTGCCGTGCAAAGCGGAGAGCAACGCCGCGACCGAAGGCGTGCACGCGCCCTTGTCGCACCAAAACCCGACGAGCACCGTGTCGGCCGCGCAGGCGCCCTGCGCCTCGAGCGCAACCTGATCTGCATCCGCATCGTCGCTCAACGCCGCGGCATGGACAAAATCAACACCCGCAGCCTGCAGAGCGCGCTTGATCGCGCCCGAAACCATCCTGGTATTACCGCTCTTGCTGTTAACCACCAAAGAGCACGTCATAGTCACGTTGCCTCGTTTCCCCCAAAACTAAAGCCACTAATGCAATTTATTAGATGACTATCTTAGTACTAACGTGAAAGATGTAAACCACCGTCTGTCGATTGATTAATTTGCCCCACGGGCTTGCTCACTGGGCAAACTGGCTGCGGTAGAGTTCGGCGTAGAACCCGCCTGCCGCTAGCAGCTCGTCGTGCGTGCCGCGCTCGATAATCTGGCCGTCGCGCATGACCAGAATGCAGTCGGCGTTGCGGATCGTCGACAGGCGGTGCGCCACCACAAAGCTTGTGCGGCCGGCCATAAGCTCGTCGAATGCCGCCTGCACCTGCAGCTCGGTGCGGGTATCGATGCTCGAGGTCGCCTCGTCCAGCAGCAGAATCGCCGGGTCGGTGAGCATGACGCGCGCGATGCACAGCAGCTGTTTTTGACCCTGGCTAAACGTGCCGCCGTCCTCGCCGATGACCGTATCGTAGCCGCCTGGCAGCTGCACGATAAACTTGTGTGCATGCGCGCGCTTGGCGGCCTCGATAACCTGCTCGCGCGTGACATCGGGGCAACCGTAAGCGATGTTTTCCGCCACCGTGCCCTCGAACAGCCACGTATCCTGCAGCACCATGCCAAAGGCGCGGCGCAGGCTTGCGCGCGTGTAGTCACGCGAAGACCTGCCATCGACCATGATGCGTCCGGCATCGATGTCGTAAAAGCGCAGCAGCAGGTTGATGAGCGTCGTCTTGCCGCAGCCCGTGGGGCCGACCAGGGCAAAGCGCATGCCGGGCTTAGCCTCGATGCAGATATCCTGCAGCAGTTTGCGGTCGGGCACGTAGCTAAAGTCCACGTGTTCAAAAGTCACCTCACCCTGCGGGGCGGTAAGCTCTACAGCGTCCGACGCGTCGGGCTCCTGCTCGCGCGCATCGAGCAGCGCAAACATGCGGCGCGCCGAGGCGTACGCGGTCTGGACCTGCGTAATGACGTTGGTGACCTCGTTGAACGGCTTGGTGTACTGGTTGGCATAGGACAGGAAGATCTGCACGCCGCCCACCGTAAGCGCCGCGGGCACGCCCGTGATCACGCCCACGCAGCCGATCACAGCGACCACGGCATAGATGATGTTATTGATAAAGCGCGTACCGGGATTGGAAAGCGAGCCCATAAACTGCGCGCACTCGCCTGCCGTATAGAGCTCGGCGTTAAGGGCATCAAAGCGCAGCTGCGCATTGGGGCCATAGGCAAAGGCGTCGACAAGCTTCTGCTCGCCTACGTACTCTTCGATATGACCACCGAGCTGACCCTGAATGCGCTGCTGCGCCGTAAAGCTTTTGTTGGAGAGCTTGGCGATGGCGCCGGCCGCAAAGATGGAGAGCGGCGTGACGAGCACCACCACGAGCGTCATGGTCAGGTTAATGGAGAGCATAAACGCGAGCGTGCCCACGATGGTGATAACGCCGGTGAAGAGCTGGGTAAAGCCCTGCAGCAGACCGTCGCCCACCTGGTCGACGTCGTTGACCACGCGGCTCATAAGGTCGCCGTGGGCATGGCTGTCGATAAAGCTGAGCGGCATGCGACTGAGCTTATCGCTCGCCTCCACGCGCATGTCGCGCACCGTTTCGTAAGACAGGCGGTTGACGCAATAGCCCTGCAGCCACTGGAAGGCCGCAGCACCTACGACGACAATCGCGAGCTTGGTAACGAGCGGCAGCAGCGCATCGAAGTCCACCTGCCCGGCGGCGACGATAAGGTCGATGCCCTCGCCAATGAGAATGGGCGTGTAGAGCTGCAGAATCACCGAGACGGCGGCACTCAAAAACGATGCCGCAAACGAGACGCGGTGCGGACGGACATAGCCCAGCAGGCGGCGGGTCACCGCACCCACGGGATAGCGCTCGGGATCGCCGGGCTGACGCGGACCGTCTCCCAGGTCGTTGAGGCTATCGTTGCCGGACACGTTGGCCGTCATCGTGGCGACCGAACCGGAGGAAGTGTACGGATTCATTTAGCAGCCCTCCTTTGCGCAGACGGATGTGGGGACGGTCGGGGCGCCTGGGGCGGGCGCGGGCGCCGTACTCCCCTGCTGACCCTCGAGCTCCTCGCGGCGAAGCTGCGACTGGCAAATCTCGCGGTAGAGCTGGCAGGTCGTGTAGAGCTCATCGTGCGCGCCCAGGCCCGCAACCGAGCCGTGGTCGAGTACGCAGATCATGTCGGCATCGCGAACGGTCGAGACACGTTGGCTCACGATGACGGTCGTGAGCGGCAGCCCGCCCTCGGCGGCACCGCGCACACTGCGCTCGCGGATGGCATGGCGAAGCGCCGCGTCGGTCTTAAAGTCGAGCGCCGAGGCAGAATCGTCCATGATCAATATCTGAGGCGAGCCCACCAGGGCGCGCGCGATGGTCAGGCGCTGGCGTTGGCCACCGCTAAAGTTCTTACCGCCCGCCTCGACCGGGGTATCGAGCCCCTGCGGCTTGTTGCGCACGAACTCGCTCGCCTGCGCCATGTCGAGCGCCGCCCAGAGATCCTCGTCGGTCGCAGCCTCGTCGCGCCAGGTCAGGTTGCTGCGGATGGTGCCGCTCACCAGCGACGCACGCTGTGGAACGGTCGCGACCACACGGCGCAGCTGGTCGAGCGGCCAGGTGCGCACGTCGGCGCCCATCACACTCACGCTGCCGGTGCTCGCATCGTACAGGCGCGGGATAAGCGAGACGAGCGTGGACTTACCGCTACCCGTACCGCCGATAATGCCAAGCGTCTTGCCCAGCGGGAGCTCCAGGGTCACATCGTTGACGGCATTTGCCGCGCCCGCGCCAAAGGAGAAGCTCGCATGGCTCAAGCCCAGCGCAGGAACGGGAGCGACATTGCCCGGCTTGGGCAGCGCGACCGGCTGGTTGCCCTCGTCGGTGATGCTCGGCACGCAATTGAGCACCTCGTTGATACGTGACGCACTGGCGCTCGCCTTGGTAAAGACCACGACCAGGTTGGCGACGTACACGATGGAGGTCAGGGTCTGCGTCATGTAGTTCACAAACGCCATGACCTGGCCCTGCGTGAGCTCGCCCACGTTGACCTGAATGCCGCCCACCCACAGGATGGCGCACACACCCAGGTTCATCACCAAAAACGTCACGGGGTTGAGAACCGACGAGAGCTTGCCCACCGCGATGGCGGTATTGGCCTGGTCATCGGCGGCTTGGGCAAAACGCTCACGCTCGTGGCCCTCGCGCACAAAGGCGCGAACCACGCGGGCGCCCGAAAGCCCCTCGCGGCAAATGAGCGCGATGCGGTCGAGCTTTGCCTGCAGCTGCCTGTAGTACGGAATGCAGCGCGCCATGACAAACCAAAACACCAGGCCGATGGCGGGCGTGCAAATCAAAAAGATGATGCCGAGCTTAAGGTCGATGGCAAGGGCCGCGACCATGGAGCCCACCGCTAGGAAGGGCCAGCGGATGAGCATGCGCACGCCCAGCGCCACAGCGAGCTGCACCTGGTTGACGTCGTTGGTGATACGCGTGATGAGCGACGGCGTGCCAAAACGGTCGAGTTCGGCATAGCTCAGCTTGTTGATATGCTGGTAGAGCGCGCCACGAATGTCGGTGCCCATGCCCTGCGAGGTGAGCGCCGCCATCTTTTGGCAGACGAGCGTAAACGAGATGCCGATCACAGCCATGGCGGCAAGCAGCATACCGTAGTGGACGACGGCGTTCACGTCGTGCGCCCCAATGCCCTTATCGATCATCTGGGCAATCACCAGCGGCGTCAGCAGGTCAAAGATCACTTCGATCAGCTTACACGCAGGGCCGATCACCATATACCGGCGAAACTTACCACCAAAACGCCTGAGCAGCTCAATCATGTATAGGCGCTCCCTATCATCATTCACACTCAATCCGAATCATGATAGTACGGTGAGCCCAAAAGAAGCGTAAACAACTCGTCATTTCTAATGGGATTCGGTTTCCAAAGAAGCGGAGAGGCGCGCACCCAGCCAGTGTCGGGTCGACCACTTGGTATACTTGCATTAGTGCTACCAAGTTAGTCGCCGACCCTTGAAATGAGGTGCCGAGATGAACGACATTCTCGCAAGAAGAGCAAGACGAGCAACTGCGGGCATCGCCCTTTCCGCGGCACTTGTCGCGGGAATCGCCCCCGCAACGGCGATAGCGGCAGAAACCAGCTCCCCCACCGCTGCAGTTGCCTTGCAGACGGAAGATGCGGCCGCCGCAAAAGAAAAAGCGTATGCAGCCATGCAGGAAGCGCTCAAAAACCTCGAGGCCGCAAAAGACGCCGCAAGTCCCGAGAAACTTGCGGAAATCGATGATGACATTGCCGCTTCTCAAGAGCTCTACGACAAGATGATGGCGGAAGCCGCCAAATCTAGTGAACCCCTTCCCGCCATGCGAGCGAACGTCGCTGCAGCCCAAGCCGATTACGACAAGGCCAGCAACCGGGTAAGCGAGCTTAAAGCAAAAGTAGAAAAGGCGCTCGCCGACAGGGATTACGAAACTGTTTTGCAGTTGCGTATGGAGGTCAAAATGGCGGATTCGGAAAGAGAATCTTGTGGATATAAGCTTGACCACCACCGACGTACACTCGAAAGTCAGGAAGAGCAGGTTAAGATTTTCGAAGATGGAGCGGAGAAAGCAAAGGCCAACATCGACGCATGCACAGCCAAGCGAAATGCGCTCCTCAGCGATTTGAATAAGGCGCAAGCGGCCTATGACGACGCCTGCAAGGCATACGAAGAGGCAAAAGCCGCGGCAGACAAGGCCACCTCGCCCGAGGTAACGCAACCGACCGAGACAACGCCTCCCTCCGGCTCGACGCAACCGGCCGAGACGACACAGCCCGCCAGCTCACCCTCGACCGGCAAAGACACCCTACCAAGCTCCACCAAGCAGGCGAACTCGAGCAGCGGCAAGCAAGCAGATACGACCGCCGGCAAGCTCGCGAACACGGGCGACACAGCGCCGAGCGCAATAGCACTCGCAGGAATCGCCGCCATGGGACTCGGAATAACCGCCACAGCCACACGCCGCATCAAGAACTCAAAATAGCCGACAGAGCATTCTGCCTTCACCAATTCACAAGCCCAGAGACAAAAAGAGGCCCGTTTCCCCACCTAAGGAAACGGGCCTCTTTAACTGCAAAAATTCAAGCAACAGCACCGCCGCCTCTTGAACCACGTAGCCATCAATGCCCAGACAACACCAGCAAGTCGCATTCCGCAAGGGATAGATTTAATTAGATAAACGCGCCTTTACGGGTGATTTTTGGACGACGGGGGCCGGCCGGCGGCGAGGTGTTTAGTAGTCGAGCGATCCCGCAGGCGAAGCCGAGGACCAGCGAGACACCAAATACCTCGCCGCCGGCCGGGCCATGTCGCGGCACCAAAAAAGCGCCCGTGCGCTCGATGGATTCGGATGCCCGACAGAGGCTCCTTATGGCTGCTTCCTTCCGGACCTGACCAGATTCGGAACATGTCGTCATCCGAACCCATCGAACGCGCTAGGCGCTCGGTATATCTTACCTGCTCCCGCCCGCCAGAGCAAGGTAGCTAATTTGGGACGGAGCTTTTTTGACTACTTTTGCAGCCCGATTGCCAGAGCAGCCAATGAGTAGTCAAAATAGTCCCATCCCAAAATGACCGGCTTGGTGCCGCACCACAGAAAGGACCTATCTACTACGTTTAGGCCGCAAGGGTCAACCATAGCCGGCTTTTTCGAAAATCGGCAAGCTTTCTACCTGCGGTTTTGTTTTTGCAAATTCCGGGATGGTCGAGGGTGGCCGGTTTAACGTAGTAGATGGCCGCATTTCGTGGCAAACGGTCCGACCAAAGACCCAAGGCAGCCAACCTCGAATGGCCATTCTCGAAGTTGCGGTGGAATACGGACTGAATTGGCCCCTTAAAGGCAAAAACGCTCCGTATTTCACCGCGACTTATCGAGGGGATGGGTTTTAGATACGGCCAAGGTCGTAGGATCGAGCGGCCGCTTCGCCGGCGCAGATGAGGTTGGTTGTGGCTTCTTGCGGATCGAGTGCCTGTTCCAGGCCCATGGGTTTGCGGCAAATCGGCAGTACAAGGTCGATGCCTTGCCCATACACCGCATCCAGGTTATCAGCGCGACCGCCCACGACAGCAATCACCGGCTTGCCATATCGCTTCGCACGACGGGCCACACCCACCGGCGCCTTACCGGCGGCGGACTGCTCATCCATATTGCCCTCGCCCGTTATGACCAGGTCGACATCGCGCACGCGCTCGTCAAACCCCACGAGATCGAGCACCGTCTCCACGCCCGAACGCAGCTCCGCCCCGAGCGCCAGCAGCGCGGCACCCAGGCCGCCTGCGGCACCGGCACCGGGCACTCCGAGCACCGAGCCAAATGTCCGAGCACCCTCGGGTGTGCGCAACAACCCCTGGGCTCGAGCTCTGGCAATCGCCGCATCGAGCAAGCGACCGTAGCCGACCATCCAGCCGTCGTATCTGCGCAGCACCTCGACATCATCCGCCGGCAGGCCCTTCTGCCCGCCGAACACCGCCAGTGCGCCTCGACGCCCCACGAGCGGATTCTCGACATCGGAAAGCACAACGATACGAGCATCATCCAAAGCCTGCAGCGCGGGCGCCAGATCAACGCTCGCCACCTGCTCAAGGCCGGCAAGACCGGTGGCGACATCGCATCCCTGATCATCGACCACACGCGCGCCCAGCGCCTGCAGCATGCCGGCGCCACCATCGTTGGTGGCACTGCCGCCCAAACCAATATAGATAGTCTTTGCGCCCGTGCGAACCGCGCGAAGCATGAGCTCGCCCACGCCATAGGTCGAAGCCGCAAGCGCCGCCAATTCTGTACAGGGCGAGTACCCAATACCCGCCGCCTCGGCCATCTCGATGACCGCGGACTCGCGCTCGCCGTCCACCAGCATCCGGGCAGACGCGCGGTCGCCCAAGGGGCCTGCGACATCGCAGGTTGAGAGCTCACCGCCGCACGCGGCAACGGCATCGAGCGTCCCCTCACCGCCATCCGCCAGCGGTAATGTGCACACCTCGGCATCGGGCCAAACGCGGCGCACGCCTTCGGCAACCGCCGCCTCCGCCTGCGCACTCGAAACGCTGCCCTTAAAGGAGTCGATCGCCAGCAGCACACGGCGGGGCCGGCGGCACGCAGGACCAAAGTCAACCACCGTGCCAGCATCCTCACCGACACCTGCAAGCGCTGCGGCGTGAGCGGCGTGTGCTTCAAGATCAGCCCCACAACCGCAATCAGCGCCGCCCGCTCCGCGCAGACCGCCAAAATAGCTACTCAGCAGCTCACGGCATTCATCCGCCAGGACCCCGGCCGTCACGTTAAACCGATGATTCAGGCGCGAGTCGGCATTCAAATCGTATAGGGATCCCAGCGCGCCCGCCTTGGCATCGGCCGCGCCATACGCACAGCGTCCAACGCGCGCGTTGACCATAAGCCCCGCACACATGCAGCAAGGCTCGAGCGTTACATAGACCGTGCAATCGGAAAGGCGCCAGCGGCCAAGCGCCTGGGCGGCAGCGCACAGGGCCGCGAACTCTGCATGAGCCGAAGGATCCTGATCGAGCTCGCGACGATTATGCGCCCGCGCGACAACCTCGCCGTCGCGCACCACTACGGCTCCGATGGGCACCTCGCCCACCGCCGCGGCGGCTCGCGCCTCGGCCAGCGCCTCGCGCATGAACTTCTCGTCGATTTCGGTGATCGTCATCGTTCGCCTTCCCTGTTGCAAATTCAAAACGATGCTATCATTACGACTCACGGAGAGATGGCAGAGCGGTTGAATGCGGCGGTCTTGAAAACCGTTGAGCGCGAGAGTGTTCCGGGGGTTCGAATCCCCCTCTCTCCGCCACTCCTAGTGATGCACCGGTGTCATGGTCCGCTCAAACAGTGCATCGACCACGTCGGCTATCTCAGGTCGACGCTCAAGATCGTGGCCCGATTCCCACCATATCGTGAAAAGTCGAATAATACCGCCGGCGACAAACTCAGACGTCGTCTCGAGTGACACGGGGGCCAGGGCATCCTCGGCAAGCACGTTCATCACACGCTCGCGGATGGAGCGGGCAATGCGGTCGCAAATAACGTTGGTCAACATGCCCGACATGCTGCTTGCCAAAATGTTATCCATGAGCCGCTCGTGCGCCAGAATCAAATCCATGGCATCGTCCAAAATCGCGTGCCGAAGCGCGCGCACGTCCTCGGCAGATACCGCGCCGGCCTCATCGGGCTGTTTTTGCGGCAAGCCCGACATGAGCTCATCGATATAAAAGGCAAAGTAATCGTTCTTGTCGCGAAAGTGCTTGTAGAACGTCGTGCGGCGAATCATGGCGCGGTCGCACAGCATGGCAACCGTCAGGTCCTCAAAACGATGCTCCTCGAGAAGCTCGGTAAAGGCATCGAACAGGGCGCGGTAGGTTTTCTTAATGCGAAGGTCCACTGGTATCGCCATCCTCAGGGCAAAGACAACACTCGTCAATCTGTCGCATATCTTACACCTGTACCTCGCGCGCTTTGCCCCGGTGCCGACCCCGACGAAAACACAACGCTTACCGGAAAGTTCGGCACGGCAAAACGTTGCGGGTATACTAGTAGCGTTATACCAACGGCAGCTGGCGCATGCCGCCGCGGCCATTCGAAACGGAGACATCATGATTACCGTCATCATCGGCATCGTTGTTGTCATTGTGATTGTCTGCGCCATCGCCGGCATCTACAACAACATGGTCACCAAGCGTAACCGCATCGATAACGCCTGGCAGAACATCGATACGCAGTTGCAGCGCCGCAACGACCTGATCCCCAACCTGGTCGAGACCGTCAAGGGCTACGCCAAGCACGAGCAGGAGACGCTCTCCGCCGTGATCAGCGCGCGTAACACCGCCGTCAAGGCCACCACGCCCGAAGCCAAGATGGCAGCCGACAACGTGCTGACCGGTGCGCTGCGCCAGCTCTTCGCCGTAGCCGAGGCCTATCCCGATCTTAAGGCAAACACCAACTTTACGCAGCTGCAGGCATCGCTCGAGGATACCGAGAACAAGATTAGCTATGCACGCCAGAGCTACAACGACTGCGTGCTCAGCTACAACAACGCCATTCAAACGTTCCCGGCTGTCATCTTTGCCGGCATCTTCCAGTTTAAGGAGCGCCAGGGCTTCGAGGCCGCCGAAGCAGCCCGCCAGGCCCCGACCGTCAAGTTCTAGTAGTTTGGCAGCGCATCCTTAATCGGCCAAATGCATAAACCGCCCCGTCGAATGCATACTTCGACGGGGCGGTTTCCTTTTTCGCGAAGGTCCCCCTCTAAGCGCCGTGCATTTTTAGGAGTATTCAACATAACCAAGAGCTTCGGGCGCCACGATAAATGCCAAAGACCGCGAATATCCCTGCAAATCAAACACTGTCAGCCCATAGCCCCGCCCATCATCCGTAGAAAACATCGAGAAATCCCGATTTTTTGCCCGAGGTCGGTATGCAGGGGCCTTCGATTGCAGAATACTCGCAAAAATGCACGTCGCCACCGCCCCCACATGGCGCGAAGCAAAATCAGAACCACCCTTAAAAAGGGTGGTTTGCTCTTAGGGTATAACCCACGGGCCCCGGGCTCGCGTCTAAAGGCGCGGGCCCGGACTTCGTCCAGGCCTAGTGCATCTTGACCCGTGGCGCGCCGGTCGAACCGGCGGGATCACCCCCTCTTGAAGGGGTCCTCGTACTCCTTCACGCTCAGCTTGTCCAGCGCGATGTCGTGGGACTCCTGCTCCCTGATGTACTTGGCGATCGTCGCCTCGTTCAGGCCGACGGTGGACACGTAGTAGCCCTCCGCCCAGAACTTCCTGTTGCCGAACTTGTACTTGAGGTTGGCGTGCCTGTCGAATATCATCAGCGAGCTCTTCCCCTTCAGGTAGCCCATGACGCTCGCGACGCTGTACTTCGGCGGGATCGCCAGCAGCACGTGCACGTGGTCGGGCATCAGGTGCCCCTCGATTATCTCGATCCCCTTGTACTCGCACAGCTTCCTGAGGATCTCCCCTATGTCGCTCCTGATTTGGCTGTAGATCACTTTGCGCCTATACTTCGGCGTGAACACGACGTGGTACTTGCACATCCACTTCGTGTGGGAAAGGCTGTAGGCCTTCTGGGCCATGGCGACCACCCCTTCGACTCGAATTCTTGACGGCCTGAACAATCGTCAATATCGGTCGGAGGGGTGGCTTTGTAAAGCCGTTTGTCTCCACCCGCGTAGCGGGTGGTTTAAAGCTGGCCGCTGCGCGGCCAGCAGACTAAAGTCTTGAACAAAAAAAGCTCCCATTGCTGGGAGCTCTTTCATTTAATGGTGCGGGCGAAAGGACTTGAACCTTCATGGGGTTGCCCCCATACGGACCTGAACCGTACGCGTCTGCCAATTCCGCCACGCCCGCGTGCAGGAATTAGAATAACGGAGCGCCACCACGAACGCAAGAACTATTTTTGAAAAAGTTTGCAGGCATTTTCCCAAGCGGCTTGCGCGATTGTTTCGGCATCCTCACCAGTGCGATCGACACGGTCGTTAACCAGCGCGTTTGCCGTAATGGAGATCATTGCGGGCTCGCATTCAAGACCGCGGATGGGCTCCGGAGCCATATACGGGCAATCCGTCTCGAACAAAATTCGATCGAGTGGGGTTGCCGCAAATGCCTCGCGCACGTCGTCGTTGCGCTTAAAGGTGGCCGCGCCACCATAGGCGATATAGCAGCCCAGCTCCACAAAGCGCTCCATCGTGGCGCGGTCCTCGCCAAAGCAGTGCAGTACGCAACCGGCCTGGGGCACACCCACCTCGCGCAGCACGTTGTACGCATCCACATGCGAGGTGCGCTCCTCGTCCGCGTCCTCATGACGCAGATGCAACTCCACCGGAACATTGCGGCGTACGGCAAGCTCAAGCTGGCGCGCCATACAGTCGATCTGCACGTCGTGGGGCGCCGGCGCGATATCGTCGTCGTAATCCATGTGGTAGTCCAGACCGATCTCGCCAATGCCAACGCATAGGGGATCATCGAGCGCAGTCACAATCTGGGCATGGATGTTATCGGTGTAGTCGGGCGCGCCATAGGGGTGAACGCCAGCGAGATACTTGACCTGCGGAATATCCCGCATCGGCAGAATCTCGCGAACCAGCCAGTCGCTATAGTCCGTCACGCTGCGTTTGTCAGCGATGGGGTCGAACATCGTCACCAACAGGTCGACGCCCGCAGCTTTGGCGTGCACGAGC